>Ga0187779_10001090_pt1 | contig 17200 bp, 16 predicted proteins | sample 1015_Q2_SP10_10__FD_132435 | JGI IMG/M metagenome (GOLD analysis project Ga0187779, IMG submission 132435) | Tropical peat soil microbial communities from peatlands in Department of Meta, Colombia - 1015_Q2_SP10_10_MG | ecosystem: Environmental > Terrestrial > Soil > Wetlands > Peat | place... | reverse complement strand
TCGGCGAGGACGGGCCGCGCCACGTCGACCTCCGACGAGGCGACGAGCTGGGCCGTCGTGACCATCGTCCCCAGCTCGAGCATGCCGTCCGAGGAGAAGCCGATCGTGCGCAGCTCGGCGAGCCGGCCGAGATCGACGAGGACCTCGGGGGCCGCCGCGCGCGCCTTCATCACGTTGATCAGCGTCTGCCCGCCGGCCAGGGCACGCGCGCCGTCGTTGGCGGCGAGGAGGTCGATCGCCTCCTCGACCGTGTCGGGGCAAGCGTATTCGACCTCGCGCAGGAGCATGGCAGGACGCTCGCACAAGCCCCCGTGACATGTCAAGGGAGGAGCGTCGGGGACGGACTTCAGTCCCGTCCCCGACCCCGTTTCAGCGAATGGGGACTGACTTCAGTCTGTCCCCATCTCAGTTCTCAGACTCCAGTCTGTCCCCTACGCTGCTCCTCATGCACGACGCGGTCTTCGTCGGTTCGGGGATCAACTCGCTCGCCGGGGCCGCGCTCCTCGCCCGGGCCGGCTGGAACGTCTGCGTGCTCGAGCAGGAGGAGAGGCTCGGCGGGTGCATCTACACGTCGTCCGAGCTGACGCTGCCCGGCTTCACGCACGAGGTCCTCGCCTCCTGGCATCCGCTCTGGACCGGCGGAGCTGCCTACGCCGAGCTGAAGGACGAGCTCGACCGGCGCGGCGTCGAGTACCTGAACACCGACCTGCCGACCGGAAGCACCCTGCCGGACGGCCGCGCAGCGTTCGTCTGGCGGACGACGGAGGAGAACGCCGCCGAGCTCGACCGTCACTCCACCGGCGAGGGGGCCGCGTGGGCCGCGATGTTCGACGCGTTCATGGCCAACGCCGACCTCTCGTTCGGGCTGCTCTCCGTCGAGCTCTGGTCCGGAGGCGGCCTCGACCTCGGCCGCAAGGCGCTGCGGCGACTCGGCCGCCGCGGGATGCTCGAGCTGCTCGGGACGACGCTGGCGACCTGCCGCGACTGGCTCGGCGGCACGTTCGCGTCGGAGGAGGCGCACGCGCTGCTCGCGCCGTGGGTGCTCCACACCGGGCTCGGCCCCGACCAGGCGTCGTCCGGGTTCATGACCCAGGTGATTGCCGCCGCGCTCCAGCTGGGCGGGATGCCGGTGCCCAGGGGAGGCGGCATACGACTCGTCGAAGCGCTCGCGGGCATGGTGCGCGACGCGGGCGGCACGGTGCGCACCGGCGCCCGCGTCGAGCGGATCCTCGTCTCCGGCGGGCGTGCCACCGCAGTACGGCTCGCCGGTGGCGAGACGGTCGGGGCGTCGCGTGCCGTCGTCGCGAGCGTCACGCCCACGCAGCTGTACGGCTCGCTGCTCGGCAAAGGCGAAGCGCCGGCCGCCGTCTCCGACGCCGCGCGGCGGTTCCGGTACGGCCGTGGCGAGATGCAGATCCACCTCGCGCTCGACGAGCTGCCCCGCTGGAAGGGGCCGCGCACCGACGAGCTCGCCCGCTGCCCGCTCGTCCACGTCACGACCGGCATCGACGGCGTCTCGCGCAGCGTGAACGAGGCCGAGCGCAGCCTGCTCCCCGCACGGTCCACGATCGCCGTGGGCCAGCCGCACGTGCTCGACCCCTCTCGCGCCCCGGAAGGGAAGGGGATCCTCTGGCTCCAGCTGCAGGAGATCCCGCGGGCGCCCGTCAAGGGCGATGCTGCGGCCGAGATCGACGTCGGCGACGGAACCTGGACCGAGGAGCTCCGCGAGCGCTACGCCGACCGGATCGTCGGCTGGCTCGGCGAGTCGATCGAGAACCTCACCTCTGTGACGCTGAAGCGGGTCGTCCTCTCGCCCGCGGACCTCGAGCGGCTCAACGTCAACCTCGTCGGCGGCGACATCTACGGCGGTTCGTGCGCGCTCGACCAGAACCTGCTCTGGCGCCCGCTCGCGCAGACGCCCGGTCACCGAACGCCGGTCGAAGGCCTCTGGCTCATCGGCGCGAGCACGCATCCCGGCCCCGGGCTCGGCGGCGGCTCCGGCTACCTCGTCTACAAGGAGCTGACGCAGGCCCCGCTCCCGCGGCGCCTGCTCGCGGGCGCGAGACAACGCTTGCAACAGACTGTCACGAGGTCGTGAGACTCGCGCTCTCGGAGATCTCGACCGTCCGCTCCTCGTTCGCAGAGGACGTCCGCGCGTACGCGGCGGCGGGGTTCGACGGGATCGGGATCTGGGAGTTCAAGCTCCCCGAGGACGACGACGGGAACCTCGCCCTGCTCGGCTCCGCGGGCCTCGGCGTCGCGAACTGCATTCCAGCCGTCCCCACGATCCTCCAGCTCCGCCTACCCGGGATGGAAGGCCCGCCCGACCCGGAGGAGCGCATTGCCGCGCTCTGCGCCTCGATGCGGCGACTTGCCCGGTACGAGCCCGGGTGCGTCCTCTGTCTCAGCGGCCCGCTCGGCGGACACAGCGAGGCCGCTGCGCGCGCGATCGTCCGCGACGGGCTCGTCCGAATCGCGACGGCGGCCCGCGAAACCGGCGTGCGCTTCGGTCTCGAGCCGGCGCATCCCTCCCAGCGCGGGAGCACGTCGTTCGTCAACACTGCGGCGGAAGCGGCCGAACTGCTCGACGAGGCCGGCCTCGACGACGTCGGCGTGATGGTCGACACGTTCAACCTCTGGGACGACCCGGGCGCGGTGGACTGGCTCCGCGAGAACGGCCGCCGGGTGACCGGCCTGCACGTCGCCGACCGACCGGCGGATCCCGGCCGAACCGACCGCGTCCTCCCCGGCGAAGCAGGCGTGCGAGCCAAAGCGCTCGTCGACGCGGCGCGAGCCGGCGGCTGGGACGGATACCTCGACGTCGAGATCTTCTCCGACCCCGACCGCTTCTGGGGACTCCCGCTGGACGAGGCCACGCGGCGAGCACAGGCGGCCGCCTCGGCGCTCCTCGACTAGCCGATCGCTGCCGAGAGCGCCTCGCGGCCGCGCTCCAGCACGGGCTCGCCGTGGGAGATGAGCACCCGCTGGATCGGAAGCTCGAGCAGCGGCCGGAGGGCTCGTCGCACATGGTCGCCGGTGAAGCCGCCGTCGAGCCAGTCGTCGGGACACACGCGCAGCCCGCCGTCGACTGTGCCGAGCAGCACGTCGCCGGGGACGAGCGCTCCGTGCGACGGCAGCCAGTAGAGGACCTCGCCCGCGCCGGCGCCCGCGTCGAGCGCGACCGCTCCGCCGGGGAGCTCTTGCCCCGGGCGAAACACATCGGTCACCCGCCCGGCCGTGTCGCCGAGCTCGGGAGCGGCGGCCTCCGAGACCCACAACCGCGACCCGGCGTAGCGACCGACCACGTCCTCGGAGCTCCGCACGTGCCAATGGCACGTCAGCAGGACGTTCGGGGCTCCGACCCGCTCGACGTCGCGATCGAGGGCGCGCCAGAAGCGCTCCCGCTCGTTCGGCTCGTCGGGAAGCAGAGGGTCGACCAGCAGGATCGTGTCGCCGGCCTCGCAGTAGACGCAGCCGACGTCTCGCTCCCAGCCGTCCGGCCCACCGCTCGACGGCTTCCACTCCGGATGTGGCGCGCTCCAGCGCCACAGACCGGGCGCGATCTCCGTCACCTGCACGCGAATGAGCCTATAACTCGCGGCGTGGCACGCGTGGAGCTGCCTCGGGGCACGGTCACGTTCCTCTTCACCGACGTCGAGGGATCCACGCGGCTGCTGCACCGACTCGGCCCGAGTGACTACGCGCGGGCGCTCGACCGGCACCGCGGCGTGCTGCGTGAGGCGTTCGCGCAGGCTGGAGGCGTCGAGGTCGACACGCAGGGCGACGCCTTCTTCGTCGCCGTCGCGACGGCGGCGGGAGCGGCGGCGGCGGCCGCCGCCGTGCACACTGCGCTCGAGAGCGGGCCGCTGCGAGTTCGCATCGGGATCCACACGGGAACGCCGGATCTCGCGGACGACGGGTACGTCGGTGAGGACGTGCACCGCGGCGCGCGGATCGCCGCGCTCGCCCACGGCGGCCAGACGCTCGCCTCGCAGGCGACCGCGGCGCTGCTCGACGGGGTCGACCTCCTCGACCTCGGGCTGCACCGCCTGAAGGACTTCGAGGGGTCGACACGGATCTTCCAGCTCGCACGCGGCACGTTCCCTCCGCTGCGCACGCCGGGAAGCGTCGACCTGCCGACGCCGGCGACGCCGTTTCTCGGACGCCAGCAGGAGCTGCTGGACGCGATCTCCGTCGTGCTCGAGCGCGACCCGCGCCTGCTCACCGTGGTGGGCCCGGGCGGCACGGGAAAGACCCGCTTCGCGATCGAGCTCGCTCGCCTGCTCGCGGACGAGGCCGACGGCGGCACGCTCTTCCTGCCACTCGCACCTCTGCGCGACGCGGGGCTCGTCCTCCCCGCTCTCGCCGAGCGCCTCGGCGCCCCGTCGCCGGACGTGCAGGGGATCGCAGCACGCATCGCCGACCGGCGCGTCCACGTCGTCCTCGACAACCTCGAGCAGCTCCTGCCCGACGTCGCAGGCGCAGTCGCGGCCCTCGAAGCCGCTGCTCCGTCGCTGCGCGTCGTCGCGACGAGCCGGGAGCCCCTCCGCATCGCCGGCGAGCACGAGCTCGACCTGCCGCCGATGGTCGAGGACGACGCGGTCGAGCTGTTCCTCGCGCGAGCCCGTAGCGTGGGCTCGCGGCTCAACCGCACCCGCACCGTGGACGAGCTCTGCGCACGGCTCGACCGGCTTCCACTCGCACTCGAGCTCGCCGCCGCCCGCACCAAGCTGCTCGCCCCCGAGCAGATCCTCGCCCGACTCGGCCAGCGCCTCGACCTCCTGAAGGGAGGACGCGACGCCGACGAACGTCACGCCACCCTACGCGCGACCATCGCCTGGTCCCACGACCTGCTCTCCCCCGAGGAGCAGCGAGCCTTCGCCTCACTCTCCGTCTTCCGCGGCGGCTGGACGCTCGAGGCCGCCGAGGAGGTCGGCGACACCGACGTCGATACGCTCGCCTCCCTCCTCGACAAGAGCCTCGTTCGCCGGCGTACCGAGGCGAACGGAAGCGACCGCTACTGGATGCTGGAGACGATTCGCGAGTTCGGGCGCGAGCGTCTCGGCGACGACCCCGACCGCGAGCAGGTCGTGCGTCGCCGCCACGCCGAGCGGGTACTCGCGATCTCGCATTCCGCGAACCTCGCCACGGAGGCGGGGGGACTTCTCCCGGATCACCAGCTCGTCCTCGCCGAGCGTGAGGAGATCCGGGCGGCACTCGACTGGGCGACACACGAGGACGCCATCCTCGCCGCCGAGCTCCTCACGGCACTCGAGCAGCACTGGGTCACCCATGCACTACGCGAAGGACGCAGCCGCGTCGAATCGGTGCTCGGAGCGCCGGTCGAGCTTCCGCCTGCTCTCCGAGGTCGGCTCCTGCGGCTGTACGGCAGCATCCTCGTGCTCAGCGGCGAGCTCGCACACGGCGAAGCGGCCCTTCGCGAAGCGATCGAGCACTTCCGCTCGATCGGCTACGAGCGCGGTCTCGTCGAGCTCGAGACGCGCTTCGTCGTGCACGCGGCACGCACGGCCGAGCCGGACGAGACGCGACGACGCGTGACCGAGCTGAGAGCCGCGAACGAGTCGGCCCAGGCGCCGATGGTGGAGCCCCAGCTGCTCTCGGCGCTTGCCGGCGCGGCTCTCCGCGAAGGCGACCCAAGTGCAGCGCGGGACCTCTACCGTCGCTCGATCGAGGCTGCGGAGGCCTGCAACTTCGTGCTCTGGGAGATGTGGCAGCTGAGCCACAAGTCGGAGCTCGAGCTCGAGCTCGAACTGTTCGACGAGGCCGAGCACAGCGCCCGGCGGGCGCTGCGCCTCGCGCGGCGCCTCGACGACCGCAGGATCACGCTCTGGAACCTGATCGACCTCGCCCGCGCGGCGTTCGCTTGCTCTGAGCTCGAGCGCGCGGGGATTCTCTGGGGCGCGGTCAGAGAGGAGGAGGCGAGCGACCCGGTCCTCGCCCTCGATCCGGACTTCGCGGCCGTCGCTCCGCAACTGCAGGGCTGCTCCGAGCCGCGCTTCACCGCGGCCGTCGAGGAAGGTCGTGCGCTGTCGCTCGCCCAGGCTGCGGCGCTCGCGCTCGACGAGACGGTCGCTCAGACCTTGCCGTAGAGCTGCAGCACGATCGAGACGAACTGCTTCGTGTCGTCGTAGAGGCCGACCTGGCGGACCGCTCTCGCACCCTGGTACCAGCCGGCGAGCGCGAGCCGGCGGTCGCCGGCGAACTGGTCGAGCTGCCAGCGCAGGTAGCGCACGCCCGCCTGGACGTTGCCGTCGGCGGTGCGCGGCGTGCTCTGCCCGAGGAGGACGACGTCGACCCAGTCCCACGTCTCGGGCAGGAGCTGCATCACCCCGACGGCGCCGACGCTGGAGACGACGTCCTCCTGGAAGCCCGACTCCATCCAGGCGAGCGCGCGCGCAAGCGCAGGATCGACGCCGTAGACCGCCGACCAGTGGTCGATCGAGTCGCGGATCGAGCCCCGGCTCGAGGGCGGGCCCGTCGCGGAGGTCGTCGCCCCGCTCGGCAGCCGGAGCGTCTGCCCCGGGACGATCACACCGGTCAGCGTCAGCCCGTTCTGCTTCGCGAGCAGCCACGGACTGACGTGATAGCGCTGCGCGATCGAGAAGAAGCTCTCACCCGGCTTCACCCTGTGGACGACGAGCGGCGCCGGCACGGGCCGGATCGACCGGGCGAGCGCGCGGTAGGTCTGGCGGCCTGCGATGCCGTCGGGCCGGAGCCCCCGGCTCCGCTGGAACCGCTCCAGCGCGGCCTGCGTGGTGAGGTCGAAGCGCCCGTCCACCGCAGCCGGAGCCAATCCGTAGCGGACGAGCCGGAACTCGAGCACGCCGACGTCCCAGCCGACGAGCCCCGGCCAGAGCTCGCGTTGGCCGAGGAGCGGCGCGCCAAGCCGCCCGAGCGCCCGCCGTACCCCCGGGCCGACCTTCCCGTCCGGCTTGAGCCCGTGGGCGCGCTCCAACTCGATCAGGCCTGCTCGCGTCAACGGGCCCTCGAGACCGTCGATCGGCCCCGCATAGAGGCCGTGTGCGCGCAGCGCGATCTGGAGCGCGGCGACGCGCGGTGCCGGCCGCGCCGCGATCGCGTGCGCCGGCGCTATCGCCGCGAAGCCCGCCAGCACGCCGATTATCGCCACCCGGCGCATGACCGTCGGGTTCGCCGCAAAGCCGGCGTGTCCTCCAGCGCAAACCGGGTGGGCGCCGCCAGGCGTGCCGTCTCCCGGTGCCCCTCACGACCCACCCGCGGGTTCTCCGAAGAGGGACGGCGCCGCACGAGATGCGTCAGTCGCGATGGGTGCGACCTCGATCCCGGACACACTCGCGTTCGCTGCTGCGGTGGCCTTCGACTCCTGGGCGAGCGGCGCGGGCACCGGCTCGACCGGCAGGCGGACGTCGTCGAACGGAGCACGCCGTTCGCGGGATCACCGTCCGCGCTCGTCGGGTGCGGCAACGACGCGCGTATGACAAGCGCCACCACGGGCGCGAGCGTCACCACCAGGTAGTGGAGCGGACGCAGTCGGTTGCACCCTTCGTCGCCGTGGTGTTCGAAGCCGGCGTTCGGAGCCGGCACTCGGCTCGGCTACAGTCAACGCACCTCGCCGGAAGAGGACCAACGCCTCCGAATCTCCTCACACCGGGCTGCTTGTCTACCACACCGGCTCTGACTCCCTCCCGACGTACTGGAAGCCGAATTGCTGGAAGCCCACTCACTGGAAGCCGAAGGATCGTGACGGGGCGACGCCGCGGACCTCGCGTGGCAGGAGGCCTCGTCGCGGGCGCGGTCGTCCTCGGCCTCACGGGGTGCGGGGGCTCGAGCGGCTCCGGCCCGGCGATCCCGACGATCGCACCGGCCAAGGTCTTCAAGCTCGTCGACTTCGAGCCGGCCGGAACCGTTCAGCCGGGTCGTCCGGTGCCTGTCTCGTTCACCGTCGAGCAACCCTCGGGCGAGCCGCTGACGAGCTACCGGAAGGGGCCGGGCCCGCACACCGGGGTGCATCTGATCGCCGTGCGCACCGACCTCTCGCTCATCATCCACCAGCATCCGCCCGTCGCTGCCGACGGAAGGGTGAGCCAGCTCGTCGTCTTCCCGAAGCCGGGCACCTACCGCGTCCTCGTCGACATCTATCCCGCCGTCGCGGGAGCCCCGAGGAACCTTCAGCTCTACGAGACGGTCCACGTCGCAGGGACGGCCAGGCCCGAGCCGCTCGGACCGTTCGAGCCCGTGCAGACGGTCGACGGCTACCGCTTCACCGTGCTCGGCGTACCCGAGTTGAAGGCCATCGAGCCCGCGTACCTGAAGATCCGGATCACCGACCCCCGGGGGAAACCCGCGCGGCTGCAGCTGTATTACGGAGCGCTGGCACACGCGATCTTCTTCCGCCAGGGGACGCTCGACTACTTCCACACCCATGTCTGCCCGCCCGGTTCGTCCGCGTGCGCAGGATTCGGCGGCCTCCCGACGGGGACCCCGCTCGAGCCGGGCCTGCTCAAGGTCGGGGTCCTGATGCCGATCGGCGGCACCTGGCGCCTCTTCCTGCAGGTCGAGGTGGGCGGCAGGATCATCACCGCTCCGTACACCCTGAAGGTTGCGCCGGCATGAGCGACCGCCCAGGTGGAAGCCGACCGCTCGCTCTCCTCTTCGCTTCGACGAGCGGACGAGTCGTCGCGCTCGGATAGCGGTGCGCTGCTGCTCCGCCGCGCTCGCCGCCGTTCCGGTGCTGTTCTTCGCAGGCTGCGGGCACTCCGGCGACTCGACGAGCCCGAAAGCAGCCAGGGCCTCGACTTCGGCTCCGATCCCAACCCCGATCGGCGTCGGCGCTCGCTTCGAACCCGGCGCCCGGGCGGCGAGCCTCGGTGGGCCGCGCAACGGCCTCCGGTGCACGCGACCCGGCACGGCCGGGGGCGATCTCGCGCACCTCGAGCTGTTCGCCGAAGGCAGGGTGTTCCTCGTCCCGCAGGGGATCGGAATCGCCCTACCCGTGACGCACGGCCTGCAGCGCATCGTCTCCGGGCGGTGCCGGTATCCACTCGCCACGTTCGATCGAACGGGCACCGTCGACTTCACGAGACCGGGACTCACGCTCGAAGATCTCTTCGCGGTGTGGGGCGAGCCGCTCTCGGCGACGCGACTCGCCACGTTCTCGGCGAGGCCGGGAAGCGAGGTGCATGCCTTCGTCGACGGAGCACGGTGGCCTGGGAGCGTCCGCGACGTACCGCTGACCCATCACGCCGAGATCGTCCTCGAGGTCGACAGCTCGGTGCCGCCTCACCGCTTCTATCTCTTCCCACGCTAGCGGTCGAACCACGACGGCGCGCCACGCCGGCCGGCACGGCCGAGCTCCCCGGGTTGGACTCGAACCAACAACCCTCCGGTTAACAGCCGGATGCTCTGCCAATTGAGCTACCGGGGAAGGCAGCCCGGCGATTCTACCCGAGCGTTTCCGCGGCCCTTTCTGCGAGCGCCGCCTCGAGGGCGTCCAGCCAGGCCGTGTAGTAGGCGGTCGCCGCCGGCTCGTCCGGGTCGTAGCCGTGCCGTGCGACGGCTTCCGACAGGTAGCGGCTGAACTCGACGAGCGAGATCCCGGACCGCTCGAGCGCGACGACGGCCATGCCGAGCGCACGCCCCTGCCACGGCTCTTCGAAGACGAGCTCGCCGTTCGAGCGTGGGAGCGGCGCGACGCCGGCCAGCGCGCGGTCGACATCGGAAAGAGCCGTGGGGACAGACTTCAGTCTGTCCCCACGCCCGTCAGAACGGCTCACCAGATCCGACCGTGTCAGGTGCGTGTGCCAGCCCGGTGCCGACCATCGCGTCGCGCGGCACGAGCCGTGCGAGCTCCTCCTCCGACCAGCCGTCCGTTCCCTCGGGCCGAGCGGGCACGACGAGGTAGCGCACCTCGGCGGTCGAGTCCCATACGCGCAGCTCGATGTCGTCCGCGAGCTCGAGCCCGAACTCCTCGAGCACGGCCCTCGGCTCGGCGACCACACGGGCCCGGTAGGGCGCGCTCTTGTACCAGGTGGGCGGCAGCCCGAGCAGCGGCCACGGATAGCACGAGCAGAGCGTGCAGACGACGACGTTGTGCACTCCCGGCGTGTTCTCGACCGCGACGAGCGTGTTCAGCTCGAAACCTGTGAAGCCCATCTCCTTGACCGCCGCCGTTCCGTCGGCCAGCAGGCGCTCGCGGTACTCCGGATCGGCCCAGGCGCGTGCGACGACGCGCGCCCCGTTCTGCGGGCCGACGTCGTTCTCGTAGTACGAGACGACGGCGTCGATCGCCTCCGCGGACACGAGCCCCTTCTCGGCGAGGAGCGCCTCGAGAGCATCGGCGCGCAGCTCGGCGGCGGACCTCTCCTGCGGGTGATGATGGTGCCCGTCGTGGTCGTGGTGCTCGGTCACGCCGCCTCCAGGTAGTGCTCGTAGAGGTCGAGGTGGAGCGTCCACGGAGGCTCGTCGACCGCTCCGAAGACGTCTTCGGACGAGAACGAGACCGAGTACACGGGCTCGAGCTCTCGATGACGAGGGCCGGCGTCGGGCAGCGGATACGTTCCGCGCACCGCGCCGACGGTTCCTCGGGCGCCGCGCACGTAGCGCGGACAGCGCGTGTGGCCGGCGGGGTGCATCCGTTTCACGCGGACGGCGTCGCCGACGCGGAATGCCGTCTCGCCGGCGGGGGCGAGCTCGCCCGTTCCGCTCCGCAAGGCGTCGACGACACGCGCTCCCTGGTCGGGACGCTTCGCAGCAGGTGGCTGCTCGTCGGCCTCGAGTCGAGCCACCCAGGCGTCGATCTCGCCGGGCGAGACCGTTCCCTTGGCGAGGAGACGCTGCTCGTTGCTCCACAGCCAGCGCTCGTAGTACGAGGCACGCAGGTACTCGTCCGGCGGCATGCGCTCGCGGAGGGCGCGGCCGGAGCCGGCGCCCAGCCCTTCGACCTCGCTGATCGCCCACAGCGCGAAGACCCGCGGCTCCCAGCGCTCGTGATACGGGAGCTCGCCACCCGGCAGGACGACCGCGCCGAAGCCGTGCATGCCCCCCATGTCGTGGATCCCGTCCGTGCCCGGCAGGCTAGCGCGCGTGCGCGGCCTCAGGCGAGCTCGGCGAGCGTCAGCCGCACCTTCGCGAGGCTCTCCTGCAGCTCGGCGGCACGGCCGAGCTCCAAGCCCGGCGACGCGAGCTCACGCTTCAGCTTCCGCTCGGCCAGCTGGAGGAGCCGCTCTGTTCCCGTACGCTCCGTGATCCGCTCGAGCTCGACCCGGGCGTCGAGCTCAGCGTGCAGCGCGACGAGCTCTGCGTCCTCCGGTTCCCCGTCCAGCAGCACGAGCCGGAAGCGCCGGTGCAGCTCGTCGTCGAAGGCGTCCGGCGGAAGCTCTCGCAGACGTTCGCGCTCTGCGGGAAACACGAGGGCCGCCGCGAGCGCGTCGCGCTCGAGGCGTACACCGGCGTCCAGGAGCCGCTGCGGAGCGACCACCCCGCTCTGACCACCGCCCCGTGCGGGTGCGATCCGTGTCAGCGTCTCGCGCGGCAGGCCGAGCGCGTCGCCGACGATGCGGAGCGCCTCTTGACGTTCGGGAGAGTCTTCGGCCCTTTCCAGGACCCCGCGCACGCGCAGCCACGCCTCCTGGCGGTCGGCCGCCCGGGCGATCTCGAGCCGGACGCGATGAACGAGATAGCTCGCGGCCTGCCCGAGCCGGTCGTCGAACCCCTCGGGAGCGTCTGCCGGATCCTGGCCCTTCGGGAGCGACACGACCTTGACGTCGAAGCCCTGCGAGACGGCGAGCTCCATGCCGCGGAGCGTCGCCTCCTCGCCGGCCGCGTCCGAGTCGAAGCAGAGAAACAGGCGCTTCGTGAGCCGCCCGAGCTCGGCGAGCTGGCCGCCGGTCAGAGCCGTGCCCATCGACGCGACCACCGGCTCGAGCCGCGCCTGCCGGAGCGCGATGACGTCGGTGTTGCCCTCGACGACGACCGCACGATCCTCCTTCGCGATCGCCGGCCGCGCGAGATGGAGCCCGTAGAGTACGGCGCCCTTGTGGAAGAGCTCTCCCTCCGGCGAGTTCACGTACTTGCCCCGCAGGGGATCGTCCTCGCGCAGCTTCCGCGCCTGAAAGCCGACGACCCGCCCTCGAGCGTCCGCCAGCGGGAACATCAGGCGCTGCGGGAAGTAGTCGCCACCTCGCGCGTTGACGAGGCCGGCCCCGCGCAGATCCGCCTCCGTGAAGCCCTTCTCCTTCGCCTTCGCCGCGAGCCCGCGGCCCGGCGAGAGGCCGAGTCGGAACTCGCGGGCGATCGCGTCGCCCAGACCGCGACCGTCGAGATAGGCGCGCACCGGCTCTCCCGCGGGCGAGTCCCAGAGGTGGCGCTCGAAGAACGAGGCCGCCTGGTCGAGGACCGCGTAGAGGCGCTCACGGCGGCGGCGGGCCTCCTCGGCTGCCGGCGACGACTCCTCGTACTCGAGCTGGACGCGGAACCGCTCGGCGAGGTACTCGATCGCGCCCACGAAGTCGACATTCTCCGTCTCGCGCACGAACGAGACGACGTCGCCGCCCTTGCCACAGCCGAAGCAGTAGTAGAGCTTGTCCGGGGCGTTGACCGAGAAGCTCGGCGTGCGCTCCTCGTGGAACGGGCACCGCCCGACGTACCGGCCGCCCTGCTTGCGCAGCGCGGTGCGGGCCGAGACGACATCGATCATGTCGGCCGTCGCGATCACCTCGCGAACGGAGGAATCCTTGATGCGCGCCACCCGGTCGAGTGTAGTGGCGGCCTCGCTACGGGAGCCCGGCCGCGTACGAGAGCGCGAAGCGGTCGGTCATGCCGGCGATGTAGTCCGTCACGCGCTCTGCGAGCTCGCCGTCACCCGGCGGCAGGCGGGCGGGCTCGGCGAGAAGCGCCTCGAAGATCGCGTGGATCGTGCGGTGCGCGCGAGCGTGCTCCGGCGCCGCCTGCGGCCCGAGGTAGACGCGCTCGAACATGAAGGAGCGCAGCGAGAGCATCGCGTCGCCGATCTCCTCGCTCTGGCGGATGTCTCCGGCCGACTCGGAGGAGGCGACGATGTCGTGCACCAGCGTGTCGATCCGCTCGGACCCCGTCGGGCCGAGGAGCGCGATCTCCGCTCTCGGGAGGTCGGACTCGCTCAGCAGCCCGTAACGGACGGCGTCGTCGATGTCGTGGTTGATGTAGGCGACCCGGTCGACGAGCCGTACGATCTTCCCTTCGAGCGTCGCCGGCTCCACCGGCCCGGTGTGCGTGAGGATCCCGTCGCAGACCTCGTGCGTGAGGTTCAGCGAGCGCGCGATCCGGTGCGACTGCTCGTTGTGCCGGAAACGGAGGCCGAACCGCTCGCGCACCGCCTCGTCGAGAGCGTCCTCGCCGGCGTGGCCGAACGGCGTGTGACCGGTGTCGTGCCCGAGCCCGATCGCCTCGGTCAGATCCTCGTTGAGGCGCAGCGCCCGCGCGACGACCCGGGAGATCGCGGTCGTCTCCAGCGTGTGGGTCATCCGGGTCCGGTAGTGGTCGCCCTCCGGGTCGATGAAGACCTGCGTCTTCCCCTTCAGGCGCCGGAACGGCTTCGAGTGCACGAGCCGGTCGCGGTCGCGCTGGAACTCCGTCCGCACGCCGCACGGCTCCTCCGGCCGCTCGCGGCCTCTCGTCTCGTACGAGCGGACGGCGAGCGGCTGGAGCGACTCCTCGAGCTCGAGGTTCCGCCGGCGAAAGGCGTCCTCGACCGATTGCGCGAGCGTCACGGGTTTCAGGATAGATGTCGGTCCGGCGCGCGCTGCGCTAGCGTCCCGTGGTGCCTCCCCGCCTCCGAGCTCGGTCGCTCGCACTCGTCCTGGCGACATCGTCGCTCGTCGCCGTCGCCGGCTGCGGCGGCTCGTCGAAGCCGGCGACGGCCGGCAACCCCTTCGCCTACGACCGGGCGGCACCCACCGATGCCCTCGCCAAGGGCCAAACGGCGAGCCAGCTCGGGCTCATCGAGACCAACGTCGCCTTCGCGACGCCCTCGGGAAACGTCGAGGGCCTCCTAATCTCGCCCGAGACGACGGAGCGAACCCCTGCGGTGATCTATGTGCCCGGCTCGGGCCAGGACCGGACCGCCTTCATCGATCCGGCGCTCCAGCTAGCCTCAGACGGCGCGACGGCGCTCCTCATCACGCCGCCGTCGAGCACCACTCCGACGACGGGCAAGGACGCTGCCGAGCGCTTGCGCTCCTATCGCGACACCGTCGTGGCGGACGTCGTAGCCGTCCGTCGCGCGATCGACGTCCTCGACGGGCTGAAGCAGATCGACCCGAAGCGCATCGGCCTGATCGGATGGAGCGCGGGCGCGCTGACGGGCGCGATCGCGGCCGGGGTCGATCCGCGGCTTCGCGCAGTCGTGCTGCTCTCCGCCGGCGCGGCGACCGTCGACGACTTCGTCGCGAAGGCGCCCGAGTCGCTCAAGGACGATGTCCGGAGCACCCTCGGGCCGATCGATCCTCTCTCGTGGATCGGCAAGGCCAAGGGTGGTCGCCTGTTGCTGCAGGACGGGACGAAGGACACCGTCGTGCCCCATGCCGCGCTCCAGCGGATGATCGCGGCCGCGCCGAAGGGGACGACCGTGCGCTGGTACGACGCCGGGCACGGGCTCAACGGGGCCGCCTACACCTACCACGTCGCCTGGCTCCGGAAGCGACTCCGGTTCTAGCGACCGCGCGTTCTTGCTCAGAAGGCGCGGGACTGGCCGCCGTCGATCGGCACGCACGCCCCGACCACCCACGAGGCACGCGGCGAGACGAGGAAGGCAACGACGTCCGCGATCTCGTCGACCGTCCCGAACCGGCCCCAGGGGATCTCCCGCCGGACGAACGCTGAGGTCGCCTCCGGGTCGTCGAGCATCCGCCTGTCCCAGCTCCCGCCGGGAAACCGCACCGATCCCGGGGCGACGCTGAAGACCCGGATCTCGTCCTTCGCGAGATCGCGCGCCATCGCCTTCGCGAGGCTGATCTCGGCCGCCTTCGCGACGTTGTAGCTCGGGCCGCCACCGGACTCCCGCCCGAACACGGACGAGACGATCGCGATCACCCCACCGCCGCGCGCGCGCAGATACGGAAGCGCCGCCCGCGAGACGCGGAGCGCGGGGAACAGGTTCTTGGCGAGGACCGCCGTCAGGTCGGCCTCGTCCGTCTCGGCGAAGGCCCGCGCGCCGGAGCCGCCGACGTTGTTGACGACGATGTCCAGACCGCCGAGCTGCTCCACGGCGGCTGCGACGACCCCCGTGGCTCCGTCGACGGTCGACACGTCCGCCGCGAACGCCACGGCGCGACCCGGACCGGCGACCGCCGCAACGGCTGCCCCGAGCTCCTCCTCGCCCCGGGCGCAGAACACGACGTCCGCGCCCTCCTCGACGAGGCGCGTCGCGATCCCCCGGCCGATCCCCCGGCTCGAACCGGTGACGACCGCAACCTTCCCGGCGAGCCCGAGCTCCATCCCGGCTACCGTAGCCGACATGGCTGTGACCAGCACAGCGACGACGATCCTCCTCGTCCGGCACGGCGAAACCGATTGGAACCGCGACCGCCGCATCCAGGGCCACACGGACGTGCCGCTCAACGAGTCCGGCCGCGAGCAGTCACGGCGACTCGCCGAGACGCTCGCGGGCGACTCGCTCGCCGCGATCTACTCGAGCGACCTCTGTCGCGCCGTCGAGACGGCGTCGATCCTCGCGGCGCGCGCCGGGCTCGCGGTTCGCACCGCGAGCGGCCTGCGCGAGAAGCACTTCGGAACGTGGGAAGGCCTGACCGATGCCGTCGCGCTCGAACGCTTCCCCCACGTGCGCACGGGACCGTGGGGTGACGGCGAGACGACGGACGCGATGGCGGCGAGGGTGACGGCGGCCCTGCGTGAGATCGCGGACGCGCACGCCGGAGAGACCGTGCTGGTCGTCACCCACGGCGGCCCCGTTCGCGCGGTGCTGCGGGCGTCGGGAGTGCCTCCCGACGGCTCGATCGGCAACTGCTCGGTGACGCGGATCAGCGTCGAGGACGGTGAGTTCAGGCCGATAGACTGACGTCGTGGAGGACTACACGAACAAGTACAAGGGCGAGCAGGTCGAGCTCGCGCTCTTCGGCGGCGAGTACCAGGAAGGCGTGCTGACCGCCTACTGCTCGGTGGAGGACGTCCCCCACGTCGAGCTCAACGGTCACATCCTGGTGCCGCTCCAGAACGTCGCGTCGCTCCACTGCTCGAGCCGCTGCGACGCCCCCGAGCCGGACTGGCCGCCGCGCGGGCTCGAGGACGACGAGCGAGACGACGAGTAGCATCGTGCGGCTCGCCGCCGCCGTCAACATCGTCAAGATGCTGCTGCTCGCTGCGATCCCAACCGCTGCGGCATGCGGCCTTGGCTGGCTCGTCGCCGGCAGCCACGGCAGCTCGCTGTTCGGCATCTGCTCCCTGCTCGCCTGGGCGGCGATCTACTGGTACGGCGACCGGGCCCTGCTCGGCATGCTCGGCGCGCGACCGTACGCGCTCGCGGAGGAGCCGCTCCTCCGCTCCACCGTCGACCGGCTCTCGGCCGGCTTCGGCGTCGTTCCGCCGAAGCTCTACCTGATCGACGATCTCTTCCCACGGACGTTCGCGGTCGGGCGCGGCCCGCGAAGCTCGTGTCTCGCGGTGAGCTCCGGTCTGCTCGGCGCGCTCCCGCCCGGCGAGCTCGCAGCGGTGCTCGCGCACGAGCTTGCTCACGTCCGGCGCCGCGACGTGCTGACGCAGACGTCTGCCGTGCTCGTCGCCGCGATGCTCGTCGAGTCGAGCCGGATCGGCGGCTGGCTCTCGCGTGGGCTGCTCTACGTGCTCGCGCCGCTCGGAGCCGCCTTCGTGCACCTCACGCTCTCCCCGAAGCGCGAGCTCGCCGCCGACGAGGCAGCCGCCGCGACGACCGGGATGCCGGACGAGCTCGCCGACGCGCTCGTCCGTCTCGATCGTGCGAGCGAGCTCGTCCAGTTCGCCGCTTCACCTGCCACCGAGCCGCTCTACCCCGTCGATCCGTTCGACGAGTCCCGGCTCACGCGGATGTTCAGGACGCACCCGCCGCTCGCGCGCCGTGTCGCGCTCCTCCGCGGGGCGCCTCAGGCGCCCGCCGGCAGCGGGTGACGCTCGAAGAACTGCCACATCAGCTCGCTCGCGTCGATGACGTTCGTGGGCGCACCGAGCAGCCGCC
>Ga0187779_10001089_pt1 | contig 17202 bp, 18 predicted proteins | sample 1015_Q2_SP10_10__FD_132435 | JGI IMG/M metagenome (GOLD analysis project Ga0187779, IMG submission 132435) | Tropical peat soil microbial communities from peatlands in Department of Meta, Colombia - 1015_Q2_SP10_10_MG | ecosystem: Environmental > Terrestrial > Soil > Wetlands > Peat | place... | reverse complement strand
GTGCTGACGCAGATCGGGGTTTGCTTCGAAGCCGACTGCGTTGTGCTTACGACGGGAACGTTTCTATCGGGCCTGATCCACGTTGGCCTCAGGAGCTACGAAGCCGGACGCGCCGGGGATCCGGCCGCAAAGACGCTTGCCCAGCGCCTGCGCGAACTCAAGCTGCCGGCAGGGCGGCTCAAAACCGGCACGCCACCGCGGCTCGACGGCCGCACCATCGATTTCTCCGCGCTCGAGATTCAACCGGGCGATCATCCGGCGCCCGTTTTCTCCTTTCTCGGCGACGTGTCGATGCACCCGCGGCAGGTCGCCTGCTGGATCACGCACACCAGCGAGCGCACGCACGAGATCATCCGCCGAGGGCTCGATCGCTCGCCGCTGTTCACCGGCGTGATTAAAGGGGTCGGCCCGCGCTATTGCCCCTCGATCGAGGATAAGGTCGTGCGCTTCGCCGAGCGCAAGAGTCACCAAATATTCCTCGAGCCGGAAGGCCTGACGACGAACGAGATCTATCCCAATGGGATCTCGACCTCGCTGCCTTTCGACGTGCAGCTCGAGCTCGTGCGCACGATCAAGGGCTGCGAGCGGGCGCATGTACTCCGGCCGGGCTACTCGATCGAATACGACTATTTCGATCCGCGCGGCCTGAAGGCGACACTCGAAACGAAGGCTATTGCCGGCCTGTACTTCGCAGGGCAGATCAACGGCACGACCGGCTATGAGGAGGCCGCAGCTCAAGGGCTGCTCGCAGGCATCAACGCCGCCCGGGCAGCCCGAGGGGAAGAAGGCTGGTGCCCGCGGCGCGACGAGGCTTACCTCGGCGTACTGGTGGACGATCTGATCACGCGCGGCGTAAGCGAGCCGTACCGCATGTTCACAAGTCGGGCGGAGTACCGGCTGCAGTTGCGCGAGGACAACGCAGACCTTCGGCTGACCGAAGCCGGGCGCACGCTGGGCGTAGTCGACGACCGCCGCTGGGAGAGCTTCAGCCGTAAGCGCGATGCGATCGCTCGCGAAACGCAACGCCTGGGCGCGATCCGGGTACGGCCCCAGGAGCTCGACCCCGAAAGAGCCGGGCGCTTCCTGGGGCAGCCCCTCGAGAGAGAATCCTCACTCGGCGAGTTGTTGCGCCGGCCGGGCGTCACCTACGCAGAGCTCCTCGCGCTGGTCGGAGTGGAAGCAGCCCCCGACGCCGGCGTCGGCGAGCAGGTGGAGATCGCGACCAAGTACGCGGGCTACATCGAGCGGCAGCAGGAAGAGATCGCGCGCCGGGCGGAACAGGAAGGCCACCGGCTGCCGCTCGATCTCGACTACCGGACCGTACGCGGACTGTCGATCGAGGTGCAGCAGAAACTCAACCAGTACCGCCCCGAAACCATCGGACAGGCGGCACGGATTTCGGGGGTGACACCGGCAGCGGTCTCTCTGCTGCTGGTCCATCTGAAGCGAGGCTTCGGCACGTCCCGGTCGGTGGCGGAAAAACGCCGGGCATGACGCTCGGCGAGGGATTGACGGCTGGCATCGCTGCGTTAGGCCTCGACCTGGATCATGCGGCCCAAGAAACTCTGCTCGCCTATCTGCAGCTGCTCGAGAAATGGAACAGGACCTACAACCTGACCGCCATCCGGGAACCCGAGCGGATGCTCAGCTACCACCTGCTCGATTCCCTCGCGGTCCTGCCGCACCTGCCGTCGCGACGGGGCGCGCGGCTCATCGATGTGGGCAGCGGGGGTGGGCTGCCGGGCATTCCGCTTTCGGTAGCGCGGCCGGACTGGCAGGTTACGCTGCTCGACAGCAACCGCAAGAAGACGGCGTTTCTCGCCCAAGCGCGAGCCGAGCTACGATTGGCCAACGTCGAGGTGGCCACGGTGCGCGCGGAGCGCTTCGTCCCTGCAGCACCGTTTGATGTGGTGATCGCACGGGGGCTCTCCGACGCGCCGCGGTTCGTGGCGACGACCCGACACTTGTTGGCCAGCGGCGGAGTCCTCGTGGCGATGAAGGGGGGCATTCCTCAAGACGAACTCGCCATGCTTCCATCCGATATTCGCGTGCAGGCTGTGCCGGCGCTACGCGTTCCGGGGATCGTCGGCGAGCGGCACCTCCTGATCATGGGCACAGCGTGACCAAGATCATCGCGGTCGCCAACCAAAAGGGGGGCGTCGGGAAGACGACCACGAGCGTCAATTTGGCGGCGAGCCTTGCCGCGATGAAGCGGCGCGTGCTCCTCGTGGACCTCGACCCGCAGGGCAACGCGACGATGGGTGCAGGAGTAGATAAGCGAGCGCTTACTACCACTGTATACCAAGTTCTCCTTGGCGAACGAAAGATCGTCGACGTGCGTCTCACCTCGCCGTCCGGAGGCTTCGACCTCGTGCCCGCAAACCGGGAGCTCGCCGGTGCTGAGGTCGAACTGGTCGACCTGCCAGAGCGCGAGATGCGCCTCAAAGACGCGCTGGCCGAGGCCCTGTCACAAATCCGGACGGCGATATCTGAGGTCGTGCACGAGTACGATTTCATCCTCCTCGACTGCCCGCCCTCGCTGTCGTTGCTCACGCTCAACGGGCTGTGTGCCGCCGACAGCGTCCTCATCCCGATGCAGTGCGAGTATTACGCGCTCGAAGGGCTGTCCGATCTCGTGCAGACGATCCGACGGGTGCGCGCGCACCTCAACCCGCGCCTCGAGATCGAAGGACTGCTTCGCACCATGTACGACCCGCGCAACACGCTTGCATTGAACGTTTCCGCCGATCTGCAGAAACATTTTGGCGAGAAGCTCTACCGTACCGTGATCCCGCGCAACGTGAGGCTCGCGGAAGCCCCGAGCTACGGCATTCCCGCGCTTTACCTCGACCGGACATCGAAGGGCGCGCAGGCATATCTCGCGCTCGCGGGCGAGATGCTTCGCCGCGACGAGACGGCCGAAACTGCAACGCAATCCGCGAGGGGCGTCGGTGGCTAGACTGAAAGGTCTTGGCCGCGGGCTGGACGCGCTTCTGGCGGGAACCGATGAGGCACCCGCGGGCGACGCTCTGCGCCTGCTCGCGATCGATAAGATCCGCGCGGGACGCTATCAGCCGCGCACGCGTGCCGACGAGGCATCGCTCGCCGACCTCGCCGAATCGATCAAGGTGCAGGGTGTGGTGCAGCCAATCCTCGTACGCCCGATCGACGGCGGTCGCTTCGAGATCGTCGCGGGAGAGCGCCGCTGGCGGGCCGCCGCGCGCGCGGGACTCGAGGAGATCCCTGCGCTGGTGCGCACCGTTCCTGATCAGGCGGCGCTGGCGCTCGCGCTCATCGAGAACATTCAGCGCGAGAACCTCAATCCGCTCGAAGAAGCCCAGGGCCTCAAGCGCCTTATCGAGGAATTCGGTCTCACGCACGAGGCGGCGGCCCAGGCGATCGGGCGCTCGCGCAGCGCCGTGACAAACCTGCTGCGCCTGACTCAGCTCGCCAAGCCGGCGCAGGAGTATTTGCTCTCGGGGAAGATCGACATGGGTCACGCGCGAGCGCTGCTCGCGCTACCCATCGCCCAGCAGGCGGCGGCAGCTGCGCGTATCGTCGAGCAGGTGCTGTCCGTACGCGAGGCGGAGCGCCTTGTGCAGGCGCTTCTCAGCCCGGGAACACGCCGTCGCAAGCGTCAACGCTCACGCGAAGGCGACGCCGATCTGCGACGACTGGAGGAAGACCTCGCCGACGCGCTGGGGGCGAAGGTCCGCGTTGAGCCGACGCGCCGCGGGGGCGGCCGAATCGTTATCGGCTACTCGAGCCTCGAGCAGCTCGATGGAATCCTGGCTCGGTTGAAGCGCACGAAATAGCCGCGCCGCCTCGGCTTAGCCGAGCTGCGCGAGCATCGTCTCGGCGCCGGAAACCTCGTATTTTCCGGGCGCCTCGATGTTGAGCGTCTTGACGACTCCGTCCTCGATCAGCGCAGAAAAACGCTGGCAGCGCACTCCGAGTCCGCGCGCCGTCAGATCGAACTCGAGCCCGAGGGCCTTGGTGTAGGTAGCGCTGCCGTCTCCCATCATGCGCACCTTGCCGGCCGTCTTCTGATCCTTTGCCCATGCACCCATGACGAACGCGTCGTTCACCGACATGCACAGGATGTCGCTCACGCCCTTTGCCTTGAGCTTGTCGCAGTTGGCGACGTAGCTGGGGACGTGTTTCGCGGAGCAAGTCGGAGTGAATGCGCCTGGAAGACCGAAAAGAACGATCTTCTTGCCGCGAGTCAGATCCTCGGTCTTGAACTCATTCGGGCCGAGCGTGCATCCCGGGGTTTCCGTTTCGATGAATTCGCTTAGAGTTCCGGCTGGAAGCCGGTCGCCTACCTTGATGGTCATCGGTTTACCTCGCTCCGCGTGCATGGTCTTGTGGAGCGACAGATTCTAGCCGAAGTCCGAAGGCGAACACTGCTTCACCGCGGGCGCGACAGGACGCCTTGTCGTTCGGCGCACGAAAAGGTAACTTTGCAGTCCGCCGCAAGACGCACGGGCACTGAAGGAAAATCCGATGGGACAGACGAAGGGGGCGCGCGACCGCCGGGTCACGCTGCTCGTCTCGACCCGCAAGGGTCTCTGGCAGGCCCATAGCGACGCGACTCGCCGGCGCTGGAAGCTGACTGGCCCGCAATTTCTGGGACACATTGTCAACCACTGCGTTGCCGACCCTCGCGACGACAGGGTCGTACTTGCGGCGGCGCGCACCGGGCACCTCGGGCCGACGGTGTTCCGCTCCGCGGATCGAGGCCGAACCTGGAAGGAAGCCAAGCAGCCGCCCGCATTCCGGTCGGGTACAGGGCGCGTAGTCGATCACACGTTCTGGCTCACCCCGGGGCACGAATCGATGCCAGGCGTCTGGTACGCGGGCACGTCGCCGCAGGGACTTTTCCGCTCGGACGATGGCGGCGCAACCTGGGTTGGGGTCGAAGGCTTCAACGATCATCCGCAGCGCAAGGCCTGGTGCGGCGGTGATCAGGACGGAACGCCCGACGGGGCTAAGTTGCACTCGATTCTTATCGACCCGCGTGATCCGCGGCACATGTACCTCGGCATGTCGAGCGGCGGCGTATTCGAGTCGATCGATGGCGGCGCCGATTGGCGGCCGCTCAACCGCGGCGTGAGGGCCGACTTCCTGCCCGACCCCGATCCCGAGTACGGCCACGACCCGCATTGTGTGCGGCTGCACCCCGCACAGCCCGACCGCCTTTATCAGCAGAATCACTGTGGCATCTTTCGCGTCGACCGTCCCGCGCAACGCTGGGAGGAAATCGGAGCAGCGATGCCGAAGAGCGTCGGATCAATCGGCTTCCCGATGGTTCTTCATCCGCGCGATCCCGACACGCTGTGGGTGTTTCCGATGGATGGCTCGAAGGTGTGGCCGCGCGTCTCGCCCGGCGGCAAGCCAGCCGTGTATCGGTCGGTGAACGGGGGCAGGACCTGGCAGCGACACACGACCGGCCTGCCCAGGAGCCAGGCGTGGCTGACGGTGAAGCGCCAGGCGATGAGCGCAGACGTGTCGAATCCCGTGGGCGTGTACTTTGGTACGACAAGTGGCGAGCTGTGGTCGAGCCGGGACGAAGGCCGGAGCTGGAAGTGCATCGCCGCGCACCTACCGCACATCTACGCGGTCGAGACGATGTAGCGCCTCCCGGGCAAGGAGGAGGGTGTGCGTGTGCTGATTCCCAACCCGCTGCGCTCCTACACGGCGGAAGCGGCCGTGGTTGCTGCTCGCGGACGAACGCTCGACGAGCTCGCGACCGACCTCGACCGGCAATATCCCGGGCTGCGGTTCCGGGTCATCGACGAACAAGGCTCGATCCGGCCGCACATCAAATTCTTCGTGAACAGACTCCAGGTGCGCGAGCTCGCGGGCCCGGTGTGCGACGAGGACGAGGTGATGATCGTGTGCGCTCTTTCCGGCGGGTGACGGCGTCGTTTGACGCAAGTCAACGGTGTTGTCTGGCGCGACGCAGCATTCGTTGACGCCATCGGCAGGACAACTTCATAATTCAACAGTTTGCTTGGCTTCCGGTGCTTCGCCCCGCTGCGCCCGAATCCCCGCCGCGCTACCCCGCCTTCCGCATCGCAGGTTGGCAGTTGCTTGCAACGGCGGTGGTCGCAGCGATTGCGGGTTGGGTGGCGGGTTGGCAGGGCGCGTTGTCGGGCTTTCTTGGGGGAATAGTCAACGTATCGGCCGGCATCGTTTTCGCGGTGCTGGCGCAGGTCGGCCGCTCGCCCACGGCGGCGGGGACGGTGCGCGCGATGATCCGGGCCGAGACGGGCAAGATCATGCTGATCGTGCTGCAGCTGTGGTTTCTGCTCTCGCTGTACAAGGATATGGTGCATGTTGCTTTTTTTTCCGCGTTCGTCGTGACCGTCCTCGTGACGCAGGCGGCGATACTGATTCGGGACTAGGAAGGGCTCGGGAACTCTGATGGCTGCGGAACATTCGCTGGACGCGACTACCTACATCCAGCATCACCTGACGTTTCTCGCGCACCCGCTCACCGAGTCGGGCGGGTTCTGGACCATTCACCGCGACACCGTCGTGACGTCGGTGGTGCTCGGCGTGGTGGTGCTCGGGCTGATCTGGCTGGTCACTCGCAAGGCGACCTCAGGCGTGCCCACGAAGAAACAGGCCTTCGTCGAGCTCGCGGTCGAATTCGTCAACGACCAGGTCAAGAGCATCTTCCAGCACGACTACCGGTTCGTCGCGCCTCTCGCGCTGACGGTATTCGTCTGGGTCCTGGTCATGAACGCGATGGACTTTCTCCCGGTCGACATCATGGCGTGGATCTTTCAGAACGTCTTCCGCCAGGAGGAATGGCGGAGCGTGCCGACTGCCGACGTCAACACAACCTTCGCGCTGTCGCTTTCGGTGTTCGGCTTGATGATCTTCTTCAACATCAAGAACAAGGGCCTCGGAGGCTGGATACACGAGCTCTTCTGCACCCCCTTCGGATCGAGCCCGCTGCTTTGGGTGCCCAACCTGCTCTTCAACCTCATCGAGTACGTCTCGAAGCCTCTGTCGCACTCGCTGCGGCTCTACGGGAACATGTACGCGGGCGAGATCATCTTCCTCCTCCTGGGGCTCTGGGCGGCGACGGGGGTGGTGAGCGCTGCGGTCAGCAGCGTCCTCAATCTCGGCTGGGCGATCTTCCACATCCTGATCGTGGTGCTGCAGGCATACATCTTCATGATGCTGACCATCGTCTACGTCTCGATGGCCTACGAGAGCCACTGACGACTGTCTTCTTCCTCCGAAAAACAATCCAACGGTCCTACGTTCAGAAAGGAAACAAAATGGACAAGCTGCAACTGGTCGCGCAGATACAGGCCTTCACCGGTATCGGCATCGGCCTCATGATCGGTCTGGGGGCGCTCGGCGCCTGCGTCGGCGTGGGCATCATGTGCTCCCGCTTCCTGGAGGGCGCGGCGCGCCAGCCCGAAATGATCCCTGCGCTGCAGGCGAAAGTATTCCTGCTGCTCGGCCTGATCGACGCATCGTTCATCATCGGGCTTGGCATCGCGATGCTGTTCGCCTTCGGCAATCCGCTGATCCCCGTCGGGCTCAAGTAAGCGGCGTGCCGGAGCGCGCGATTCCGCGCTAGAGAGGGCAGGCATGAACATCAATCTTACGCTTCTGATGCAGGCGGTCGCGTTCGGCGCGTTCATCTGGTTTTGCTGGAGATTCATCTGGCCGCCGCTGATGCGCGCGATCGAGACCCGGCAAAAACAGATCGCCGACGGCCTGGCAGCGGGCGAGGAGGGGCGGCAGAGCCTCTCGCGCGCGGAGAAGGAGGTCGCGCAGATGCTGAGCGACGCCAAGACGCGCGCGGCCGAGATCATCGCCCAGGGGGAGAAGCTCCGGAACGAGGCGGTCGAGCAGGCCAAGGGGGAAGCGAAGACCGAAGCGGGCCGGATCCTGACCGCGGCCAAGGCCGAGATCGCGCAGGAAGCCACACGGGCCAAGGAGACGCTGCGCAATCAGGTTGCCGAGCTTGCCGTCGCGGGCGCGGCAAAGATCCTCAGGCGCGAGGTCGACGCGAAGAAGCATGCCGAGATGCTCGCTGCGATCCAGAAACAGCTCTAGCCCTTAACCCATGGCTGAACCGGTCACCGTCGCCCGTCCTTATGCCGAAGCGGCCTTCGAGCTTGCCCGCGATGAAAACGCGCTACCGGTCTGGGCGGAGATGCTCCGGCTCGCGAGCGGGGTGAGCGTGGACCCGCAGGTCAGCGCGGCTCTGGACAACCCGAAGCTGTCGGCCGGCGACAAGGAGTCGCTGTTCCTGTCGATCTGCGGTGACGCACTGAATGCGCAAGGACGAAACTTCATACGCGTTCTGGTGGGTGCCGAGCGCATTGCGCTGCTGCCGGAAATCCGCGCGCTCTTCGAATCGCTCAAGGATGACGCGGAGGGGGTCGCCCGCGCACAGATCGTGAGCGCGTTCCCGCTGACCGACGCCGAGCTCGGCTCGCTGACGGCGGTGCTGGAGAAGCGCTTCGGAAAGAAGATCGAAGCCACGGTCGGCGTCGACCCGGAGCTGATCGGCGGGGCCAGGATCACGGTCGGTGACACCGTGATCGACGCGTCGGTGCAGGGCGAGCTGCAGGCGATGGCGAACCATTTGCGAAGCTAATGTGAACTGAAGCGGTTCCGCAGGGATTCCAGTGGAACCAGCGCGAGGAAAAACCATGCAGTTGAACCCATCCGAAATCAGCGAACTGATCAAGAGCAAGATCCAGAGCCTCGACGTCGGGGCCGAGGTACGCACGCAGGGCACTGTCGTATCGCTGTCCGACGGCATCACGCGGATCCACGGCCTGTCGGACGCGATGCAAGGCGAGATGCTCGAATTCCCGGGCAATACCTTCGGGCTTGCGCTCAACTTGGAGCGCGATTCGGTCGGTGCGGTAATCCTGGGCGAGTACGAGCACATCTCCGAAGGCGACACCGTCAAGTGCACGGGGCGCATCCTGGAGGTCCCGGTGGGCCAGGCCTTGATCGGCCGGGTCGTCAACGCGCTGGGCCAGCCTATCGACGGCAAGGGGCCGATAACGTCCAAGGAAACCGACGTGATCGAGAAGGTCGCCCCGGGGGTGATCTGGCGCAAGAGCGTGAGCCAGCCTGTTCAGACGGGGCTGAAGGCGATCGACGCGATGGTGCCAATCGGCCGCGGGCAGCGCGAGCTGATCATCGGCGATCGACAGACCGGCAAGACGGCAGTTGCGATCGACACGATCATCAATCAGAAGGGCAAGGACCTCATCTGCATCTACGTCGCGATCGGCCAGAAAGCGTCCTCGATCATGAACGTCGTGAAGAAGCTCGAGGAGACCGGTGCAATGGAATACACCGTCGTCGTCGCGGCCCCCGCGGCGGACTCGGCGGCGATGCAATACATCGCACCCTACTCGGGCTGCACGATGGGCGAATATTTCCGCGACCGCGGCCAGGACGCTCTCATCATTTACGACGACCTGACCAAGCAGGCCTGGGCGTACCGGCAGATCTCGCTGCTGCTGCGCCGGCCGCCGGGCCGCGAGGCGTATCCGGGCGACGTGTTCTACCTTCACTCGCGCTTGCTGGAGCGCGCAGCGCGCGTCAACGAGGAATACGTCGAGCGCTTCACCAAGGGCAAGGTCAAGGGCAAGACCGGCTCGCTCACCGCGTTGCCGATCATCGAGACCCAGGCCGGCGACGTGACCGCGTTCGTGCCGACCAACGTGATCTCGATCACCGACGGGCAGATCTTCCTCGAAACCGACCTCTTCAACGCCGGCATCCGCCCGGCCATCAACGCGGGGATCTCGGTGTCGCGCGTGGGCGGCGCCGCGCAGAGCAAGATCATCAAGAAGCTGGGCGGCGGTGTTCGACTCGCGCTCGCTCAGTACCGCGAGCTTGCTGCGTTCGCTCAGTTCGCCTCCGACCTCGACGAGGCGACCCGCAAGCAGCTCGACCGCGGTCGTCTGGTGACCGAGCTGATGAAGCAGCCGCAATTCTCGCCGCTGTCGGTCGCCGAAGAGGCGTTGACGCTGTTCGCCGTGAACAACGGTTACTACGACGGGCTGCCGGTCGAGAAAGCCCTTGCGTTCGAGACGGAGCTGCGCGCGTTCATGAAAAGCAAGTACGCGGCCCTGCTCGAGAAGATGGAGTCGGCCAAAGATCTGGATGCGCAGGGTGAGAAGTCACTCGCGGCGGCAATCGAGGAATTCAAGAAGACGACGGCGCTGCTGGACGTGGCCAAGCCGACTAAGGACTCAAAGAAGGTCGCCGCGCCCGCCGAGAAGGCGGAGCCGCCCAAGAGCCTCGCGGGCAAGGGCGACAAGCAAAGCTCTGATGGCGCCAAGACCTCACAGAAGAAGGCCTCCTAGGGGTTGACCGCGATGGCTGGGGCTAAAGAGATCCGCAACAAGATCCGGAGCGTGCAGGGCACGCGCAAGATCACGAAGGCCATGGAAATGGTCGCCGCGTCGAAGATGAAGAAGGCGCAGGACCGGATGCGGGCTTCGCGTCCCTACGTCGGCCGCATGGTCGCGATCGCGCGGCATCTGGCGCACGCGAACCCGGAGTACCGGCACCCGTTTCTGATGAAGCGCCCGGAGGTGAAGAACGTGGGGCTGATCGTGGTCACCGCCGACAAGGGGCTGTGCGGCGGGCTCAATACCAACGCGCTGCGCCTCGCGCTCGCGACGATCAAGGAGTGGCAAGGCAAGGGGATCGGCGTGGAGCTCACGGCCATCGGCAACAAGGGCCTGGCCTTCATGCGGCGGCTAAAGGTCAATCTCGTCTCGGACGTGGTCAACCTCGGCGACCGGCCACACCTCGAGAGACTGATCGGACCGGTGAAAGTCCAGCTCGATGCCTATATGGAAGGCAACATCGACGAGCTTCATATCATTGCAACCCGCTTCGAGAACACAATGAAGCAGACGGCGGTCGAGCTGAAGATCTTGCCCATTGCCGATCTCGGCCTGGAAGAGGACAAGCGCGACTACCCTTGGGACTACATCTACGAGCCCGACGCGAAAACGGTCCTCGACGGCCTTCTCATGCGCTACATCGAGGCGGTGATCTACCAGGCGGTCACTGAGAACATGGCCTCGGAGCAGAGCGCCCGCATGGTCGCGATGAAAGCCGCTTCGGACAATGCATCGGCAATCATCGACGAGCTGCAGCTGATCTACAACAAGACGCGCCAGGCGAGCATCACCAAGGAGCTGTCGGAGATCGTCGGCGGCGCAGCGGCGGTTTGAGCCGCTCGGGAAACGATCGGGCGAGACTAATGTGAGCGAAGCGAACGTTAGGTCGAGACCAGATCTTCCAGAAGCAGCGGCGGTATAGGAATTCGAGGGAATATTCATGAACGACGCAACGGCAGGAAGACAGGGGCACGAAGGAACCATCGTCCAGTGCATCGGGGCGGTGATCGACGTCGAGTTCGCGCGCGACGAGCTGCCCGCCATCTACGACGCGCTTACCCTCGAGGGCAGCGAGCTCACGCTGGAGGTCCAGCAGCAGCTCGGCGACGGGGTCGTGCGCACGATCTGCCTCGGTTCCGCCGAGGGGCTGCGGCGCGGGATGAAGGTCAAGAACACCGGGACGGGGATCACGGTCCCGGTGGGCCCCAAGACGCTGGGCCGGATCATGGACGTGCTGGGCCGCCCGATCGATGAGCAGGGACCGATCGGCTCCGACAAGTCGATGCCCATCCATCGCGACGCGCCGACGTTCGAGGACCTTTCGCCGTCGACGGAGCTGCTCGAGACCGGTATCAAAGTGATCGATCTCATCTGCCCGTTCGCCAAGGGCGGCAAGGTGGGGCTGTTCGGGGGCGCGGGCGTAGGCAAGACGGTGGCAATGATGGAGCTGATCCGCAACATCGCCATCGAGCACGAGGGCTCATCGGTGTTCACCGGCGTGGGCGAGCGCACGCGCGAGGGCAACGACTTCTACCACGAGATGAAGGACTCGAACGTTCTGGACAAGGTGGCGTTGGTCTACGGGCAGATGAACGAGCCACCCGGCAACCGGCTGCGCGTGGCGCTCACCGGGCTCACCATGGCCGAGTTCTTCCGCGATGAAGGAAAGGACGTGCTGCTGTTCATCGACAACATCTACCGCTACACGCTGGCCGGCGTCGAGGTTTCCGCGCTGCTGGGCCGGATGCCTTCCGCGGTCGGATATCAGCCGACGCTAGCCGCGGAGATGGGCGAGCTGCAGGAGCGGATCACCTCGACGAAAGCCGGCTCGATCACGTCGATCCAGGCGGTCTATGTACCTGCCGACGACCTCACCGATCCGTCGCCGGCGACAACCTTCGGGCACCTCGACTCGACGATCGTGCTCTCGCGCGACATTGCCTCGCTCGGGATCTACCCGGCCGTCGATCCGCTCGACTCGACCTCGCGCCAGCTCGATCCGCACGTCGTCGGCGAGGAGCACTACCTCGTGGCGCGACGCGTGCAGCAGACGCTGCAGCGCTACAAGGAGCTGCGCGACATCATCGCGATTCTCGGCATGGACGAACTCTCCCCCGAGGACAAACTCGTCGTGGCGCGCGCGCGCAAGATTCAGCGCTTCCTATCGCAACCGTTCAACGTGGCAGAGAACTTCACCGGACAGAAGGGGAAGTACGTCGCGCTCAAGGACACGATCCGCGGCTTCAAGGCGATCGTCGACGGCGAGCACGACGGCCTGCCCGAGCAGGCGTTCTACATGATCGGCGGCATCGAAGAGGCCGCCGAGAAAGCGAAGACGTTGCAGTAGACATGGCGAATACGATTCACGTCGATGTAGTGAGTGCCGAAGAAGCGATCTTCTCCGGCGAGGCGGAGTTCGTCGTCCTGCCGGGCGTCATGGGTGAGCTCGGCGTCTACCCGAAGCACACGCCGCTCATCACGCAGATCCGGCCCGGCCCGGTGCGCATCAAGGAGCCCGGCCAGGAGGAGCAGATCATCTTCGTACAAGGGGGATTCCTCGAAGTGCAACCGGATGTCGTGACGGTGCTTTCCGACACGGCGATCCGGGCGCGCGATCTCGACGAGGCGAAGGCGCTCGAAGCGAAGCGCCGCGCCGAAGAGGCGCTGCAGAACAAGACGTCGAGCCAGGAAATCGCGACCGCCGAGGGGGAGCTCGCAAGCGCCGTCGCCCAGCTCGCCGCGATTCGAAGATTGCGCGGCAGACGCACGTAGCGCCCGCGGCCTGAGTCCGCCTCAGCGCCGGGGAAGCTGCTGTTCGGTCAGCGTGACCCAGTAGCTCGCGCCGATCGCGAGCACGTCGTCGTTGAAGTCGTACTGCGGGCTGTGAATGTTGGGAGTCTCCGGCCCGCGTCCGGCACCGAGCCACACGTAGCAGCCGGGCTTCGCCTGCAGCATGAAGGCGAAATCCTCGCTGCCCATTTCCGGCGTCGGGTTCGTGTCCACCCGGTCGCCGCCGACGACTGCGCTGGCCGCGGCGATTGCATGCCGCGTTTCCGCCTCGGCGTTGACAGTGGCCGGGTAGCGGCGCTCGTAGCGCACCGTGGCGCTCACCTCGAAGGTCGCTGCCACCCCCGACACGATGCCGTGCATGCGCTGCTCGATTAGGTCCTGTACCTCGCGCTTGAAGCTGCGCACGGTACCGCGCAGCACGACCTCCTGCGGGATGACGTTCCACGTGTCGCCACCGTGCACCTGCGTGACGCTTACCACACCGGCGTCGAGCGGATGCAGGTTGCGCGAGACGATGGTCTGCAGGGCGTTGATCGCGTGGGCCGCGAAGAGCATCGGATCCCTGGCGCTGTAAGGCATTGCGGCATGCGCGCCTTTGCCGGTTACTACTATCTCGAAAACGTCATAGGCCCCCATCAGCGGGCCGGCGCGCATGGCGAAGCTGCCCGCCGGAAGGCGTGGCCAGTTGTGCATGCCGTAGATGGCGCGCATCGGGAAGCGGTCAAACAACCCCTCCTCAACCATCACCCTCCCACCGCCTTCGTTCTCCTCGGCGGGTTGGAAGATGAAATAGACCGTGCCGTCGAAGGTTTTGCTGCGGGACAGCACCTTTGCGGCGCCTAGCAGCATCGCGGTGTGCCCATCGTGCCCGCAGGCGTGCATTCTGCCGGCGTGACGCGAGGCATAGGCGACGCCAGAGCGCTCGTGAACGTGAAGGGCATCGAGGTCGGCGCGAAGCCCGATGGCGGAGCCGCCATTGCCGCGGCGAAGCACGCCAACGACCCCGGTCTTGGCGAGCCCCGTGTGAACCTCGAGTCCGAACCCGCGAAGCTGTTCCGCTACGAAGGCGCTGGTCCGGACTTCCTCGAACGCTGTCTCCGGGTGGGCATGGATGTGGTGACGCCAGTCCATCATCTCCGCTGCTACGGCGGCGATCTCGGGGCGGATGTTCATGGCGGGTTTGCTCGCGGCAGGCGGGAAGCGAAGTCGCGATGGTAGCGCACAAGCGCCCGGGCACGCTGCGCTAGAATGCGCACGCTTCCGCCCTTCCCCGCATGGCTGCCCACGACGTACCGCTCTACGATCTCGCCGTCATCGGCGGAGGCATCAACGGCACAGGCATCGCGCGCGACGCTGCCGGGCGTGGCTTGAGCGTGCTGCTCATTGAGAAGGACGACCTCGCCTCGCACACGTCCTCCTGCAGCACCAAGCTTATCCACGGCGGACTACGCTATCTCGAATACTATAAGTTCGGGCTCGTTGCGGAGGCGCTCGCCGAGCGCGAAGTGCTCCTGCGCGCGGCGCCGCACATTATCTCCCCTCTCCAGTTCGTGCTGCCGCACGAGCCGCATCTTCGCCCCGCTTGGATGATTCGCGCCGGGCTGTTTCTCTACGACCACCTGGGCGGGCACCGGACGCTTCCCGCCTCGTTCGGTGTCGGTCTGCGGGGAACGCGCTGGGGTGCCGGGTTGCAGGAGAAATTTACCCGGGGCTTCGTCTATTCGGATGCGCGCGTCGACGACGCGCGCCTGGTCGTGCTTAACGCGCTCGGGGCAAAGGAGGGCGGGGCGGACATCCGTACGAGGACACGCCTCGTGGAGGCGCGCCGCGAGGGCGGGCTTTGGCATATCGAGCTTGCCGACCGGTCGGGCGGCTCCGCACAGGTGCGCTGCCGCGGCCTCGTCAACGCGACGGGGCCCTGGGTCAAGCAGGTGCGCGATGCCGCAAGCCGCGCGCCGGGACGGGAGAACGTCCGCCACATCAAAGGGAGCCACATCGTCGTGCCGCGCGTGCACGCGGAGGAGCACGCCTACATCCTGCAGAACTCCGACCAGCGCATCGTGTTCATCATCCCTTACCAGAACGCCTTCTCGCTCATCGGAACCACGGACATTTCGCTCGAAGACTTCGAGAAACCGGTCATCTCGCGCGAAGAGATCGACTACCTCTGCGACATCGCGAACTCCTATCTGGCTGGGCCGATCGGGCGGGGCGATGTGGTGTGGAGCTATTGCGGAGTTCGCCCCCTGTACGACGACGGTGCGGACAATCCGTCGGCGATCACGAGGGACTACGTGCTCAAGCTCGATCCCGGCGAGCGCGGCGAGGCACCCATGCTGTCGCTCTTCGGGGGGAAGCTCACGACGTATCGTCGAGTCGCCGAGACGGTTCTCGCGGAGCTCAAGCCGTTTTTCCCGCAGATGAAGCGGGAATGGACCGCCGGCGCGCCCCTGCCGGGCGGCGACATGTCCGGGGGTGGCCTCGCGGCGTGCGAGCGCGATCTCGCCGCGCGCTACCCGGGCTTGCCCGGCGAGCTGAGGACGGCACTGCTCCATCGCCACGGGACCCGCGTCTCACATGTGCTGGGCGAAGCAAAATCAGCGGCGGAGCTCGGCACTCATTTCGGGCGCACGCTGTATGCGGCTGAGGTCGATTATCTGGTCGCGGTCGAATGGGCGCGCAGCGCCGAGGACGTGCTTTGGCGCAGAACCAAGTGCGGGCTGCACCTGTCCGCGGAACAGCGCGACAGCGTTGCGGCGTATCTGCACGAGCAGTACGGACAGGAAGATTCGTGAGCGAGCTCGGCATGCAGCCGCTTCGGGCGCTCCCGGAAGCGCTGCGCCGCGCGATGCGCGGCGTCTTCTCCGACATCGACGACACGATCTCGACCGGGGGACGGATCACCAGCGAGGCCTATGCGGCGATTGCCCGACTGCGGGCCTCCGGCCTGCTCGTCGTTCCGGTGACCGGCCGACCCGCCGGGTGGTGCGATCACATCGCTCGCATGTGGCCTGTCGATGCCGTGGTCGGAGAGAACGGCGCCCTTTACATGCGCCACGACGATCAGGGCCGGAAGCTCAAGAAGCGCTATGCGATTGGGGCCGGTGAGCGCGAGAGCGCTCGCGAGCGACTGGCGCGGATTGCGGAGCGCATCTTGCGCGACGTGCCCGGCTGTGCGCTAGCCTCCGATCAGCCGTATCGCGAGTGCGATCTTGCAATCGACTACTGCGAAGACGTGCCGGCGCTGCCGCCGGCGGGCGTCGAGCGCATCGTTGCCCTGATGCGCGAAGCCGGCCTTACGGCGAGGGTTTCCTCGATCCACGTCAACGGCTGGCTCGGCGGCTACGACAAGCTCACGATGACGCGGCTGCTGCTGCGCGAAGAGTTCGGTGTCGACTTGGACGCGGATCGCGAGCGCTACGTCTTCGTGGGCGACTCGCCTAACGACGCGTCGATGTTCGAGTTCTTTCCCTGCTCGGTCGGCGTAGCGAACCTGCGCCGCTTCGAGGGGCACATCGTCACACCACCCAAGTACATGGCTGCGCACGCGGCGGGGGCCGGGTTCGCGGAGCTCGCGGATTTTCTGCTGGCCGGGCGCTGAGGCCTCCAGCTGCGCTTGCAGGAAAAGGGCGTCTACTCCGCCCTGTGGCCAACAAATGACGCGGGACGGCAGTCACGCTGCCAACGAGTGTAGCGTGTACCATGAGCCTGCCAAGGAACCGCAGCAGAGAGTGTCTACTCACTATCGCCTGAATTTGCGCGGGCAGCGGATTTTGGAGATGTAGTAAGAGCGGGCTTAGGCTTGGTGCGCTGGCCGTGGCCGGACAAGCTGTAACTACTGAGCTCGGTACGCTATTTGCATAACTTTCAGGCCGTCGTCACAGGCGCCGCCGAGGAGTTAGGGCGCGACGACCGTGGACCACAAACAGGGGTGACGACAAGAACGGGAGGCTTACCCGATGACTCGATTCGGTTTCAACATTAGAACCCGCAC
>Ga0187779_10001088_pt1 | contig 17209 bp, 19 predicted proteins | sample 1015_Q2_SP10_10__FD_132435 | JGI IMG/M metagenome (GOLD analysis project Ga0187779, IMG submission 132435) | Tropical peat soil microbial communities from peatlands in Department of Meta, Colombia - 1015_Q2_SP10_10_MG | ecosystem: Environmental > Terrestrial > Soil > Wetlands > Peat | place... | reverse complement strand
TGCTACCAGGCCACCATCAATATCGACGCCGAAACCAAAATTCCCATCAGGGTAAGGATATACGACTGGGAGGGGTTACTCATTGAGGATTACGGATATGAGGGCCTCAAATTGAACGCGGGGCTAACAGATGCTGACTTCACCATGGAAAATCCGGAATATCATTTTTCCTCTTCGAGTAGGAAGGCTCCGTCCTTTGAAACCCTTCAGTAATAAAGAGGGCGATTCATATCTATTATGGAAACGTGCAGAGACTCATGATCCGTATCAATATTTTGCTCGAGCGTATCATTCCGAGGTAAGCGAATGAGGCATCCATCCGAAAAGTCTCGGTCCATATTTCGCTCTTTTGGCCTGGCTGATCTCATCACCCTGGCGAACGCCAGCTGTGGGATGGGGGCCATCTTTTTGTGTTTGAAACATGTCACCGGCAGCGATACGCCATATCTTTGGTGTATCTTTATACTCCTTCCACTATCGCTTGTTTGTGACGTTCTGGACGGATTTACGGCACGCCGTCTCACTGGCCATTCGCCTCTGGGATGTGATCTCGATTCTTTGGCCGATATTGTTTCCTTCGGCGTTGCACCTGCGGCCCTCGGATTCACATTGGGCCTACGGGGCTTATGGGATGCGCTTGTCCTGATTTATTTTGTCGTTTGTGGAATTAGTAGACTGGCACGATTTAATGTCACAGCCGAGAGGCTTGCAGATCCAACGGGGAAGGTAAAATATTACGAAGGGACTCCCATTCCCAGTAGCATCCTCCTCGTCGCGATTCTCGGCATTTTTTACTGGCAAGGCCATGTTGACAATCTCATTCCCCTTGGATCTTACCAAATTGGATTGTTTGTATTTCATCCCATCACAGTCCTGTACGCGGTTAGCGGGAGCGCGATGATCAGCACCATTCGCATTCCGAAACCATGAGACCTGTCTCGTATTGTGAAACCAGTTTGAGTGAGAGCCAATATATTTCTGTCTTCGTTGAAGATGACAAAAAGGAGCCCGTGGAAAAATCCACGGGCTCCTTTTTTGTTTGTGGATCAAATCTTGTTCTTACCGTGCTTCCAATAAGGTCATTATCATCACTTCCATGTTCATCATACGGTCTATTTATGGCCTCTTTGGTCTTGATCGTGCAAGTTGTCAAAACCAGGTCACAGCAAATTGGCTATTATAATTGATGACCGCCCAAGCCGTATGCGTGCTCGGGTCGATGCCGTAGGTGCCCAGTCCGTAGGTTGGATTCCACGGGCCCAAAACAAACTTCACGGTACCGCCGAAATTCTTATTCACGGCGTTGATCCAACTGCCATTAACGTCCTTGGTAGCCAGGCCGAACAGGCCACTTTTGAGATTTCCCTGCATTTGGCCGAAATGGGAATCGTAGCTCATTGACAAAGTGTAGACGTCGGTCTGATCGGTTCCCAGATTGCTGGCCATGCCCCAGAGTGTGAGGATATCACTGGCGGTATCGTGACCCCTGTAGGACCAGCCGGTGTCCACGGCCTTGGTGAAGGGCCGACCACTGCCGTCGGTCGCCGTGCTGCCGTTGGTTCCGCTGAGAATGAGTGCAGTCGTGTTCGCGAAACTGTCTTGAACATTGGTGTAAGATTGGTTTTGAGCCACCAGGAATTCTTGGCCGTTCAGACTGTAACCAAACTTCTCACGCTTCTGCCAGTTGCCGCTCAGAGGGGGTGTGGTAAGAATGGTGGTGGACCCACCCGGCGCAGCTGGCGCGGCGCCCGAGGGCACAGCATAATAATCAACCGTCACACGTGGACCGTCCACGGTGACGATGTAGTAACCAATCCGATAAAGGTCCTGAGAAAGAGGCACTTGGCGGGTATGATTGAACGCTGGCACGTCGTAATGCGTATCGTTCGATGGGTTCGCAGGTGTGTAGAACTTGGAGCTATCCGAGGCGCAGACCAGTTCATGGACGCTTGCCGTCGTGTCGTCGGTGGTCCAGACGAGTGTGCGGTCATGCATGTGATCATGGCCACCGATGTAATACCTTACTCCGTTATTTGCCAAGCTCTCGATAAAGGCATCCGTTGAAGCTGGATCAGCGGCAGGGCTGGTGCCAAAGAGGTTGTCGACGTGGTTTTCCGTAATCAGTCCCTTGTGGGCAAATACAAAAGCGTGTTGTGGCCGTTTCGGATCCGAAAGCCGACCGTTGATCCAGGGCTGTTGCTGGAAAATCGTAGTGTTGGTCGTATTGCCGGAGTTGTCGAACTGATCGAGGAGGACGAAGCGGACGTTGTTATGGTCGAAAGAATAGGTGAGGCCCTGCAAGGAGACGCCATTGAAGGCGAGGTTGGGGCTGCTGAAATTGTAGCCCACGGTAAAGGGAAAGCCAATCTTATTGTCGGGCGAGATACTGGTGTCCACGCCGATGCTGAGGCTAATGTCGCCAGGCGTCATATTGTTTACGCCATTTTGCGTCTGCGGGAAGACACGCGCAAATTCCGGGCCCGAGCCAGTCCATTCAGCTTCGTGGTTCCCGCGGAGGGGATAGAAGCCGATTCCGGCGTTGTATAGGTCTTGGGCGAAGAGTGCGCGGGTATCAATATTAGTTTGTGTACTCACGTCAACCGTATCGCCAACCGCGATAACAAGCTCCACGCCTTTGATAATGAACTCCCGGTCGATTTGTTTGATGATGTCCGCTGCCACCGTATTGGGGTTCTTACCGTCATCCGTCACGGTCCACTGGGTATCGGAAATGATACCGAATTTCCAGGGTCCGCCAAATTCCTCGAACGCCCACGCATGCCCGATGAACATCGTAAAAATCAAAGCCAATGCACACAGTGTTTTGAAACAAGATATTTTTTTCATAACGTATCCTCTCCTTTCGAAATTTTTAATCGTTGTCTATTCTGAGATTCCATTTGCCGCCAGCGACCCCCTCTTGAATGCATCACCTCCTTTCTGACGGGTTCATTCCAAAACAGGGTTAGATTATTTGAAACAACCGAGAGGGAAGAGGGCGACCGAATCTTGAGAGTATTTCAACCCACGCCTGTTATGTCTTGATGATGTCCATGTTAAATTTTCATGAATGTGCTACTAAGAATCCCGTTGCAAGAACATCGGCTCATGGCCGAGACGGGGCAGGAATAAGAGAGAAGGATGAAAATTTGCTGAAGTTTCCAAGGAGATGTGAGAGCGATGGGTGGCTGGGCGATACCGCTGGCAGGATATCGACAACCCTCAACGAGTTTGGGATGCAAGGACTGTTGGAGGATGTTATGATAGAACCCGTTAAAAAAGAACGAGGGGGTTAAGCGTTATCCAATGAGACCTGATTTTTTATGGGGTGTGGCAACGTCGGCCTTTCAGCTGGAAGGGTCTGCGCATGCAGATTGGGCCGCGTGGGATCCTGTCTTGCAGTCCAAGCCAGATGTCACTCACCATTATCGCCTTTTCAGGGAGGATTTAAAACTACTCAAGGAATTGGGCGTGAATGCTTATCGCTTCTCTGTGGAATGGAGTCGGATCCAACCGGAGGAAGATCGATGGAACGACGAAGCGATTCGGCACTATCAAGAGATCGTGGGTATCCTGCGCCAAAACAATATCGAGCCCATGGTGACCCTGCACCATTTTACAAACCCTCAATGGTTCTCCGAAAGGTATCCCTGGCACGAAGTTCGTTCCGTATCGAAGTTCTTGAGCTATGTTGAAAAAATGGGATCCGTTCTGAAGGACGTGAGGTACTGGATCACAATCAACGAGCCTTACGTTCTTCTTCTGGGAGGATATCTCGAGGGGTGCATGCCCCCGGGGATTCAAAATTTTCCGTCCTTCCTGAAGGCATTAGAGTATCTTCTCCGTTCTCATGAGGAGGCATATGATCTTCTTCATTCCATCACGAAGGACGCTATGGTCAGCATCGCTCACAATATGGCCATCTTTGCTCCCTGCCAGAAGTGGAACCCTCTTGACAGACTCCTGACTCGTTTTGCGCAATTCTTTTACAATCGTTCCCTCCTCGATGCCTTCCTTACCGGCCGTCTGCGAATAAAATTTCCGTTTGTGAAATCGATTGAAATGGATGTCCCCATCAAGGGAAAGCTCGATTTCTTCGGGGTGAACTATTATACGAGAATCCATTTGAAATTTAATCCCCTCCGAAAGATGGGGATTGAGTTGAAACATAAGGATGTGGAGAGACAGGGAGTGTCCGATATGGGATGGGAGATCCATCCCCACGGTCTGGAAAGAGTGCTGAGAGAAGTGTCGGAACTTCATATTCCTATCGTCATTACTGAAAACGGCATAGCCGCTGACGATGACGGGAAAAAGGAAAAATTCATCAAGAGCCATGTGGATGTGATTGAGGGATGTCTGAAGAAGCAGATAGACGTAAGGGGCTATTTTTATTGGTCTTTGTTGGACAATTATGAGTGGCTGCGAGGGTTCGATGCGAGGTTTGGCCTCTACCGCGTCGATTATGATACGCTAAAACGTAAACCCACCGTTGCTGCGGCTTTTTATTCCTACATCATCAAATCCAGGTCCATTTTTTAACCAAAATAACATCTTTTCGTCATCAATCCGTAACATTAACCTACTAAGATTCCTTACAAAATGTTGCTTTGCGATTTACATATTCACACAACGTATTCCGACGGGTCCGTGAAACTGCGAAGAACGGTGGACCTTTTTGGCCAGGCAGGATTCGATGTCATTGCTATTACGGACCACGTCGTCAATGGGAATAATCCTTTTGGAAAACTAGCCAACCGATTCAAGTTCTCTGTGACAGACGACAGCTTTGAGGCTTACATGCGTCACATCAAAGAGGAGGCGGAGAGGGCGTGGGATCGATACGGAATGTTGGTTATTCCAGGGGTGGAGATTACCAAGAACTCATTCTCTTCTGACAAATCTGCCCATTTCTTGCTAATCGACATCAAAGAATTCATCCCCGCTTCGTGGGATTATGAGAAGATTTTTCTTGAAGCAAAGAAGCAGGATGCCCTCATCGTCGCGTGTCACCCTCACCGGACCTCAGATAAGGCTTTCGTCGATACGCTATTTCTCTGGAATAATCGAGATAAGTACGCCAGGTATATCGACGCCTGGGAGATTGCCAACCGGGATGATGTCTTTAACGTCATCAGTCTAAAAAAATACCCTTACATCGCAGGGAGCGATTTTCACAGGATTAGACATCTTTATTCCTGGAAATCCCTTCTGAATTGCAAAAGGGATGTGGAATCAATCAAACAGTGTATCCGGTCGAACTGGGGCGTGGCCATCACCCTTTTTAGAAATTGAAAAGGACGGGCTGAATATAAAGACAGAAGGAGAAAAAGCATGTTGCTATTTTGGATTTTGGGAGTGGTAATTCTGTTCGGGTTGATCATTTACGGACTTCAGATCGTTGCGGTCCGGTTAGCCCTTTCTCCGGCAAGAAACCGAAAAGGGAATTCGATTCTCTCTCAATCCTGTCCCCCCATTTCTGTCATCAAACCCCTCAAAGGGTTAGAGGACAATTTGTTTGGCAATCTTGAGAGCTTTTGCGTCCAGGATTATCCGGAATATGAAGTGATTTTCTCTCTTCAAGATGAGAATGACCCGGCTTATAAGGTTGTCCGGAAGGTAAGAGAGAAATTTCCGGATAAAGCGATTTCGATCGTTATTGAAAGATGCCATCATGGATTCAATCCAAAGGTCAATAATCTGTTTTCAGCCTACCGGCTTTCAAGATATTCAATGATTTTAATAAGCGATAGCAATGTCATGGTAGACCCGTATTACTTAAGAACGATTGCGAAGCCCATGGATAACCCGGAAGTCGGACTGGTTTGCAACCTTATTAAAGGCGTTGGGGGAAAGACCATCGGCTCGATCTTTGAGAACCTCCATTTGAACTCTTTTATCTTGGGGAACGTTTGTTTTCTGGATAAGTATCTGAGAATTCCGTGTGTCGTGGGGAAATCCATGCTCATGAGGAAAAGCGACCTGGAAGCCGTCGGTGGCCTGGCGTCTGTGAAGGATGTTCTGGCGGAGGATCATTTCATCGGTGAAAAGATCCGAGGGCAAAAGCAAAAGGTGGTCATCTCAAATTACTTGATCCATAACGTAAACGAATACTGGAATCTCCGGAAATTTATCAATCGTCATGTCCGATGGGGAAAGATGAGGTGGAAAATTGGCGGGGTGAAATATCTTCTTGAGTTGACTATCAATCCCGTGTTTATCGCATGTCTTCTGTTGCTCCTATTGGGTCCAACAGAAAAAAGCCTTTCTGTCCTCGCGCTGGTTTGCCTGATAAAAATTATTGGCGATTTCTTTCTCGGAAAGAGCATCTCAACGCCTTTGCACCCCTTGCTCTACCTTCTCTCCCCGATCAAAGACTTCCTCATGGGCCTGCTCTGGTTTGTTCCGTTGGCCGACGACACCGTGGTCTGGAGAGGGAACCGGTACCTGATGGGCAAGGATACAAAACTGTCCCTCTCTCCGGAAAGAGGAGCGGAATGGAAGACAAGAATCGTGGAAGGGATCAAAGCCAAAATAGCCTGGTAGGAGAACCGTATCGACGGAGGAGAGCATGAGCGATTTTGCTTTGTACGAAAATGAAACTGAACAAAAGCAGCATTTCAGCGCGATTCAAAGGCTTGTCAGAGATGTGCGCTCTCCAGAAGAGGAGATCCGTCCTCTCTATGAGGATGTTCTAAAAGAGTTTAAGAGCGAGGCGAGAATTAAGACCTACCTATCTCTCCTCGTCAGCAAGAAGGTTAAGGAACTTCTCGACGCGAGGAGAAGGTAGATACTTCGGACTCAGTAATGATCCTTGAGATCGGAGCTATTCTCAATGGCCAAATTCCAAGAGATTTTCGCCATGAAATCCCTGCGAGGTCTATCGGGTGGGCTCAGGATAAATTTAACAGAAAATTCATCGATCTTTAATGAAAACGTCATAATGGTTTTTTATTGTTTAGCCATCCTACGGAAGGAGAGATGTAAAAATGGAAAAAACACCCTATTTTCCAACCACCATGGTCAAACTTGAAGCTCTCTTGGCGAAGTGGGAGACAGGCATTACTGTGCTGGTAGCGCTTTGCGGGGTCGTAGCGATTGTCCTCGGAATCGTCTGGCTATTTCTGAGGGGAGACACATTGCTCTTCACTACTATGGGTTTCAGTCTTTGCTATTTGATCGGAAGAAATTTTTGGAGGTTTAGACCTCAGAGAATTTCTTTGGGAACGTAACGTATCGATATTGGGAGGAGTTCTTCCATGATCTTGAAAGAAGGGGAGAAAGTGAAAAAGACGGAAACTGGGATCATTTATGAAGTGAAAAAGATCCATGATAAGGGATTTGTGATCTTGAGCTCAGAGGATGGGTCGAGGACCGCGTTGATGAATATGAAAGACTTGGAATTGTACTTTACGCCGGTCGGAGCCAGCTTTGCGGAGGGGCGAAGCTCCTGATAAGGAGCGAATGCAACGGGGAGCGGATGGCTTGGGTTTACCTTTTTGCTGCGGGATTTTTTGAAATCGGGTGGATATACAGCCTGAAATTCACGGAAGGATTTACCCGATTTTGGCCCACGGTTTCTTACGGCTTCTTTGGCATAGGGGCTGTCGTTTTTCTTTCCATGGCCCTAAGATATATGCCCGTGGGAATTACTTATGCGGTTTGGGTGGGAATCGCGGCGGCCGGCAGCAATCTTGTAGGGATCCTTTTTTTGGGCGAACCTTACAGGTTTGCAAAAATTTTGTTTCTAGTAATGATCATCGGCGGCGTTGTGGGGCTAAAGTTTTCCTCGGTCAAGTAGGCTCGGGTGAACCCCGTTAGAAATCCAGTCCCGCTGCGGCGGAACTGGAAACCGAGCGTGACATCCTTTCGAACGGGCTGAAGAGATCTCCGCCGGGTTTATAGGTCTAAAAGGGAATTTGCACATGAACCCTGTTTTGATTGTCGAGGATGAAAAGGATATCGTTGATCTGGTTGAGTATCATCTCAGACAAGCCGGTTTTCCTGTCGTTACAGCCTTGGACGGTTCTTCCGGATTAGAAGAAGCCAGAAGGAAACACCCAACCCTCATTGTTTTGGATCTGATGCTCCCTGGGATGGATGGAAAGGATGTCTGTCGGTCGCTTAAAGCAAATCCACTCACAAGGTTGATTCCCGTGCTCATACTCACAGCAAGGGCTGAAGAGGTAGACAGAATTATTGGGTTTGAGTTAGGTGCAGATGACTATGTGACCAAGCCTTTCAGCCCGAGAGAGTTAGTCCTGAGGGTGAGAGCCATCCTCCGAAGAAGGGAAACGGATCGAGAAGGCGAGAAGTTCATTCAAATTGGCGATTTCCTGATCGATGTAGAAGGCCATCATGTTTCCGTGAACAAAATGCCGATTCCATTAACTTCAACCGAGTTCAAACTTCTTGTGGAGCTTGTCTCCAAAAGGGGGCGAGTTCAAACTCGAACGAGTCTTTTGGACAGAGTATGGGGATACACCTATGAAGGATATGATCGGACCGTGGATACCCATATCCGCCATTTAAGAGAAAAACTGGGAGATCTGGGCGACTGTATAGAAACACTCAGAGGAGTAGGATACCGATTCCGAGCGGAAAACGATTGAGATCCTAACCCGTTCAAAACTTGTACTTAGGATTCCGACGGTCAAAATCAGCGTCGGTGAGTCCCGCGTTGAGCGTGAGGTTTTCATACCCGTAATCTTCGATCAGCTTGTTATCCCAGTCGAACACCTGGACACGAATCGGAACTTTCTTCTCGATATCAAAGCTGATAATGGTCCGATAGCAGTAATAGCCATTCCTACGATCTCTCGGAAATAGAAGCTCCAAAGATTGTATCCTTCGCCCATAGACCGTTTCTTGAGTGCCTCTTCTGTACTCCAGTTCCCTTGATCTCAATCCCGCCCGCAGGTTGTTTCCAAACGTTTTGACCAAGTGATCCAGCCCCACCTCCGTGATGGGATGCCGGCTTCCCCTCATGGCGATAGGGCCCCAAGGGTGAAGGTTCATGATTACGGTGCCCAGGAATCCTGGATCACGAAGCAATATTCGGTTATCGTTCCAGCCATCTACATAAAGAATCTCTCTCCCTTTACCCGGGTCCTCAATCCATTTCATGTAGACGTTAAAGGGTTTCTTGAACTTGAGGTAGACCTTTTCTCTCGTCTTTAAACAGCCTTTGACCCGCTCCTGTTTATGAAAAACCGCTGCGTAGGATTCGGTTCTATCAAGAGAAACTTCTGCCCTACGGAGCCAATCTTCGAGACCATTCCCTTCCTGTCCCCAACAGAGTGGGCAGATAAGAAATCACAGGAAGCAAACGACCAGGGTAAATCGTGTCATTCTACGCAGCCGAAGCTCTCGGTTCAAGCCCTCAAATCCCGAGGCGAATAGGTCAGTAGCGATTCACTCTCTGGAACAGGGTGACGGAGGTATGTGACGAAATGACGAAGGACAGGTTAATTTTCAGTGAAGAGGAAAAGCTCAGTTTCCCATCCAAAGAACGGAGTCCGGTCGCTGGTTTTGTCGTTTTGCTCATAACTCTCTTAATTTTTCATACAAATTTCACTTGCGCGACATCTTTTTGTAACATTCGAAGGCTATTCTGTTCGTGATGGCTGAATGGTTGCTGACCGACCTCCACATCCATACCACCTGGAGCGATGGGATCCTCCCGATAGAAGAAGTGGTAAAGATTTACGGAGAAGCCCGCTTCGACGCCATCGCTATCACAGACCATCTCTTCGATACCCAATCCCCAAGAAGTCTCGAACTCTACGATGAAGGAAAGTCGATCAAGGATCTGAAAGGCTATTTCCAAACGTTTGAAGAGGTTTCGAAGTGGGCCCAAGAGAGGTACAATCTCTTGGTGATTCCGGGCCTGGAGATCTGCAATCTGCTCGAAGATTACCATATCCTTGGCATCGATTTGAAGGGGGCAGTCGATCCCAACCAAAATGCAGAGGGCGTGATCGAAGAGATCCATCGCCAAGGCGGACTTGCCATTGCCTCCCATCCTCATCTGAAGCTCTCCTATTTTGTAGAAGATGATAAAGTCTCGATTCGGAACCATCCCCTTCACTTATGGAAGCATCGGGAGAAGTATCTTGATAAGCTCGACGCATGGGAGATCGCTAACCGCGAGGACCTCTTCTCAGTGGTAAGCTTAGAGTACCTTCCTTTTGTGGCGAGTTCCGATTTCCACGATCGCCAGCACTTGACTGCCTGGAAGTCACTCATTTTTGCAAGCAAAGAGAAGGAAGCGATAAAGCAAGCCATTCTTCAAAGGAAGCTTTCTCTCTTCTTCTTTAATGAGAATGGCTCGCAGGGAAAGCGAGAGCGGGCGAGAGTGATCCATGAGGAGACAGGGCAGACTGAACAACCGGGGGGAGGAGAGAAAGGAAAGGTATTAATTGTCGACGATGAGAGAGACCTCGTCGCGATGCTGGCTTACAACCTTGGTAAAAGAGGATACCGAATTTTAACTGCCTATAACGGGTTTGAAGCTTGGGAGAAAATCGAATCAGGAAAACCCGAACTCTTGATCCTCGATCTGATGATGCCGGATCTCGACGGCTGGGAACTCTGCCGTCTGGTCCGCCGGAGTGAGAAAAAAGAGATCAGCGATATAGGAATACTGATGCTTACCGCCAGGGCCATGCCGGAAGACAGAGTTTACGGTCTTGAAATTGGAGCAGACGATTATCTCACGAAACCGTTTTCCCTAAGTGAGCTGATTCTACGAGTGGAAAAGCTGGCCAATAAGAGAAAGTCCCTCTATCAGTTAAAAGAAGAAATGGAAGGTCTTCAGTCGTCGATGTACAGGAAAGAGACAGACCTCAAGAGAGTTGTCCATGATCTGAAGAACCCTCTTCTGTCCATGGGGGCCTCTGCCAAGAGGATGCTCCGGAGGAGCCAGAGTGACGAGGATTTGAGTATTCTTAGAAACATCTATGACAATAGTGTCCGTTTAACCGGATGGATTGACGATACCCTTTCTTCTAACAAATTGGAGGCCCCGATCAAGGAGGTCGATATCCAACATCTGATTCAGCAAGTGGTCAATTTACTGAAGGAAACAAGCGAGGAGAAAAACATCGAGATTCACTTTGATTCTTCGGCTTCCATCTCCCCTATTTTCTGTCATGAACAATTGATGTTCAGGGCCATCGAGAATCTCGTGAACAATGCTCTTAAGTATACCCCGCGCGGAGGAAAAGTGGATATCGCCATCACTCCCTATCTTCAATGGAAAGAGGGAGGTTTTGTTGAGATATCCATTAAAGATACAGGAATAGGAATTCCGGGAGACGAAATCGAAAGAATCTTTGAACCTTTCTATAGGGGAAGGAACAATTCCTCACAGACAGGAGCGGGGCTGGGTCTTTCCTTTTCAAAACAAGCAGTGGAATACCATGGAGGTAAAATATTGGTCCAAAGCGAACCTCTCAAAGGGAGCATTTTTTCCATCCTGCTGCCGGTTAAGTCAAGAATTAATTTGGCCAAAGTTTTGGATAACTGACACTCTTGAAAAATTATTGATATGGCCATAGCTCCCTGTCACAGAAATTTAACATCCCTATCATGAAATCGTGACACGTATTTGTTTGAATGAGGGTAATTTACGGACTAAGGAGGTTCATATGAACTGTCAACGCTCCATGAATTGTCCTCGGTGCGGCAGTGCCATGATCTTCAAAAAATTCTTTGACTACGGCGGGCATTTTTGGGGGTGGGAATGCTTCTTTTGTAAAGAGATTATCGACCAGATCCAGGAGGTGCGTCGACCAACGAAAGAAGATTGGAATGGCAAGGAGAAACAGACCAGCGGGATGAAATGGAGCTGAATCGAGATAAGGCGAGGCCGCTCATAATCCCCTCCCCTAACGATAGGGAAGGGCGAGGATGGGGGCGGATTTCCAGAGGTTGTCCCCCCTCACCTCGCGCTCTCTCTCCGAGGGGAGAGGAGGTACTGGGTTTCAAGGAGGGGGATTGAGATGCGTAAAGATTTTTGCCCCAAAAAAATATGGGATGGTGATCTGCCCGGTTTGTGATGGGAAAGGGTTTTTAATTAAAAGCTCTGGTTTGATTGACAACTTCAGTAGAAGCGTTTGCGCCAAATGGGGCGGGTTTGGGGCCATTAAAAAGGATGAAAAGGTTCTTGAAAGTCTGGGGAATCAGGTCCAATGGAGCAAAAGAAATCGGCTCGGGCGGCAAGAAACCGTTTGAGAATGGAGGACTACCAGCGATGGTCCGTAAGGGAGTTTATTCTTTTATACTGAGATTGCGATACTTAAGACTGCTGGCAGAAATAAATATCTTGATTGGTCTTAAGGGAATCAAAAGAGAGTCGGCCTTCAGAAAGACAAAAACTTAATCCCCGTTAAGGACAGCACCTTTTCTACCCTTTCATTTGCCAAGGAATCCCTCAAATTAATGGAGATCGAAAGAGCTGATGGATGATTTGAATCAAGAGGAAGAATTCTAATGAATTATGAATTTGTATGTGAAGAAGGTTTCTTGATCATGAAGCTCTCCGGTAAGGTCGGCGTAAACGAACGTCTATCGGTGAAGAAACGTTTGGCTCCTTATCTCGAACGATCATGCAAAAAGGTCATCGTTCATCTGCAGGGTCTGGGTGAATCAGAGGGAGGTCATATCTTGGGCGTCTTGAATACGATCAAGAAGGAATTCGAGCTCCTGGGTGGTGAGGTAAAACTCTGCTACCTGAACCCGGAGCTTATTGGTTACTTCCGGGAAAATCGTTTGGATCAATTGTTTGAAATTGTTCAGTCCGTGGAACAAGCCAAGAAAAGTTCTAAGGAGAAAAATCATGGGGTATAAAACCGAAGAGATTCAAAAGGATATCTATCTCTTAAAAGGAGAAGGGAAGGGGAGCCACAATTATTTGATCCGTGGTTCTTACCTGAATGTTTTAATCGATTCAGGTCTGGATCAAAATTTTCATTTTCTTCAGGGACAACTCGTCGGTCTGGGATTGAAGGTCAGGGACATCGACTTGGTGATCAACACCCACGAACATCTGGACCACATCGGTGCCAATCGATATTTTCAGGAGTTTTGTTTCATCGCTGCCCATCGCTTTGCGGCAACCAAGATCACTCTGGAGGACCACTACGTCACGCTTTACCGCTCCGGGGATAGGAATGAATTGCCGCTCCGGGTCCACGTCTGGCTGGAAAACAGATCCTTTTTTGACCTTGGAAGCCATACGCTTGAAGTCATCCACACGCCCGGACACACGTCAGGCTCCATATGCATCTATGAATTCAAAACAAGAGTTCTTTTCTCAGGAGACACCGTTTTTGCGGGAGGCACCCTTTCGTACATTGCCGAGTCCGGAAGCGTAGGAGACTACGTTAATTCTATTATGCGCCTGGAAGCCCGTAAAATATCAGAGATTTTTCCCAGCCATGGAAATATCTCTAAAAACCCCGGAGAGGATCTCGCGCAGGCCATTATCAACGCCAAGAAATTACTTATCGGAGACCGGAATGCCTCCATCAGTCAATTTCGTCCCCCCGCTTACGGAGTTATCGGTTCCAATTCTTAACCCGTCTTTTTTCTATGACATCTTTTGTGTGACCCACACACGTATCAATTTGTAACGAGAAATTAACTTACCCAAAATATTCTCGTAACAATTCCTTGGCATGATTCACGTGCATTGATAAGGGAATATTCATCTGATTCGTCTGTCATTTTTAATAATGGAGGGGAGGTGATGGGTCGGTTAGAAGCTCCATGATTTGATTGTTTCAATTTATTTTGGCAAGGGACTTGCGTTTTAAAAACTCAAAAGGAGGAGGATTAGAGATGCAAAAAAGAAGAAGTGAAGTGAGACGTTGTGTCTATCTTTTTACGATGATTTTGCTCCTGTCCCTCTGTTTTTTCCCGTTCCGGTCTTTTGCAGGGGATATGGAGATTATGGTCGATGAGATGGTGAAACAAGGGGTCATCACCCGAGACCAGGGTGACAAAATGTTGAAAAATATGAAAGAGACGAAAGCCAAGGAACAAGAGAAAGCGGCAGCGGAACAACCGAAAGCGGGAGGGGAACAAGAAAAAAAGGAAGCGGAACAAGCGAAAGCTGAAGGGATGACACCGATACCGGATTGGGCAAAGAATTTACCCAACTGGGTCTTAAATCCTCCCGATTGGATCAAACGAATGAAATTTTCGGGAGATTTCAGGTTGAGATATGACTATTTAGATAGAGAGCCTACGGCAGCTCAAGAAGCAAAAGGAACGCAGGATTTTGCAAGAAATCGAGCAAGAATCAGATGGAGGCTTGGAGTTGAGACCGAAATTATTGATGGTCTCAAAGTAGGATTTGGACTTGCCTCGGTGGACAATAGCTCCTCGGGCAATAATCCGCGTTCAAATAATGCGACCCTTAACGGTGAATTCTCGAAAAAATTCGTCGGAATAAACTATGCTTATGTCGCATACACGCCGACGTTCTTCCCGTATTTAACCGTTTCAGGCGGTAAATTAAAGGACAATCCTTTCTATCAGGCCAATAGCTATGGCTGGGGCAATACCTGGCTGTGGGACCCTGACATCACGCCTGAGGGTGTTGCAATCGTGTTCAATTACCCTGACCTCTTCAAGTTCAATGGGGTCAGCCTTGACGTGTTCATGAATAACGCGCTTTTCATTCTCGATGAATTCGGCGCGGGCGGTGCGAGTCCCTATATGCTTGGGTTCCAACCGGGATTTAATCTGAAATTTATGAAGGATTTCAATTTCAAAGTAGCTGCTGCCTATTACAACTTTTATAACATCAAGCATCAGGCAGCGTTAGGTTTTCAACCATCTCCTGGCATGACGAATACTCTCTTGCCAAATAAAACCTATGCGTTCAATTACAACTCCTTTGTGGAAAGCGCAGAGCTTGGCTATAAGACGCCTTTTTCATGTATTATGCCTTATGCCGGCGTCTTCGGCGAAATTGTCAAAAATATCGATTCCCATGACGGAGGGTGGCAGTATGGTGTGAGGATTGGCTATCCTTCCCTCGATAAATTTGGGGATTGGCAGTTCTCGTATGCTTACAGAAGACTTGAGAGGGATGCGTGGTTGGATAATTTCAATGACGATGATATGTATCAGGGCCAGACCAATGCCAGGGGACACTATATATATAGTAGCTTTGCCTTATGGAAACACGTATCTCTGGCAGTAAGTTGGTTCCATGCGAACAGTATACAAGCGCCAAAACAGCCTGAGGATCGTCTCTTTGCCGATGTCAGGGTAGTATTCTAACTGGAATAGATTACCCCCCTCCTCACCGCACCCCAAGGATTGTGACTTTTATCCAATCCTTGGGGTGCAACCCTTCTTGCAACCCGTTTTATGCAACCGCCAGGTGGAGAAGAGATAAAGAAGTTGGGGAATTGAAAATTTAAAAGAACTGTAACGTATTTGTAACAAGAATGTAACAAAGAGAATTTACTATAAAAAAAGATAAAGGGAGGTAGTACCATGATTTCTTTGGGAGAAAGCTCATCAGGTATAGGAATGAAGAAAGTTTTGAATTTCATCACGCTCCTGTTCATCCTGTTGATTGGGTTAGTTTGTTGGACCACGGTTCATGCGAAAGAGGAGGTAGAGCTCATCGGAGCGGGGGCTACTTTTCCATATCCACTCTATTCAAAAATGTTTGACGTCTATGCTGAGAAAAATGGAGTGAAAGTAAACTACCAGGCCATCGGCTCGGGCGGGGGGATCAGGCAACTCATCAATAAGACAGTGGACTTCGGTGGGTCGGATGCCATTATGAGCGAAAAGGAAATGGCCGAAGCATCCGCTGCCATTTTGCATATCCCCACATGCGCGGGCGCAGTGGTCGTCACTTATAATTTAATGGGAAACCCCAAATTGAGATTTACGCCGGATGTCATCGCCGATCTCTTCCTCGGGAAAATAACCAAGTGGGACGATCCACGCATTTCTGCAATCAATCCCGGGATGAAGCTTCCCAATATGAACATCACGGTCGTGCACCGGTCCGATGGCAGCGGCACCACATTCATCTTCAGTAATTATTTGGGTAAAGTCAGTCACGAATGGAATGACAAAGTCGGATCCGGCACTTCCCTGAATTGGCCAACCGGTTTGGGAGGGAAGGGCAATCCAGGCGTCGCGGGCTTGGTTCAACAAACACCCGGGAGCGTCGGCTATGTGGAATTGATCTACGCCATCGGGAATAAGATGCCTTATGGGATGGTGAAGAACGCAAAGGGCAATTTCATAGATGCCACGATCTCTTCGACAAGTCTGGCAGCAAACACCGAATTGCCAGATGATATGAGGGTTTCTCTCACCAATACGAATGCGGCGGACGGATATCCGATCAGCGGGTTCACCTGGATCTTAGTCTACAAAGAGCAGAATTATGGAGAGAAGCCGGAACAAAAAGTGCGAGAGGTCGTGAAGCTGCTCTGGTGGATGACCCACGAAGGGCAAACATACGCAGAACCTTTGGATTATGCCCGCCTCTCGAAGAAGGCCGTGGAAAAAGCGGAAAAACTGATCAAATCAATCACGTACGCCGGAAAACCAGTCATGAGATGACGTGACCTCTACAACCCTAAATCGGTTCGTGATATGCTTGGAAATGAGACTGACGACATAACGGTAGAGCTGGAATATCCGATGCTCCTGCTTAAAGATTCTGCTGCCCCGGACGTTCTGACGAAAATCCATGCGCGGGTGAAGGCTAGGTGGAAATCTGGCTTTTCCGAATCCTCCTTTCGTAAAATACTCTACTTCGCCGGCATCTGCGTGTTTGTTCTACTGGTGGCGATCTTCTTCTCGCTGGTCATTGCATCTTTCCCTGCCATTCGTCATTTTGGCGTGGGATTTCTTTCCCATGCCACCTGGGATCCTGTAAAGGGGGAATTTGGCGCACTCCCTTTTGTCGTTGGAACACTGATCGTCTCCTTCTTGGCTCTTATCTTTTCCGTCTTCCTTTCCCTGCCCACCTCCATCTTCTTGGGCGAGTATTTTACGCGAGGCGGTTTATCTACTTTTATAAAAAGCATGATCGAACTTCTGGCAGGGGTTCCCTCGGTCATTTATGGATTTTGTGGACTGTTCCTTCTTACTCCCCTCGTAAGGTCCTTGGAGGTCGAATTGGGCGTGGCGCCTTACGGAGTGGGGATATTGACGGCTT
>Ga0187779_10001087_pt1 | contig 17218 bp, 16 predicted proteins | sample 1015_Q2_SP10_10__FD_132435 | JGI IMG/M metagenome (GOLD analysis project Ga0187779, IMG submission 132435) | Tropical peat soil microbial communities from peatlands in Department of Meta, Colombia - 1015_Q2_SP10_10_MG | ecosystem: Environmental > Terrestrial > Soil > Wetlands > Peat | place... | reverse complement strand
CTCGCGGTCCTCGATGCCCACGTGCACATGCAATCCGAAGATGAGGTTCGCCCTCGCCACCAGTTGCATGTCTTCCACCACTCGCTTGTAGCGCTCATCCGGATAGATCTCCTGGGTGCGCCAGTCAGCGAACGGATGCGTCGCTCCCGCGGCCAGCAGCAACCCGTTCTCCTGCGCCAGGGCGATCATCTCCCGCCGCAGCTCGGTCACCTCTTTCTTGGCCTCTTTGATGTTCTTGCAGACGCCGGTGCCCACCTCCACCACGGATTGGTGCATCTCCGCCTTGATGCGCTCTTCCATCCGCAGCTTTCCTTTGGCGATGATCTCTGAGTGGATGTGCGAGCGCAGATCGCGAGTGACCGGATCTATCGTCTGGTACTCTTCTTCGATCCCGATGGTGAACGTCGGTCTGGTCATGCTGGCGTGGAGGGCTTCCTCACGGCGCGAGCCGCAGTGACTGCCGGGGCCGGCGACGCTCCCTTTTTCACTTCGATCTCCGCCGGCTGCGCGGGCCCCTTCAGGAACTCTGCCCAGCGGTAATCCTTCAGCGGGCTGCTGCGCTTCTGCGCATACTTCACCGTCAGCTCCGCCATCGCATTGACGATCCAGTTGAAATTCTCCTGGCCGATGGAACCTAGCTCCGCATCCGGCGCCGGATTCATGAAATCGATGGCGTAAGGCACGCCATCTTCCACCGCGAACTCGACCGTGTTCAAGTCGTAGCCCAGGGCCCGGCAAAGAGTGAGTGCGTCCTGCTCCACTCGGTCGAGCAACGCCTGCGCCACCGGCGGCCCGTTGCGTACGTAGCGCTCGTGGTGCGGCGCCCGCGGGTCATAGAGCATGATGTGCACTTTTTCCTGCCCTACCACATAGCAGCGGAAATATTCTTTGAAGTTCACGGCTTTCTGCAGCGTCATGCAAAGATCGCGCGACTGGTCGTAAGCCCTGAACAGTTCGTCCGGCGAGTCGACCTTGTGCACATCTTTCCAGCCGCCTCCATCAAAGGGTTTTAGGAAGGCGGGGAATCCGACATACGCGAACACTTCATCCCAGTTAAGAGGAAAGATGAGGTTGCGCATGGATTTTTCCGTCGTCCTCGGCGGGTGCTGCTTATGCGGCAGGATCACCGTCGGCGGGACCGCCACGCCCAGCTTGCTGGCCAGAGCGTAGTTGAAGAACTTATCGTCCGCGCTCCACCAGAACGGGTTGTTGATGACCCTCGTTCCATTCAGAGCGGCGTTCTTCAGGTAAGCGCGGTAGAACGGGATGTCGTGCGAGATCCGGTCCACGATCACCGCATAGCCGCTGGGCTCAGCCATCTTCACCGCGCCCAGATGGATCACTTCCGCCTGAATGTCAGTCAGCTTCATGGAGTTCACCTTCTCCACCAGCGCCGGCGGAAAGGACTCCTCCATGCCAAAAATGATTCCGATCTTCTTCACTGTAGTCTCCGGAGGTGGGTCTGCAGTCCTATAGCTTAAATGAACCGCCAGCGAAAATCACTTCCACCTAGGGTAGGTAGGCCTGGGCCATATGCTGCCACCAGGGCCAGTCGTGTCCCGTGTTGTCGCCCCAGACATATAGAGCATGGGGGATTCCCTTGGCGCGCAGAATGGCGGCAAACTGCTCGTTCTTGTCCCAGCACATGTCGTGCTCGCCGGTGACCAGAAGATAGAAATTCCGGCAATAGCGCTCCAGATACCAAGGATCGCCTATTCTCGGCAGGTAATCCGTCGGCGAGTGGAAATAGCAATCTTCGTCGTAGTAGCCGTCGAGAAACTGCTTGATGTCGAACGCCCCGCCCATGGTGATACATTTGGTCACTGTGTCCGGATGCCGCAGCGCAAAGTTCATGGCGTGGTAAGCGCCGAAACTGCAGCCGTGCGTTGCCAGCGTCCCCTGCCCGGTTTTCTCCCGTATCAGCGGCAGCACTTCATTCAGAACGTAATACTCGTACTGCATATGCCGCGCGATGCGGACCCTCGGGTGGACGCTCTTGTTATACCAGCTCTCGCCATCGACGCTGTCTACACAATAGAGTTGCAGCCCCCCGCCTTCCAGCTTCCCCGCCAGGGCACGGATCATCCCCCGGTCTTCATACTCGAAGAATTTCCCCATGGAGGTAGGAAAAACCAGCACCGGAGTGCCGCTATGCCCGTAAGCCAGCAGCTCCATATCCCTGCCTAGCGATTGTGAATACCACTTGTGGTAGTCGCGTCTCATTCCTCTATCCCGCTCTGCTCAGGCTCGAAACCGGCAGAACAATATACTCCCTTTGGCCGCCAACTTCCTTTCTGGCACAATGGAAAGCGGTTCCTTCCGGCCCATGATTCGCAAGCTCAGCGATCTCAGCTCCAAAATACTCACGACTTCGTGGTTGGGCCTTGGCCGCAAGCCACCGGCTCGGCTTCCCGACCTGCGCCAGATCCAGGATTTCCGCTCCCGCTTTCTACCCGACAGTCGCACCGTCATCGTTTATTTGCCGCCTGGCTATGATGCCAACCCTGAGCGCCGTTACCCTGTTCTTTATCTCCAGGACGGCCAGAACCTCTTCGATTCCAACACTGCCTTCGGCGGCACCGAATGGCGAGTGGATGAGACCGCCGACCGGCTCATCTCGCAGAACCGCATCGAGCCGCTCATCATCGTTGGCATCTACAACACCGGCGAGCATCGCCTCGATGAATACACTCCGACTCGCGATCCCAAGCTGGGTGGCGGTGCTGCGCCCCGCTACGGTCGTATGCTTCTGGAGGAGCTGATTCCGCTCATCAATGTCCGCTACCGCACACTGCGTGGCCCGCAGAATACTGGCCTGGGAGGTTCCTCGCTAGGCGGCCTGGTCTCGCTTTATCTCGGCATGACCTACGCCGGCGTCTTCGGCAAGCTCGCCGTGCTCTCTCCCTCCGTCTGGTGGGATAACCGGGCCATTCTGCAGATCATCGCTTCTCTCTTCCGCAAGCCTGATCTCAGGATCTGGCTCGACATGGGTACCTCAGAAGGCGGCATGAGCCTGCAGGATTCGGAAAAACTCCGCGACGTCCTTGCCGCCAAGGGCTGGGTCCTGGGAAAAGACTTGTACTATTTCGAAGCTGAGGGCGCTACCCACAATGAAGCTGCTTGGGCTGGGCGGGTCGAGCCTTTCCTGCGCTACCTCTTTCCAGTTCGTTGAGCTGATTTCATTCTGCCAGCATGGCTGTCGCTTCGATCTCAACCCTGGCTCGTTCTTCCACTAGCCCGCTCACAAAGATTACCGACATCGCGGGAAAATGGCGTCCCATGACGTCACGATATGCCGCGCCGAGTTCTTCTCTTGAGCCCAGATAGGCATTTCTATCTGTCACGTACCAGGTCAGCCTGACCAGATCTTCTGCTCTTCCGCCCGCCGCTCCCAGCACTGCCACAATATTCTCCAGCGCCTGCTTCGCCTGGGCTGCAAAGTCGTCGCTTTCAACCTGCTGCGTCCTGGGATTGCATCCGATCTGCCCAGAAATAAACAGGAGTCTTCCTCGCCCCGAAATTCCATGCGTGTAGCCACTGGGCCGCGGCCATCCTGACGGATGGACTGCGCTACTCGTCCTCCTCCTCTTTCCAGGCCGCCCTGATTTCTTCTTCACGACTCTCCTGCTTCCGGCTGGCGCAGCATGAACCTGCGCAGCTTCCCATTCGCGGTCCGCGGCAACGAGGGCACGAATTCTATGGCCCGCGGATACTTGTAAGGCGCGATCTCCGCTTTCATGAAATCCTGCATCTCCTTGACCAGCGCCTCAGTTCCTTCCACTCCCTCCGCCAGCACAACGAAAGCCTTCACGATATGCCCGCGCTCGGCATCCGGAGCGCCCACTACCGCGCACTCGCTGACTTTGGGATGATCGAGCAAAGCATTCTCCACTTCCACCGCCGAGATGTTATAGCCGGAGGAGACGATCATGTCGTCCGTGCGCGCCTGGTACCAGTAATATCCGTCGCCGTCCACGCGAAATGAGTCGCCGGTCAAGTTCCATCCATCCCGGACATATTTTTTCTGCTCCGCGGGATTATTCAGATAGCGGCATCCTGTCGGTCCTCGTACCGCCAGGCGGCCGATTTGCCCGGTAGGCACTTCCTTGCCATGCCCATCGACGATCCGGGCCTCGTAACCTGGCACCACGCGGCCGGTCGCACCCGGCCGAATCTCTTCGCCCGATGAACTGATGAACATGTGCAGCATCTCCGTCGAGCCGATGCCGTCAATGATCTTGATGCCCGTTGCCTTCAGCCAGGCTTCGTACGTCCCCAGCGGCAGGTGTTCGCCGGCCGAAACGCATTTCCTAAGGCTTGAGATATCGAACTCGCTCAGGTGCTTGAGCATGGCGCGGTAGCCCGTCGGCGCTGTAAAGCACACGCTCGCCCGGTGATGCTGGATGCCATGTAACAGGTGCATCGGCGTTCCCTGCTCCAGAAGCAGGACCGACGCCCCAAAGCGCAGCGGAAACAGCAGCAGCCCTCCCAGGCCGTACGTGAATGCTAGCGGCGGCGAGCCGCAAAAAATATCCGCAGCCTCGGGCTCCAGGACATAGCGGCCGAACGTGTCGCAAGCGGCCAGAATGTCACGGTGAGTGTGCACTGTTCCCTTGCACTTGCCGGTTGTCCCCGACGTAAAGGCGATGATCACGGGGTCAACCGCGCTTGATTCGTGATTCTTGTATTCGCCCGGCTTCGTCTTCATCCGCGATTCAAGCGAATCTATTTCGCGCAAGTTGAACCTCATCACCGGCACGCGCCGTACCTCGGCTGCAAGCGCCTTTTCGCACTCTTCGATGACTCGTGCGTCGCTCAATGCAAAGTTGACCTTAGATTGGGAAATAACGTCCGAAAGTTCTCGCGCTCGCAGCAACGGATTCACGCATACCACGATTCCGCCCGTTTTGACCGTGGCCAGCCAGCACGCAGCTAGCATGGGATGATTCGGACCCCGCAACAGCACCCGGTTTCCCGGCCGCAAACCCAGGTCGTCAACCAGCACATGAGCGATTCGATTCGCAGTTTCGAGCAAACGCCGGTAACTCCAGTTTCCATGGCTGTGGTGAAACACAGTGCGGTCGCTCATGCCGGCCGCTACCGCAGCGTCGAGTAGAACGCTAGCGCAATTCATCAGCTTTGGATACGCCAGCTCCGGCAAGCTTCCGTAGTTCATCACCGGCCAATCGGACTCCCTTGGAAGGGCCTTGCGACAGAAATCGTCGCTCCCCGCTCGCTCTGGCGATCTAGCAGGTCTCACCGTAGAAATCGCTCTAGTCATCCTTGCCCTTTTTGCGTGCCCTCGGCTCCCAGAAGCTGAGCAGCGATCACCAGCTTTTGGATCTCACTCGTACCTTCGTAAATGCGCAAGGCGCGGATCTCGCGGTAAAGCTTCTCCACTCGCTCGCCGGAAACGACGCCGCGCCCTCCGAGCAGTTGCACCGCATCGTCTATAGTCTGCTGCGCAGCTTCGGTGGCGAACAGCTTGGCCATAGCCACCTCGCGCGTCACTCGCGGAGCCTCGGAATCACTGCACCACGCCGCGCGGTAGATGAGCAGTGCGCTGGCGTCCGTGCGCGTGGCCATATCTGCCAGCCGCGCCTGTGTAAGCTGGAACTCAGCCAGCGGCTTTCCAAATGCCATGCGCTTTCGGCTGAAAGCGATTGCTTCGTCCAGTGCTCTTCGCGCAAAGCCAAGTGCCGCCGCGCCCACGGTCGCGCGAAAAACGTCGAGCGTCCCCAGTGCCACTCGCAACCCTGCTCCCGGCTCCCCTACCAAAGCCTCTGCCGGCACACGGCAATCGCTCAGCCGCAGCGTCCCCAGTGGATGCGGCGCGATCGTCGAGATTCTCTTCGTCACCTTAAGTCCTGGATTTGCTGCCTCCACGACGAATGCGCTGAACTTTCTCTCGCCCGCCTCCGGGAAGCGGCAAAAAACCACGTAGAAGTCCGCGATCCCTGCGTTTGAGATCCAGGTCTTCTCGCCATGGATGACAAACTCGTTCCCTTTCCGCACCGCCGTCGTCTGCATCGCGGCAACATCGGAGCCCGCCTCAGCCTCAGAGATGGCAAATGCCGCGATCGCTTCGCCCGAGGCCACGCGCGGCAAATAGTGCTGCTTCAGAAAGTCCGAGCCAAACAGAGAAATCGGCGCCGAGCCGAGCCCCTGCATGGCAAAGGCAATGTCCGCCAGCCCGGAGCGCCGCGCCAGGGTCTCTCGCAGCAGGCAGATTGAGCGAACATCCAATAAGTGATGTACGCCTCCCCCCGCCTTTGGCACCGTATAGCAAAGCCAGCCATCGCGGCCGAATTTCTGGATGAGAGCGCGCGCTTCAGCATCCGTGTTGCTCTCATCTTCCCTCGCTCCATCCAGTTCCCGCTGCGCCCACTCCTCGATCTCTCGCGCCAGCCGGCGGTGCGCATCATCGAAAAACGGCCAATCGAGATAGCTCTGGTCTGCCATCAGTTCCCTTCGAAGACCGGCGTTTCCTTGTTTGCAAAGGCTCGATACGCGCGCGCAAAGTCTTCGGTCTGCATACAAAGCGCCTGCGCCTTCGCTTCATGCGCGATCGCAGCCTCGATACTCATATCCCACTCCTGATGCAGGCATCTCTTTGTCACGGCATGAGCGAATGTCGGACCATTCGCCAGTTCCTGCGCCGTCCGCAGGGCCTCCTGTTGCAAGTTTTCTGGCGGTACCACGCGATTGTAGAAGCCCCAGCGCTCCGCTTCTGCCGCGCTCATGAATCGTCCTGTATAGAGCAATTCGCCTGCCCGTCCCTGCCCGATGATTCGCGGAAGCAGCGCGCAGGTGCCCATATCTGCCCCAGAGAGCCCCACTCGCACGAACAAGAATGCCACTCTGCTCCTCGGCGTGCCGATGCGAAGGTCACTGGCCATCGCCAGAATCGCCCCCGCACCCGCGCACACACCATCAATTGCTGCCACGATCGGCTGCGGACAGGCGCGCATCGCCTTCACTAGTTCACCGGTCATACGCGTAAACCCCAGCAGCTTGCCGTGCTGCTTTTTTGCCCGCATCTCCACCAGCGGCCCGATGATCTCGTGAACATCGCCGCCTGAGCAGAAGTTCTCGCCGGCGCCAGTGACCATCACCACCTTGATGGATTCCTGCCTCCGCAAAGCGACGAATGTCTTTGTGAGTTCAGCATAAGACTCGAAGGTTAATGGATTCTTCCACTGCGGCCGGTTGAGCGTGATCGTCGCCACCTTGCCTTGAACGCTCCAGCCGAAATGCGCTGGAGTGATCGCATGCTCGGCAACCTTCCTGCTTCTCCTCGTGGCCATCACGCGCCCTCGCCTCCCGCCACCGCTATCGCCTGCCCTGTGACCGCCCCTGCCTCGGGCGCACACAACCATCCCACCAGGCTCGCGACCTCCACCGGCTGCACCAGCTTTCCTCTCGGCATGCTTCGCTCCAGCACTTGCCGGACCTCCGCCTCGCTTTTCTTCATAGATCCCACGAGACTCTTGATCGAGTTCTCCGTCATCTCTGTATCCGCATAGCCCGGGCAAACCGCATTCACCGTGATCCCCTGCTTCGCCACCTCGATAGCCAGCGCCCGCGTTAGGCCGACTACGCCGTGCTTCGAAGCGCAATACGCCGCAATATGCGAGTATCCCTTTAGGCCCGCGGTCGAAGCAATGTTAATGATTCTTCCACCCTTCGCTTCGAGCATGGCTGCCAATACCTGCTGTGTGCACAAGAATGTCCCTGTCAGGTTCACCGCCAACATGTTTTCCCACTGCTTTCGCGTCGTATCGCCAAATCTCATCCCCACAGCCTGACCCGCATTGTTCACCAGCACATGTGCCGCGCCCATCTTCCTTTGCGCTTCGGCAAAGGCCGTGTGTATCGAGTTCTCGTCGCTCACATCGCACTTCACCGCCAGCACCTTCGAATCACCCAGTTTTTTCGTCTGTTTCTCTAACCTGTCACCGTTGCGTCCCATGATGGTGAGTGATGCCCCTAATCGGGCTAACTCTTCGGCGATTGCAGCTCCGATCCCGCTGCCCCCGCCGGTCACAATGGCATGCTTGCCTGTCAGATACGCCTCTTGCCTCAACGCGCCTCTCCCTTGCGTTTCAGATTACGCTCCAGTTGCTGTTTCCCCGTCAGGTATTGCATTGGCCAGTGCTGTTGTGTATAGCCTTGCTCCGCAGCGGCGTGTAGCGTCCAGTGCGGATCACTCAGATGCGGCCGCGCCAGCGCGCACAGATCTGCCCGGCCGGCCATGATGATGCCATTGATCTGGTCCGCTTCGGTTATATTCCCGACCGCGATTGTCGGGACTCCTCCCTCATTCCGGATCCTGTCGCTGAAGGGCGTTTGAAACATGCGCCCGAATATCGGCTTCGACTGCATCGAGGTCTGGCCGGTGGAGACATGAATGATATCCGCGCCCGCATCCACGAACGCCCGCGCGATTTCGACCGATTCTGCTCCCTCCACCCCGCCTTCAACCCAGTCTGTGGCCGAAATGCGCACTGACATCGGCTTCTCCTGCGGCCACACCTCGCGCATCGCTGCAAAGATTTCCAGCGGATAGCGCAGCCTGTTCTCCAGCGTGCCGCCAAATTCATCTCTCCTCCGATTGCTCAGCGGGGTGATGAAGCTGGAGAGCAGGTATCCGTGCGCGCAATGTAACTCGATCATGTCAAAGCCTGTCTCCAGCGCCATCCTCGTTGCCTGCACAAATTGCTCGCGGACGCTCTCCATCTCGCCTCGGCACATCTCCTTTGGCGCCGGCATATATTCTGCAAACGCAATAGCGGATGGCCCAATGGTTTGCCAGCCCTCTTTGTCGAGCGGAATGTTCTCGCCCTCCCACGGCAGCTTCGTGGATCCCTTACGTCCCGAGTGTCCCAGCTGCAGGCAGATCATTGCCTGGCTGTTGGCATGCACGAAGTCAACGATGCGCTTCCATGCTGCGACATGCTGCCGCGCATACATTCCCGTGCATCCCAGCGTGATCCTTCCCTCGGGAGAAACGCAGGTCATCTCTGTCATCACCATGCCGGCACCGCCCAGCGCTCGGCTGCCCAGGTGTACCAGGTGGAAATCCGTCGGCCTGCCATTCTGCGCGCAATACATGTCCATGGGTGAGACCACCACCCGGTTCTGTACCGTCATCCCCCGCAGCGTGAATGGAGTGAACATCGGCGGGACCTTGTGCTGGGTCGCTTGCCCTACCCGAGCTGCAAACCAGCGCTCCACGCCTTCCAGGTATTTGCCATCGCGGATTCGCAGATTCTCATGGCTCACGCGCTGGCTGCGGGTCAACAGACTATAAGCAAATTGCTCCGGCTCCAGCACCACGTACCGCTTTACATTTTCGAACCACTCCATCGAGTTTCGCGCCGCATTCTGCAGGCGTAAGGCTTCGGTCATGCGTTCTTCCTGATACGCCGCCAGCGCCTTTGCCAGCACCGCCTCCGCTTCCAGGATCCGTGCCAGCGCGATGGCATCCTCCATCGCCAACTTCGTGCCCGAGCCGATGGAGAAGTGCGCCGTATGCGCCGCGTCTCCGACCAGCACGACATTCTCGTGAAACCAGTGCTTATTGCTCACTCGCACAAAGTTCATCCACGGCGAGGCTGCCAGATGCGCGGCGTTGCTCATCAGACTGTGTCCGCCCAGCCACTTCGCGAACATTGCCTCGCACGCCGAGATCGTCGCCTTCGTGTCCATGCCGTCGAATCCCGCCGCTCGCCAAGATGCTTCATCGCACTCTACGATGAACGTCGAAGTATCTTCGTCGAACCGGTAGCAGTGTGCCTGGAACACACCATGCTCGTTCTCCACGAAGTAAAACGTGAATGCGTCGAACTTGTACGTGGTTCCCAGCCAGATAAATCGCGCCGTTCGCACATCCAGATTAGGCTCGAAATGCCTGGCGTATTTTCGCCGCATCATGCTGTTGATGCCGTCCGCCGCTACCACTAGCTCCGCGTCCGCCAGCCCCAGGCTCTTCAGCTCGCTGTCATCCCTCAGATCGCACTCAAAACGCAGCCCCACGCCCAGTTCCGCCGCCCGCTTCTGCAGGATGTTCAGCAGCTTCTTCCGCGCGATGCCGCAGAACCCGTGCCCGCTCGACGTGATGCGCGCACCGCGAAAACAAATGTCAATGTCGTCCCAATGCGCAAAATTGCCGGTGATTTGCTCGTACGTCGACCGGTCGGCCGCGCTGAAGTTTTCCAGGGTCTGGTCCGAAAAGACGACCCCCCACCCGAAAGTGCTGTCCGGCCGGTTCCGCTCCAGCACCGTGATGTCGTGCCGCGCGTTCGCCTTTTTCAGTAGCAGCGCCAGATACAATCCGGCCGGACCCCCGCCGATGATCGCTACCTTCAACCCACCCTCCTGCGCTGATTTCCTCTCGCAGCGCAGCCATTATATTCCGCGGGTTTCTCCAACCTCTCCCGCGGCCTGCAGAATTGCTTTGCCCGCACCGACTGTGTTACAAACACCGAGCATGGCTAAGTGGTTTCGTCGCAGGAAGAAACGCAACTCCCCCGACTCAGAATCCACGGGAAAAATAGGACAGGCTAAACCGCAGCAGGCTGCCCTGCAGCCCTCATATCTGGATAGCTTCGATCAGCCTGCTGTACCCCGCCGCGAGCCGCCTCCGCGCGTCCAGATCGAGACTCAGCCCGAATCGCCTACGCAGCCCCCCGCCGCTCCCGCTCAGGCCATGGGACACGCGCCCGCTCCTGCCTCCGGCGAAAAACCGCAGCGCGCTCCCAAAGGTGTCGTCGTCCTCGCCATCGGTCTGCCCGGCTCAGGCAAGACCACCTGGTTCAAGCGCCGCGGCGTCACCCCGCTCTCCAGCGACATGCTGCGCACAATTCTCTTCGATGACATCACCGAGCAGCGCTATCAGAGCCTGGTCTTCTCTGCTCTTCGCTCGCTCCTGCGTGTCCGCCTCATCGCCAAGATGCCCTGGAATTACGTCGACGCCACCAATCTCTCCCACAAAGAGCGTAAACAGTGGATTCAGATGGCCCGCTCCCTCGGGTACGAAGTGCAGGCCGTCTTCTTCGACGTTCCGCTCGAGGTCTGCCTCGAGCGCAATCGTAAGCGCGAACGCATGGTGCCACAGGATGTCATGCGACGCATGGCCTCCAAGCTCCGCCCGCCCACCTTCGAAGAAGGATTCTCCAAGATCGTCGTTGTCCGGGTAAAAAACAAAGAAGGCGACACCGCCGCCGAATAGACTCCGTGTCTCTCCGCCGCTTAACTCTGCTCTTCTTTCAGATACGGTAGCATCTTCTTGAAGGCATCTGTTCCTGACCCGCCCAACAACTCGTAGATCATCATCTCTGCTGATGAAATCAGAGCGCCCGCGCTCCTCATCCTCTCCAGGCCGATCTTCCAGTTCATCTCCGTCCGTGAGCTCACCGCATCTGCCGCCACATGCACCAAATAACCTGTTTCTAGGGCTCCCAGCGCCGTCTGCATCACACAGATGTGCGTCTCCATCCCGCACAGGAGCAGCGTGTTTCTCTCCTTGATCTTGCTCTTCAGGCCCGCTACGAATGCCGGCTGGCCGAAGCATCCGAACTCGAGCTTGTCCGCTGCTGCCTCCGGCAGCAACGACGCGATCTCCGGCACCACCCCGCCCAGCCCCTTCGCATACTGCGTCGTCGCCATCACCGGTATTCCCAGGATGCCCGCCAGCCGTATCAACAGTTGTGAGTTTCTCACCAGCCGCTTTCCCTGAAAGATCGGCGGCAGCAGCTTCTCTTGGACATCGATCACCAGCAGCGCGCACTCCTCTGCCTTCAATCGCTTGCGCGCCGCCTCATTCGCACCCTCAACCGCTCGGCTAATCATCTCCCGTCTCCGTTCCTGCTATTCTTCCTCTTGTCAGCCGCTGATTACCAGCCGCCGGCGCTTTTTTCGCGCTCCCTGTCGGCGCACTGGTCATCGCCCGACCTAAGCCACCAAGGAGCATCCCAATGCCCGGCAAAGAACACTTAAGAGGCGTCTCCAGCAAAGAGCAGCGCCAATATGAGCACATTCTCAGCTCGGCCCGCAAACGCTACGGCAAGCGCGCCAAAGAAGTCGCCGCGCGCACCGTCATGAAGCAGCACGCCGCGCAGAAGCACCCTAAAGGTCGCTGACCCGCGCCTCACTCGCTTTCATGCCCTGTGCTAAACTGGCTTGTCTGGTTCGGAAATCGGCTTGTACCGTTTCTCCCCGTCCGCATCCGCATTTCCATAGTTGTTGAGACTGCCCCCTCGTTCAATGGTAGGACAGCTGACTCTGGATCAGCATATCGGGGTTCGAATCCCTGGGGGGCAGCCAAATTTTTTCAATCACTGGGAACCAAGACTGGGAGGTTACCAGGATGTTCCGAAGCAATCCGATATTCTTCTTCGCTGCTATAATCATGATTCTTGCTGCGGCCCCATTGGGCGCGAACAATCTTGCGAACGGTGCATCCAGCAAGGATGAAACAACTGCGGCGCAAAAGTCGTTCGGTCCAATCAAGCACATCAACGCCGGATTACTGAATGTCGGCTACGCTGAAGCCGGGCCAGCCAATGGGACACCTGTAGTCCTCCTGCACGGCTGGCCTTACGACATTTACAGCTTTGTTGATGTCGTCCCAGTATTGGCTTCGGCAGGTTACCACGTCTTCGTGCCGTACGTGCGCGGCTTTGGCAGCACGCGTTTTCTTTCGGATGACACATTCCGCAACGGACAGCCATCCGTAGTAGCCCTCGACGTCATCAATTTCATGGACGCGCTGAGGATCGATAAGGCTATCATCGCCGGCTTCGACTGGGGCGCACGGAGCGCCGACATCATCGCGGCGCTTTGGCCTGAACGCTGCAAAGGCCTGGTTTCTGTCAGTGGATACTTGATTGGCGGTCAAGCATCCGGCAAGACCGCTTTGCCACCCGCAGTCGAATTCCAATGGTGGTACCAGTATTATTTCGCCACCGATCGCGGACGAGACGGCTACGATAAAAACCGTCACGATTTCGATAGGTTGATCTGGCAGCTCGCTTCGCCGAAGTGGAAGTTTGACAGCGCCACGTTCGATCGTAGCGCAGTGGCATTCGACAATCCGGACCACGTCGCAATTGTCATTCACAACTACCGCTGGAGGCTCGGCCTCGCCGAAGGTGAACCGAAATACGACGATTTGGAGAAGCGGCTCGCACAGGCTCCGCTGATCGCCGTGCCCACAATTACGTTGGAAGGCGACGCTAACGGCGCGCCACATCCTGATCCGAGCTCATATGCCAAGAAATTTGTTGGCAAGTATGAACATCGGACGATTACGGGCGGAATCGGACACAACCTTCCTCAGGAAGCTCCGCAAGCATTTGCCCAAGCAGTCATCGACGTCGATCATTTCTGAGCAACGCGTGATGAATGGTGGCCGACATCGCCGGTCCGAGGGAAGGGCAATCTTGCTCCAGTCCTCCGGACTTGATCGCGACACCACCGCCGCGCGGTGTTGCCATACAACGTTCTCATACGGTTCGGATGCCTGGGGGGCAGCCAGATTCTGACCATGCGCTTCGCTCTCCAGCCCATTCTGCAAGGCAAGCTCCTCACCCTGCGGCCGCTCCGCCCCGATGATTTTCCCGCACTCTTTGCCGTCGCCTCTGACCCGCTCATCTGGGAGCAGCACCCTGCTCGCGACCGCTACAAAGAAGATGTCTTCCGGGAGTTTTTTCGTGGCGCCCTCGACTCCTGCGGTGCCTTCGCCGTCCTCGATTCCAGCGATGGGCGCATCATCGGCTCCTCCCGCTATCACAACTACAAGCCGGATGAGAGCGAGATTGAGATCGGCTTTACCTTCCTCGCCCGCAAATATTGGGGAGGTACCTACAACCGCGAAATGAAGGAGCTCATGCTTCGCCACGCCTTTCAATTCGTGAATAGCGTTGTTTTTCTCGTCGGCCCCAACAATCTGCGTTCTCAGAAAGCCATGGAAAAGATCGGCGGTGTCCGCATCGCCCCGCGCCTCAATGCCTCCGGCCAAATGAACGTCGTCTACGAGATCACCGCCGCCGCCTTCCAGCAAGCCGGCAACTGATTGCTGCGCCTGCGTGCCTCAGCGGCGAGATGGCCTCTTCCCGCGCCTCCTGCCTCCAACCGTCAACTCATTTCTCCAGCAGCTCCTCGATCACTCTCCGCAGACGTCTCTTTCGCGTCTCCGGTCTCTTCGCTGCTCGCAGCACATCGGCAAACTCCTTCTTGCGCGTATAGCTTGCCACCTCCCACCGCACCTTTGCTTTTCGATTCTTCCGGAAAGCCGCCGTCAGCTCCGGCGGGATCTTCACCCATCTCACCCTCGTATCCAGCGCTACCGTCACCTTCACCGTGTCCCCCACCACGACTCCCGCCGCTTCCCGCCGGTCTCTGCGCAGCGGGATCAGGTACCTTCCGTCATAAACACTCACCGTCGAGGGAAAGCCGTAACCGTTCACCGTGACCTTTATCGGCGGTCGCGCTCGCCCAAACTCCTTCCTCACATCAAACGGCACAGCAATATAGAAACCGGTCAGCTTTGTCTTGAAGCGCTTCGCTGCCATCGCATCCTCCATCACCCGGGAGTTTACTTGTTGATAACCCGATCCACTTTGCCCTGAAAGAAATACTTCTTCAAGATTCTTGAGAAAATCGCCTTGTCAAGTCCCTCGCTGGTAAACACTCTCCATCATAATATTGAAAATAAACGACTTCCTCGCCAATCGCCGATGGCAGGTTTACCCTTTCCAATCTGATATTCTAAAAATAAAGGGCAAAATAATTTCCTCCTGCCTTTCCCCCTCAGCTCTTCGGCTGCCTCATCCGCCGCTGATCGTCGCCGATTGCCTCTGGCGCACTAACCAGCAACCAGGTACCGGACACCAGGTACCTCGAAATGAACCTGCACTGACAACTACCCGCCATGCCACCAAAGCACTCCCCCAAACGCCAGGGCGAGTGGGCCGAGGTGCGCTTTCTTGAGCAGTGCTTCCGCCGGCAGCTCAACGTCTCCAAACCTTTTGGCGATAACACCCAATATGATTTCATCACCGACTCAGCCGGGTTCCTTCGCCGTGTTCAGGTCAAGTCCGTCTCCCGACTCAGCGGCAGCTCTTATCGCGTCACCCTCGGCCGCGGCGGAGGCCGCAAGCGCGGATACTCCCTGCGCGATGCCGATCTCCTCGCCGCCTATGTCTTCCCCTGCGATACCTGGTATCTCATCCCCATCGCCGCTGTCGCCGGCAAGAAGAGCATCCGCCTGCTTCCCCTCCATGCTGCATCCGGGAAATATGAGGGCTTCAGAAACTCATGGAGCTTGCTTCGGCCTAACCGGCAATCAGGTACTAGGCGCTAGCAACCGGGTACTAGGTACCAGCCACCCTATCGATGTGTTAGCATCTTTTTCCCTGGCACGTCGCTATTGTCTGCGTGCCGTTCACCGATTTCGGAGGCTCCGTCAGCATGGCAATCAAGATCGGTATCAATGGATTTGGCCGTATCGGCCGCAATGTGCTGCGCACCGCCATCGACGATAAAAACTTCGACTTCGTCGCCGTCAACGACCTCACCGAACCCAGGACCCTCGCCCATCTTCTCAAGTACGATTCCATCCTCGGCAACCTGCATCACAACATCAAAGCCGAGGCCGATTCCATCATCATCGATGGCAGGAAGGTCCGCGTCTTCAAGGAAAAAGATCCAGCCGCGCTCGATTGGGCCGGCGTCGGCGCTCAGGTGGTCATCGAATCCACCGGAAAATTCACCGACGCCAACGACGCCAAGAAACACCTCCGCGGCCCCGTAAGAAAAGTCATCATCACCGCGCCCGCCAAGAACGAGGACCTCACCGTGGTGATGGGCGTGAATGAAGGCATGTACGACGCCGGGAAGCACCACATCATCTCCAACGCCTCCTGCACCACCAACTGTCTTGCCCCCGTCGCCAAAGTCGTGCACGACAACTTCCGCATTCAGTGCGGCACCATGACCACCATCCACTCTTACACCAACGACCAGGTCATCCTCGATTTCCCCCACAAAGACCTGCGCCGCGCCCGCGCCGCCGCCATCAACATGATCCCCACCTCCACCGGCGCCGCCAAGGCCATCTATCTCGTGATTCCCGAGATGAAGGGCAAGCTCGATGGCTTTGCCATGCGCGTCCCCACCCCCAACGTCAGCGTGGTAGACCTCGTGGTCTTCGTCGAAAACAAGACCAGTGTGGAAGAAGTGAACGCCGCCCTCAGGAAGGCCAGCGAATCCGGCCCCCTCAAGGGATATCTCGGCTACGAAGAGAACGAACTCGTCTCCGGCGACTTCAAGGGCGACGACCGCAGCAGCATCGTGGATGCACCCATGACCCGCGTCGTCAACGGCAGTTGTGTCAAAGTCATCTCCTGGTACGACAATGAGTGGGGCTACTCCTGCCGCGTGCGCGACTTCATCCGCTTTGTCGCCAGCAAAGGCCTGTAGCGCTTTGGTTCTTGGTCGTGGTTTTGGCTTTGCTCTTGCCCTGACTGAGAACAGAGAACCGGGAACTGAGAACTGATGAAACTCTCCATCACCGACCTCACCCTTCCCAACCTCCGCGTCTTCATCCGCGTGGATTTCAACGTCCCACTCGATGACGCCGGCAACGTCACCGACGACACGCGCATCCGCGAGACCTTGCCCACCATCGAGTACGCGCTCAAGCACAAGGCGCGAGTCATTCTGGCCTCTCACCTGGGCCGTCCCAAGGGCAAGCCCAATCCAAAGATGAGTCTCAAGCTGGTCGCCGCGCGTCTTCGCGGACTGCTCGATGAACGCCTGGGCGGCGAAGTCGGCGTTGGATTCGCCCCTGATTGCGTCGGCCCCGAATCCGAGCAGATGTCTACCAAGCTCGCCTCCGGCCAGGTCTTGCTGCTCGAGAATCTGCGCTTTCACCCCGAAGAAGAAGCCGACGACGAGAATTTCTCCCGCCAGCTCGCCGCCCATTGCGACGTCTATGTGAACGACGCCTTCGGCTCCGCTCATCGCGCCCACGCCTCCACCGTCGGCATCACCCACTTCGTCAAGAAATCCGCCGCCGGCCTCCTCATGCAAAAGGAGCTGGATTACCTCGGCAAGGCTCTCAGCTCGCCCGAGCGCCCTTTCGTCGCCATTCTCGGCGGCGCCAAAGTCTCCGATAAGATCGGCGTCATCCAGAACCTGATGAGCAAAGTCG
>Ga0187779_10001086_pt1 | contig 17219 bp, 17 predicted proteins | sample 1015_Q2_SP10_10__FD_132435 | JGI IMG/M metagenome (GOLD analysis project Ga0187779, IMG submission 132435) | Tropical peat soil microbial communities from peatlands in Department of Meta, Colombia - 1015_Q2_SP10_10_MG | ecosystem: Environmental > Terrestrial > Soil > Wetlands > Peat | place... | reverse complement strand
TACTCTATTGACGACGACGGTGAGACGTCGATCTTTCCCTCGTAGAGGAGGCGGTTCAGCTCAGTCGGGATACCTTCCACGAGCGTGAAGGGGAAGGCTATCTCTCCAGTAACGATCCCGGCATGAGGAGGGAAGCAGTTTGAATAAATAATATGGCCCAGTCTCAGCATGATTTCGATCCCGTTGTTCTCCCTTTTATAGAGTGTGCTTTCTCTCCGGTTTTCGCGAATGGACTTCACTCGTTCTGAGAAATGATGGGTGAAGGTTATCTCCCGGCAATGATTTCCTTATAGCAGGCTGTATCCCGGATATTATAAAGGTCTGCGTCTTTCTTCATAAGTTCCCAGTCGTTGAACCCGGCATGAATGGCTTTTTGAAGCCACAAACAGGATTCCTGGGTTTTTTTTCTCAGTGAGTACAAACAGGCTATGTTGTAGTATGTATATTCTTTCTTTGGATTCAGCTCTATCGACTTGTTGAAATCATTGATCGCCTGTTCAAATAGGCCCTTGGCCTTGTAAACGGTCCCCCGGTTATAGTAGGCCATGTCATTTTTTTGGTTCAACGCTATGGCCTTATTATAATCTGCGATGGCCCGGACCAGCAGGCCCTTTGCCTTATAGGCATTCCCGCGGTTCACATAAGCACCGTCATATCCGGGATATATTTCAATTGCCCTGCTGAAATCGGTGATGGCCTGGTCAAGTAGCCCTTTGGCCTCGTACGCAATCCCGCGGCTCATGTAAGCATACTCGACATTGCTGACTCCCCCCACTTCCCCGTTGATCTGCTTCGTACATTCCCTGATGGCGTCATCATATTTTTTTTCTTCCACAAACTGATAGCATCCATCGGTCCATGCATGGCAGACAGATGGACATGATCCGCCCACAATCAAAACCAGCAGGCCGATTCGTCCGAATTTCATCACTTCCTCAATAGGGAAATTCGCCCTCTGAATGAACATTCGAAAAAAGATGACTCCGTAGGAGCGATTTCGTTGTTTGCTCCCGGCTTTGGCCCGGCATAAAAACCGAACAACCGGGAGAGACAGGCTTATGGTAGCATAAAGCAGAAAAGAGAGCAATCACGTATGGCAGGGAAATGGATTAATACGCTGGAGTGATTTCAGAAAACCGCGGAAAAGGCCCGATAACGTGATGATACGATGAATCCGATTACGATGTCATTTAAATGCAGCTCTCCCGTGCCATGTGGTTGCACTCGATGAGTTCAATTCAAGATACTGTTTATTATACCTTTTGTCTGGCGAGATCTTCGAAATTCGCTTTCTTCAGGACTTCTATGACCTTTGACTGGGCCGTGACCCAAACGGAGTGGCTGGGGCAGTGTTTGGAAAATAAGCATTTTTTCTTGTCCGTGATGCAGATGTTAAGCTGTAGTTTCCCCTCGATCGCCTCGACAACATCGAGCATGGAAATGTCTCGTGCCTGCCTGGCGAGTGAGAAACCGCCTTTGACACCCCGATACGAACGTACGATCTTTGCCTTGACCAGCTTTTGCAGTATCTTGGCCAGAAAACTGCGCGGAATCTTATACTCTTCGGAAATTTCGTTTACGTAACTGATCTTTTTAAACGGCTGGCGGGCAAGATACAGGACGCTCCGTATTCCATAATCCCCTTCTCGCGTGATTTGCATATAATTAACTATAGCAAACCCTATGACCTTGTCAAGACATAAATGGTGGCTGTCCTGTGACGCGGCCATGGATACGGCAGCAGTGCGGGATATGACATTTTTTTATGATATAATTTGAAAAATCCAGGGAGTCCAATCGCGGCACACTGCTTCCTTCTCGTTCCAACGGAGATATGGGAATCCCAAGAAATCCTATGCCCGTCAAGCTCTTCGTGGGCATGCTTTCACCCGAAACCGGACTCTTCGATATCTGCACCGAGCTTCTCCGCGCAGAATACGGACCAATCGATCATCAGAGTGAACCTGTACAATGGGATGCCACCAACTATTATCGTGATGAGATGGGCCGCGGCATCCTCCGTAGTTTCATTTTCTTTGAGCGCCTCGTCGATCCGGCGATGCTTTCGATGGTGAAACATCTTACGAACCGCATTGAAGCGGGGTTCACGGTCGGAAGCGGGACATCTGTGCGCCGCAGGATCAACCTTGATCCCGGATATGTCACCGAGGCCAAGGTCGTTCTGGCGTCGACCAAGGATTATTCTCATCGCATTTACCTCTGCGAGGGTATCTATGCTGAGGTAACGCTTCATTACTCGACCCGAGAAAAAACTTTTCTGCCGCTCGAATACACGTATCCGGACTTCCGCACAAAGGAATCCATGGATTTGTTTCGCAAGGCGCGTGAGTTGCTGAGGGCGACGCTTCGCGGCAAGGGGCTTAAGAAGAATAATTAGGATATGTTTGGAGACGGAGCTGGGGCAGAAGACTGACCCTGAGGAGCGGATCCACCCGAGAGAAAATGAAGAGCTTTACTGATGGTTTCCTCCGTCAAGAACTCATGGATCATGAGGTGAATCTCGTCGGGCGGCTTGATATCTTTTTCATGAAAACTGAGACTGATGTTCTCCCACGTCTTAAACTCCTCCACTGACTGTCTGATCTGTTCATGGACCATCATTTCGAGAACACCGAAACTGACCTTCCCGGTCTTGAGGAGCAACGAACCGATCGGCGACACAGAATTCCTCTTCTGAAATTGCAGCATTTCAATGAGTTCCGTCTCGGTTATGCGGCCTCTCTCCACAAGCAGATCGCCGATAGCGCGCGAATATGGCGACATCGACTGGAGGATCTTCCCCCGGTAAAATAGCATAGTACCGATTTTATTGCCTGACTCCAGCATCAGTTCGCCGGTGCGTTCCTTGAGCCCGACAAGAAGCAGGACATCCTGAAAGTTGAATTCCGTGGATTCGCAACGCATAAAAAATTTAAGCACAAAATAGCTTCGCTGTCAAATGAGATGCGGACCGCGATCAAATGGTACCAGATATTGAATGGGCCTGTGCTGGCCCGTCTGCATATGGGCTTGTTTCCGTGAGGAGAGTTGTCAGCCTGCCTGGCACGGCATCGAGAGAAACGACTTCGTGCACGTGTCCCCTGTCCAGTGCCGCCCGCGGCATTCCAAAGACGACACAGCTTGCTTCATCTTGCGCCATCGTATATCCTCCCATGGCCTTGATCGAGCCGAGTCCGTGTGCGCCGTCTTCCCCCATGCCTGTCATGAGGAGCCCGATCGCATCGGATCCGTATTCCCGCGATACCGAGTCAAAAAGGACGTCGACTGAAGGTCGGTGCCCGTTTACCGGAGGACTCGCAGAGAGCACGGCAACGCCAGTCGAGCCGACTTTGGCTACCTTCAGATGTCTGTTTCCCGGCGCGATGAAAGCGGTGCCCGATACCAACTGATCTCCCTCTTTCGCTTCTTTTACCCTTATCCTGCAGACCTGATCCAGACGGTTGGCGAACATTTCCGTGAATCCTTCAGGCATGTGCTGCACGATAAGAATGGCGGCGGTCATATCCTCTGGCAAGCGGGGGAGGAAATAGCTGATGGCATTCGGCCCTCCGGTAGACGTGCCAATAGCGACTATTTTTTTTGTCGGTCCCCTCAACGATGATTTACCGGGCCGGTATATCTGTTGCACGGGTTTGATTGCCTCCGGGGCAGGCGGTTTTTTCACCGTCGTTCGACTTGCGAGTTTAACTTTCGTGATCAGCTCCCGCGCGACCTCGTGAATATGAACTGAAATCGAATCTTTGGGCTTTGTGACGAAGTCCACAGCACCGAGCGCAAGGCCTTCGAGGGTGAGATTTCCGCCATTGGTCGTGAGTGAGCTTACGAGGACGACGGGGATCTTGAAGTCATTCACGATGTAACGAAGTGCGGTGAGTCCGTCCATTCTCGGCATGTCCAGATCGAGCGTAATGACGTCAGGTTTTGACTGCGGTATTTTTTTGAGCGCAAACAGGCCGTCCATGGCGGTACTCACCACTTCAAGCTCAGGATCCTTCATAAGGATCTCACTGATGAGTTTGCGCATGAGCGCAGAATCATCGACGACCATTACACGGATTTTTTTCATATCTGCTCATTTTCGCACTGCTATATGGCTTCGTCTCGCATCATAGGCCGGAATCCGTTCAGGCGCCCGGATTGATCCTATGTCCCCACAAACTCCTGCTGCGTTTCTTTCATGATGACGGCAGGCGCGTCCAGGATCAGAACTACCTGCCCATTGCCCAATATGGAGGCGCCGGAGGTGCAGTTGACCGTGCCCCAATAGTCATCAAGGGCCTTGATAACAAGCTCCTGCTGCCCTACCAGAGTGTCTACGACAAATCCATACAGCTTGTATGAGTACCCCACGACAATGACGAACTTGTTCTGGTCCTGACCGGCAGAACGTCTGTCTGCCATCAACGATTCGTTCAAGAAGATCAGGCTGATTACCTTGTCGCGGAACCGAAGGACATGTTTTCCCGCCACCGTCTGGATATCACTGTCCTTCACGCGTGTGATCCTCTCGATCGACGACATCGGAATGGCCAGGAGCCTGTTCCCCGCCCAGAACAGCATGGCGCGCATGATAGCAAGAGTGAGCGGCAATTTGAGCGTGAATGTGGTCCCTTCTCCCGGTTTGGAGCGTACCTGGATCCGCCCTTTGAGCGATTCCACCGTCGTCCGAACAATGTCCATCCCGAATCCCCGTCCCGATATGTCCGTCACCACATCGGCGGTGCTGAATCCGGAAACAAATATGAGATCCATGGCCTCTTCATCAGAAAGACGCTCTATCTCGTCCCGGGTCCTGAGCCCTTTTTCGACAGCCTTTTTTCTGAGCAGCTGCGGTTCCAGCCCTGCGCCGTCGTCCTTGACGTCAATCATGATTTGGTTCCCCTCATGATAAGCGTTCAAGCTGACCGTCCCGGTAACCGCCTTTCCGGCCCGTTTTCGTTCGTCAGGCGGTTCAATCCCGTGGTCGACGGCGTTTCGTATCAGGTGAATGAGAGGTTCGCCGATGACGTCGAGGATGCTCTTATCAAGTTCGGTTTTTTCGCCCTGCATGATGAGTTCCACCTGCTTCCCCTTTTCGATTGAGAGGTCGCGGACCACGCGGGGAAACTTCCTGAAGACCTGGGAAATAGGCAGCATCCGTATCTTCATGACATTTTTCTGCAGCTGGGAAAGGATCTTCTCCATGAAGGCGTTTGCCTCGCCGAGCTTCTTGACCGAATAATCCTGGTGATAGCGCTCTTCGATCTCTGATAGGATCTGTCCGATCAGCGAGCGTCCAATCATCATTTCGCCTATGAGGTTGAGTATCTTGTCAACACGCTGTGCGTCCACGCGGAGTGTCTGCAAGGCTTCCTGTTTAAGGGCAGAGTCTCGACCCGGCCGCTGTGCAGCAGCGGCCTTGCCGGCGTCCTGCTTCTTGATCTCCAGCTCCTTCACAATGCCCGTGACGGCAATCAAATCCCGTATCAACTCGGCCGGTTCCGAGGAACTGAAGCTGATTGAGACCTGATTTGCAGCGCCTGTTCCGGAATCTCCGTTTGATGCCACACGGATAATCTCTCCTATCGTCAAGAGCCTTTCCGTTATGGCCTGGAGCCCGAATGCTTTGTTATCACAGGCAGCGTCGAGACCGAAAACGATTTCGTAAATCGACGCGCCCGATCTATTTTCGGCTCTGCATGATGCGTCGTTCTCCGTGTTCCCGCTATTCCTCCATGCGCTCAGGTATCCTTCAATGCGCTCGATAAGCCGCTCGTTCGACGGTGCGTCGCTGTTGGATCGGCAGCTGTCGACGAAGATCTGCAAGTTATCGGCTATAGAGAGGAGAAGATCGATAAGGCTCCTGTCAACATCTATTGCAGTATCCTGGATCGATCTGAGCAGGTCTTCGGACTTGTGGGCCAGGTTGTTCAGAGAAGTGAATCCGAGGGCGCGTGAATTCCCCTTGAGCGTGTGAAAATGGCGCTGTATGGCCTTCAGCGAGGCTTCCCTGTCTTGTCCCGACTCAAGATCAAGGATCTCGAGGTTCAGGGACTGCAGTATCTCACCTGCTTCGGTAAAAAAAATTTCCCTAAGATCGTTCAGCTCGTGGTCTGAGAACGTATATTCGCTCATGGGTCCCTTGGTCTCTGCCGGATAACAGCCTTGCCTGACGGATGCCGCATTTCGATTCCGGCGTCCTATGGCACTTTTTTATAGACTGCACCCTTGTTATGGTACATGAATTTAAACTTGTCCGACAGTCCCTGAAGACTCTCGGTGTGCCCCAAAAAAAGATACCCGTCGTCAGATAAGCTCTTATGGAATTTGTCTATGAGCCTCTTCTGTTCATCGCAATCGAAATAGATCATGACATTCCGGCAGAATATCACGTCGACGCCGGTCACTCCGTTCTCATGTTTCAGGTTATGGAAATCGAAGACCACGATCTTTTTGACGTTCTGCTTTATTTGATAATGGCTGTTTACCTTATCGAAGAACTCCTTTTGGTATTCAGGACGAACGTTCTCGATCTCGGTTTCGCTGTACACGCCTTTCTGAGCGCTTTCGAGCACTCGCTGGCTGATGTCCGAAGCAAGGATCGTAATGTCCCATGTCTCAGGAGATTCTAAGGTGTCAAGAACGCTCATGGCGATGGAATACGCTTCCTGTCCTTTGGAACAGCCTGCGCTCCAGCACCGGATCTTTTTCTGCAGTGCCCTCGTTAGTTTCAATTCAGGGATGACAATATTGGTGAAGAGGTCGAACTGGGGCTTGTTCCTGAAAAATGACGTTTCGTTGATTGTGAGGCTGTCTACAAGGTCCAGAAGCTCGCGCTTCCCCAGCGTCTTGTCGGTGACGAACTTATAGTAGCGGTAGTAACTGCTCAGTCTGTTGAGCAGAAGTCTCTTTTGGAGCCGTGACTGGAGGAATTCCCTCTTGGCGTCCTTGATGGTTATCCCGCTCTCGTTGTAGATAAGGTGCGAAAATAACCTGAATTCGTCGTCGGTAAGTATCATACAATAAGCGAAGCAATCATAACGCCGGACCTCTTGGGCTCATGCCACCGCTTCGAAGGACGGCTGCGATGGTCTGACGGCCGTGGTACCAGCACCCTCATTCGCAGCGAGTCCCCGAATCTCATCTGGTCTCAGAATTTTTTTAAGATCGAGGAGAATGATAAGCCTGTCACGCAGTTTGCCCACGCCGATGATATAATCGGCCCCTATCGGTGATACGATGTCGGGCGTAGGCTCGACGGCCTCCTGCGGTATCTGCAGGATAGCGCTGACCGAATCGACCAAGAGGCCGACAATCTTGGTGTCCACTTCTGCGATCAGGACTCTGCTTGACTTGGCCCTGGGAGCAGATTCAATCTTGAGCCGCTTGCCCAGATCCACGACAGAAACGATCTTTCCGCGGAGGTTGATGACCCCTTCGACGAACGACGGTGTTTCCGGTACGGCCGTGATCTCCGGAACCCGCACGATCTCCTGCACGTCGTCGATGGCTACTCCAAAAGACTCTTTGCCGATCTTGAAATTGACCACTTGATCTTTCTTTTTCATAAGCGAGCCTCTTATAATTCAGTCTTTGTTCCGCTGCAAGACCCGGAATGCCGCCGATGCTTTGATCAAGAAAGCGGATCATCCCGCCGGATCGCGTCATCCCGCATTTTGAACGATGGTGATTCCCGGGTCAGCCTTCTGCCGGGGGCGATATTATCGTCTTCCCGGCATGCGAGGGCGGATTTCACGATCTGTCCCAGGTCTTTCGCCTTGACCGGTTTATTTACGTATTCAAATATCCCGATGCTGAGCGATTTCAAATATGTCTCGACGGCGCCATAGGCCGTAAGCATGATCACGGGAACGTCAGGAAGAACCTGTTTCAGCAGGATGCTGAACTCCAGGCCATCCATCCCGGGCATCCGATAGTCGGTTATCACGAGATCCACATGGGTTCCGCTGCGCACAACGGAAAGTGCCGATTGTGCATCCGGCTTCGCGATGACGTTGTAACCGAACCTGTTCAGTATTTCTCCAAGACTTTCCAGGATACCAAGTTCATCGTCCACTAGCAATAATGTCTTCTGCATGGGGTCTCCGCTTAAGTTGATTTACATGCCCTGTAAGCCCTGTACAATCATTTTCGAGTGACATTGATCGACAAGAGTTCAGGCGCATATGGTTGATATTGTTCTTTAGTGCAAGAGCGATGCCGACTTTTTTATATTGAAAAACAACAGGTTACTTAAGTTTATTGACGGGTTTTAGACAGGGAAAGGACTTTGGCGCAGGAAGCCAACTGTAACATATTGATTTATAAATTTTTTTTGTGGGTCTAATTCTGGACAGAAGGAGATGATGTTTGAACGTTTTTTACTTGGTCAGTCGGGGAAACGTCAACCTTCTCTTCAAGCGAGATACCGTGCTTCTGGATCTTGCTGTAGAGCGTCGAACGGGGGATCCTGAGAAGCTTAGCGGCGAGATGCTTATTGCCGTGACATTCCTTCAATGTTCTCACAATTAATTCGCGTTCTGTCTCTTTGAGCGAAAGGGACTCCCGCGCCTGCAGTTGCGGTTCAAGAACCCTGCCCTGCAAGGCCTCAGGCAGGTCTGAGGGAAGGACCTGCGTCCCCTTCGCCATGACCATGGAATATTCGATTGCATTCACGAGTTCCCTGACATTGCCGGGCCACGGATATTGTAGAAGTATGTTCAGAGCGGCATCGGAGATGGACTGCACCTTGCTTCTGACTTTGTACCGCTCCATGAAATGGTTTACCAGAAGAGGGATATCGCTCAGTCGTTCGCTGAGTTCGGGGAGGGTCATGGTGATGACATTGAGACGGTAGTACAGGTCATCGCGGAAAAGTTTCTTTGAAACAGCCTCCTGAAGATCGCTATTCGTTGCCGCAATCAGCCTGAAGTCCACATAGATGGGCTTGGTCCCGCCCAGCCGTTGAAATGAGCGCTCCTCAAGCACTCTCAGCAGCTTTACCTGCGAGCTGAGCGGCATGGTGTCAATTTCGTCGAGAAACAGCGTGCCTCCGGCCGCGGCCTCCACCCTGCCGATCGCCCGCTGTACCGCACCGGTATAAGCGCCCTTTTCATGGCCGAACAACTCGTTTTCAATCAACGTTTCAGTAAACACACCGCAGTTCACTGCCTGGAAGGGCCCGTCAGCACGGAGCGAGCGGTTGTGGATCGCCCTTGCTATCAGTTCTTTTCCGGTTCCGCTTTTCCCCTGGATCAGAACCGTGCTGTCCGAGGGTGCTATGTTATCGATGATCTCCCTGATTCGCTGAATCTTCGGGTGGGTGCCGATGATCTCATAATTCTTCTTCAGTCTTCTGATCTCGCCTTTCAGCTGTTTGTTCTCGACAAGAGAATCGTAGTAGGCCCGCGCTCGCTCCAGTATCTGAAGCAGGTGTGAGGGAGAATAGGGTTTGGTGAGAAAATCGAACGCCCCCATCTTCATGGCTTCCACCGCAAAATCGATGCTCCCCTTGCCGCTGACCATGATCACCTGAGTCTCGGGAGTCTGAGACTTGATGGTTTTTAGCAGTTCGATCCCGGTGATGTCCTTCAGCATCAGGTCGGTGATGACGACCGCGTAATCTTCCCGCGCAGCCATTTCAAGCGCGTTCTTGCCGTTATCCGCGGTCGACACGTTGAACTTTTCCTCACGGACAACGAGTTCGCGGAGTGAGTCCAGCACCAAGGGCTCATCATCCACAAGCATTATGTTCGGTTGTCTCGCCATACAGGTACTTTCCCGGCATGAGGCAATGCAAATCGAAGTTGTCGCATTGTCGCGTCATGCCTTGCCGTCGGAATGCGGCTTGAAGCAGTGATATTTTATCAGAAAATTTAAAACAGCGGGTTTAACTCAAACGTGAACATCCCGGAACAGGCATCATTACTGGCAGCGCCAGACGGGCGCTTACCGTGTTCCGTGATATTCTTATCGTAAGAATATGCCGTAACTTTAGCACTTTTTGACCGATTTTGCCAGTTTTTTGAAAAAGATACACCTCTTGCGGCTTGGTCCTTTGAATGCCAGTTCTGATGGCAGAAGTGGTTCATGATATTATCGAATTTGCCGCGAAGATTTCGATCAGGAATTGCTCATGCATGACGGAATGACCCCGCAGAACCCCGGGGCTCTGCATCTCATAGTCTCCAGGTAATACCCGCGAGATATGATATATCCGTCTCCGGCCTGTTAAGGCCGCCTTTGACGCCGAAATCGACATCCAGGCGATCGCTTATTGAATAAATAAGCCCGCCTAAGACAAATGCTGGATTCACGTTCGAGGCCTTATCGGAATTTCTGTCCATACCGATATCGGCGACTACCTTGAAGTCCTTCACGACCTCCAGCTGCGAGGCGAGAGAAACATGCCAGAGGTCTTTTCTGTTCGCGTCCGCATCTGCCTGGAGCTTGTACTCGTTGCGTATATAGCCGACATTGAAATGGAATGCCCATGGCGCCATTTCCTTCGTGGTGATCAAGATCGCATGGTAAGAGACCTTTCCGGTTCCAAGTCCCTCGTTTTCATCGCCTGTGGGTAAGGTGAAACCCGGCTTGATTGCAAAACTTAACCCGTCTTTCTCGTAGTACCTCCATTTCATTTCAACGGACGTATCCGAGATCCCGCTCTCGGTTGTCGCGGCCCCATCCTGTTTTGTCTCTATCCGCTGGTGAGAAATGCTCAGTACGAGGTCAACCGTATCGATGATCCCGTAGGACAATACCGGTATGGTCGGCACTACGAGGCTGTTCGTCGTTGATCCACCTCCTTCGTCGTGCCCGTATTCCCCCTCAAACTCGAGCTGTGCCCTTCCTTTTCCCTGTGTTCCTGTGTCGTCCGTGATAAGGGGGTGAGCAGCATTTGCTGATCCTGCCAGTACGAACAGGACGATACATGATGCCAGCAATATCTTCGCCGTTTCAATGCTCCGCAATATAAGAATCATTCAACTGCTCCAATCATTTAGAACGGTACGCCCGCAGAAAGCGCGCTTCCCTGTCGTCCGTCCCTTGGTTCATGCCGCACATGGCTCGAGTTTTGCCCATCTTCAGCTGCCTGGTCAGGAAGCCGTCGTCCGTGCGGGGTGCAGCCGGTTGTCTCTCATTTTTGATATTGATATTCATTTTCATCACGGTGATAAAAAATTTTGCCTTCTCTACGTGCTCACTTTCAACCGGCAGGTTTCCTGAGACGGGGCAATTATATGCCTGCCCTTTATGGTCCCCGCCGCTCCCATGGATCCATAGAGCTCAATGGATGACTCCGATAGCCCGCTCAGACGGGAAAAAACATCTCCGGTCATGGCCCGTACCCTCCCGCAGCCCACAATCGTGGATCTTCGAATAGCCAAGGGAAACGGCACTCGCATAATTAACTCATGAGACGCTTTGTCTAAATTCAGCCTATACTTTTTTAACGAATATCTCCTTGGTAATATCCTTGTCAACCGCGATCATGGTCTCGCCAAGTTGAATGACATACGACGGCCTTTTCTGATGGAGCTTGACCACGCTGCCTGGAACAACTCCCATAGCTGAAAGCCTGTCGAGACGCGAGTGCGAGCCCGGAGTGATGAACACGATCTTTGCCTGCTCTCCAGGTACAAGGTCCGCGAGCGGAGCCACAAGCGGTTTCATCTCCTGCCTGAACATGGTGCAGCACTCCCCGCGCGGGATCGGCTTGCCGTCGGGGGAATTTGGCGGATGGCCGAGCAAGGTGCAGACGCTGTCGGTCACCTCCGGAGAGAGGATATGCTCGAACTTGCACGCCTCTGCCTCGGCGCCGTCAAGCGAAAAGAGGTCATAGAACATCCGAAGCGATAGCCGATGTCGCCGGACCAGTTCTCGTGCGCGCTTCTCTCCCTTTGGGAGCAACTCGACGGTCTGGCCCTTGATGTCAATCCACCCGTTTTTGGACAGGTCTTTCAGGATACTTTCGCATTCCTGAATGGAACAACTTTGGACGATCTGGTCCAAAGTAAGGTTCCCGTCTTCTCTCAAGGTCCAGATGATCTCAAAAAGTTCATCCTCTTTTTCGATCTCCGGCAATACGCAAAGCGCGGGATGGCCCGCCTGACCCTCGATCCCCAGCAATCTTTTCTTCTCAGCCATGATGGTTCCTCCTGACCCGATTGAAATGGCATCATTTCGGGCATCCGCTTTAGCCGGAATGACCGGACCCGATTTGACGGCAATCACATCCGGTCGCCCTTATAGTGCAATATTGAAGTGCCGTAACACCCAGTTCATGACGCCGCCGACGCCGAATGCAAACGGGAAAATGAACGCCGCCATGTAGAAGGCGGCCCTGAATCCCCGTTCTTTCACCATCACGAAAAAGTTCGCGATGCACGGTATGAAAAGAGTCATCACGGTGAGGCTCACGACGATCTGGACGGGGTTGAGCAACCCTTCCTTCGCCAGCATGAAGAGCCCCGCGGCGCCATAGTCTCTGCGCAGGAACCCGATGACGAATGCCTCGGCGGCCTTGCTCGGCAAACCGAGGAAGCTGACCACGATCGGATCGGTCATTTTTTGAACATAGTCCAGCGCTCCCACCTTATGCCCTACAAAGAGGATGAACGTGCCGAGGATGAAGAGCGGGACGGCTTCCTTCAAATACCACTGCACCCGGGCCATCGTTTTGATCAGGATATTCGTGAGCTGCGGCACACGGATCGGCGGCAGTTCGAGGACGAAGTCCGATGGTTCCCCGGGAATGACCTTTGCCGCGAGATAGCCTATGAGGAGCATGACGGCTACAAGCGTGCCGAGCCAGATGGTCGTGGCCAGGCCGGAAAGTCCGGCAATAAGGCCAAGGATCACGCCAAGCTGGGCTGAACAGGGCACCCCGAGCGCCAGGAGGAAGGTCACGAGGATCCTCTCTTTTTTTGTTTCCAGGATGCGCGTCGTGAGTGTTGCCATGGTGTCGCATCCGAGCCCGAGGATCATGGGGAGCACCGCTTTGCCGTTCAGCCCCATGATCTTGAAGACCTTGTTCACCATGACGGCAAGGCGCGGCAGATAGCCTGAATCTTCCAAAATGCTGAATGCGATAAAGAAGAACCCCACGATCGGCAGCACGATGGCAATGGCATACGTGAGCGCCATGGTAACCAGTCCGTATTCACCAACGAAAAGTTCCTGCAAGAACGGGATCGGCAGGACAAAGTTTACGATCTTCGTCGTCCAGGGGTTCAGGTACTCGCCGAAGACCGTCTTCTCAAGAAAGTTGACAGCCGTTCCCGCGCCCAGAACGCCGACGAACTGATACACGATATAGAGGACCGCCAGAAGGATCGGCACTCCGTAGACCGGATGCATGGACCAATTCCCGAGATGGAACGCAATGGCGGATCCCTTTCCTGCCTCGTGGAGGCTGAGCACCTGAGTCAATATCTCGTCGGCTTTTTTGAGCCTGCGCTGGTTGATAAGATAGCCGAGTGAGTTGTTGAATTTCGACTGCACCCCTTGCCGTATCTTTTCTATCTCCGAAATGACATGGTCCGGGATGTTCGCATGGATCCACCCCTTGAGGCTCTCGTCGCCGGCGAGGATCATCAGGGCAAGCGCGCGCCGGGCAATGTTTGCTTCCGGCAGGAGACCGGAGATGTCCCTTATGCCGCCCTCGATCACGTCATCGTACCGCGCTCCTATGGTAGACGGACGCGGGTGCTGAATGCCTTTCACCAGTTTGTCGATCCCGCTCCTGCGGATGGCCACGGTCTTGACCACTTCTATGCCGAGCAGAGATGAGAGCTTTTCCTGGTCGATGAGAATGCCACGGCTCTTGGCCTCGTCGTCCATATTGAGATCAAGGATGAATGGCACTCCCATTTCCGAAAGCTGAAGGGTGATGAGAAGCCCTCGCCGCAGGTTCTTGGTGTCGGCCACCTGGACGACGACCCCTGCCCGGTCGGCAAGCAGAATGTCCCTCGTTACTTTTTCGTCTTCGGACATTGGCACGAGGCTGTTCACGCCGGGCGTGTCTATCACCAGGGTGCGCGTTTTGTTCAGGACCGCGTTTCCATAGGTCACTTCCACGGTGGTGCCGGGATAGTTCGACACGGTAACGTACTTGCCCGTGAGCAGCCCGAAAAGTGCGCTCTTGCCGACGTTCGGATTGCCGATCAGGAGAACTTTATGAAGATTGGAATCGCCGTGGCGATCGCCGTTGTCAGAATCGTGGTTGTGCATTATGAGCATTTCCTCCAGCAAAGAGAATTATCATTATCTATGTCCATCTGGCTGGCCATGGCCTTCGCCTGAGATCATCACGGCACGCCGAAGGGGCGGTTACCCCATCTTCTTCTGACATCCGGCGCATAAGCCATACAGCTCCAGCTTATGACTTTGCACTTTAAATCTATTTTTCCTTGCCACGTCCTGCTGAAGCGCCTCGATGCGCTTATTCTCGAATTCTATGATTGTGCCGCATTTTGTACAGATGAGGTGATCGTGATGTCCGTCAGAGGCCTTATATTCGTATCGTGTGAATCCGTCTTCAAAGTGTCGCTCCTCGGCCATCCCTGCGCTGGTCAGGAGTTTGAGCGTCCGGTATACCGTGGCGAATCCGATGCCCGGGTGCGCTTTTTTGACCTGCTCATAGAGCTCTTCCGCGCTCAGGTGTCTGCCCGCGTCCACAAAGATATGCAGTATCTTGTCGCGCTGCTGGGTGGATTTGAGCCCTTGCCCTGAAAGGTATGCCGTTAGGTGCTCGGTTGGTTTCTTGTGCATAATATGATATTGAAAACCATTTTCAATATGTGACTTTTATACCATGCCCGGGATCAAGAGTCAAGTGTTTTTATCCGCTTTTGTCAAAAAAAATGAGGCCGTTCGGTACGCCCGAAACGGCCTCATTTCACGCTCAACGATCGTCGCAGTCGTTTAAAACTGCAGCTGTTTGTCTCTCGCTTGATTCCACTTGACCCAGTCATCAGCATCAGCTTCGCGATCGAAATCCTGCGGCTTGGAAGCAACGCCCTCGGGCGAGATCGTAACCTGCTGGAAGGATTGTACGATCACCTCCCACTCCTCCATGGTCACTTCGTGAAATGGCGGTGGCACCTCGTGGGGCCCGGGAACCGGGGTCGGAGCTGAAACTTCCCGTGGTGGTCTCCCTGCTTCCTCTTTCGGCGGGTTCGCGACATATACCGATCCGTCGTACACCCTTACGAGGGCGCTCTTATCTTCCTCCACATTCACCCGGTACACGGTCCCCCTCACGCCGGCGACGGCGTTGCTGGTTCTGACCTCGACCCTGGATTCAGGCGTCACGAGCTTCTTGACGTTTGCCCAGAGTTTTCCGACAGCGAGATCGACCTTGACATTGTTGTTCTCTGTCCGTTTGTCGTACAGCACTTCATCCATGACGAGGCGGGATTTTTCCGAAAGTCTCATGACGGTTCCATCGGGAAATCGGATCTCCATCTTTGAATTTGCTCCCACCCTGACCTCCTGCCCTCTCTTGAGCTTGCTCCCTTTTTTGAGCGAGAGCCCGGCGGTCGCTTCCTTAGTGAAGACTTGGGCGGTCCCTTCGATCATGGTTACAGTTGCCTCGGTGCCCGCCGCCTGTTTTTCCGCCGAAGACACGAATGAGAAGCACAAAAGAGCAATGAGCAGGGCGGCAGCGCCATATATAGAGCTCTTTGTCATGAGATCATCCTTTCAGCACCGCGTCATATGCCATTACTTGCCGCTCAGTTTGACGATGTCCCCGGTCTTGAAGCCGGTGCCCGACGTCGGCGTCGCAAGAGAGACATCGCCCTGGTCGCCGATATCATTCTGCTGCACGATAGCCTCACCGATCAGGTTTTCCGTCGTTCCAAGCTTCACCTTGGTCTCAGGATCGATGATGTCCTTGCCCGGCCTGAAGACTTTGAGCTTGTCTCCGACGTTTAGACCGGACTTCTGGCCTGCATTGATGTACAGATTCCCGCCGTCTACCTGGGCTATCCTGCCGTTCCACTTCTTGGTGCCCAGTTTTTGCATCATGTTGACCATGGCCTTGGTCAAAGCATCCCGAAGGGCACCATCCCGAAGATCGGGGTCATAGCCGGCCTTGGAACCCATCCCGAGGACCCTGCTTTCGGATTTGGAATAGATTCCGGCGCCGGAATCGGCCATGAGCTGCACCCCCGTGGTCGTATCGACAATGCGGTAATCCACCGTGACCCGTGCGATCTGCTTCTTGCTCTTAGCCACAAGGTAATCGGTGCCTTCTTCCGCCTCTGAATAGGCCGTCACTGCGCCGGTCACGATCGCATTCAGCCCCAGCACCTTTCCCATCTCGGCAGCGGTGTCAGGATTCACCACCCCCGTTGCTCCCATGCGCTGCTGCGAGAGGATGGATTCCATGTCCTGCTGTGGTATGACGATGAATCGGTCGGTGTTCTGCAGGATTGTTCCAAGGATATCCGCGGCAGCTTCACCAATACCCAGCACCCGTGAAGGGGTCTTGTTCTGGAAATTGACCACCCCTACCCGGAGTTTCGGGCCTTTGTATTCCGTGACGTTGCTCGTCGTCGGCAGCTGTTTTGAGGTCTCGGTCAGGGTCGTGTCACTCTTGACCGCTCCGGACGTTGTCGGGCCGCAACCGCCTGTGACGAGTGCGACCGATACCAGTAGCATAATCGCCAGTATCAACCATGAACCTCTTTTCATTGTGTAGCCTCCTTGACCTCGTATTATGTGTTCTTATTCATTATTTTTTGTTCTGTTCGGGAGCCATCACATCCATGATGCTCTTCGCCTCCGTATAGCCGTCCGGTATCTCGAACAGGGATGCGCTGGGCGTCTTCAGGACGATCTGCCTTAGCTCCGTCGTTATCTTGAAGTCCTTGTTCTCCACTTCGCTCTTGATGGTCAGGCCGTCCAGGTCTCTGGCGTTCCAGATGAAGCCTTCCTCGACCCTCCCGTTCTTATAGGTGATCCGCACCTTGAACTTGTTCGTCGGATGCCTGTTGATGACTTCGCTGCCCACTTTGGTCTTCTCGACCTCGGGTTTTTCTCCAATTTCCGATCTTTCCTGGTGCACTATGTACTTTTGGCGGTTGGGATAGAGGGTATAGCTGATCTTCTTGTCGCCCCGTCCGATCATGATCACCTTGCTGAACGGCGACTGTGCGTCCCCCTTCATCATCACCGACATGTCCATGTCCATCCGAATTCTGTCACCG
>Ga0187779_10001085_pt1 | contig 17225 bp, 17 predicted proteins | sample 1015_Q2_SP10_10__FD_132435 | JGI IMG/M metagenome (GOLD analysis project Ga0187779, IMG submission 132435) | Tropical peat soil microbial communities from peatlands in Department of Meta, Colombia - 1015_Q2_SP10_10_MG | ecosystem: Environmental > Terrestrial > Soil > Wetlands > Peat | place... | reverse complement strand
GACGCCGTGGTGGGCCGTGAGCGCGATTGCAACCTTTGCCCACAGCGATTCGAACCAGGATATTTTTGATTACAACGTCGCTAACGCTGGCGCGGGGATGGCCTTAACGGCAAAATTCTAGCAGAAATGAAACTCGTTTCCGGTGACCGGTCCGAAACGTCTCGATCCGCTATTTTCGGTTTGGTTCTGTTGTTCATCGGAGTGCAGCTTGGCGCTCAAGCACAGACCACTCAGGCGGATCGAGCGCAGCTAACGCAGAGTCAGAATGCTACGCCGGAAGGGGCGGCAGGCGATTACACGTTGCCGACGACGCCGAACGACCCGGACCTGGGCGAACCACAGGTGCTGAAAAGGACCGAGAGTTATCAACCATGGACCTTCTCGCTCGCGACACCGATTTTTTATACTTCAAATGTCGCTCTGACTAACAGCGGGGAGCTGCATGACGTCATTACCGCGCCGGTCGCCGCGATTTTCTATCAACCGCGACTCGCCAATAATCTTTACGGGCTTGTCGACGTCCGACAGCAGCTTTTTTACTATGGACGCCACCATGACTTTGACTTCGGGAGCATGGATGTCGAGGCGGGAATAAGTTACGTCATTCCACAATGGCATAATCTGATGCTGCACGGTGAATACGATTTTAATCGACTGACGGATTCTGATCGGGTGCTGGACGAGTTTTTCACGAATCACTCCATCATTCTCAGTGCCGAAATGCCGTTTCGTATTGATCGTGCGCAGCAGCTTTCGTTAGGCGCGGACACGAACCTGAGCGTTGCAGCCGATCATCAATCGCCCCGCAGGAATGATTACGAAGGTTATGCAGTTTATTCTATTTTTCTGACGCGTTCTTTCTCCCTCAACGGAGTCGGCCGGGTAGTGGTGCACGATTATCACCAGAACGATCGTACCGATGTGAGCGAAGTGATCTCAGCCACGGCGAATTTGCAGCTGACTAAATGGTGGGCGGTGAGCGCGATGACTAGTTTTGCTCATAACGATTCGAATCACAGCGTTTTTGATTACAACGTTGTCGACGCTGGCGCGTCGATGGCTTTAACGACAACGTTTTAGGACAAATGAAACTTGCATGTGTGGGCGATGGCCTGATTGGCGTTGTCCTGACGTGTGGGAATGGGCAGAATGATCTGCGACTTTTATCACTGTCAAATGGACTGTTGCAGGGACTTTGAGAAGCTCGCGAATTGCCATTATGAAAATATTACCTAACGAACGAATTTGCATCACAGCCGTTCTGGTTGCTTTTGCAATTGCACTGGTCGGCCTGACTGACGCCGCTGAGAATAAGGAAGCGCGTGTTACCCACATTTTTCATGAAGTGCGATTGCTCGCTCCACAAGCCGCGCCCCGACCGGCTGCGGTGAACGATAATGTTCGCGACGGGACGGCCGTTCGTACCGGAGGCGATTCCCGGGCCGAGCTGACATTTGTCGATCAAACGATCACTCGCCTTGGCGCCAACACCGTTTTCACTCTCAGCGGGGGCGTTCGAGCTTTCGACCTCGGCAGCGGCGCAATTCTAATGTATGCGCCGAAAGAGGTCGGCACTGTCAGAATCAATACATCGACGGCAACCGCTTCGATCACCGGCTTCACGGCCCTCTACGAGGCGCATTCCAAATCCTGGAACAAATTCCTGCTGCTCGAGGGCGATGGCAGCATTTCGCTGAAGCATCATGCTGGTCAGACGCGCCGCCTGCATTCGGGGCAGATGATCGTCTTTCCTTACAACGCCGTGACCTTGCCCGCCGTCCAAGATGTCGATGTTTGCCGAGTAATCGATAAGTCTCTCCTGATAACGCAATTTCCGCGGCTACCGAGCTGGAACCTTCTCCAGGACGTATGCCGGCGACAGCACGAGCAACTTCCCAGCAGCCAGTTGATCGACCCGACTAGCCACGACATCATCGATCAGAGTATCAATGCGCGTCCGACCCCTCCGCCGACGCCACGTCCAAGGGGTGATAACGCCCTCAAACCTTAATCTTGGTAGCTTGCGATTGCCCCCGGCGAGTGGCGCAGGCTTATTCTCTAGGGATATTCAACTTTTGACCCGGCTTAAGATTGTCCGGATCATCAATCTTGTTTTCATTCGCATCTAGAATGTCCTGCCGTCGGGTGGAGGTTTTGTAAAATTTTCTCGAGATCGATGAGAGCGTGTCGCCTTCCTGAACAATGTAGGTACGTCCGCTCGTTTTTTTCTTTTTCTTATCGGAGTCAGGTTGATCAGCTGGCGATTTATCGGCGGCAACGGCATGCGCCCTGTTCGTTCGTTCGTCGAGTTGCTTTCGCAAATTAAGGTTTTCATTTCGCAGGCGGGCTGCTTCTGTCCTGGTAATGACGGAGTCGCCCGACAAGCTTGTTGCCAGCGCGATCTCGTCACGTTTGATGAAATCGCGCACCTCTTCCGCGTGTTTACCAGATCCATTCAGCGTCAGGTAACGCTTAAAATGATGAAGGGCGTGTAGCGGATCATTTATCTTGTCGTCATAAAGGAGCGCCAGCTTGTAATGGATCTCGGCCGATTGCGGAGTTCCGTCGAGCGCGGCTTCATAAAGATTTATCGCCCATAAATAATCTCCCTGCTCGGCCTTCGCGTCGGCCTCTTTGATCAGTTGAGCGTTCCGAGAGGTCACCATTCGCTCGCAGCTGCTAAGAAGTGTCGCGAAAAAAATCGACCATGAGATAATCGCGAGCTTGTCACGCCACCTCATCATCGCCAACGTGAATACTCGTGAACGCACGGCGGCTCCAACTTTTTTTCCTGTTGGCATTCTGTCTTGCGCTTCCATCGCCCGGCGAAACTATCGCCCGGAAAACTTACGCACTGAAATTCAACGATGTCGACGGGAACGAACTCTCGACGGCCGACGGCAAAATCACCGTTTTGGTCTTCGTGACCTCGGAGAATCTGGAGAAAGCTCGAATAGTAGGCGATCGAATTCCTGATTATTGCCTGGGTAATGATGGCTACCGAATGATCACGATTGTCGAGGTAAAAAACCATGCCGCGCCTGTTCGGCTTGTTTTCGAATCGATGGCGCGACATCGACTCGAGGCTGCTGCCAAACGGCTCCAAGCCCGATATGATGAGAAAAAAATAGCGCGGACCGCCCGACACGACGTTTTCGCGGTGATTGACTTCGGCCAAACAATCGCCTCCAAGATTGGCGATCAGTCGGCGTCAGGGGCCTTGCGCGTCGTTGTTTTGGGCCGCAATGGTGATCTGCGGGAAGAATGGACCGAATTGCCAACCGCCGAGCAACTGGCCGCCGCTCTCAAATGATTAGTACCGTTGCATTGCCGGATCGATTTCGTCTGCCCAGGCATCAATTCCGCCCGCCAGACTGAAAACATCGTTAAAGCCTGCCTGTTTCAAAAGTTGCACCGCGTTCGCGCTCCGCACGCCGCTATGGCAGTGAACCACCGTTTGTCCATTGCGCTTTATTTCGCCCAGCCGCTTTGTTAGTTCGCCCAACGGAATCAACTTCGCCCCGTCAATTCGCGCGATCTTATATTCGAAAGGCTCTCGCACATCGATTAGTTCAACCGATTCTCCCGCATCGAGCTTTTGCTTTAACTCATGCACAGACATTTCCGGCACGTCGCGTTGCGCTCCGCAAAACTGTTCGTAATCAATCGGCGCGGTGATCGTCGGATTTTCGCCACAAACCGGACACCGCGGATCGCGTCGGACATTGAACTGGCGGAAATTCATTTTCAGCGCATCGAAATGAAGAATTCGACCAACGAGCGGTTCGCCGATTTGCAGCACAAGTTTGATTGCTTCGATCGCTTGCAATAAGCCAATCACGCCGGGCAAAACCCCGAGCACCCCCGCTTCCGCGCAACTCGGAACCGTTCCAGGCGGAGGCGGCTCGGGAAAGAGACAGCGGTAACATGGTCCGCCTAAATGCGGCGCAAAGACCGACGTTTGGCCGTCGAAACGGAACACTGCTCCATAAACGTTTGGTTTGTGCGCAAAAACACAGACGTCGTTCGACAGATAGCGGGTCGGGAAATTGTCCGAGCCATCGACGATAACATCATAATTCGCGACCAAATCGACAGCGTTCGTGGCCGAAAACCGACACTCATGAAGCGCGATTTCGATGTTGGGATTTGCGTCGCGTAAACGGTCGCAGGCCGAATCCAATTTTTTTCGTCCGACATCTTTTGTCCCGTGCAAAATCTGCCGCTGTAGATTGCTCAGATCGACTGTGTCAAAATCGACCAGCCCGATCGTTCCAATGCCGGCCGAAGCGAGATAGAGCGCTGCCGGCGAACCGAGACCTCCCGCGCCGATGCATAGAACGCGCGCCGCCTGAAGTTTTCTTTGTCCCTCAGGCCCAACTTCGGGCATGCTCAGATGCCGGGAGTAACGAATACGTTCTTGGTCCGTCATTTTGTCAGTTTCCAATTAATTCCAACGATCCTTCTCTCCTCGAAGCGTTTCAATGACTTTGGGAAAACAAGATACCGTGCGCCTTTGCGTTCTTTGAATCCAGCAATTCCGAATTCAACGCCGGTCTCACTTTCCTGGATCGTCATCACGCGATGATTTTTTATTTGCGATTGAAAACGTCGATCTTGAGACGGTTTTTGCCATGGCGTGTAAACCTCCGGTTTGCCCGCCACTTCCACCACTTCTGCAAAACGCTTTATCTTCGTCTTTAAGAGTTTCATTGTAAGGGCGCTAATGCCAAGCGCCCAGGCAAAGCTCGGCGCTCAACATAAGCGTCGCGACAATCAAGAAAAGTCCGCCAGAGAACTACGGCAATGAGGATCAAACTACCGTTGCTGCATTCCTGCCCTGGCGGGGTTTGTCCGCCCTCAGTCCATAGCCCCTGACGGAGAGAAAATTTCGTCCAAGATCGTCATCGCGCAATTCTTTTGCGTTGTGACCGCACCTGCGTTGACAACTGCCGGCGGTTTTGATTGCATCCCGGCAATGAACTGGGCGGGGGTGTTCGCGGCGATTACTCTCTGCGTCTCGTTCACTTCCTGCACCACCCTTGCCACGCGACGCGATCTTTACAGTCCTGAACCGGGTTTGGATTCGTACGAAGCCAGAAAACAATGGGCGAACATAACGACGACGACCACCACCCAAACAGTTGTCAGTTCAGCCGAACCTGAACCGGCGGCGCAGCAGATGCCGCAGTTTCGCTAGAATCAAAAGTCGGCGGCCGCGGACTGAACTAAGAATCAAGCGAAGGGAAGGTTCGCTTTGATCCGCGCCTCGTCGGTCTTATCCACCCGCGCGGCTTTGCCCAAATGGCGCTTACGCTTGGCATTTTTGGCCGAAAGTAAATGTCGCCGCGACGATTGGCTGCGCAGAACCTTTCCGCGGGCGGTGATCTTAAAGCGCTTCGCGACCGCTTTTTTTGTCTTGCTACGAGCAATTGGCTTCGGCATGAGGCGCGAAAGATAGACTAGCTGATCACGTTGACAACTGCTTTTAGATCCGGCGACGTTTGAGCGTTAGCCATAGCTGGAAGATTGTGGACTATGGACATTTCACCGGGCGCACTGCCGCGTGTTGTTATCGTCGGATCAGGCTTTGGCGGCCTGGAAGCGGCCAAGAAGCTGTTCTGCCAGCCGGTCCGCGTGACTGTGATTGATCGAACGAATTATCATCTTTTTCAGCCTCTACTTTACCAGGTCGCGACCGCCGCTCTTTCTCCGGCCGATATCGCCGCACCAACGCGCGCCGTTTTGAGCAAATGCAAAAATATCGAGGTGGTGCTGGCTGAAGTGCGAGCGGTCGATCCGGACGCAAGAAAGCTGAAGCTGAGCGACGGCGGTGAACTGGGTTACGATTTTCTTCTTCTCGCGACGGGTGCACGACATTCCTATTTCGGCCATCCCGAATGGGAAAAACTTGCGCCTGGTTTGAAAAGCCTGGAAGACGCGGTCGAAATTCGCCGCCGCATTCTAATGGCGTTCGAATATGCCGAAAGAATTAACGACGAGCCGGCTCGCAAAGCTGCCATGACATTCGTGATCGTTGGAGGCGGGCCGACTGGTGTTGAAATGGCGGGGGCCATTTCGGAGATCGCGCGCTATACTTTGGCGAAAGATTTCCGGCATATCGATCCTTCGACCGCTCGCATCGTCCTGATAGAGGGCGAGCCGCGCGTACTGGCTTCTTTTCCCGAAGATTTGCAAATCAGCGCGATGAAACAGCTGGCCGATCTTGGGGTCGAGGTTCGCACAGGCGTGCACGCGACGAACCTGACCGAAGATGGAGTTTACATCGGAACCGAATTCATCCCATGTCGGGTGAAAATCTGGGCGGCGGGAAACAACGCTTCATTCCTTGGAAAATCGTTAGGCACAGCGGTCGATCGAGTCGGTCGGGTGATCGTAAACGATGATTTGACCATTCCGAAGCATCCGGAACTCCAGGTGATCGGGGATTTAGCAAACTTTTCCCATCAGACCGGCACTCCGCTTCCAGGTGTTTCCCCTGTGGCGATGCAACAAGGCCGGCACGCCGCGCGAAACATTTTGGCGATGATCGAAGGTCGTAAACCGCAACGATTTTGGTACTGGGATAAAGGCAACATGGCCACGATTGGCCGGAACAAGGCGGTTGCGGATCTAAGATGGGTTCATCTAAGCGGATTGCCCGCGTGGCTGGCATGGCTTTTCGTGCACATCATCTTTCTGGTCGGTTTTCGAAATCGGCTCGCTGTGCTCTTTCAATGGGCGTGGGCCTATCTCACGTTCAACAAGGGCGCGCGTTTGATTACACGAAACTTTCAATCGGAGTCCAGGCCACCAGCATGAAATTCATTTCGTCAGTAAACAAATCAGAGAATCAACAAATGGAATTCCAGAACAAACTCGATCGCTCGAAATGCGCTCAACCATGAGCACCGACGTTCCCTCGATTTCTTTTCGCAATTTGCAGCGCGTGGTCAAAATCAATCTGGTCGATCTGGAACAGTTCGCACAAAGGGCCCTTGAGCTTTGCTTGCAGACAAAGAAAAGCGGACCGACCGAATTGACGAATGCGCGCGAAATCTCAGTTTTGCTCGTATCGGACCGGCGAATGACGGGACTGCATCGGAAATTTCTTCATAAAACCGGGCCGACTGACGTTCTTACTTTTCAACATGGGGAAATTGTCATCAATATCGAGATGGCCGTGCGCAATGCGCGTCGTTTTGAAAGTTCATTAGAGCAGGAACTGCGGCTTTATCTTGTCCACGGGTTGCTGCACTTGCACGGCTTCGACGATCAATCCAAAGCGGGTGCGAGGAAAATGGAAGTCGCACAGAAACAAATCCTTCGCCGCGCTACCCGTTGAACTGCAAGGCCCGTGTGATAACCTTTGAAAATGACCGAGCAGCCGCCAGCAAGCTCTGTCCTTGTCTTAAATGAGAGCCCAACACCTGGCACAATCGAAAGTCCGGTTCGGGAAACTGAAACGCGAGACCAGGATGAATTGGATTTGCCATGGCAGGTAGTGGTGCATAACGACCCGGTCAATTTGATGAGTTACGTGACGATGGTTTTTCAACGAGTGTTCGGCTATCCACGAGAAAAAGCCGAGCGTCACATGCTGGAAGTCCATCACAACGGCCGCTCGATTTTATGGAGCGGCGCTCGCGAGCGAGCGGAGCTGTACGTGCAGCAGCTGCACAGTTATTTGCTTCTGGCGACGCTCGAAAAGGTGAACTGAAATGGAAATCTGCCGGCGCGATGACATGATCGAGATATCCGATGTCGATCCTTTTCTCGCCGAATTGCTGCGACAAATTCCAGCGAGCGCAAATCCGGATGATTCGCCGCCGGCGCAGCAGCGACTTTTTAGTACGCCAGCGGATGCCAGCGAAACGGAGACCTGCCGGGAATGGAAAATTTACGTTGAGCCGGAACTCCGGCGTTTGTTTCAAAACGCGATCGAAATAATTGCTCAAGACCTGGAACAATTAAATGGAAAGGAAAAGTCAGTGCGCAATTGCACCCTGCGAATCCCAACGCTCCATACAGATGCCTGGCTCAATGGATTGAATCAAGCCCGTCTGGCAATCGCCGCCCGCTGCAATTTTACCGACGGCGAACTCGGCGACCATTATCGCTCGCCAATAGGGTCCCGGCGGGATTTGAGCTTATTTCAGGTAAACTTTTACGGTTTCTTGCAGGAATTCATCCTGCGGGAAATGAACGAGCCGGGAAAAGGGGAATCGAGCTAGCGCGGTTGCTGTTTACGCTCTCTCACCATCGACATTAGTCTTTCTTTCAACGCGGCCGATGATTTGGCCGGCTTCAGGCTCAAGGCTAAGCATCGATCGCGCGCCGCCGTGCAAGAGTCACCATCCAGCCAAGCGGTTTGCCCTTTCTAGAGGAGAAATTCTTGGCCTGATTTCAAATCTCCATGAAAACTTCCTGCAACAAATCGTCTGCCTCGGCATCGTTATGGAGGACGCGCAGAATGAGCGCTTTCAAAATCCCGCTGTAGCGGTCGTACAACTGCGAAAGTGCATCGGCGTCTTCCGATTGAATTCGCTCCATGAGATCTACATCGCTTGGGCCGCCGGTGGCAGGCTCCGGGAGCGCGGACGACTGAACCGATGCGTCCGTCTCGGTAGATGCGCCTACTGAAAATCTCTCATTCATGGGCATCAACGTTGACCAAATAGTTTGGGGCACTGGCCGTATGAATCGTTTGTCACTTTCGCTTTGGCTGCCTCGCGGATTGAATAATCCTTGACCCTCCGGAGCTTTCCCAAATACGCTTCCGTCCATAACGCCAAAAACGTGGCGCGCAGGCGCCGCGACCTGCCAAATAGGGCGAATCGGTGCGCAGGTGGCCTAAATTCAACTTCAGAAAAAATCCAAATGAAATCTATCATCTCGTTTATCGTTGCCCTGGGCTTTGTCTCGTTGGCCATTGCTCAGGAAGAATCTCCGTCGCCATCGAGCGAAGAAAAACCTTCCGCGACTGTTGAGGAGGCACCGGCGTCCACGGTCGTTCCTGCACCAAAAGAGAGCGCAGCGCCCGCCAAGACATCGACCGCGCAAAAGAAGGAGTCCACCGCCGCTGATTCCACGTCGAAAAAAGCTACGACCACTCCGGCTGCCTCGAAACCGGCCAAGAAAATGAGCGTCGAAGACACCTTAAAAGATAACGAGAATCATTGGGAAGCAGCCGTCGGGTCTCACGACCCGTCGCTCGCGCAAAAGTTTGTCGCGGATGATTTCTCCGGTGTCTACTGGGATGGGCGGGTGGTGGGCAAATCGGGCCTGATCGCGGAGGCGAAAAAGGACAAGGACACTTACAAATCAGCGGTAAACGACAAGTTAACTGTGCACAGCTTCGGCCCGAACGTTGCTGTCGTCGTTGGGACAGCGCATGAGAAAGGCACTGGCAAGGACGGAAAACCGTTCGATCGCACCTACCGGTTTACTGACACCTGGGTGATGCGAAACGGGCAGTGGCAATGCGTGGCCTTCGAGATCATGAAGGTCAAAGGCTAAAGCTCCTACAAACTCTGACAATTCAGGCGGCCACCGGTTTTGGTGGCCGCTTTTGTTTTGAACTGAGCACGGCCAACGCGACGTTGCGTCGTGCGATTTGTGCGTCAAAGGTTAGACGAATGCCTGCGACTGCCATTGAACCGCTGACCGACGCTCTTTGGTACAAGGATGCTGTCATTTACGAACTGCATGTTAAAACTTTCCAAGACAGCGATAGCGACGGCGTCGGCGATTTTCGCGGGTTGATCGACAAGCTGGATTACCTCCACGAACTTGGAATCACTGCGATTTGGTTGCTGCCCTTTTATCCGTCCCCATTGCGAGACGACGGCTACGACATTGCCGATTATTTCGATGTAAACCCGAACTATGGAACGCTCGACGATTTTCGCGCGTTCCTGAAGGCCGCGCATCAACGCGATCTCCGGGTGATCACCGAGCTAGTGATCAATCATACGTCCGATCAAAATCCCTGGTTTCAGAAATCGCGCCGTGCCGCGCCGGGCTCACCCGACCGCGAATTTTATGTTTGGAGCGACACGCCCGAGAGATACCGCGAAGCGCGGATTATCTTCAAGGATTTCGAAACGTCGAACTGGACATGGGATCCCGTTGCCAAGGCTTATTACTGGCATCGGTTTTATTCGCATCAACCCGATTTAAACTTCGATAACCCGGCCGTGCACGATGCGGTCGAAAAAGTCTGCGATTTTTGGCTGGGAATGGGCGTCGATGGTCTGCGGCTGGATGCGGTTCCGTATCTTTACGAACGCGAAGGAAGTAACTGCGAGAACCTGCCGGAAACCCACGCCTTTCTGAGAAAATTGCGGTCGCACGTCGATGCGAAATTTCCGGGACGGATGTTGCTCGCGGAAGCAAACCAGTGGCCGGAAGACGCGGCCGCCTATTTCGGAAATGGCGACGAGTCGCATATGAATTTTCATTTTCCACTCATGCCGCGAATGTTCATGTCGCTGCAAATGGAAGATCGGTTTCCGATCATTGATATTCTCGATCAAACGCCAGCGATTCCGGAAAACTGTCAGTGGGCCATGTTTCTGCGCAATCATGACGAGCTCACCCTCGAGATGGTGACCGACGAAGAGCGCGATTATATGTGGCGGGTATACGCAAACGATCCGCATGCGCGGATCAATCTCGGAATCCGCCGTCGGCTCGCGCCATTGCTCGTGAACAGCCGCCGCAAAATGGAATTGCTCAACACCATCCTTTTTTCCATGCCGGGCACGCCAATCATTTATTACGGCGATGAAATTGGCATGGGCGACAATATTTATCTCGGCGATCGCGATGGTTGCCGGACGCCGATGCAATGGAGTCCGGACCGGAACGCGGGATTTTCCAAGGCCAATCCGCAACAGTTGCATCTCCCGATCATTATCGATCCGGAATATCACTACGAAGCGATCAACGTTGAGAATCAGCAGAAAAACCTGTCTTCATTGCTCTGGTGGACGCGACGGGTGATCGCGATGCGGAAAAGCCATCGTGCTTTCTCGCGTGGCACACTTGAATTTTTGTATCCAGATAACGCCAAGGTCCTCACATTTCTGCGGAGTTATGAAAACGAGACGATCCTGGTTGCGGTTAACCTCTCGCGCTTCGCCCAATCGGCCGAGCTGGACTTGTCGCGCTTTAGTGGTTGCAGGCTAGTCGAAGTTTTTAGCCGCAATCCATTTCCGACGATCAGAAAATCTCAGTATGTTCTAACGCTCGGGCCGCACTCCTATTACTGGTTTCTGCTTCAACCGGTGAGCGAGTCCCGCCGATCAGCCAAAAAACATGTCGTCCCGACCCTAACTGTTCCCGCTGATCTGGAGGTTTTGGCACAAAATAGCGCGCGCGAGCGGCTGGAGAATGAAGTTTTGCCAGATTACATCCGGAGTTGTCGCTGGTTTGGAGCGAAGGCGCGCGCTTTGCGCTACACGCGGATACTCGAGCAGTCGCCCGTTTCAAACGGCGTCGCGCCGGCCCGATTCTGGTTTGTGGAAGTCAGCTATCTTGATGCACCTAACGAAACCTACGTTTTGCCGGTTTCGATCGCTTCAGGCGAGATGGCGCGCTCGATTTCGCAATCGGCGCCGCAGGCGGTTATCGCCCGATTTAAACAGGGCAATGAAACCATTCTTTTCGACGCGATTTGGGATGCAGCATTTCGCGAGGAGATTTTTCGACTCATGCTGAACCGGGAAAGTGCTGGGGGAAGAAAGGGAAATCTAGTCGGCACCGGCGCTCAGACACTGAAGGAAATTTCAGACATTCCTTCGTCTCATGTCATCAGCGCCGAGCAGAGCAATTCGTCGATGCTTTTTGAAGATAAGTTTTTTCTGAAGCTCTATCGCAAATTGGAAGATGGAGTGAATCCTGACGTGGAAGTCACCCGTTTTCTGACCGAGCGGGCCGAATTTCCCAACGTTCCCGCCTTCATTGGTGCAATTGAGTATCGTCGTGGGAAATCGGAGCCGACCATCGTTTGTTTGCTCCAAAGAGCCATCGCCAGTGAAAGCGATGGCTGGACGATGACGCTCGATCATGTGGGCCGATTTTATGAGCGCGTGCTGGCGCAGAAAGCCGATCTGCAAAGTGAAACGTCGCCGGTCGGGCCGCTCCTCGATCAGTTGATTGGCGGAGTCTATCCGGAAAAAGCGAAATTGATCGGTCGCCGAACCGGCGAATTGCATCTTGCCCTCGCCTCCGCTCCCGATGATGACTCCTTTGCGCCCGAGCCGTTCAGTGCCATGGCGCAGCGCTCCGTTTTTCAATCGATGCGTGCGTTGTTGCGACGTGTCTTTTCATTGTTGAAGAAAAAGCAGCACGATCTTCCAGAGTCGTTTCGACACGAGGCTGGCGAGGTGCTCGATGCCGAAAGGGAAATCCTCGGGCGCGAAAAGAGATTGCTCGATCGCAAAACAAATGCCGTCAGGATCCGCATCCATGGCGATTACCATCTCGGTCAGCTCCTTCACACCGGCAAAGATTTTATCATTCTCGATTTTGAGGGCGAACCGGCGCGGCCGCTGAGCGAGCGAAAACTGAAACGCTCAGCCCTGCGCGATGTTGCCGCCATGATGCGTTCATTTCAATATGCCGCTTACAGTGCGCTCTGGCAGCCGGCCATGCGAAAGGAAGACGTGCCCTTTCTCGAACGCTGGGCTGATCTCTGGTATCGCCAGATAAACAGCGCCTTTTTGCAAAGTTATCTACAGACGACTGCCGGAGCGGCTTTCGTTCCGGAAAATTCCGACGACCTCCAGATTCTTTTGGAGGCGTACCTTCTCGACAAGGCCGTTTACGAAATTGGCTACGAACTAAATAATCGCCCGACTTGGGCCATCATTCCCATCCGCGGGATCAAACATATTTTGAAGTCTACCTGATCTTGGCGCCGGCGATTAATCGTTGTCGATTTCGTCGAGCCCTTGATCGCGGCCGGTGATGCCGGCTGCGATATCGACGTGAAACGTTTGTTTCACTTTGGTTGTGCCAAACGCTAACTCCGCATTGTAATCGCCGGCTGGCAGGAGCCGCTTAGGATCATCACCGCCATATTCTGTGGTTACATCCTTGGTCGGCCGCAAATCCCAATTCAATCGGGTGAATCCCGGCGTGCCTGGTGCTTTCAGGTTCGCTACCGGCTGCCCGGCTGATTTTGTAATCGCAATTTTAATCTCATCGCCGGTGAATTCTTTCACCCAAACGGTAAAGAGTGCGCCTTCGGCCGGATTTTGTCCGCGATAAATTCCCTTGCCGTTGGAATCGACATATCCGGGTTGCAAATATGCTCCGGTAACGGATCGCACGCTAAACAGATGGGCGGGCTTTTCTGCAATCTCAGCTGTGAATTCGCGAAATGGCACCGAATCGTCCAAAATTGCGATACTTCGCCCGTGCGTCGCGATCGCGAGATCGGACGTGCGCGAATGAATCTGAATATCGTCCACTCGCACCGGAGGAACGTCGCCGATCCGCAACCAATGGGCGCCCTGGTCAAATGAGCCAAAGAGGCCGAAATGCGTGCCGGTGTAGAGTAGCTTCGGATTCACCGGATCCTGGCGAATCACTTCGACCGGACCATTCGGTGGAAGATCTCCAGTCACGGGTTGCCAGGTTTTCCCAAGATCGGCGGTCCGCAGAATCATCGGCCGGTCGTCGCCCGAGCGATAAGCGTTCAGGGCAACGTAAGCGACGTTTTGGTCGAGAGGAGATGGATCGATGCAAACGACCCATTGCCCGCGTGCAGGTTCGGGCAAATTGTTCGTCAATTCGCTCCATTTTCCGCCATCGTTCTCAGTAACCCACAAACGTCCGTCGTCAGTTCCGGCCCACAAAAGTCCGGCGCGCTTCGGCGACTCGGCCAGCGCGAACACCACCCCATAAACCTCCGCGCCGCTTCCAGTCGCATTCGTCTTCGCCGGATCGTCGTGCGACAAATCCGGGCTGATGACCGCATATTTCTCCATCTTGTCCGTCAATTTGAAAACATGGTTACCGCCAAGATAAATCACGCCCGGCGAATGCCGGCTCATGATCATGGGTGAATTCCAATGAAAACGATATCGCGGTTGACCCTCCGCTGGTTCGGGACGTAAACGGCGCAGCTCGCCGTTTCTCAGATTAATCCGATGAACTTCGCCCTGCTGGCTTTCGGCATAAAACATGTCCTTGTCGGTTGGATCGAACTGAACATAAAATCCATCGCCGCCCGCGAGTGCGATCCAGTCGGAGTTACGAATCTGTTCCTTGCTTTGAACACCGCTCGGTCCCACCCAATTTTCGTTATCCTGCAAACCGCCGGCAACGCGAAAATACGGCTTCGAATCGTCGAGCGAGATCCGGTAAAATTCGCCTGCCGGAAATTTGTTGAGGTGGTCCCAATTTTTTCCACCGGCGAAACTTTGATAGGGCCCGCCATCTGTCCCCAGCAATAATCGCAAACAGATCGGCGGTTTCGGTGGTTTGTTTTTGTCCTCCGGCTTTGGCGGTTTTTGCGGCGGAGCACTGTTCGGCTGAATTGCCAGGGCGTGGAGATCGGGGTGCACTTTCTCGGAGAGATCTTCGCGGAAATTTTTTCCACCGTCGTCCGAAACCAGGAGCGCAAACTCGAGCAGATAAACACGCTGATCGTTGACCGGGTCGATTCGAATCTGGCTGAAATAAAATGGTCGTGGATCCATCGTGCTGGCGCGCGCCCACTTTTCTCCGCCGTCTTCGGAGCGAAACACGCCGCCGCTTTTACTATGCAAATCGGTCAGAATGCCGGAACCGCCGGCGTAACTTTGCACCACCGCCATCACAATTTTTGGGTTGCTCGCACTAATGGCGAGGCCAATCCGGCCGGTCTGCGGCGGCAAACCGTTGCCTAATTTTTTCCAGCTTGCGCCTCCATTCGTGCTCTTGAAGATTCCCCCGATATCTTCACCACCCGTTGCGTCGGGTCCCGAGACAAAGCTCCAGGGCGTACGTTGTCGGGCATAGAGCGCCGCATAAACAGTCTCCGGATTGTTGGGATCTATGACGACGTCTCCGCACCCCGTCCGCGCATTGTGAGGCGCATTCGCTTGCAGGATGAGCTTCCAGTTCTTGCCGCCGTCGGTTGTTTTGTAAAGGCCGCGCTCGCCACCATCCGTCCATAAATTTCCCATCGCCGCGACATATGCCACCTCCGGCTTTTTCGGATCGACTACGATTCGCGCAATGGCGCGGCTGTTTTTTAACCCGATGTTTTGCCAATGTTCGCCACCGTCGGTTGATCGATAAACGCCGTCGCCCCAGTCCGAAGAATTCCGATCGTTGGCTTCACCCGTCCCAACCCAGATCACGTCCGGATCGGACGGTGCGATCGCGATTGCCCCGATGGAAAGGTCGGATTGCTTGTCGAAAATCGGATCGAAGGTGGTGCCGTTGTCGTTTGATTTGAAAATGCCGCCGTGACCGAGCGCAATATAGAAGACAAACGGATTCCGCGGATCAATCGCAATGTCGGAAACGCGGCCACTCATCACCGCGGGGCCGATCCAGCGTGCCTTCAAATTCTTGAAGAGAACCTCAGTGAGCGACGGTGCCCCGGTTGACGGAGCCGGTTTGATATTGGAAGAGGCTGGCGGAGTAGTGGCGGCAGGCGACGTCGCTTGCGCAGAGTCGGAGCTGGATGGCGAAGAAGCGGGCGGAGATTCTTCCTGTGCCAACGAAATCGAGCAAATCAGCAAAGCGGGGATCAAAATAAGTCGAGTGTTCATAGGTTGCGGAGTAGGAACATGACAAGTGGCACGCCGCAGGGCAAGCGCCGCGCTTGCGAGGTTCTGAAAGGTAAGCTTTTTTGATGTTATGACCGAACAAGTTCTTGCGGGAAAAACCGGCGTTGTCTTTGGCGTGGCGAACAAGCGCAGCATCGCATGGGCGATTGCGAAAGCGTGGGCCGCAGCCGGCGCGCGTTTGATTTTCAATTATCAAGGCGAGCGGCTAAAGGAAAATGTGGAGGAATTGGTGGCCGAGTTCGGCACCAAAACCCCGTTTTTTCCGTGTGACGTTGCGAATGACGGCGAGATCGCAGGCTTTTTCGGGAAAGTGCGCGGCGAAACCGATCGGATTGATCTTCTGCTGCACTCGGTCGCGTTTGCACCGAAGGAGGCGCTCGAAGGCGATTTCGTCAGCACGACGCGCGAAGCGTTTCGGACGGCTCATGATATCAGCGCGTATTCGTTAGTGGCGCTCACGCGCGAGGCTGCGCCGCTTATGACAAACGGCGGCAGCATCTTAGCGATGACTTATTACGGTTCTGAGAAAGTGGTGCCTCACTACAATGTGATGGGCGTGGCGAAAGCCAGTCTCGAAGCAAGCACGCGTTATCTTGCTTACGACCTTGGCCCGAAGAAAATCCGAGTGAACTGCATTTCGGCCGGGCCGGTGCAAACGCTTGCCGCCCGAGGTATTAGCGGGTTTACCCAGATGCTGAAACATTACCAGGAACGTGCGCCGCTGAAACGCAGTTGCGACCCGGCCGAACTCGGCGCGACCGGCGTTTTCCTGGCGAGCGATGGAGCAGCCGCGATTACGGGGCAGGTGATTTACGTCGATGGTGGCTATCAAATTATGGGGATGTAATCAATTGTGTGATTGCCGTCCCGTGGTCTCGGATGGTAAGCAAGGATGGATCAGATCGAATGATCGCCCGAATTTGGTACGGCTGGACGACACGCGACAACGCGGAGCGTTATGGAAAGCTTTTGCGCGAAGAAGTTTTGCTCGAGATCGCCCGTCGCAGCATCCCGGGTTACAAAGGCGCGGAGTTATTTTGTCGCGAAACTGGAGACGAAACGGAATTTATCACCGTGCTGCGCTTTGAAACGATCGATGCGGTAAAAATTTTTGCGGGCAAGGATTATGAGCGGCCGGTCATTCCGCCGGAGGCGAAGCGATTGTTGAAACGCCATAGCGAACGGTCCCTGCACTACCAAGTCGTGCCGTTGAATTGATCCGGCGATGTCGTTGGCCGGTCAGCTTCGGCAGTTGTTTGGCAAAGATGCGGTTGCGGACGACCCCGAAACGCTCGCCGCGCACAGCGGGGACAAATGGTTCGCCTCCGAGCAGCCCGAGCTGGTGGTCTTCGCGAGGTCCACAGCGGACGTTTCCGAACTGTTGAAGTTTGCATCGCGCGAGAAAATCCCAGTCACGACGCGTGGAGCAGG
>Ga0187779_10001084_pt1 | contig 17229 bp, 15 predicted proteins | sample 1015_Q2_SP10_10__FD_132435 | JGI IMG/M metagenome (GOLD analysis project Ga0187779, IMG submission 132435) | Tropical peat soil microbial communities from peatlands in Department of Meta, Colombia - 1015_Q2_SP10_10_MG | ecosystem: Environmental > Terrestrial > Soil > Wetlands > Peat | place... | reverse complement strand
GAAGCCACCCAGAATGTACCAGCGGTACTTCTCCAATGGGTCAGGAGCATCGATCGGCGGACCCAACCCGCCGCCAGGACGCGAATCGCGTCCGGTCACGGTAGCGCCTTCGCTGCTACCGCCCTGCTGGCCCTCACCCGCGCCTTCGCTCAGCATGCCCGTTCCTGAGATCGTGAAATCCAGAGGCTGTCCTACCGTCGTGTTAGAGGCGACCTCCACCTGAGCATCCGTCTGCCGAGGATCCTGCATCGACTGAAATGAAGCGCCCTGGCCTGCTGCAAACTGCATGCTCTTGGGCAGCATCACGACGAAATGCTGCGATCCGTAGATAGCTCTGGGATTGATGCTCGCCTGCCCGTCATACGACATGTGAAAACTGATCTGGAACTGGGTCTCTCCCGGGCGAAGCGGAAAGATGAACGCGTACCGATTTCTTTCTTTTTGCGGGACCGGAGAGGCGTTGATTGGCTGCCCCCCGGCAGTCATGGCCATCGCCTGATCCACGCTCGCGCCGCCCGGCAGATAGAATTCGAAATTCTGATCGTTCATCTGCGTGCGTGGTGGATTCGACTTGTTATCAACCGCAAACAACCGAATGCCCTGAAGCTCATTGCCCTGAGCCTGAAAGCGCATTACATCTGCCGTCACGCTGATTCCGGCAACCTTCTTGGAAACGTCGTAAACCTGCACTTCCACCGAAGTGGTTCCAGGAGGAGCCATGCGGTGGTAGGTAACGCCCTGATGGATCGCCCGCACCAGATGGGGAGAACTGGAATCGTCGAGTTTGAGACTGAAGTGACCCTTCGCGTCAGTGGTCGTGCGCCCGGATTCCTGCATACCTTGTGAAAGGCTGAGCAGCACAACGTCATCGCCTGCCGCCGGCTGATTGGTAGTCGCATTCGTAACTGTGCCGGTCAAGGTTTGAGCGGATCCGGCAACGGCAAGGGCAACGACGATCAGCGTCGCACGGAACGTGGATGGCAACGGGTGCGCTCGCCCGTTTAAAACGAGCCACCGCTCGGCAACAGGGTTCAACCGCTTCAAACTCGTGCTCCTTTTTTGCTTACTGTAGGAGGTGTTGCTTCCAAACGCGCAATTTCTGCGAGTACGGCGGCCGCCTCCTCTTCTAGAGAATTCTTGATGGCCAGGTAGTCGGCATCCGGAAACTTGCCCGCCTTGTATTCGAAATTCAAGTCGCGCAGGTTCTCGTAGACGACCTCCCGCCGTTCACGCAAATAAGATAGGCGCGTTTTTTGTGGTCCTAGGTGCAACTTGCCCGGAAGAGAGAAAACGTAAACCAGGACGCCGAATGTGATCAGCATACAAGCCAGCAGGGCGACTGTCATACTTCGGTTTCCCTTCTGGCCTGCTCACGAAAACGTTCCAATTCCGCGCCCTCCACGGAAGCTGGGAGCTCAGCAGGTTTAAGCAACGGTCGGGAGCGCCAGGCGCGCACAATGAAACCGACCAGCCCGAGACCAAACAGTAAAGCAACGTAGGGGGTGATCCACGCAACTCGGTCAAATCCCGTCTTAGTCGGGGCTGCGAGCACCGTTGGTCCGTATTTCTGTACGAAAGACTGCAAGGTCAGATCGTCGTTGTCCCCGCGGTCCACGGCAGCGACCAATTCTGCGCGCATGCGATCAGAATAGCTACAGCCCACGTGATTACATTCCAATAGGATTTGCCTGCAGCCGCAAGCGCACATCAGCCGGTGGCCCAGATCGTTGAAGCGGGACGAGTCGTCTCCCGCACCCGCGAAGATGAGGACACCAGCAATCAGCACGAAACTTTGGAGCAAGCGCTTTAGAAACGACCTTGGATAGTTGGTGCCTGAGTTCACTTTTAGTCCCCTGCCCCAACCGGCTCGGCGTGCATAGGTACGGGGGCAGGCACGCGAACAGGAAGTGAATTGGGAACGAGCGCCAGCAAGGTACCGGCAATCATGATCCAGACCCCTACCCAGATCCACATCACCAGCGGATTTAAATGCGCCTTAATGATGGGGCGACCGGTATCCTGGTTCAGACCTTCATAGACCAGGTAGAGATCTTCGGCGGCGGTGGATCGGATGCGCGGCATGGTCGAAGTTTGCTGGCTTGCCTTGTAGAAGCGCCGCTCGGGATAGAGCGTGCCGATCTGCCGGCCGTGCTTCCAGACGTTCATTACTGCCCACTCGCTGCTGTAGTTCGGATTGTCGTCCTGCGTGTAAGACTGACAGACCAGCGTGTATGGGCCGATCGTCATGCGGTCACCAAAGGCCATCTCTTGCTCTTTGTCCTGATTGAAGGCGGCCCCAGCGAAGCCGATCATGATGACGATCACGCCAAAGTGGACGATGTAACCGCCGTAACGGCGCGTATTGCGATGCGCGAGCTGGCCCATGCCAGCGAGCAAGTTCTGGCCGGTATGACGGGCGATGACTCGGCCGCCACGGACAAACTCTGAAACCACTGGCAGGCCGACCAGAACCGAGAGCATTACCGTCATGAGTGAGTAGAAGTACGAAGCGTCCCTCCATGGCTTCATGCCGAAAGCGACCAGTAATGTGCCAACCCCGAGCGCGCCAACTGCCGGCCACAAAAAGTTACGTTTCAGACTCTCGACCGATGTTCTTCGCCAGGCAAGCAATGGGCCGAGAGCGGTCAGCAACAGAAGGAGCAGCGCAACAGGAATGTTTACCCGATTGAAAAATGGAGGCCCCACCGTGACTTTATTTCCCTGTACCCACTCGGACAGAACCGGGAACAAAGTGCCCCAAAGAACCGTGAAACAGGCGACCACGAAAAGCAGGTTGTTAAACAGGAAGCTCGATTCCCGCGAAACCAGAGATTCCAGCTTGTGCTCACTGCGAAGATGCGACCGGTTCTTGACGTAAAAAAAGACGCAGGTCGCAAAAATGAGGGCGAGGAAGGCAACAAACCAATCCCCAATGGACGACTGCGCAAAGGCATGAACCGAACTGACAACTCCGCTGCGGGTCAGGAAGGTTCCGAAGATCGATAGCATGAAGGTCGAGAAGATCAGCCACATGTTCCAGGTTTTCAGCATGCCGCGCTTCTCCTGCATCATGACTGAGTGCAGGAATGCCGTGCCCGTCAGCCAAGGCATAAGAGAAGCGTTCTCGACGGGATCCCACCCCCAATAACCACCCCACCCCAGAACCGAGTAGGCCCAATGGGCGCCCAGAAAGATGCCACAGGTCAAGAAGCCCCAAGTCACCATCGTCCAGCGGCGGGTGATATGAATCCACTTTTCTCCCGGATACCGCATCACCAGCGCTGCCAATGCGAAGGCAAAGGGAACCGTAAACCCCACATAGCCAAGGTAGAGCATGGGGGGGTGAATCACCATCTCAGGATATTGGAGCAGGGGATTCAAACCGTTGCCGTCAGCTGGCAGGGAACCCTGCATCACTGCGAACGGATGTGCTGCAAAATTCAACAGCAGCAGAAAGAAGACCTGCACCGCCGCGATAATGACGGAGGCATAGGCGAATAGACGCGGGTCGGTCTTGTATCTGAGGCGCAAAACCAGGCCATAGGCTGCCAGCAGCAACGACCAGAACAGCAGTGAGCCTTCCTGACCTGACCAGAGTGTGGCGAATTTATACGGTGTCGGAAGATCGCGGTTGCTATGGTGGAAAATGTAGGCGATCGAGAAGTCATTCTGGAAGGCGGCTACGACTAGCACAAGGGCGGCCAGGAAGACCACAGCAAACGCTGCAATCCCCGCTCGTCGAGCCGTCTCACTCAACCGGGCGGAGCTTGGACCTTCCCGAACCAATGCCAGCAGACCGGCCAGAAAGCAATATCCGCTCAGCGCCAACGCGAGCAGGAGGGTGAAGCTACCAATCTGTGACATGGAGAGCCCCGCAGTATTTTTTCAGAAACACTGAGTCGAGGCAACTACAAACCCACTGATAAGGACATTCGTCCGCGGAGGTAGGCACTTTCCTTGCCGGAGAGGAAGGAGTTCTGCCGAAAGGAAAGCAGCGGAGTAGGCAATTTTAACCGGTGAGGGACAGATTCCCGTTCTTCGCGCACAGACCACACCCATACGACCGCTCTTATGAGCTCCACCGCTTGTAGTTGTTCCGACTGCTATGTTTGGGACAAACCGTCTTGCGAGCTAGGCGGTTTGTTGATGGTTACTACGGGCGAGCACTTCGCGCTCAGCACGGAACCAGTCTTCTGTTTCCTGTCCCGGTGTGCATCCGCGCTCTTCGTACAGCGCGTAAGCCCGCTCCCGAATCTGTGCTTCGAGATCGATAGGAGTGGGCGTCGCCGATCCACCGTTCTTGCGAACTGCCACTACGGCAGTGGCGTCCGGCATGGGTATCACTTGTTTGTTGGATGGAGTGTTGCGAGTGGTTTTGACTCTTGGCATTGTCAGCTACTCCTTACAGATACAGTCCATGAAGAACTGAATTATGAATTCCCGAAAACACAATAACTCACGAACCTTATGGTTGGGTCCACTTATATGTGACGGGTGTTGACTAATCATAAACCGAGCGGCTGTGGATGTGAGCAGATTGTAAGAAAAAAATTCATTAAGGCGAACACTATAGGACAGAGGCATGTGCTGTCCCAAATCAGTAGAAATCGTGGGAGCTAGTCGGTGCGCGGGTAATGTCCAGAGGAAGAACGCGTTCTGCCTTGACCGAAATGACATTATCCTGGTTCTGCAGAATTCCCTCAATCATGAGGAATTGCTCGGAACCTACCAGCAGTCGATTTTGTTGAAATAAATCGGGATTGATAATTGCATTGGCAACTCCGGTTTCGTCCTCCAGGCTTAAGAAAACAAAACCTTTTGCGGTACCGGGCCGCTGGCGGGCAATGACGCATCCTCCGATTCTGAGATGTTGCCCATTTGGAATGCGACTGAGGTCGCTGGCACTATAAATGCCCATGTGCTGCATGCGTTGGCGATGATAGGCCATGGGGTGAGGTCCAACTGTCATACCAGTACCACGAAAGTCTGCTACCAGACGTTCTTCGGCATTCATGGGGCGCAGCGGCGAATTCGTATCCGACTCAGGTAAGCTATCCAGCAGCGGCCCAGACAAACGAACTGCGCGTTCGACTTGCCAGAGAGCATCTCTTCGGTGGAAAGAGAAGTCACCACGGAGGCACGGAGACGCAGAGGATATTTGATTGTTTTTCTCCGTGCCTCTGTGTCTCTGTGGTAGATGTCCAATCGAGTTCAGCGCACCTATTTCGGCCAACGTGTTCAGTTCGTCTTTGCGCAATTCGGGCACACGATGAACGAGGTCGCGAATCGAGACAAAGGGCGCCCGACTGCGTTCCCGGACAAGCGCTTGACCGGCCTCTTCGCGCAGCCCGCGTGCGTACCGCAAACCAAGGCGAAGCATGATTTTCGATTTTTGATTTTTGATTTTTGTAAACACGCTGAATGCTGACTGCTCCTCCAGCGTGCAATTCCACTCTGACTTGGTCACATCGATGGGCAACACTTTCAGCCCGTGTCTCTGCGCATCTTTCACGATGGTTGCAGGACGATAAAAGCCCATGGGTTGATTGTTCAAAAGCGCAGCTGTGAAAGCGGCCAGATAATGGCACTTCAAAAAAGCACTGGCGTAAGCAATCAGTGCGAAGCTGGCTGCGTGCGATTCGGGGAATCCGTAAAGCGCAAACGAAGTGATGGAAAGAACAATCTGTTCTTGTGCTTCCCGCGAGATGCCGTTCTGCTCCATCCCGGCGCGGAGTTTGGCTTCAATTTCACGCATGCGCTTTTCCGAGCGCTTAAAACCCATGGCCCGCCGGAGTTCCTCAGCTTCGCCGCCAGTGAAATTCGCAACCACCATCGCGATCTTCAGCAACTGCTCCTGAAAAAGCGGCACGCCCAGAGTTCGTTTCAGCACAGGCTCAAGCGAAGGATGTGCGTAGGTCACCGCCTCACGTCCTTGCCGCCGCTGCAAATACGGGTTCACCATTTGTCCGACAATTGGGCCAGGCCGAATGATCGCGACCTGCACAACAATGTCGTAAAAACTCTTGGGCCGCAGGCGCGGCAGACATGACATCTGTGCCCGGCTCTCGATCTGGAACATGCCGATGGTGTCAGCTTTCTGGAGCGTCGGATATACGACAGGATCGTTCGCCGGCAGATGTGCGAGATCTACTTCTTCCTGATGGTGGTTGCGAATAAGCTTAAGCGAATCTTCCAACACCGCCATCATGCCGAGCCCGAGCAAATCGACTTTGATGATGCCGAGATCTGCGCAATCTTCTTTATCCCATTGCACAACGACGCGCCCAGGCATGGAAGCAGGCTCGAGCGGGACTACGGAATCAAGTTGTCCTTGGCAGATCACCATCCCGCCGGAGTGCTGACCGAGATGGCGCGGCAAGTCCTGAACGGCAATGCATAGTTCGAAATATTTTCGCAAGCGCGGATGATTCAAGTCCAATCCAGCGTCTCGGAAGCGGTGATCGAATGTATCGTTCTGATCGCGATATTCCCAGGTAGAAACGGCGGCGGAAACTTTGTCGAGAGTTTCGGGGTCAAAGCCAAGCGCTTTTCCCATCTCGTGACCCGCCATGCGGCTGCGATAGGTAATGACATTCGCCGTCATGGCAGCGCCACGCTCGCCATAACGCTTGTATAAATATTGAATGACGCGTTCACGCTGATCGCCGCTGGGCAGGTCAAGGTCAATATCGGGCATCTCGCCGCGCTGCTCCGAAAGGAAGCGCTCGAAGAGTAGTTCCATGCCGACGGGATCGACAGCAGTGATACCGAGCGAATAACAGACTGCGCTGTTGGCCGCAGAACCCCGTCCTTGCACCAGGATTTTTTCTTCGCGACAAAAGCGCACCAGATCCCAAACGATCAAAAAATATCCGGGAAGATCGAGTTTCTCGATTAATTTCAGTTCGCGCTCAATCTGCTGGCGCGCGCGGCATTGCAGATCTTTTGTAGCCCGTCCGTAGCGTTGCTGAAACCCTTGCCAGGTGCGTTCCCGCAGGAACGACATCATCGTTTCGTCTTCTGGCAAGGGATACCTGGGAAATTCATATCCCAGATCTTCCAAAGTGAATTTCAAACGGGAAGAAAGTTCGATGGTATTTGCAATCGCATTGGGTACATCGATAAATAACGATTGCATTTCTTTCGGCGATTTTAAAAAGCGTTCGGAATTGCGCGCCAATAAACGCCCCGCCGTAGCCAGCGTGCGATGATTGCGGATAGCAGTGAAAACATCACACAGCTCACGTTCGCGTGGGGTCGCATAACAAGCACCATTAGTGGCCAATAAAGGGAGGCGCAGCGAACGTGCAATTTCGATGGCAGCGCGATTGCGAGCTTCTTGCTCGCGATGAAAGTGTCTTTGCAGTTCTACATAAACATTGTTCCTTCCGAAAATTCTAGCGAGATGTTCTACAGATGTTTTTGCGGCCGCGACGCCGCCATTTCTGAGCGCAGCAGCAAGAGGTCCATCATTGCCGCCTGTGAGGCAAACTAGTCCTGCCGCATGTTCCTGCAGTTCTTCTTCCCGCGCTATGCCTTCAGCTTTTTTGTTTTCACGTAGTTTCATTTTCGTGATCAGGCGGCAAAGGTTCTGGTAACCAAGACGGGAAGAAACCAGAAGAGGAAGGCGAAAGGAATTGGAGAATGCGGTTTTTTGATTACCGAATGCATCGGCGATTGGCGATTGGCAATTGGCAATGGGAAATTCTTCGCATGGGACCTCAGCCCCGATATGGGCTTTGATCCCTGCCCTACTTGCCGCCATGTGAAATCGTGGTGAGCCATAGACGCCATCGCGATCCAGCAGTGCCATAGCGGGCATATTCAAATCGGCGCAGGTATCGATTAACTTCTCCGGCAAGGAAGCGCCTTCGAGAAAGCTGAATGCGGAGCGGGAGTGGAACTCAATGTACATAGCTTTTGGCACTTAGCAATTAGTACTTGGCATTTAGTTGTTTAGGGATCGAATGGAAGCTCTGCGATCTAAATGCTAAGTGCTAACTGCTAATTGTTAATTGCTAATTGCTAGTCATAACTTCCTTCCAACAACCATCGTCCGCTGAGCAGATCATGGACAAGGCGAAAGAATGCGATTGCGGATTCTTGCTGAAGTGCGATATCCCATTCGTCCCGTGACCAGCCATCCTGCTCCCACCAATCTCCTGAAGATCGCCATGGTCCGGCAGTCCACAAAATCTCTCCTCCTATTTCTGTGCGCTTTTTACTATGGATATGCACCGGCCGGCCCTCGCGTATCATTACTGTGACTACGAGGGGTGGACGGAAAATGCGCAGCGCGGTAACCAGGTCATCAGAGCTTCGCTTGCCATGAGAATTGCCGTTTGTGCTGGACTTTGCCGGATCATGGATACCAAAACGCTGCACGCGAAATGCTTCCGGGCGGTGCGTGTCTAATATTTGCAAAGAACCAACTTTATCTTCGCCGATAATTGCCGCGATTCTGGCCAGTGTGAGTTCGAGCTTCTCCGGTTCCGGAGAGGGCGGCGAAAAAAGACCATTCTGCGCCGGACGTGGACGCGCCGGTTCTGCGATAAGCCGAATTTTGCTGATGGGGGCTCCCGGAGGATGGGCCTTCAAATCCAGCTGCAGCAATTTCAGAAAAGTTTTGCTGTCGAGCATAGGATTGGGAAGGCGGATGGTGCGGGAAAAGTGATTGTGTGGGGACGGGCGCCCTCGCAAGCCTGCCCTGAGCGAAGTCGAACGGTTTGAATCTGGTTCATCTTCACTGCGCCAGCCGCTTACCAAGTCCAGCTCCAGCCGCAATTCCTGGGTCGCCAAAGCATGCGCGCTCAAACGCGCACACAATTGCTCCAGTATTCCGTTGAGTAAAAAAGCGAGCGGCTCCAGCAGTACTAACGGATGCTCTACCTCAATTACTTCTTCAAAATTCAGGGGAGGATCAACCGGTGCCAAGGTACGAGCAGTTTTACCTTGTGCGAGTTTCTGCAGAAAAAGACCGTGCTCCCCCAGGCGTTCGCTCAAAGCGATATCAGGAAGGGCAGCTAATTCGCGCAAATAGCGGATTCCCCAGCGCTGAAAAGTTTCTAAAAGCTGTACGGATTCTTCGTCATTCTTACCTGCAAACAAAACTTCCACCGAAAGACTACCCAGTTGTTCTTCAACTTTTCCATCCGGAACCACAGTTACACCAGAAAACCCGCGCGCTACGAGCGTTGCGGTATCTGGGTTGTCTGCAACTGCAACGCTCGTCTCCAGGCCAATTTCGGATGCACGCCGCATGAGATCGCGCGCAATTTTATGTAATGGACCAAAAAGTGATTTCATTCCGGCAAGATCCAGAATGACTGTGTCGGGAGCTGTATCTTCTACTCGCGGCGTGAAGGATTGCGCGCAATCGAGCAGTGCCGCATGCGCGGCTGATTCCTGCTCTAAAGAGCGCTCGCGCAACATGAGATCAGAGCAAGTTTCTGCTTCCAGCTTGCTCATGCCGCACTCTACACCGGCAGCGCGCGCGTATTCATTCATCGCGAACACTTTTTGCAAAGGTGTTTTGCCTTCGAGCACGGCTAATGCCTGCATACGCAAATTCGGTTCAGCACGCAGCAACGCCTGTACAGAAAACTCAGGAACGAATATGCAGGCAAAAGACATAATGATTAGCGATTTTGATTGTTGATTTTCGATTAATAAGAGCTCATCCTGCGGCTGCTTTTGTCGTGAATGTCTCACTGACCGATCTTCCAGGTTTCCGCGCTGTTCGCGATCGCAGGACCTCGGTGCGAGTTTCAAAACCCTGCAGAAGCTCCGCATGTGCCGGAATGTCACAACCGGAAAACTGAGAGCTGAAAGCCGGTGGCTTTTTCTCCAGCGACTCCGCTTGCATCTTCAGCAGCAACGCAGCACAACTCTGAGCACAAGGCGCCGGAGTGATCACCAACAGCACAGTAGATGTGTGTTCCACAGCTCGTTGAAAACGAAACCATGAAGCCAGCGGAATGCGCCGTGCAATGTTGAATGGCTCATCCGCCAGATCGATCGCCACCAGACCAAAGCCACCGCTTTGCAGAAGCAGATCCGTTACTCTCAAAGCCTGCTCGATGCAATCCAAATTTTTTTCCGGCTCTCGGTGTCTTCGTGGGGAAGAGGTTTGCTTTTCTCCACAGCGCACCCACAATAATTTTTGAAAATCCACTCCTGCTGATGCGGCCGAAGCGGGATCGAATGCGTCACTCACGTCTACCAACGCGCAAACTTCTGCTCGTCGAGTGGCTGCAAGTAATGCAGCCAATAACAAACTGGTACGGCCGGAAGAGTTTGGTCCGCAGACTTCGGTCAGGCATCCACGGGGAAAACCACCAGCAATCACATCCACCTGGCTAATGCCACTGGAGACCAACTCCGGTGTTGGGCGCACTGCTAATCGGGATGCTGGAACAACGTTTGGTAAAGATCGTTTAAGCAATGCCTCCGCAGAAAATAGGTTTGAAGATGGTGCCGCAAAAAAAGGACGGCTTACGGTGAGGCTCGAAAAAATCGGAGAAGACGCCATGACGACCTCAGATCAATCAAAAAACCAGCGGCGGGATGGCACCCCGAGCGAATTCAGAGTAGATTCGCTTTTTATTCGCCTGATAGATTCTGATACGCCGCGGCAGGCTTGTCAATAGGCTGATTTCAATGATCGCTTAAGTACTTATCACGAAAGGGTAAGCACCTGCTGTTTGTTATAATCGCGTTGGCCCGTGGCGCTATCGTCTAGGGGTTAGGACGGAAGATTCTCAATCTTCAAACCCGGGTTCGATTCCCGGTAGCGCTACCAAATTCCTTTACAAGATCGTGCATCCGAGGTCCCTCGCTACGCTTCGGGATTTCGGCAGCGGGCTCAGACGCCCGCTAAACGCCTCAAGTTCGATTCCGTTAACAAGAGTTTGCAACTTTCCTGCTACCCTGTATGACACTCGAAGAGGAGAACTCATGCGAAAACTTCTGCTGGTCATTTTGCTGTGTCTTATTGCTCTGCCCGGCTTGTCTCAGGAAAAGCAGTCCTCCGACAATCCCTTCAGCGCGATCAATAAGCGTGGCTATGAACGTACAAAGGGAATCCTGCTTCGCTCTGCTGAAAAGATGCCAGAGGAAAACTACAACTTCAAGCCAGTCGACACGGTCCGCACTTACGGCCAGATCATCGGACATCTCGCGGACGCGCAATATCTGTTCTGCTCTACTGCATCCGGCGAGAAAAATCCCGGTCTGAATATTGAGAAGACCAAGAGTTCCAAGGCCGATCTCGTGGCCGCGCTCAAAGACGGCTTTGCGTATTGCGATAAAGTTTATGACTCGGTGACCGATGCTGCGGCTACTCAACCGGTGAAGTTTTTCGGAAATGACTTGCCGAAGTTTGCCGTGCTGAGTATCAACATCGGGCACAACATGGAGCACTACGGCAACCTTGTCACCTACATGCGGATCAAGGGAATTGTCCCTCCCACGAGTGAGCAGCAGGGAGCAATGCCCGCGCAAAAGCAAGACAAGTCCGATACGCAGCCTAAGAAGTAGAGCGGCGGGTATTTCTGGGCACTGCGCCAGCGCTGGTGATTCGATCCTCGAAACAGATAGTGCCGGTTTACCGGGGCGGGACAGCGACGGTTAATCTTGAATTTTCTCTAATACCGTGGTGAACCCTATATTCCCCAGCCGTACCTGCACGCGCAGCGCGGCATCATGCGGGAAGCGATAGGCCGAACAAGCGTCAACTGTAAGCCAAAAATGTGTGGACGGGATGCAGCGTTTGCCCGCCGTGCTTACCAGCAACCCAGCGTTGTGCCCGTCTTTAATCCGCACTCGATAAAAGCTGTTTTGCAGTTCGTGAGAAACTGACATGGTGATCTTTTTTGCTCTGGTGGTGGATTTTGAACTACCAATTCCGTGGCGGTTCCCGAACTTTACCAGCGAGGGACAGGGTGGAAAAGAGTACGATCGTACACGTTCGTTTGCCGAGCGGCAGGTTGCGGTCGGCCACCGAGGATGCGCTTTGGCCATGCCTCGACCGACCGCGCTTCCTCTAAGGCTTATTGGGATTCTTGCCAGGAGCCTTTGGCGTTAGCTTGCGGATGACAAACTCCTGAAGCAGATTGGTGAACGCCCCTTGGGCAATTCCCACCCCGAGATTTTCAAAAGTTAACCCAATGCCCCGGTCTGCTTGAGGATAGTAAAGGTTCGAAATGGCGCCGGCGGCGAGGCCTGCCAGAATGAAGGAGTAATTTGGTTGCCAGTGGCCATTATCGCCTTTGCAGATGACCGCATTAGCAATCGCATAGCGCGCACGAGATGTGGTGCTGCCGGTTCCCTTGTAGAAGTAACGCGGGTCCTGTTTTAAGAGTGACGGCAGAATTGCACCTCCAATCAACGTGCTCGTAGCGGTATCGGCATACCCCGCGCCGAAGCGCTTGGCATAGCCTTGTGCGCCTTGCCCATATTCGCGAAAGTGATTTTGTGCCTGCTGCACTCCCGCCGTGCCTCCCACCACCACAAAGGTAACTGGATCGATCAGCGTTCTCGTTGCCAACTGAAACTTCTGCTTCGGATTGAGCGGGGCGGCATTGGGAATATATGTTACGTAAAAGTTCGGAATCGCACCCAGAACCCGCTGCTGTTCTTCAATCTTGATCTGTTCTGCCGCAACTTCGGTTTGCGAGACCCCGACCTGCACCTCTGTTTTGTTCACAGCGACTGACAAGACGATCTTAGGTAACGACTGGATCTCACCCGGTTGCAGAGTTCCTGAGAAGGTATGGCTGGCAAAGCCGCTTGCCGTAATTGTGAGTTGGAATGGTCCAGGAGGGACCTCGATAAACGAGAATTGCCCATCGCTACTGGAGAGCACATCCCGGCTGGGAATTTGTTTGCTACTGAGCACCACCTTCGCTCCCACCACCACGGCTCCGCTTTGGTCAACAACGCTGCCGCTGATGCTACCTGGAATCGGAGTGGATTCCGGTTGCACGGCAGGGCTAACGCCTTGCTGAGATGAATCCGGGGCGGTTGCTTGAGCGACAATTTGCCCGCGGAGCAACAGGGAAACCAGAGCAACAAAGGCTAGCGCTGGGACGCCAGATTTCAATCGCAACCACATCAACTCATAACTCTATCGTTTGGTGATTCAGATGGAAAGAACGAGAGAGGCGTTGGCGAGTAAAGTTTTGTAGACGGCCGCGGTCAGGATGTCACTGGTCCGCGATTACACTAACATCCATGACAGAACCATCGTTGAATGAGATTCTTGAGTTTGCTTTAGATCTGTCACGCCAAGCGGGTGAGTTCATCATGCCGCAGTGGAAGAAGGTTGCCGTTGATCACAAGCCAGATGGGTCTGAAGTGACTGAGGCGGATCGCGGAGCAGAGCAATTGCTAAGAAAACGGATCGCAGAGCGCTATCCCGATCACAGAATTATGGGGGAGGAGTTCGGCGGAGTGGCAGAACGGAATGCCGAGCATCTGTGGCTTGTGGATCCGATCGATGGGACTGCCTCTTTCTCAATCGGATTGCCACTTTTCGGAACGTTGATTGGGTATCTCCGGTGTGGTGTTCCTTCCGTCGGCGTAATCGGGGCGCATGCTCTGCAGGAAACCGTCTACGCTGCATCTGGTCAAGGTTGCTGGCTTCAACAAAAGGGAACAAAGCCAAAGCGGGTGCGGACTTCTACGGTTGAGAATCCGGCACATGCATTCGTAGTCTCCACAGCACTTGAGCACACGGACATGGACCCGCGTCATCCCGCGCAGACAGTTCACCTTTCGCAGCTTTACCGGAAGGCTCGGCGATTCCGCTGGTCGGGCGACTGCATCAACTATGCGTTGTTGTGCCAAGGATCGGTCGACGTTGCCCTTGATTCGCGAATGCACGCATGGGATATTGCCGCGCTGGCGCCTTGCGTACGGGAAGCCGGAGGTGTGCTTACTTCATTTGACGGCAACGAGGATGTGGTTTGGCAAACGAACCTGGCGGCATCAGCGAATGCGGGTCTGCATGCAAGAGTACTGCGGTTGCTCGGCTGAGGCGTTTCGAGTCTCAAGCGACTAGCGGGACCAAACCTAATGGAATTTGGGAAGAATACCTCCGGTGTTTCGGCTGTACTCTTCGTATTCTTCTCCGAATGTCGAGGTCATGGCGCGTTCTTCGGTCCTGCTTTTTATGGTGAGTGCTACAAACATCAGGACCAAAGCGATAACGCCTCGGACTTCACGGTTTGCAATGGCGGTACCAAGCATGGCCAACACCAATCCTGAGTAAATGGGATGGCGCACCCAGCGGTATGGGCCGCCTCGAACGAGTTCATGTCCGACTTTCACCGTGACCGCGCTGCTCCAATTTCCACCAAGGTACAACCTCGCCCAGACAGCAAACAGCAGGCCAGTAAGAGTAAGCGACACCCCAAGCAATTGGACCCAAAAGTCCTTAGAGAATAGTGGAAATTGCAGCCAGCCTTTCGCGGCGTAAGGGGTGAACATCAGCACGAGAGCAACAATGATAGGGAGACGGTGAGACAGGCGAGATACCAACCCTTCTCTGCTTCGAGTGGGTTTCGTTCGCAGCGCCCAAATGAGCCAGAGAACATACATTGCGGCCCAGAGGTACTCACATAAGAGCATTCCATTTGAATCCATGTTTTCAATCTTAGCGAAACTAGCCGCAATCGGTTATCGCCAGAGATCACCGGTGTTCGCGTTGTTACAATAGAGCTTCGCTTATGTTCGAGAATCTTCAGGAAAAGCTCCAGCGCGCCTTCAAAACCCTGCGCGGCCAGGCCGTCCTCAACGAAGAAAACATTCAGGAGGCCTTACGCGAGATTCGCCTCGCCCTGCTCGAAGCTGACGTGAATTTTAAAGTCGTGAAGCAACTGATCGATCACATTCAGGCCAAGGCTGTCGGCCAGGAAGTTATGACCGCGCTTTCACCTGGCGAGCAGGTCATCAAGATTGTCCGCGACGAATTGGTGGAGACCCTCGGGCGTGATACCGCCCGTCTGAAGTTTGCCTCACAGTCGCCGACGGTTGTTCTGATGGCGGGACTGCAGGGGTCTGGCAAGACGACCACTTCGGGCAAGCTGGCAAATTGGCTCAAGAACGGCGGACATCGGCCGCTGCTGGTCTCGGTCGACGTGTACCGACCAGCGGCGCGCGAGCAATTGAAAGTTGTTGCGCAGTCGGTCAAAGCGAATATTTACGAGGGGGAAGTCGGCGACGCTAATACTGCAACGGTGGAACGCCTGGCCAAAGAGGCGCGCCGCGAAGCCGTTAACGATGGCTGTGACGTGCTTATCGTTGACACTGCAGGGCGTCTCCATATCGATGGTCAATTGATGGACGAGATGCAGTCGCTAAAGCGCCTGCTAAATCCGCAGGAGATTTTGTTTGTTGCCGATGCTATGACTGGTCAGGATGCAGTGAACTCGGCAGATGAATTCCACAAGAAGCTTTCTCTTACTGGCGTCGTGCTCACGAAGATGGATGGCGATGCTCGAGGGGGAGCAGCGCTATCGATTCGCCAGGTCACAGGGCAGCCCATCAAGTTCATCGGCATCGGCGAGAAATACGATGCTTTGGAGCCCTTTCATCCCGACCGCATCGTGTCTCGCATTCTCGGGATGGGCGATATTCTCTCGCTTATTGAAAAGGCGGAGCAGCATGTCGACAAAAAGAAAGCCCAGGAGATGGCGACGCGCCCCCTCGCCGGTGACGGGTTTTCTTTGGACGATTTTCGTGATCAATTGCGCCAGGTAAAGAAGATGGGATCGATCCAGAACATTATGGGCATGTTGCCCAGCGTTGGCCCATTTGCAGGCTTACAAAAACACGCCGACAAAGTGGACGAGAAGCAAATTAACCGGATCGAAGCCATCATTAATTCCATGACGGCGCACGAGCGGATTCACCACGAAGTCATCAATGGCAGCCGGCGCAAACGAATCGCGCGCGGCTCTGGAACCAGCGTGCAGGAAGTCAACAACCTGCTGCGTCAGTACGCTCAAATGCGAAAAATGTTTAAGCAGATGGGTAAAGCAAGCTTCGCGCGCAAGCTTGCGGGCATGAAGTTGCCTGGAATGTAACCCGGTCGCCTAATGTTCAGCGGCGACGATCTGGAACGCGATCTCGCCACTAGCGGCCAGAGGCCGTCCCCAGACTGTTGCTGGTTTTGCCGAGCCATCCTGCCGTACGACTTCCATCTCAATCGCGTCGAAGGGCTTCGCTTGCCTGATGCTGTCCCGAAGAATCGTAAGATCGCTGGCTCGGCGCAGATTGGCTGGGATGATGTTCTTTCCGATGACCGCCTTGACGTCGTATGCAAGCAGGCGGGCAAAGACGCGGTTGGCACGAAGCACGGTTCCATTCCGGCTCAGACAGGCAACGCCGAACGGCAGATTGTCGAGCATGGTTCGCCATTCTTGAATCATCGCCGACAGCCGGTCTTCCTTTTCCAGGTACCGGCGCGCGATCTGTACTCTCGCCAGGAGTTCGTACTGGTGGATGGGCTTGGTGATGAAGTCGTCCGCCCCGGCATCTAAAGCGGCCAGCTTATCCGAGTGCCTGGTACGTTCACTGAGCAGAATGATGTAGGTGTAGTGCGGTGCGGCCCGTTCACGAATCGCTCGAAAGATTTCTAAGCCGTCCAGCTTCGGCAGCATCGAATCGACAATCACGAGCCGCGGAGACTCGTCGCGGTTTAAACGCTCCCACATGGCTGGGCCATCGGCGACACAGCAGATTTCCAGGCTGGTAGCGGCCAGAGTTTGAACCATAATGTGCCTCGAGAAAGCATCGTGATCGCCGACGAGCACCTTCATAGTTTCCACTCTTGCTAGATGACTTGACGCAAATCGGGTCTTCTGCATTTTTTATCGGCAAGAATTCCTGGGAGATTAGTCGCCGTGGGTCGCTGAGAAGACTCATCCGGATTGCCGCTCGAAAATCTCTTTCGCTGTCTGAATCGTATCGGCATCTTCCGGCAGCTTGTCTGGGCGTAGCCGCACAATGCGAGGAAAACGCAAGGCGTAGCCGCTGTTGTGACGGTCGGACCGCATCATGTTGTTGAAGGCCACTTGTAAGACGATCTTCGGTTCGACGATCAGCCGGAATCCTTGATCCTCGATCGTGTGCTCCAGGAACCATTTCGTCATTTCTGTGATCTCGGCATCGGTGAGTCCTGAATACGCCTTGCCGATGTTGTCCAATTTATCTCCGTCCCAGACG
>Ga0187779_10001083_pt1 | contig 17233 bp, 13 predicted proteins | sample 1015_Q2_SP10_10__FD_132435 | JGI IMG/M metagenome (GOLD analysis project Ga0187779, IMG submission 132435) | Tropical peat soil microbial communities from peatlands in Department of Meta, Colombia - 1015_Q2_SP10_10_MG | ecosystem: Environmental > Terrestrial > Soil > Wetlands > Peat | place... | reverse complement strand
TCGGCGATCTTGCCGAAGCACGGCCAGCGGTTGCCGCGGCGGATCTCGCCGCCGTTGTCGTCGTCGAGATAGCCCACGACCCGAAAACCCCAGTGCGGATGGGCCTCGACGAACTCCGCCATCGAGGCGGCCTTGCTTCCGGTGCCCACGATCAGCACGGTCCGGAAGTTGAACCCGCGCGTGCGCACCCAGCGCGAGGTCAGCCGGATCACGACCTTCTCGCTCGCGAGGAAGGCGAAGTTCACCGCTCCGAAAACGACCAGGAACCAGCGGCTCACGAAGTCGAGCCGCAGGCCGTAGACGATCAGAGCGAGAAGCGCCGTTCCGCCGAACGCGACGCGCGCCACCGCCCAGATCTCCTCGCCCAGCGGAAAAGTGCGGTGGCTTCGGTAGAACCCCGCCGCGAAGAAGAGCCCGGCCCAGATCGGAAGGATCAGCGTCAGGAGGAAGAAATACTGCTCGAACGGATACAGAGGCAGCGGGAAGACGCGCGGAAACAGGCGGGTCAGGACGCCCTGGCGAAGCAGATAGGCCAGCGGCAACGAAACCGCGGTGAGCGCCAGATCCCCGGCCAGCACTCCAAGGGCGACCGCGCGGGCCTTCTGCTTCAGCATCTCTTTCGGACCGCAGCCTCTTCGGGCCGCAAAACCGCTCGCATGTTATGAGATGAGCGGCTTTCCTTCAAGAAGAGCTTCGTAGCGGCCCACGACGTCATCCCACCGATAACGCTCCCTCACCCTGCGGGCCGCCTGCTCCTTCCATACGGAGTAACGTTGCGGAGCGTCCAGCATTTCCGTTAGAAGACGCGTCAGCGTCTCCGGTTGACGCACGTCGAACGGCAAAGCGGCGCCGGCCGCGACCTCCTCGTTCTCCGGGGACTGGTTGTAGCAGACGACGCGGCCGAAGCCCATCGCCTCGACCAGCGCCGGATGCGTCCCGCCGATCTCCGTCGCCTGCACGTAGACCCCGGCGTTGGCGAGGAGCTGCCGGTAGCCCTCGCCGTAGATCGCGCCGGGGAAGATCACGCGCGCGTCGGCCTCGCGGCGAACGCGCTCGATGTACGCGGCCGCGTAGGGCGCGTCTCCCACGACGACGAGCGGCGTCTTGCCGGGCACCCCGCGAAACGCGCGAACGACCGCGTCGGCGTTGTTTTCGGGCTCGAGCCGCGAGACGTACAGGACGTAGCCCTCGGGCGACAGGCCCAGGCGCTCGAGCGCCTCCCGGCCGGAAGGGATCGGCAGATCGCCGCCGTACGGGATGAAGACGCTCTCGAACCCGTAACGCTCCCGATAGTAGCGCTGGATCACGCGCGCGTCCGAGACGACCGCGTCGGGCACGATCGTCGAGAGCCGCTCGGAGACGCGGTACGCCCATCGGCCGGCGAGGTTCCACTTGCGGCGGTTGCGCTCGAGGCCGTCGACGTTCAGGACGACCCGCGTGCGGCCGGCGAGTCGGGGCAGGAAGCTCGCCGCCGCGTTGATGGCGTTGCAGACGAGGACGGCGTCGAACCGCTCGAAGAAGGCGTCGACGCTCGAGAGAAGGCCGTGGACGACGGTGTCGAAGTACTTCGAGGAAATCGTGGGCAGCACGCGGATGCGCGCGCCGCGCCATTCCTCGAGGCCTTCGACCGCGTAGCGCCGGCGCGTATAGACGGTCACGGCGTGGCCGCGCGCCGCGAGGCCGGCGGAAAGCTCCTCCGCCAGCGTCTCGAAGCCGCCATAGCGGGCCGGGACGCCGCGGGTGCCGAGAATCGCCAGACGCACGCGCGAACGGTATCAGGAGGCGGGCCTCACGCTGCCCTCGCTCGCGCCTCGACCTTCTGCCGGATCTCGCGCCGCTTCGCCCAGAGCCGCCGCCGATTCTTCCAGAGCCAGCCGAACGCCGGAAGCGAGGAGCGCTCGACGGTTAAACAGGCTCCGAGCACGATCAGGTCGCGGACGAGTGTCGGAGCGAGGGTCCGGAAGAACTCGCCTCCAGTCTGGTTGTTGATCCGCAGGAGAAATCGATTCTTCACCGAGTGAAAGTTGGCGACGGGCGACATCTGGCGGCGGCGGGAAGGCAGATTGCGCCTCCGGTGGCACGCCACGGCGGCCGGCACGTAGAGGCACTTCCAGCCCAGATGCCGCAGCCGCCAGGCGAGATCCGCGTCCTCGCGGTAAAGGAAGAAATCCGCGTCGAAGAAGCCCGTCGAGATCCGCCCGCTCTCGAGCGCGGCGCGGCGGTAGAAGCCGGCGGCGCCCGTGGCCCCCGCGACCTCCTCCTCTTCGAGATAACGGCCCTCCGCCGGCTCTTCGGAACCTCGATCGAAATGTCTGCCGGACGCCCGGAAGACGATGCCCGCGGAATCGAGCCGCCCGGTCGGCCGCAGGTCCGTCCCTTCCGCTCGAAGAATGCGCCCGGAGGCCGAGCCGACGTCGGGCCGCGCGTCGAGGCGCGAGGCGAGAATGGCCGCGAAGTCGGGCTCCAGCCGGCAGTCGGGATTGAGCGAGAGCACGTATCGGCTCGTCGAAGCGTCGATGCCGACGTTCATCGCCGCGGAGAACCCGACGTTCTCCTCGAGCGCGATGACGCGCGCGCTGGGCGCGAGCCGCCGCGCCAGATCCGGCGAGCCGTCGCGCGACGCGGTGTCGACGACGATCGTCTCGACCGCCACGCCCCGCTGCGCGAGCGCCGCCGCGAGCGATACCGGCAGGTCGCCGGCCGAGTCGTGGGTGACGAGCACGATCGAGACGTCGGTCATTTCGGCGCGCCTCCCAGGGCGACGCGAAGGACGCCGAGATACGCCCGGGCGGACTCGCTCTTGGGCCGCGGATCGTCGCGGCGGACGCCGAGAGCCGCGAGCCTCAGGAGCATCCCCGCGACGAGCAGACCGCGGTACGCCGCGCGCGCCGGGAACGCATAGTGCCGGCGGCGATAGACGATCGCGTTGCGGTAATAAATCGGAAGAAAGCGCGGATAGCCGAGGCGCCTCGAGGAGACGCCGCCCAGATGCCGGAAGCTCGCCTCCGGCCAGTAGAGGATCCTGCCGAGCGGAGCCAGGCGCGCGCAGAGATCGACGTCCTCGAACCAGGCGGGAACGAAGTCTTCGGAAAAGCCTCCGACCCTTCGGAAGGCCGCGGCGCGCACCGCCAGCGCAGCGGCGGCGGCCTGTTCAACCTCGAACGGGCGGTCTCGGTCCTCTTCGGCGTAGCGCGCGCGCCGCCGGCCCGGGTTGTTCGGAAAGAGATGGTCCCAGAGCAGAAGCTCGCGAGCGTCACCGGTGAGAGTCGGCAGACGGCGAAGCTGGAAAGTGCGCTGATCCTCGCGGCCGGGAGGCGCAAGACGCCCGGAAGCCGGACCGCCTGTCACGGGTCCGGACGGCTCGAGAAGACGGGGCGCGAGGGCCGCGGCCTCGGGCCGTTGCGCGAAGCCCCGCGCCAGAGCAGAGAAGGGGTCGCCCTCGGCCCGCGTGTCGGGGTTCAGGAAGAGCAGCACGTCGGCGTCCGCGGACGCGGCGCCCTGGTTCGCGGCGGGACCGTAGCCGCGATTCTCGCCGTTGACCAGCACGACGGCGTCCGCCCAGAGGCGCAGCAGGTTCTCGCGCCGCACGTCGGCGCCGCCGTTGACGACGACCGTGAGCGAGACACGCGGCCCGTCGGCTGGAACCAGCGCGCGGGCCGCCGCGAGAGAAGCGACCGCCTCGTCGAGCTCGCCGGCGTCGTTCCAGGAGACGACGACGACCGCGATTTTCCGAGCTTCCTTCGCGGTCACGCGCGGCGCGCGCCGGAATTCGATTCGCGTCCGGCGGGAGCGATCGGCGAAGCTCGCATCGTCAGCGCGTGATTTCTACGGCGGCCGAGGGCCAGTCGGGCAGGCGTCCCGCCTCCGCGCGGAACCGAAGCGCCTCGAGCGGAAGGCTCGGCCAGACGAGCAGCGGCAGCGCGGCGCCCTTCCAGCCGAGCCGGCGCGCATGCGCGAGGTCCGCGCGCAGCAGCGCGCCGAAGCTCGAGCGGATGCGGCGCGGCTCGAAGTTGCGGAAGAGCGTGCGCCATCGGTTGCGAGCGGTCCACAGGGCGCGGCGGAAGGGCGTTCGGCTCCCGGTGCGCGAGCCCTCGTGGCGCGCCCGCGCCGCCGGGTCGCAGGCAAAACGCCAGCCCGCCCGGGCCAGTCGCAGCGACAGGTCGGCGTCCTCGTAGTAGGCGAAGAACGAATCGTCGAAGACCTGGCCATTCGCGGCGAGGGACGCGAGCGCCTCTCGTCGATAGAGAGCCGCCGTCGCGGAGACCCCCGGGACCTCGAACGGGTCCTCCGGAAGCGCGTCGGGCGGCGCTCCAGCGAAGGCTGGCACCGCCTCGCCCCGTTCGGTCCAGGAGATACCGGCCGTGTCGACGCGGGCTTCGTCCGCCGTGAGAACCAGACCCTGAACGCCGGCAAGCCTCTCATCGAGCGCCAGGCGCGCAGCGAGCCTCGCAACGTAGTCCGGCGCGATCGCCGCGTCGTTGTTGAGGAGGAGAACGTAGGCCGACCGCGTGCGCGCGATTCCCTCGTTCGCGGCGCCGGCGAAACCGAGGTTGCGCGAGAAGGGAACGATGCGGGCCCCGCGGGCCTCGCGGGCCAGCCGCTCTCTCTCCTCGGCGCGCGAGGCGTTGTCGACGACGAGAACCGAGAGGCCGATTCCCACCTGCGCTTCGAGCGATCGAAGCGCCGCAAAGAGCGCGTCGCCGCCGTCGCGGTTGACGATCACCGCGTCGACGTCGGGAAGAGAAATCGGACGGCTCACGCGTCGAAAGCGCGCCGATGGCGTGTGGGGGCGAGCGAGGAGGCCGAACGGAGCTCGGTCATCAATGGTGCGGGTGGACCCGAGCGCGATATAAATCCCGTTCACTCATGCTATCACGCGACTTTCTGAGGGAGCACGCGGCGCGCCTGCTCGCAGACTATCCGGAGCGCTTCGCCGGTTCGGGGCTCGAGCGTTTCATCGAGCTCGACCGGCAGCGCCGCGACACGGTCACCCGACTCGAGGAGAAGCGCCGGCGGCGCAACGAGCTGACCTCCGTCAAGGGCAAGCCCTCGCCCGAGGCGCTCGCAGAGATGAAGGGATTGAAGGAGGAGATCCGCGCGCTCGAAGAACGGGCGGAAAAGGACGACGGCGAGCTCGCGGAGGTCGAGACACGCATTCCCAACGCGCCGCACGCGACCGTCCCCCGCGGCCGGGACGAGAGCGCCAACCGCGTCGAGCGTACGGCGGGATCTCCGCCGCGCTTCGACTTCGAACCCAAGGCGCACTGGGACCTGGGCCCCGACCTCGGCATCCTCGATTTCGAGCGCGGCGTGAAGCTCGCCGGTTCTCGGTTCACGGTCCTTCGGGGAGCAGGCGCCCGGCTCTCGCGGGCCCTGGGCGCGTTCATGCTCGATCTGCACACCCGCGAGCACGGCTACACGGAGGTCGCGCCGCCCGCGCTCGCGAACGCCGCCTGCCTGTTCGGGACGACGCAGCTTCCGAAGTTCGAGGAAGACCTCTTCAAGACGCGCGAGGGCTATTACCTGATCTCGACGGCCGAGATTCCCCTGACGAATCTGCACCGCGAAGAGGTCCTCCCCGCCTCGCGGCTTCCCATCTCCTATACGGCGTGCACGCCATGTTTCCGGAGCGAAGCGGGCGCCGCGGGACGCGACACCCGCGGCATGATCCGGCAACACCAGTTCGAAAAGGTCGAGCTCGTCAACTTCACGGCGCCGGAAGCCTCCGAGGGGGCGCTCGAGCGGCTGACGGGGCACGCCGAAGAGGTTCTCCGCCGGCTCGGCCTGCCCTACCGAATCGTCTCGCTGTGCACGGGGGATCTCGGCTTCGGAGCCGCGAAAACCTACGATCTCGAGGTCTGGCTTCCCGGGCAGAGCGCCTACCGGGAGATTTCCTCCTGCACGAACTTCGGGGACTTCCAGGCGCGGCGCGCCTCGATCCGCTTCCGCCGCGCCGAGGGCGAGAAGCCCGAGTTCGTCCACACGCTGAACGGGTCGGGCCTCGCGATCGGGCGCACGCTCGTCGCCGTGCTCGAGAACTTCCAGCGCGCCGACGGGTCCGTCGAGATCCCCGAGGCCCTGCGGCCCTATTTCGGCGGAAACGAAATCCGGGCCTGACGGAGGTCAGCGGTTCGTGTTCGGCTCCGGTACGAGCGCCCCCGCCGAGACCACCATCTTCATCGCCTGCTCGGGAGTCATGTCGAGGTAGCGCACCCTGTCCTCGGGCACGAGCAGCAGGAACCCAGTCGTCGGGTTGACGGCGCTCGGGATGAAGACGCTGCAGAGCTCCCGGCCCGTCCTCTGGCCGGCTTCGCCCGGCGTGCTCGAGGTGACAAACCCGAGGCCCCACGAGCCCGGAGAAGGAAATTCGACGATCGCCACGCGGCCGAAGGAGCCGGAGCGCGAGGGGCCGAGGAGAAGCTCGGCGATCTGGCGCAGCGTCGCGTAGATCTTGTTGATGAGCGGGACGCGATGCATCAAGCGGTCCCAGGTGCCGAAGACGCGCCGCCCGATCAGCCCCGCCGTCAGCCAGCCGAGTAGCAGGAGCAGCAGGTTCAGCAGAACGAAGCCGAGCCCGAAGACCGAGATCCCGCGAGCACGCAGCTGTGTCCCGAGAATGTCGTCAAAGAAGGTGAAGAGCTTCCAGACAACCCAGAGCGTCAGCGCCGTCGGCGCGAGAACGACGATGCCCGCGATGTAGTAACGGCGAAGGCGCGCCCCAAACCCGGAGGCCACGAGCGGATCGTAACCCGGAGCGGCACGGGCCGCGTCGCGGGGGCGCTACCGTTGGGCGCGCCGCGCCCAGGGACGAAGCACTGTGTAGCGGGGCGTCGCGGTCGCATTGTCCTTGTGCATGGAGAGCAGCCGGCGCCGCTCGAGCCAGCTCACGGCCGCCTGTACGGAGCTCTTCGAAACCCCGGCGCCTTCGGCCACCTCCCGGTAGCTCACCTGGACCTCGCCGCCGCGCCGCTGCTGCTCTCTCGTAAGCCAGAGGTAGACCAGGAAGCTCGCAGGACGGCGGTCGTGCCCGACCAGGTCTCGCAAGAGGACGTCGACAACGTAGTTGTCCAAGGAAAACACGCTATATCAACCAGTAGTATAGCAATGCCTGGCTCATTGAATCCGGTGGTCGCGAAGGTTACTTTCTGCCGACGAGGAGGACGCTATGATTCGTGGGATCAGCCTTGCAACGATTCCCGTTCGCGATCAGGACGCTGCGCTGAAGTTCCATTCGGAAAAACTTGGATTCCGCATCCTGACGGACCAGCCGTACACCGGCAAGCAGCGGTGGATCGAGCTGCAGATCCCCGGCGCGGAATCGCGTGTGGCGTTGTTTACTCCGGACGGCCACGAAAACCGCATCGGCCAGTTTCAGCCGCTGACGTTCTGGTGCGACGACGTCATGGCGACGGCGAAGGCGCTCAAGGCGCTGGGCGTCGAGTTTGCCGCCGAGCCCAAGGCGGAAGTGTGGGGCACCATGGCGATTTTCAAGGATACGGACGGCAATCAATTCGTTCTGTCGAACAGACTGCGCTGATTCGATACCACCGGCGGGAGGCGACTCGAATGATGGAGGAGTCTGCCGAGTCCGGGATTCCTCGGCCTGCGGCCTCGGAGTGACACGCTCAATCAGCGCTGTCATCCCGAGCGATAGCGAGGGATCCCGTCCTCGGCAGGCCGCGAGCCGGTAGCGACGCTTACAAGAGGTCGCGCTGGTTTGAATCTCGAAGCGCATCCTCAAACGTCGGCCTCCTAGCCGATCACCGGAGAGGTGGGTGAGAGGCTTGGTCGAGGCCGTCGAAGACGGCCGAGACGGCGCCGGCTCCTGCCGGCGACTACCCAGCGGGCGCGCGCAGCGCGCACCGCTGGTTTGAATCTCGAAGCACATCCTCTAACATCGGCCTCTCAGCCGATCACAGGAGAGGTGGGTGAGAGGCTTAAACCAGCGGTTTGCTAAACCGCCGTAGGGCTAATAACCCTACCGCCGGTTCGAATCCGGCCCTCTCCGCCATTCCTTCCCGCCCCACGGCGGGCTGCGCCGACCTAGAAGGCTACGGTCAGGCCGGCGGTCACATTGACGCTCCAGTACCAGCCCCGCGGGTAATAGCACCCGTTCGAATCGCAAAATGCGGCGCTTCCGCCCGTGCTCCCGCTCGACGTGTCATGGAAGCGCACGTCGGCACGCACCGCGAACAGTCGGCTCAGGAATGCCTTGACACCGGCGCCAGCGGCTATCGTGAGGTTGGTTCCCCCAAACGAGGAACCCGTATTGACGATGCCGACGCCCAGGGTGGCGAACGGGCGCAGCCGCCCGCGGCTGAAATACCAGAGACCGTCGAGCTCGAAGGTGTCCATTGTCACCTGCTGGATAGGGACGGGCGGGGACCCCACCAACTGCAGCGCGGGGAAAGAGCGCGTCCAGCCGACCTCGATGCCAATCTGAGGGGTGACGTCCCGGCCAAAATTCGCGCCGAAGCAGTGGGAATTGCCGTAGGACACGACGCTCGACGAAGAGGCCGTCTTCAAAACGTACGGGTTGCTGATCGCGTTCCAGCCGCCGGCGAAGAGCGTGAACTGCCAGGGGCCCGGCTCTCCGTCGGCCCGGGCTCGCGGCGCGGCCGCGAAAAAAACGATCAGGACTCCCGCAGCGCGCCTGAGCCGAATCGAACGCATGCGTGTTTTCATCATCGGCCTATCTGCCCAGATAGTGATAAGGAGCGCCGGGGCCGTACCACTTGCCCGTGGTCAGGTTGTAGTAGGCGCCGACCTGGGCGTACGGCAGATGGAGAAAGCTGAACGCCCGCTGAAGGATGTCGCCCCACCACGTCGAGTCGTCCACGCCGACGGCTTTCAGGATCTCCGGAAAGTCGAGGCCGATCTCCCAGCCGACCATCTGGTAGCGCGAGTCAAGAGGAGGCGTGTAGCCGTAACCCTTCGAAAGATAGGCGAAGGAGAAGAGGAAGAAGCGTCCGAGCCCCGGATCCCTTCCCAATCGCCGGAAGAGGCCGGAGAACTTCACGTCGCCGGAGTAGATCTCGCCCGAGTAGTTCAGGCCAAAGAGCGGACGGCCGCCGGTAATCTCGGACGGAATCGTCGTCGGGATTTCCCCGAGCCGAAGGCTCAGAAGGTCGTCGGTGTGCGTCCGCCTGATGACGAGCCCGGCCAGGGCGCCGAGGGCGTCCGAAGTCCAGTCCTGAGCCGAGAACCCGTAAGGGGTCAGCCCGTCTCCGATCTCGACCAGCGCGCCGATGATCACCGTCGTCGCGAGGCCGAGCCCGAACGCCTGATCCTCGGTGAGACCGTTCAACCGGTACGCGTCGTACGCGAGCCCTCCGACAGTCGCCGAGATCACGAAGTGTGAGACCTTGTCCGATCCCGCGCCGTAGGTCCAGAACTGAAAGTACGACTCGTCGTAAAAGGAGAACGGCTGGTATCCGTAGTGCCACGGCCCCTTGAGCCCGACGACCGCTCCGCTTACCAGGCCGATCGCAGTCCACAGGATGACGCCGGTCGAGAAGAACTTTTCCGCGGGCCGTATCGGGAGCGTCTCGCACTGAAGGACGACACACCGCTTCGCTGGCGGGGGGTACGCCGCGCCGTCGAGGGGCTCCGAAGCGTCCGAGGCAAATCCGCCTGCCGACCCGATGGGGCTGCCCGTCGCCGGCTCGGAAGGACCGAGGCCCTGGACGGCCGGAAAGGCGTCGGGGAACGTACCGAGGCGCGACGGCCCGAAAAGGTCCAACTCCTGCTCTTGCGCCGCTGCGCAAGCCGCCAGAGTCACTCCGATTAGAGCCAATCGCGCAACCCTTGCGCCTGCCCGTGACGGGTTCCGCACTGCCCTCACGACTGCCCCGCAGAGAGCGCGGCCTCGGGTAGCGGAAACCACCGCCTCGAAAGGAGCAGCATCGGCGGCCGCACGACTCGGGCGAGGAAGGCGACGAAAAGAGCGCCGCCAATCACGACGACCGCGAGCGGCTTCTGTGTTTGCGCGCCGATGGCGTTCGAGAGGGCTGCCGGCAGAAGACCCAGCATCGCAACCAGGCTCGTCATCAGGACTGCGCGAAAGCGCAGCTCCGTCGCGCGGCGAATCCCTTCTTCGAGGGGCACGCCCTCACGCCAGAACTTCTGGGCGAAGGTCACGACGAGAATCCCGTCCATCGTCGCGATGCCGAAGATCGAGATGAACCCCATCGCGGCCGAGATCGAGAAATGGATGCCTGTCACGAGCAGCGCCGCGATGCCCCCGGTGCAGGCGAGCGGAATCGTGAGGAGAACGATGATCGCTTCCGGCAGGGCCCGGACGGACCCGAAGACGAGCCCGCCGATGGCGAGCAGGGTCAGCGGCACGATGAAAAGGAGCCTTCCCTCCGCCTCCTTGAGCTCATCGATCTCCCCGGCCCATTCCAGGTGCATATCGAAGGGTAGCGTCACAGCCAGGTCGATCTGCCGGCGGGCGTCGTCGAGCGCGCCCTTCAGGTCGCGCCCGCGGACGGAGAACTTCAGAGGGACATAACGGTGATTGTCCTCGCGATAGATCATCGACGGACCCATCTTTTCCTCGATGCGCGCCACGCGGCCGAGCGGCACGTTGGAACCGTCGGGCGTGCCGACGAGGATCTCGGCGATTCGCTGGACGTTCTGCCGGTAAGGCTCGAGCCAGCGAACGACCAGATCGAATCTCTTCTCGCCCTCGAAGACCTGGGTCACCGCCTGGCCGCCGACCGCCGCTTGAATCAGGGCTTCCACGTCCCCCGTGTTGAGGCCGTACCGGGCGCACGCGGAGCGGTCGGGAGTGATGAGCAGATTCGGCTTGCCGAGCGACGGCATCAGTCCCAGATCCTCGATGCCGGGAACTCGCCGGATCGCAGCCATGATCTCACGCGCCTTCGTCTCATCCGAGGCGAGATCGGGGCCGACCACCTTGATGGTGTTCTCGCCCTTGACGCCGGACAGCGCCTCTTCCACGTTGTCCTCGATGTTCTGAGAGAAGTTGAAGACGATTCCTGGAAACTCTCGGGCGAGCCTCGCGGACAACGCGTCCGTCAACGTCGCCTTCGTCACTCCCTTCCGCCATTGACCGGCGGGCTTGAGCGGTGCGAAGAGCTCGATGTTGTACGAGCCTCCCGTGTCGGTTCCGTCGTCCGGCCGGCCCAGCTGCGAGACGACCGTCTCGACCTCCGGCCGTTCTCTCAGGATCTCGCGCATGCGGCGCACGTAGTGGGCGGATTGGGAGAGGGAGACGGACATCGGCAGTGTCGCCCGGATCCAGAAGTTCCCCTCCTCCAGCTTGGGCATGAACTCGCGGCCCAGAAACGGGAAGAGCGCGAACGCGGCAAGCGTGATCGCGAGGCCGATCCCGCTCGCCCAGCCGGGCCGGCGCAGAGACCAGTCCGTGATCGGCCGGTATCCGCGGTGGAGAAGTCGCAGGATCGGGCTCTCTCGGTCGTCGGCGCGGGTCGGCATCCACTTCGACAGGGTCGGCGTGAGCGTCAGGGCGAGGAGCAATCCCCCGCCGATGGCGTAGGCATAGGTGTGCGCCATCGGCGAAAAGATCACGCCGATGACGCCCGTCAGCGTCAGGAGCGGGAGGAACGCGATTCCGAGGATCAGGGTCGCGAAGAGAACCGGCCGGCCGACTTCCGCCGCCGCATCGCGAATGCGCGCATCCGGAGGCCCGCCGCCGCGGCGGCTCAGGTGTCGGAAGCACGCCTCGACCACGATGACGCTCGAGTCGACGATGATTCCGAAGTCGACGGCGCCGAGAGAGATCAGATTCGCCGGCGTGCCCCCGATGACCATGGCCAGAAGCGCGATGCACAGGGCCAGCGGGATGTTGATCGCGCAGATGAGAGCGGCGCGCCAGTTGCCGAGAAGCAGCAGCAGCACGGCGACGACGAGGCACATGCCGAGAGCCAGGTTGTGCAGCACCGTGTGGGTCGTTTCCTGGATCAGGGCCGTCCGGTCGTAGAACGGGTGAATGTCCATACCGGGAGGGAGAAGGTGCTCGCTGCGGATCTCGTCGACCTTCCGCTGGATTCCCTCGAGGGTGCGGCGGGTATTGCCGCCACCCCGCATGATGACGATGCCTTCGACGACGTCGTCCTCGCCGTCCTGGCCGACCTGGCCAAGGCGCGGCGCATGGCCGATCTCGACGCTCGCGACGTCGCTGACTCGGACGGGGGTGCCTCGCGTCGAGGAGATCACGACGTTTCCGATGTCCTCCAGAGAGCGCAGCAGGCCGATGCCGCGGACGTCGAACGCCTGCTCTCCCTGCTCGAGGACGTTGCCCCCGACGTTCTGGTTCGCGCCCGCAATCGCCGCGAGGAGCGGCGGCAGGTTGAATCCGTAGCCTCGCAGGGCATACGGATCCACGTTCACATGAAATTGCTTGATGACGCCGCCGAAGCCGGCCACGTCGAGCACACCGGGGACCTGCTTGAACTGCCGCTCGAGGATCCAGTCTTCGGCGACCTTCTTTTCGAGGGGGGAGAAGTTGCCCGTGACGGTGTAACGGTAGATCTCGCCGATCGCGTTCTCCGGCGAGAGAGAGGCCTGAAGGTTGCCCGGCAGCGCCGTCGTGCCCAGGCGATTGAGGAACTCCTGGCGGTCCGCGACGTAATCGGTGCCCCAGCGGAAGTAGCACTTCACGTCGGAAAGGCCAGCGATCGAGATCGACCGGATGTGATCGAGGCCCGGCATGCCGTTCAGCGCGACCTCGAGGGGAAGCGTCACGTAGCGCTCCACCTCCTCGGCGGCCCACCCGGGCGGCTGCGTGATGGCCTCGACGCGGGGTGGGACGGGATCCGGGTAGGCCTCGATGTCGAGGTTCGCATAGGCCCAGAAACCGGCCCCGGAAAGCGCAAGCGCGAACGCGATGACGGCGCCCGGGAGTCGGAGCGCGACGCCGACGATCCGCTCGATCACTCGGCGCGCGCGGCGGCGTCGCGTCTACTGGACGATTGTCGATGAGATTCCACTTCGCCCACCTCCGCACGGCGGCCGCCATCGTGCGGCGCCCGCCGCCGGGGAGGAATCCCATCTTTCGAGCAGACTTCAGTATCTTTTGCGCGGGTAGGCTATCTTTCGATCTTCCCGGCGGAGAGGGCGTTCACCTCCCGGTTCGGTGGGAGCATTGCAGACAGGGATGAATCGGATCCTCCTGATCTATTCGCCGGCGAATCGAAACCGGCTGCTCGTCGTTTCGGCGCTTCTCATCGCCGCCATCGCCGTCGTCGATTGGCTCACGAAGCCGTACATCTCGCTCGGATTCCTCTACCTCTTCCCCATCATGATCGCGGGCGGGTTTCTCTCGCGGGCTCAGACGGTCGGCGTGGCGGTCGTCTGCAGCATGCTCGGCGAGGCCTTCAGCGACCTTCCGACGAACGACGCGATCGTTCGTTTGCTGCTGAGCTCCGCCGGGTTCATCGGCACGGGGCTGTTCATCGGCGAGCTCGTGCGCAACCGAAACATCGTGCTCGAGCACGTCGACGAGCTCTGGAACCAGATCCGCCTCCGGCGCGACGCGGAGGAACAGGTGCGTTTCCTCGTCGAGAGCAGCCCCGCCTCGATCGTCACGATCGATCAGACCGGCGACATCCTGCTCGCCAACGAGGCGGCGCAGCAGCTCCTCGCCCCCGACGGGCATCCGCTCGAAGGCCAGCAGGTGAGCGCTTACCTGCCCGCCCTCCACACCGTGGTGCAAACCCAGCCCGCCCGCGTGTTCCGGACGGCGCTCCAGTGCCGCGGTCAGCGCAGCAACGGCGAGTCGTTCCTCGCGGGCGTCTGGTTCTCCACCTACTCGACGGCCTCGGGGCCGCGGCTGGCCGCGATCGTGGTGGACCTCTCCGAGGATCTCCGCAGCCGGGAGGACCTGAGCCTCGACCATCTCCTCAGGAACACGCGCATTCTCGTCGGAGCGCTCGCCCACGAGGTCCTGAACCTCTGCGGCGCGATCCTCGTCGTTCACAAGAACCTCAGTCTGGTCTCCGCCCTCGAAGGCAACGAGGACCTCAAGGCGCTGGGCACCCTCGTTCGCAGCCTCGCGAAGGTCGCGGAGCTCGAGCTGCGCCCCCCAACGGCGCCGAGCGCCGCGGCCGTGGACCTCGTTTCGGTGCTCGACGAAGTGCGCATCCTGATCGACGCGGCGTACCGGGACTCTTCGATGGAAATCGAGTGGGAGATCCACGAGGACATGCCCCCGGTCATGGCCGACCGCTACGGCCTCGTCCAGGTCTTCCTGAATCTCGCCCGCAACAGCCAGCGCGCGATGCGGTCGAGCGAGACGAAGCGGCTCAAAGTCACGGCCGCGCCCCAGGGCGGCGAGATCGCGATTCGGTTCGAAGACACCGGTGTCGGCATCGCATCGCCGGACGGCCTGTTTCGCCCGTTCCAGCGCGGCGCCGACGCCACCGGGCTCGGGCTCTTCGTCTCCCGCGCCATCGTTCGAAGCTTCGGCGGCGACATCGTGTACGAGCCGAAGATCGGGGGTTGCCGCTTCGCCGTGATGCTCCCGAGCGTCGCGCGCGGCGAAGGAGTCGCGAGTGCCTGAGCTCGCGACGCAGACTGCGTCCGTCCTCGTCGTCGACGACCACGGCCTGTTTCGAGAGAGCGTCGCCCGGCTCCTCGAGGCCGAGGGCGGTTTTGGCGTCGTCTCCCACTGCGCCACCGTCGACGAAGCGCTCGCCGCGCTCGGCCGGCATCGGCCGGACATCGTCCTTCTCGACTTCGACCTGGGCCAGCGGGACGGTCTCGAGTTCATTCACGCGGCGAGAAGGACCGGCTACCAGAACAAGATCCTGATCGTCACGGCAGCCGTCGACGATCACGAGGCGGCCGACCTCATCCGGTCCGGCGTTTCCGGAATCTTCCTGAAGCACAATTCGGCGGCGTCGCTGGCGCAGGCGATTCGGGGTGTGATGGCCGGCAAGGTCTGGTTCGACCAGGAGCTCCTGCGAAGGGCATCCGCCGCGCACCAGGAGACGCGCGCCGAGAGACTCACCTTCCGCGAGAAGCGGGTCCTGTCTCTCGTGTTCGAGGGCCTCGCCAACAAGGAAATCGCGGGACGCATCGGCGTTTCGGAGAGCGCCATCAAGGCGACGCTGCAGCAGCTCTTCGCGAAGACGGGCGTGCGGACCCGGAGCCAGCTCGTGCGCATCGTTCTAGAGCAGTACCGGGACCAGCTCTAGCGGCGAGCCTCTCGTCCCGCGAGGCGGCGCGCCGGCCGGGTTACGATCCGCCCTCGTGAAACGCCGGGCCCTTCTCGCCGTTCTCGCCCTCGCGGTCGCCGGCGCCGGGCTCTGGCTCTACCGGAACGCGTCGATCACGCGGCTGCGGCGCGATTTCGAGCCCTGGATGAATCGGCTCGTGCACTATCGCGACGCCTGCGAGTCCGCCCGCCGGGCCCTGCGAAGCCGCGAAACGACGGCGGCGGACCCCGAGGGCATCGCGCCCCTGCGCGCCTGGGCGTGGAAGGATCTCGAGCGGCTCGCCTACGTGGACTTTCGCGTGGAGAGGCCGAGCCACGAGATCGCCTCTCACCGCGAGCGCACGGAAGGAACCGTTCATTTCACCGTCGGCGGATTCCTTTCGGACGGAACCCGCGTCGAGCGCAGCGCGGACGCGGCCGTCGCCGGGGAGTGGTGGCCGTCGCGGGGCCGCGCCGCCCTCCCAGCCGTGAGAACGGCCGAGTCCGTGCGGTTCCGGGGAGAGATCTCCGAGCGTCGCGAAAAGCACCCGCGGTTCCACAACGCCACCGCCGAGGCCGGCCTCGGGGCCGCGCGTCACGATCCGCCCTTCAAGCTGACCAACCGGTTGATCGCCGATCTCTGGCCGGGCTCCGGGGTCGCCGTTCTCGACTACAACCAGGACGGCTTCGAAGATCTCTTCGTCGCAGACTCGACCCGGTCGATCCTCTATGAGAACGACGGGCACGGGCACTTCACCGACGTCACCGAGAGAGCCGGCCTCGCCGCCGACGCGGCGCACGGCATCGCCGCGACCGGTGTGGCGGCGGGCGACATCGACGGCGACGGCTACCCCGACCTTTTCGTGACCTACGCGTTCGGCCCGGCGCGCCTCTTCCGAAACAGGGGGGACGGAACCTTCGAAGACTGGACCGACCGCTCGGGGATCACGGTCGGCAAGAACGCTCGCTCCGCGTCTTTCGCCGACGTGGACGGCGACGGAGATCTCGACCTCTTCGTCTGCGTGACCGGGGACTACTTCCACAAGATGCCGGATCCGCCCTTCGACGCCAACGACGGCGCTCCCAACCGCCTGTACCTCAACGACGGACACGGCCATTTCACGGAAGCGAGCGCCGAATGGGGCCTCACGGACACGCGCTGGTCGCTCTCCGGCCTTTTCGCCGACTACGACGGCGACGGCCGGCCCGACCTGCTCGTCACGAACGACTTCGGATTGACGAATCTCTACCGCAACGAGGGCGGCAGGAGGTTCGTGGACGTGACCAAACGGTCCGGGACACAGGTGCGCGCCTACGGCATGTCGGGCGCCTGGGGCGACTTCGACGGAGACGGCAGCCTCGACCTGTACACGACCGGCACCGACACGCAGTGGTATTTCCTGCACGAGTACCCCTCCCTGCCCATCGGTTTGCCGGGCCGTCTCTTCCTGCCGGTGGCCGTCGCCTGGATGCAGAAGATGGCGACGGGCAACACGCTGCTCCTCCAGCGCCCGGATCACACCTTCGAGAATGCGACGGCGCGCTCGGGCGCGTCCCGCGCCGGCTGGAACTGGAGCACGGTCGCCGCCGATCTCGACAACGACTCCTGGGTCGATCTCTACGCGGCCAACGGACTGCTCGGCGACGGCCGCGACCACGACCGGGAGCTCGAGTTCTGGTGGGACTCGCTCGCCTACTGGGACGACTACGTGGACGGCATCCGAACCTTCGACCGGGAGGGCTCGGGCGTGGCCGGCATCGAGCGCGACCGCTACTTCCACAACCGCGGCGCGGGAGCCTCGCCGATGTTCGAGGACCGCGCCTTCCTCGACGGGCTCGACCTCGAGACGAACGGGCGCGCGGTCGTCGCCTTCGACGCCAACGGCGACGGCGCCCTCGACCTCTACGTGCGTTCGAACCAGGCGCCCGAGGCGTTCTTCCTCGGCAGCCGAGGCGCCGATGAGCACTACCTGCGGCTGCGCTTGAAAGGATCGCGCGGCAAGGACAACCGCGACGGCGTGGGCTCGCGGGTCACGGCCCGACTGCCGG
>Ga0187779_10001082_pt1 | contig 17242 bp, 16 predicted proteins | sample 1015_Q2_SP10_10__FD_132435 | JGI IMG/M metagenome (GOLD analysis project Ga0187779, IMG submission 132435) | Tropical peat soil microbial communities from peatlands in Department of Meta, Colombia - 1015_Q2_SP10_10_MG | ecosystem: Environmental > Terrestrial > Soil > Wetlands > Peat | place... | reverse complement strand
AGCGCGGCACGGCGGGTGGGCGCGAAGCCCCAGTCGCGCTGCAGGAAGGTCGGGTACATGTCCTGCGTGCCGTGGGAGACGAAGTTCATCATCGCCATCAGCAGGACCAGGTACAGGAACAGCCGCCAGTGGCGCACGATCGCCCGCCCGAGCCCCCGCCAGCTCTCCTCGCGCGAGCGCCGCCAGATCTCCGACTCCCCCACCCGGTAGCGGACGAACAGCGCCAGCAGGGCGGGCAGGCCCCCGATGAAGAACAGCGGCCGCCAGCCCCACCGCGGGAAGACCACGAAGAACGCCAGCGCCGCGAGCAGGTACCCGACCGCGTAGCCCTGCTGGAGCAGGCCCGACAGGACGCCCCGCAGCCGCGGCGGCACCTTCTCCATCACCAGCGAGGCGCCCACGCCCCACTCGCCGCCCATGCCGATCCCGAACAGGGCGCGCAGCACCAGGAACGTGCCGAACGTGGGCGCGAGCCCGGAGAGCACCTCGACCACGGAGTAGAAGACCAGGTCCACCATCAGCGGCAGGCGCCGGCCGTAGCGGTCCGCCACCAGGCCGAAGACCAGCGCCCCCAGCGGACGGAAGGCCAGCGTGAGGGTGATGGAAAAGGCCACCTGGGCGTCGGTGCGGTGGAACTCGCGGGCGATGGCCGTGAGGGTCATCACGACCAGGAAGAAGTCGAACGCGTCGAGCGTCCAGCCGAGGAAGCCGGCGAGGACCGCCGCGCGGTGGTCCGGCGCGGCCGGGGCGGCGGCGGCGGTCATGGGCGCCAACATACCCCAAAAGCACGGGGCCCGCTCGATCGCGAGCGGGCCCCGTCGCTGGCTGCCGGATGGCCGCTAGATGCCGAGCGCCTCGGGCGGCTGGGGCTTCGGCACCGGCTTCTTCTTGTCACGGCTCATCGCGCGCTCCAGGGTATGGGCGGTGAATAGCTATGCACTGGGATGTATTTATATGCATTCCCCCGCCGGCCCGCAAGCCCCGCGTTCCCGGGCCCCCGCCCGGCGCGCCGGCGGCCGCCCGCCGCGCGGTCCGGCCGCGCGCCCTCAGGCCAGCGGGCGGTGGGTGAAGGGCCGGGCCCGGGGGCCGACGTAGTCGGCGACCACGTGCCCGGCCCCGACCAGGCGGTACTTGTAGGACACCAGCCCCTCCAGGCCGACGGGGCCGCGCGGATGGAGCTTGCCCGTGCTGATCCCGAGCTCGGCGCCGAAGCCGTAGCGGTACCCGTCCGCGAACCGGGTGGAGGCGTTGACGAACACGCCGGCCGAGTCCACGTCGGCGCAGAACCGGCTCGCCGCCTCCGCGTCCTCGGTCACGATCGCGTCGGTGTGCCGCGACCCGTGCTCGTTGATGTGCGCGATCGCCTCCTCGAGCGAGCCGACCACCTTCACGGACAGCACCAGGTCGCCGTACTCGGTGTCCCAGTCCGCCGCGGCGGCGGGCACCACGGGCGCGCCGGCCCCGGACGCCGCCGCCGCCGCAGGATCGGCGCGCACCTCGACGCCCCGCGACGCCAGGGCCTCCACGGCGCGCGGCAGGAACGCGCCCGCCACGTCGGCGTGCACGAGCAGCGTCTCCATCGCATTGCAGACCGCCGGGTACTGCACCTTCGCGTCGAGCGTGATGGCCAGGGCACGAGCCAGGTCGGCGGCGCGGTCCACGTACACGTGGCACAGGCCCTCGGCGTGGCCGAGGACCGGGATGCGCGTGTGGTCCTGGACGTAGCGCACCAGGGCGTTGGAGCCGCGGGGCACGATCAGGTCCACGTCCCGCTCCGCCTCGAGCAGCGCGGCGACGTCGTCGCGGCTCTCGAGCAGCGCCAGCGCGTCGGCCGGGACGCAGGCCTCGGCGGCCGCGCACCGCAGCGCCGCGAACAGCGCCCGGTTCGAGTGCTCGGCCTCGCTGCCGCCCTTGAGCAGCACCGCGTTGCCACTCTTCAGGCACAGCACCGCGATCTGCACCAGCGCGTCGGGCCGCGATTCGAACACCACCCCGATCACGCCCAGCGGGCAGGTCACCCGGTCCAGCCGCAGCCCCTCGTCCAGCTCGGTGGACAGGGTGACGCGCCCCACCGGGTCCTCGAGGGCCGCGACCTGGCGCACGCCGGCCGCCAGGCTCCGCAGCTTGTCCCCGTCGAGCCGCAGGCGCCCGCGCGCCGCGGCGGAGAGCCGCCCGGCCTCCACCAGCGCGTCGGCGGCCGCGAGGTCGCGGGCGTTGGCCTCCAGAATCGGCGCGGCGCCGTCCTCGAGCGCGCGGGCGATGCCCTCGAGGGCGCGATTCCGGTCCGCCGCGGGCATCCGCGCGAGCTCGCGCGCGGCCACGCCGGCGCGACGCGCCAGCTCCCGCACGACGCCCGCGCGCTCAGGCATCCGGCGACCGCCCCGGCGGCCGGGGCACGAACAGGGTGCCCACCGCCTCCCCGGCGCAGACGCGCTCGACCACGCGATCCTCGCGGCCGTCGGCCACCACCACCGCGCAGCCGGCCCGGGTGGCGAGGCGGGCGGCCTCGAGCTTGGAGCGCATCCCGCCGCGCCCGACCCGCGGCCCGCCCGCGGCGCGCTCGAGCCGCGGCGTCAGGCGTTTCACCACGGGAATCAGGCGCCCCGGCCGCGGCCCGTGCGGGTCTGCCGTCAGCAGCCCGGGCACGTCGGTGAGGATCAGCAGCAGGTCCGCGCGCACGCCGACGGCGACGAGCGCGGCGAGCCGGTCGTTGTCGCGCAGCCCCGTGCCGCGCTCCCCGGCGTCGGCCAGCGACGTGGCGACCACGTCGTTCTCGTTGAGCACGGGGAGGACCCCCTGCTCGAGCAGGATCCCCAGCGCCGCGCGCAGGCTCGCCAGCCGGCCCGGCTGCGCGAAGTCCTCGCCGGTCACGAGCAGCTGCGCGGCGACCACGCCGGCCCGCTCGCACGCCTCCGTCCAGCCCGCCATCAGCCGCGCCTGTCCGACCGCCGCGCAGGCCCGGGCGGCGGCGCTGCCCGCCGGGCCGCCGGCGATGCCGAGCCGCTCGGCGCCGGTCCGCACCGCCCCCGAGGCGACCACCAGCACTTCCCGCCCGGCCCGCCGCAGCGCCGCCACGGAGGCGACCAGCGCGCGGACCCGGTCGCCGCGCGCGGCGCCGCCGGCACCGGCCAGCACGGCGGTACCGAGCTTGACGACCACCCGCCGCGCCTGCGGCGCGGCCGGCCGTCCGGTCGAGAGGGCAAGAAGGGCGTGGGCCATGAGAACGCATCGGCCGGCCGAGGCGCCGCCCCGGCCGGCCGATGAATGATTATGCAGTGGAATGTATTTCTATGCAAGGGCGCCGCGGGCGCCCGGCCGCGCTAGTCGACCCGCTCCAGCCGCGGGTTGGGCCGGAATTCGCGGCCCACCTTCGCGCACGGCTTGCCGTCCACCTGCACCACGTCGGCGGTGAAGTCGAACCGCCCCTGGTACAGCGAGGAGCCCACGCCGTACGCATCCACGGGCACGCCCTGCTCCTCGAACAGCCGGATCTTCTCCACGGTGAAGCCGCCGGAGACCACGATCTTCACGTGGCCGAAGCCCTCGCGGTCGAGCGCGCGCCGCACGTTCCACACCAGCTGCGGGTTCACGCCGGTGGGCCGGAAGTGTCCCATGTCGGGAATGATCGACCGGTCCACCATCGTCTCCGAGGTGTCGAGGCGCACGCCGTACAGCCGGTCGCCCAGCGCGCGGGCGCAGGCGAGGCTGGTGCCGACGCAGTCGTTCTCGAAGTCCACCAGGGTGATGACCCGCACCGACTCGGGGACGTGGTCGGCGAACTTGCGGGTCGCCAGCACGGTGTCGCCGCCGTAGGCCGCGATCAGCGCGTGCGGGACCGTGCCGACGCCCTCGCTGCCCCACCACGAGGCCTGGGCGTCGGTCGAGACGCCGATGGCGCCGGCGATGTGGGCCGCCCAGCCGTCGCCGGTCTGGACCAGCCAGTGGTCGTGGCGCGCCGGGAAGAACATCACTTCCTTCGGCCGGGCCGCGTCCACCACCCGGCGGGTGTTGGTCCCCACCTTGGTCCGCCGCGCCAGCACGCCCAGGTACAGCGTCTCGAGGTGCGCGAACGCGTCGTACGGCCCCTCGATCAGCAGCACCGTCTCCCAGGGCTGGATTTCCTCGCCGTCGTACAGCGCCCGCACCTCGAGGTCCCGCCACTCGATCGCGCACTGCCTCAGGATGGCGATGGCCTCGTCGATGCCGCCGAGGTAGGCGTGCGCCTTGCCGAACACCTGCATCGTCACCCGCGGCCGGTACCCGTTGGCGAGCAGGATCTCGCGGGTGCGGACGAAGTACTTATCGGAGTAGTAGCCCGCCCGCATCTTGTCGACGGGCAGGTGGAAGATCGACGGGTCGAGCCGGACGCCCCGCGTCATCGCGCCTCGAAGTGCATCGCCTTCAGCTCCTCGATCTCCGCGCGCAGCCGCGCGGCGTTGGGGACGTCGGGATAGCGCGCCAAGATCCGCCGCAGCTCTACCAGGGCCTTCCCGGTGTCCTTGAGGTCGTCGCGGTAGATGCTCGCCGCCAGCAGGGCGAAGCCGGCCTGCCGCCGCGCTTCCGGTGCCCGCTGCTCGCCTTCGCGCGCCGCGAACAGCGCCAGCGCGGGGTCGCGCAGCTCGCGGAGCGCCAGCTGGGCGAGCCGCTCGCACGACACCAGGTCGTGCGGGTCGGCGGCGATGACCGCGCGGTACGCCTCGGCCGCCTCGGCGAGCCGGCCGCGCGCCACCAGGGCCTCGATGTTCGAATGCTGATTGACGGACGGCGTCGCGGACCCGCTGGGCAGGGTGATCGCGCCGAGCGCGCTGGCGCCGCGGTGGAGGAACGCACCGTCCATCACCCCGTACAGCACCACGAACGCCCACCCGAGGAGCGCGACCGCGAGCGGCACCGCCGAGCGGAGAACGACCGCCTCGAGCAGGGCGACGAGGGTTGCCACCGCCATGACCATGGCCAGGAACACGAATCGTCCCTTGGCCGTGGTCGCCGAGAGATGCTCCAGTCCGAACATCCCGAACCCTGCAGCGGAGGACCGTAGTAAAGCCGGCGGCCGCCGGACCGGCAAGAGCGCGGCGCCGGAGGCTACCCCTTCGGCTTCGCCTTCTTCGCGTGCTTCCCCTTGCCGCCCTTCTTCCCGCCCAGCCCGGCCTCGAGCGCCTCGACGACGGTGCGCACCGCCCGGATCCGGGCCCACAGCTTGTCGTTCGCCTCGACGATGGTCCACGGGGCGTAGGTCGTGCTGGTGTTCTGCACCATGTCCACGACCGCCTGGCGGTAGGCGTCCCACTTGTCGCGGTTGCGCCAGTCCTCCTCGGTGATCTTGTACTGCTTGTACTCGATCTTCTCCCGCTCCTTGAAGCGCCGGAGCTGCTCGTCCTTGGAGATGTGGAGCCAGAACTTGACCAGGATGGTCCCGAAGTTGGCGAGCGAGAGCTCGAACTCGTTGATCTCCTGGTAGGCGCGCCGCCACTCGGCCTCGGTGCAGAAGCCCTCGATGCGCTCGACCAGCACCCGCCCGTACCAGGTGCGGTCGAAGATCGCGAGGTGCCCGGCCTTGGGAAGCTGCCGCCAGAACCGCCACAGGTAGTGGTGGGTCGCGTCGTCGCCCTTGGGCGCGGCGATGGGGATCACGCTGTAGCCCCGCGGGTCGAGCGCCTCGGTCACGCGGCGGATGTTGCCGCCCTTGCCGGCCGCGTCCCACCCCTCGTAGCCGATGATCACCGCGCGCCGCTCCTCGAAGCACCGAAACTCCAGCTGCCGCAGCCGGACCTGGTACTCCTTGAGCTCCTCCTCGTACTCCTTGCGCTTGAGGGACCTGGTGAGGTCCACCTTGTCGAGGACGGTCTCCATCTCCTTCAGCGCCTGCACCGACACGCTGGCGCGCGCGGTGCGCTTCGGCGCGGAGGGCTGCGCGGCCTTCGCGCTCACCGCGGTCTGCATCGCGTCGGCGAGGGACTTGAAGATCTTGATCAGCCGGTAGCGCTTGTCGGTGGCCTCGACGATCGTCCAGGGGGCGTAGGCGGTGTTGGTCCGCTCGAACATCTCCTCGGCGGCTTCGGCGTACGCGTCGTACTGCTTGTGGTGCTCCCAGTCCTCCTTGGTCACGCGCCACGCGTCGTACTTGCTCTTCTCGATCTCCTTGAAGCGCCTCTTCTGCTCCTTCTCGCCGATGTGCAGCCAGAACTTGACGATCACCGTGCCGTCGTCGGTCAGCATCCGCTCGAACTGGGCGATCTCGTTGTAGGCCGAGCGCCACTGCTCCGGCCTGATCAGCTTCTCCACCCGCTCGACCAGGACCCGCCCGTACCACGAGCGGTCGAACACCGCCACCTCGCCGCGGGCGGGGACCTTCGTCCAGAAGCGCCACAGGAACGGCCGCAGCCGCTCCTCCTCGAGCGGCGCCGAGATGGGATGCACCTTCACGCCCCGCGGGTCGAGCCGCTCGACCAGCTTGGCGATGCTCTCCCCCTTGCCCGCCGCGTCCCACCCCTCGAACACCACGGCGACCGGGACCTTCGCGTCGAAGCACTGCCGCTGCAGGTCGCGCAGCTTGTCGCGCAGCGCGGGGAACGACTTGTCGTAGGCCTCCTTGTCGATTTTCTTGTCGAGATCCAGCGTCTCGAGCATGGCCGGCGCCTCGGGGTGCGGAGCGGGTACGGCGATTCCAGCGGTCGGCACACTACATGGCATTGCGCCCCGGCGGCGTCAAGCCGAACGACGCATGGACAATCTCTGCCACACGCTCGTCGGCGCCGCCCTCGGCGAGGCCGGCCTGCGCAAGCGGTCGCCGCTGGCGACCGCGACGCTCCTGATCGGCGCGAACATCCCCGACGTGGACGGCATCCTCTACTGGATGCACCGTCCCGTCGAGGCGCTCGCGTTCCGGCGGGGCTGGACGCACGGCGTGCTGGCGATGGCGGTCTGGCCGTTCGTGCTCACCGGGCTGATGCTGGCGTGGGATCGCGGAATCCGCCGGCGCCGCCACCCCGAGCGCCCCCCCGCGCAGCCCCGCGCGCTGCTCCTGCTGTCGCTGCTCGCGGTCCTCACCCACCCGCTGCTCGACCTGTGCAACACCTACGGCGTGCGGCTGCTGATGCCCTTCAGCGGCCACTGGTTCCATGGCGACACGCTGTTCATCGTCGACCCGTGGATGTGGCTCGCGCTCGGTGGCGGCTGGCTGCTGGCGCGCGAGCTCCGGCGCCGCGGCAGCCCGCGCCCCGAGCGGCCCGCCCGCGTCGCGCTCGTCGCGGCGGCCGCGTACGTCGCGGTCATGGCCGCCTCGAACCTGGCCGCGCGCGTCATGGTGCGCGACGCCGCCCTCGCCGAAGGCGCCCCGCCGGCCGGCCGGCTCATGGTCTCGCCGCGGCCGCTCGACCCGTTCCGGCGCGACGTCGTGATCCGGCGCGACAGCGTCTACGAGCTGGGCACCTTCGACTGGCTGCGCCGGCCGCACTACCGGCGCGAGGGACCGCTGATCGCGCGGTACACCGGCGTGGACGCCCCCGCGGCTCGCGCGGCGGCCGCCAGCTCCGACGCGGGGCGCACCTTCCTCGGCTGGGCCCGGTTCCCCGTCTTCGAGGTGCTGCGCTCGGCTGACGGCTACGAGGTGCTCATCGCCGACGCGCGCTACACGCTGTCGGGCCGTGCGCGGTTCGGCGCGGTGGCCATCCGCGTCCCGCGCGCGATATCTTCTCCGCCGACGCCGACCCCGGAGACCCCGTGACCGACTCGCTCTCCCGCCGCGACTTCGTGCTCAGCAGCGCCGCCGCGATGCCGCTCGCGCGCACCGCCCTGCGCCGGGGTGCGGGTCCCAGCGCCCCCGCGATCGTCCTGCGGCCGCCGTCGCGGCCCTGCGTCGTCGCCTCGGCCAACGGCATCCGGGGCGTCGCGAAGGCGATGGACCTCATCGCCGGTCACGGATCCGATCCGCTCGACGCCGTCATCGAGGCGGTGAAGATCGAGGAGCTGGACCCGGACGACATGTACGTCGGGTACGGCGGCCTGCCCAACGCCGAGGGCGTGGTGCAGCTCGACGCCGCGTGCATGCACGGACCCACGCGGCGGGCCGGCGCCGTCGGGGCGCTCGAAGGCATCAAGACGCCGAGCGAGGTGGCGAAGTGCGTGCTCCGGTACACCAACCACATCCTGCTGGTGGGCAGGGGCGCGCAGGACTTCGCGGTGCAGTTCGGCTTCAAGATCGAGGACCTCCTGACCGACCGGGCCCGGGAGGCGTGGCTGCACTGGCGAGCCAACCTCAACCCGAGCGACAACTACCGCGACGTGCCCGAGAGCCAGCCGATGGTGGTGCAGCCTCACGGGACGATCAACTGCAGCGCCGTCGACGCCGGCGGCGCCATCGCGAGCGTCACCTCCACCAGCGGCGCAGCGTGGAAGATCCCGGGCCGCCTGGGCGACTCGCCCATCGTCGGGGCCGGACTGTACGTGGACAACGACGTCGGCGCGGCCGGGTCCACGGGCCTCGGCGAGTGCAACATCATGGTGTGCGGAGGCTACACGACGGTGGAAGGGATGCGGCGCGGGCTGTCGCCCACCGACGCGTGCCTCGAGACGCTGCGCCGCGCCGTCGCGATGAGCGAGCCGCGGCTGCTCGACGCGAACGGCCGGCCCACGTACGGTCTCAACTACTACGCCGTGAACAAGCGCGGAGAGTTCGGCTCGGCGGCGTTCTATCCCGGCTCGACCTTCGCGGTGCACGACGGCCGCGAGGCGCGGATCGTCGACGCGGCCTCCCTCTACCCGCAGCAGCCGCAGGGGCATTGAGCCGCAACCGGGCGGCGCGGGCGGCGGGGGCGGCCGCGACGATCGCCGTCGCGCTCCTCGCGGCGGCGCCGAGGGCGGCGCGCGCCCAGGTGCCCCCGGAGCCGTGGTCGTTCGTGATGTTCCCGGTGCCGACCTACAGCTCGCTCGAGGGACTCGGCGCCACGCTGGTCGGCGGCTGGTGGAAGTCGGCGCCGCCGGGGCCGATTCCCAGCGGGGCCGCCATCAATCCGGGCGCCAGCATCTCCACCAGCGGCACCGAGACGCTGTCGCTCACGTACAACAACACCGGCCGGACGCCCGGCTGGCGGTTCCTCCTGATCGGCGGGTACGAGCGCTTCCGCCGCGCGCCGTACTTCGGCCTCGGCAACTTCAGCCGCGTCTCGGATTCCCTCGAGGCGGCCAACGGCGGCGACAGCCACTACTACCGCTACTCCCTGACCCGCACCACCGCGCTGGTGGGCATCCAGCGCCGGGTGACCGGACCGGTCCGCGTCCTGGTCGGCGCGCAGTACCGCCGCTACCGGGCCGTGCCGCTGGGTGGCGCGCCGACGGCGCTCGGCGCCGACCTGGCGAGCGGAGCCGCGAGCGACACCGGAGACGCCACCGGGCTCGAGGTCCGCGGCGCCCTGCTGTTCGACACGCGCGACGAGGAGGCGTCCCCGTCGCGCGGACTGTTCGTGGAGGCGATCGGCGCGCGGGCCCTCAAGGGGGCCGGGGACTTCGACTACACTCGCTGGGCCTTCGACGCGAACGAGTTCTTTCCGGTGCACCCCGAGGTGGTGCTGGCCTTCCGCCAGGCCGTGCAACTCGCGCAGGGCGCGATCCCGTTCTACGTGGCCTACGAGCGGCTCACCAGCTGGCTGCCGACCGACGGATTCGGCGGCATTTCCACGCTGCGGCAGAACATCCAGGGCCGCTGGCTCGGCCCGAACACCGCGCTCGCGAGCGTGGACCTGCGGTACAAGTACTGGGATGCCGCCCTCGGTCTCAGCCCGTACCGGCTGTGGCTCGTCGCCCACGCCGACGTGGGCCGCGTGTGGGACCAGGGCGAGCGCTTCCAGTGGACGGGGCTGCACACCGGGTACGGCGTCGGCGCCATCGCGCAGCTCGGCCGGGCCTCGTGCTTCGGCCTCGAGGTGGGATGGAGCCCCGACGCGCACCTGCAGTTCGGGACGACGGTGACGCTGGGCTACTAGCGCCCGCCTTGACGCCGCGCCGATATCCGATTAGCCTGCTCGCCAATGAAGAACGCCCGCTGCCATCACGCTGCGCACCACCATCACGGCCACACTCCGTGCCCGGCGGGTATTGTCGCGTAGCTGACTGACGCACATCTACCACAGCCCGCGGGCACGCACCGGTGCTCGCGGGCTGTTTCTTTTTCGCCGATCCCATCGCCCGCCGGCACCCAGGCAAGCCGGCGGGCGATTGCACACCGAGGAGCGGCGATGGACATCGACTTCGCGAAGAGTGACGGCCTCGTACCCGCGATCGTGCAGGACCGCACGAGCGGCGAGGTGCTCATGCTGGGCTACATGAACCGGGCGGCGCTCGAGGCGACGTTCGCGACCGGCAACACGACCTTCTTCAGCCGCTCGCGCAACCGCCTCTGGACCAAGGGCGAGAGCAGCGGCCACACGCTCAAGGCCCGCGAGGTGCTCCTCGACTGCGACGCCGACACCATCCTCGTGCGGGTGGACGCGCTCGGCCCGGGCGCGTGCCACGAGGGGTACCGCAGCTGCTTCTACCGCCGCCTCGAGGCGGGCGGCGAAGCCCGCGAGGCGAGTGCGCGCGTGTTCGACCCGGCGGCCGTGTACGGGCGCGCGTCCGAGCCCCGCGGCGCCGCAGACGCCCGCGGAGCGGCGCGATGAGCCGGCTCAAGCTCGGCATTCCCAAGGGGAGCCTGCAGGAGGCGACCCTGCAGCTATTCGCGCGCGCCGGCTGGCGGATCACGACCGACTCGCGCTCGTACTACCCGGCCGTGGACGATCCCGAGATCGAGTGCCTGATGGTGCGCGCGCAGGAGATGCCGCGGTACGTGGAGACCGGCGCGCTCGACGCCGGCCTGACGGGCAAGGACTGGATCGTCGAGACCGGCGCGACCGTGACCGAGGTCGCCGACCTGATCTACGCCAAGACGGGGCTCGGCAAGGTGCGCTGGGTCCTCGCGGTGCCGGAGGAGTCGCCGGTCCGGGGCGCGAAGGACCTCGAAGGCAAGGTCATCGCGACCGAGGGCGTGAAGCTGACGGAAGCCTACCTCGCCCGCTGCGGCGTCCGCGCGCGGGTCGAGTTCTCGTGGGGCGCCACCGAGGTGAAGGTGCCGCAGCTGGCGGACGCCATCGTCGAGGTCACGGAGACGGGGGCGTCCCTGCGTGCGCACCGGCTGCGGATCGTGGACACCGTGCTCGAATCCAATACCAAGCTCATCGCGAACGCGGCGGCCTGGGCCGATCCGTGGAAGCGCGAGAAGACCGGGAACATCGCGCTGCTCCTGGCGGGGGCGATCGCCGCGTACAACAAGGTCGGCCTGATGCTGAACGTGCAGAAGGCCAACCTGGCGACCGTCGTGGCCGCGATGCCGGCGCTCAAGAACCCCACGGTCGCGCCGCTCTACGACGGCGACTGGCTGGCCGTGAACACGGTCGTGGACGAGACGGTGGTGCGGACGCTGATCCCCCGGCTCAAGGCGGCGGGAGCGCAAGGCATCGTCGAGTACCCGCTCAACAAGATCGTGCTGTGATCCGGATCCTGGCCCTGACGGACCGCACGGCCGCGCGCTTTCTCGATCGCGAGGGCCGCGACGCGGCGGCGGCCCGGGTCGCGGGGCGGATCGTGCGCGACGTGCGGCGCCGCGGAGGGGCCGCCGTGCGCGCCTGGTCGCGGCGCCTCGACGGCCCCGGCCGCGGCTCGCTGCGCGTCGGCGCTCTGGAGCTGCGCCGCGCCGCCAGGGACGCGGACCCGCGCTTCGTCCGCCAGCTCAGGCGCGCCGCCCGCAACGTCCGCCGCGTGGCGCGGCGACAGCTCCCGCCCGAGTGGACGGTCACCGTCGAGGCGGGCGTGCGGGTCAGCCAGCGGGTCCGCCCGCTCGAGTCGGTCGGGTGCTACGTCCCCGCGGGCCGCTACCCGCTCGTCTCCACGCTGGTCATGACGGTCGTGCCGGCGCAGGTCGCCGGCGTGCGCCGCATCGTGCTCGCCTGCCCGAGGCCGAGCCCCGAGCTGCTCGCCGCCGCGGCCGAGCTGGGCGTCGGCGAGGTCTGGCGCGTGGGCGGTGCGCAGGCGATCGCCGCCCTCGCCTACGGCGCCGGGCCGATCGCGCCGGTCGACAAGATCGTGGGACCCGGCAACCGCTTCGTGGCCGCAGCCAAGCGGCTGGTCGCGGCGGACGTCCCGATCGACATGGTCGCGGGCCCGACCGAGGTGCTCGTGCTCGCCGCGCGGGGCGAAGCGCGGTTCATCGCTGCGGACCTCGTCGCACAGGCCGAGCACGACCCCGACGCGGTGGCGCTGCTCGTGACCCCGTCCCGCGCGCTGGCGCGTCGCGTCGCGATCGAGGTCGAGCGCCAGCTCGGCGCGCTCCCGCACACCAATCCGGCAGCCCGCGCGCTCCGGTCGCGCGGAGCGATCCTCGTCGCCCGCGGCCTCGAGGATGCCGTGCGCTTCGCGCGCCGCTTCGCGCCCGAGCACCTCAGCCTCCCCGAGGGCCGCGCGATCCTGGACCGGAACGACGTGGCCGGCAGCATCTTCCTCGGCCCGTTCAGCGCGCAGTCGGCCGGCGACTTCGCCACCGGCTCCAACCACTCGCTGCCCACGGGTGGCTTCGCGCGGCGGCGCGGAGGCCTCTCGGCGGCCGACTTCGTGCGCTGCGTGAGCGTGCAGGAGGTCACGCGCGCGGGGCTCCGGCGCCTCGCACCCGTGGTGCGCGCGTTCGCGGCCGCGGAGGGCCTGGCGGCTCACCGCCGCGCGGTGGAGGTCCGGCTGTGAGGCCCGCCCCGGTGCCCCGCGCGGCCGTGCGGCGCATGCGACCCTACCACCCGCCGCTCGAGGGCCGGCGCCGCGGGCTGCGGCTCGACTTCAACGAGAACACCGTCGGGCCGCCGGCCGCCGCGTTGCGCGCGCTCGCCGCGCTCGACGGCGACGACGTCGCCATGTACCCGGAGTACGGTCCGGCCCGCGCGGCCATCGCCCGGGCGTTCGGCGTGTCTCCGTCCGAGCTGATCCTCACCAACGGCACCGACGACGCTATCCACCTGGTGGTGGACGGATTCGCCGATCCGGGCGACGAGGTGCTCGTCGTCGAGCCGTCGTACGCGATGTACCGCTTCTACGCCGAGCGCGCCGGCGCACGAGTCCGGGCGGTGCGCGCCGCGCCGGCAAGCGGCTTTCCGCTCGACCGGGTCCTCGCCGAGCTGCGCCGCCGCCCCCGTCTGGCCCTGCTCGCCAGCCCCAACAACCCGACCGGCGCCGTCATCCCGGTCGAGGCGCTGCGCCGGGTGCTCGACGCGGCGCCCCGCTCGCTCGTCTTTGTCGACGAGGCGTACTTCGAGTTCTGCGGCCAGTCGGCGCTCGGCTGGATCCGCCGCCGACGCAACCTGGTGGTCGCACGCACGTTCTCGAAGGCCCGGGGCCTCGCGGGCCTCCGCCTCGGATGCCTGTTCGCGAACGCGCCGCTGGTCGCGGCCCTGTCGCGCGCGCACTCGCCGTACTCGGTCGGCACGGCCGCCCTGGCCGCTGGTCTCGCGGCCCTCCGCGAGGCCCCGACGACCCGGCGCTACGCCGCGGAGGTCGTCCGCGCCAGGTCGAGTCTCGAAGCGGCCCTCGACCGGCTGGCCATTCGCCGCTTCCCGAGCGGCGGCAACTTCGTGCTGGTGGACGTCGGCACTCGCGCCGGCCGGCTGGTCGCCGGCCTGGCGCGCCGGGGCATCCTGGTCCGGGACCGCCGCCGCGATTTCGGGCGCCGCGGCTACGTGCGGATCACCGTCGGCTCGCTCGCGCAGACGCGCCGCCTCATTGGCGCCCTGGAGGCCTTGTGGCGGCACGGGTGAGGCGGGCCGCGGTGCACCGCAAGACGCGCGAGACGGACATCCGCGTGCGCCTGGCGCTCGACGGCACGGGCCGCGCGTCCGTGCGCACGGGCATCGGGTTCTTCGACCACATGCTGGAGACTCTGGCGCGCCACGGCGCTCTCGACCTGGACCTCGCGGCGGACGGCGACCTCGACGTGGACCAGCACCACACGGTCGAGGACGTGGGCCTGGTGCTCGGGGACGCGGTGCGCCGGGCGCTGGGGAGCAAGCGGGGCACGCTGCGGGCCGGCTACTGGGTGATGCCGATGGACGAGGCCCTCGCCGTGGCCGCGCTGGACTTCTCCGGCCGGCCCGCGTTCCGGCGCCGGTGGACCATCGGCGCGCGGCGCGTCGGCGACCTCCAGGTCGAGCTGCTCGACGACTTCTTCGGCGCCTTCGCCCACGCGGCGGGCGCCGCGGTCCACCTGCGCGTGCTGGAGGGGCGCTCCTCTCACCACAAGGTCGAGGCCGTGTTCAAGGCGTTCGCCCGCGCGCTCCGCGTCGCCGTGACGCGCGACCGGACGCTCAAGGGTGTGCTGCCGAGCACCAAGGGCGTCCTGTGAGGATCGCCGTCGTGGACTACGGCGCGGGCAACCTCCCGTCGGTCGAGCGCGCGCTCGCCAGGGCCGGCGCCGGGACGGAGCGCGCCGCGTCGCCGGCGCCGCTGGAAACGGCGGATGCGATCGTCCTGCCCGGCGTCGGGCACTTCGGCCGGCTCGCCGCGGCGCTCGACGACCAGGCGCTGCGCGCGCCGCTCCTGGCCGCGATCGCCCGCGGGGTGCCGTTCCTGGGCATCTGTCTCGGCATGCAGGCGCTGTGGGACGGGAGCGAAGAGGCGACGGCCGCGCGCGGACTCGGCGTCCTCGCGGGCCGGGTGACCGCGTTGCCGGCCGGCGTGAAGCTGCCGCACATGGGCTGGAACCGGGTGCGGAGGCGGGCGCCGGCGCGGCTCCTGGAGGGCGTCCCGGAGGACGCGTACCTGTACTTCGCGCACTCGTACGCCGGGCCGGCCGGCGTGGAGGCCGTCGCCGTCTGCGACTACGGCGCGACCTTCGCTGCGGTGGTCGAGCGGGCGAACGTGTTCGGCGTGCAGTTCCACCCGGAGAAGTCCGGCCCCGCCGGCGCCGCCGTGCTGGCGAACTTCGTCGCCGCGGTGGGGAACGGCACGGCCGCCCCCGGTCGAACCCGATCGCCCGCGCGGACGGCCCCGTGACGCTGGCGCGCCGCATCATTCCGTGCCTCGACACCGACGGGGTGCGCGTGGTGAAGGGGGTGCGCTTCGAGTCGCTGCGCGACGCCGGCGACCCTGTCGCGCTGGCCGAGCGCTACGATCGGGAGGGAGCGGACGAGGTCGTCGTCCTCGACATCGCCGCCGCCCGCGACCGTCGGCCGACCTTCGTGAAGACGATCCACCGCGCGGCGCTGGCGCTGTCGATCCCGCTGACCGCGGGAGGCGGCATCCGCACGCTGGAGGACGCGCGCGCCGTGGTCGAGGCCGGAGCGGACAAGGTGACGGTGAACACGGCGGCGGTGCGCGACCCGGAGCTCGTCACGGCGCTCGCCGACGCATTCGGCTCGCAGGCGGTGGTCCTGGCGATCGACGCGCGGCGCGCGGAGCGCGGGTGGGAGGTCTGCACCCGAGGCGGCCGCGACCCGGCGGGCCTGGACGCCGTGGACTGGGCCCGCACCGGAACGCGGCACGGCGCCGGCGAGATCCTGCTCACCTCCATCGACCGCGACGGCACCCAGAGCGGCTTCGACTGCGAGCTGACTGCGGCGGTCGCCGAGGCGGTGGGCGTGCCGGTCATCGCGTCGGGAGGCGCGCGAACGCCGTCGGACTTCCTGCACGTCTTCGAGCGCGGCCGCGCCGACGCCGCCCTCGCCGCCTCGGTATTCCACGACGCGGATCTCGGCATCGGCACGCTCAAGGCGTTTCTCGCCGCCAACGGCGTCGAGGTGCGCCCGCTGCCATGATCGTCCCGTGCATCGACCTGATGGGCGGGCGCGCGGTGCAGCTCGTGCGGGGGCGCCGTCTCGCCCTCGAGGTCGCCGACGTCACGCGGCTGCTGTCGCGCTTCCGACGCTACCGCTGGCTGCACGTCATCGATCTCGACGCGGCGCTCGGCCGCGGCAGCAACCTCGGCCTGGTGCGGGAGCTGTGCGCCCTGGCCCCGATGCGGGTCCGGGTCGGCGGCGGCGTGCGCACCGCCCGCCGCGCCGAAGTGCTCGTCGAGGCGGGGGCCCGCCAGGTGATCGTGGGCAGCCGGGCCTTCGTCGAGAGCGGCGTCAATCGGCGTTTCCTCAGGGCGCTCCGGGCGACGGTGGGGCGCCGCCGGACCGTGGTCGCGCTGGACGTCGCCCGCGGGCGGATCGCGGTGCGGGGCTGGCGGGCGCGGCTCCCGCTGCGGCTGGAGGACGTGGTCGCCGAGCTGGAGCCGTTCTGCGCGGGCTTCCTGTGCACCGACGTCGACCACGAGGGCACGCTGCGCGGAACTGACCTCGCCCTGTTCCGCCGACTGCGGCGCCTGACGAGCCTGCCGGTCGTCGCAGCCGGCGGCATCCGGAGTCGCGGCGAGGTACGCTCGCTGGCGAGGCTCGGGATGGACGCCGCGGTAGGCATGGCGCTCTACCGGCACCGGACCCTGCCTTCCTCGTCCGCTCGGCGGCGCGTGTAGATTGCGCCGTGCCCCACGGCATGTCCCTGGCGATCAGCGTCGGTCCCCTCCTCCACCAGCACCCACTCGCGGCGCTGGGGGCGCTGTTCCTCGCCGGCATCGCCACCAGCTTCACGCCCTGCATCTATCCCATGATCCCCATCACGGTCGGCATCCTCTGCGGCGGCGCGGCGGGGCGCGGCCGGCTCCGGACGCTGGGGCTGAGCCTGACGTACGCCACGGGGCTCGCCCTCCTGTACGCGATCCTGGGGCTCGCGGCCGGCCTGTCGGGAAGCCTGTTCGGCACGGTGTCGTCCAGCTGGTGGGCGCGGGCGATCGTGGGCAACCTGCTGCTGGTCTTCGCCCTGGCGATGCTCGACGTCATCCCCGTCAGCGCGCCGGCGCGGCTCGTGTCGTGGGCGGGCGGCCTGTCGGGCGGCTCGTACCCCGCCGTGTTCGTGATGGGCGCGACCAGCGGCATCGTGGCGGCCCCGTGCGGGGCACCCGCCTTCGCTGCCGTGCTCACCTGGGTCGCCGCCACGCGCAGCGGGATCCTGGGCTTCGCCTACCTGTTCGTCTTCGCGCTCGGCATGACGGCACTGCTGGTGGTGGCGGGGGTGTTCTCAGGGAGACTCGCGGCTCTGCCGAAGTCGCGCCGGTGGCTGGAATGGATCAAGCGGGGGGCCGGCGTGGTACTGCTCGGCATGGCGGAGTACTACTTCATTCTCGCCGGCCAGGTCTGGT
>Ga0187779_10001081_pt1 | contig 17253 bp, 17 predicted proteins | sample 1015_Q2_SP10_10__FD_132435 | JGI IMG/M metagenome (GOLD analysis project Ga0187779, IMG submission 132435) | Tropical peat soil microbial communities from peatlands in Department of Meta, Colombia - 1015_Q2_SP10_10_MG | ecosystem: Environmental > Terrestrial > Soil > Wetlands > Peat | place... | reverse complement strand
GCCACCTCGACGACGAGCGCGTCCTCGAGCTCCGCGATCCGGTTCGTGAATGCCTCCGCGTCGACGGGGAACGACGCGGCCGGGTGCTGTTCCGTTCGGGCCTCGACGAGCTCGGCCTCGAGCGCCTCGAGCCGGTCGCTGCGCTCGGCGAGGGTCGCCGTGAGCTCGTCCCGCTCGCCGCCGAGCGCCGCCACCTGCGCGAACGACTCGTCGAGCCGCCGCTCGAGCTCCGACACCTGCTCGGTCCACGCCGCCTCGGCCTCCGGCGGCCGCGCCTCGAGCTCCGCGACGCGCGCCTCCGCGGCGGCGACCGCCGAGCGGGCGGCCTCGACCTCGGCGCGTGCGCTGTCGCGTTCCGCCTTCAGCTCCTCCGCCTTCGCGGCGAAGGCGCGGACGACGTCCCGCGCCGTCGTCAGCTCCGTCTCGAGCCCGGCCGCGCGGGCAGCCGGGGTGTCGGCCTCGGCTGGCGGCGCGGGCTCGGGGCCGGCCGCCGGCGGCGGCTCGACCGGAGCGACCAGAACGGGCGGCGCAGGCGGGGTCTCGGAGACCGGCGGCGGCCCCGGCGCCGCGAGAACCGGCGCGGGCGCGGGCGGCGGCGCCGGCGCGGTGACCGGAGGCGGGATCCGCAGCGCGACGGTGAGCGGAGGCGGGGCCTGCGCGGGCGGGGCAACCGGAGGCGGGGCCTGCGGCGCGACCGTCGTGGGCGGGGCCACGGCAACGCCGGCGGGCGACTCCGCGCCGAAGCCCGTCGCGTATCCGTACTCCGTCTTCAGCAGGCTGCCGTGCTGGGTCGCGAGTGCCTGTGCGATCGTGGCGGCCGAGACGAAGCCGAGGGCGATCAGGGTCTCGCCGAGCGGGTGCCTGGTCCGGTTCTGCTCGGTCAGCGCCGCCTGGAGCTGCTCCGTCGTGAGCAGGCCGCGCTGCACGAGCAGCTGGCCGAGCTGGGGATGCCCCTGGCCGGGATGATCGGTGTCAGCAAGAGCCGACATGGGTCAGCCCCGCCCGAAATCGTTCGAGATCACCGTCGGGGTCGCCGCCTTCGCCCCGGCACGCCGCATCGTCATCGTCGCCAAGCCCTTCGCCGCAGTTGGTAGATGCATCGGCGAAACGGCCCAGGACGCGTTCACTCCTTCGAGGGGACTTCAGGCGGCCCCTGAGGCCGCGATTCCGGCCTTCGGCCGGGATTTCGGCCTCGTTAAAGGCGTCCTCTGACGTCTTGAAACCTGGGGAGAAGCACGAAATACTTGCCCCTCGTTGGGAAAGCAGGTTCTTCCGCGGCAAATCCGGCTCGGGTCGGAACATGAGGAGGGAGCTCGTGAGTAGAAAGTTCTCGTTGCTGGCGCTGGTCGGTGCGGTCGCTGTGGCCGCAGCCGTCGGCGCCGGCTACTCGGGATCCGCACGCAGCGCGACCGCCAGCGTCACCCCGCTGCCGTCGTCGTCGTGCGGTCCGCTGGTCTACAAGGGATCCGGAAGCCCGGACTTCATCGTCGCCTCGGACCTGCCGTTGCAGGGCGCGATCCGCGCTCAGACCGTGCAGATCTCCCGGGCGATCATCTGGGCGCTCCAGGACAAGGACTGGAAGGCCGGCTCGTACAACATCGGCTACCAGTCCTGCGACGACTCGACCGCGCAGGCAGGCGCGTGGGACTCGGGTAAGTGCGCGACGAACGCGCGCCTCTACGCCGGGGACAAGTCCGTCATCGGCGTCGTCGGAACGTTCAACTCCGGCTGTGCCGAGATCGAGGTCCCGATCATGGGCCGCGCCAATCCCGGCCCGCTCGGGATGGTGAGCCCGGCGAACACGTATCCGGGCCTGACGAAGAAGTGGGCTCCAGGTGAGCCGAACAAGTACTACCCGACCGGCGTACGCAATTACGCACGCGTCGTGGCCACGGACGACTACCAGGGCCCGGCGGACGCGTTGTGGACGCAGGCGCTCGGCTTCAAGAAGGTCTACGTGCTGAACGACCGCCAGGTCTACGGCGCGGGCGTTGCGGGGACGTACGTGACCGCGGCGAAGAAGCTCGGGATCACCGTCGTCAACAACGTCGGCTGGGATGCAAAGGCGTCCAGCTACGAGGCCCTCGCCGAGGCGATCAAGAAGTCCGGCGCGCAGGCCGTCTTCCTGGGCGGGATCGTCTGCAACAACGGTGCGAAGCTGATGCAGGACATCAAGTCGGTCGACCCGAAGATCCAGCTGCAGATGCCTGACGGCTTCAGCGGCGGCATCGCCTCCAACGGTGCGGTCGCCAACGGCGCGTACATCAGCGTCGCCGGCGAGCCGCCGAAGGCGCTGACGGGTGCCGGGGCGAACTTCGTCACGAGCTTCGGCAAGTCGGTCGGCGCAACCCCGAACCCGTATGCGGCGTACGGCGCGCAGGCGATGGAGGTCATGCTCCAGGCGATCGCCCGCGGCGGCGGCCAGCGGGCGGCCACGACGAAGGCCTTCTTCGGCCTCGCCGTGACCAACGGGATCCTCGGCAACTTCACCATCAACTCGACCGGCGACACCAGCTCTCTGGCGGTCACGATCTACAAGCAGGCCGGCAAGAGCCTCGTCCCGGTCAAGACGCTGACGCCGTCGGCGAGCCTGATCGGGTAAGCAGCGAATCGGCAGCAGGCATGAATCCGGGGGAGGCAACTGCCTCCCCCGGAATCCATCAGCCCTCACATCCGAGTAAGTGGCCACCCACGCCCACATCGAGACGCCCGCTCGGATGAGGCGCTCCCTCGGGTCGTACGTGACGCCGGTGCTGGCGACCGCGCTCGTCGCGCTCTTGGTCGCATGGCTCGCCGTCAACTTCGTGCAGGGCCCGGCCTACTTCTTCACGATCTCGTTCATCGGGCTGACGAACGGCGCCGTCTACGCGCTCGTGGCGCTGGGGTACACGCTCGTCTACGGGATCCTCGAGCTGATCAACTTCGCCCACGGCGACGTCTTCATGCTGGGCGGGATGTTCTCGGCGACGATGATCCTCTCCGTCTTCCATCTCAGCACGCATGCGTCGACGGGCTCGCTCGTCGCGGCCATCGTCGTCTCGCTGTTCGTCGCGATGGCGGCGTGCGGGCTGATCAACGCGACGATCGAGCGGATCGCCTACCGGCCGCTCCGCGGCGCGCCGCGACTTGCACCGCTGATCACTGCGATCGGCATGTCGTTCATCCTCGAGGACATCGCGATCGGCTGGAAAGGCCCCGGCTACACGGCTGTGCCCGAAGTGCTGCCCCATGGACAGGTGTTCTCGATCGCCGGGGTCGTCTACACGTGGGAGAAGCTGATCGTCGTCATCATCACCGTCCCGGTGCTCGTCGCGCTCGTCTGGCTCGTGCAGCGCACGCGCCAGGGCAAGGCGATGCGCGCGACGGCGCAGGATCGAGACGCAGCGGCGATGATGGGGATTAACGTCAACCGGACGATCTCCTTCACGTTCCTGATCGCGGGCGCGCTCGCCGGGGCCGGCGGCCTGGTCTACGCCCTCTACTTCGGCCAGATCCGCTACGACACGGGCTTTCAGCTCGGGCTGATCGCGTTCACGGCGGCCGTGCTCGGCGGCATCGGCAACCTGCCCGGCGCGGTGCTCGGCGCGCTCTGCATCGGGTTCATCCAGGCGTACAACGAGGGCCTGACCTGGCACGCGCCGGGCTCGAACTGGACGGAGTCGATCGTCTTCTCGATCCTCATCCTCATCCTCGTCTTCCGCCCCGAGGGCCTGCTCGGCGAGCGAACGCCCGAGGGGGCCTGACGTGCGCCGCCGAGTCGCGAGCGCCGTCTCCGCCGCCTGGTGGGCGGCCCTGTCCCGTCTCGGCCTCAGCCGGCACCGCTGGCAGACCCTGCCCCGCCTCACGCGTCGCACCGTCAAGGCGGTCGTCTGGGTCGGCGTCGGCCTCGTGCTCGTCGCCGCGTTCGGCGTCTGGAAGACCTCGGCCCTCGCGATCGCAGCCGTCGTCCTGCTCCTCGTCGTGCCGTCGTACCAGAAGCTGACGATCGGCCGCTTCCGCGTCGGCAAGTGGGTCACGCCGGCTGCGGCGTTCGCGATCGTGATCGCGTACCCGTACTACCTCAACTCGATGCCGCAGGTGCCGATCTTCGGTCCGTTCCCGATGCTCAGCACGATGGTCGCGATGATGATCTTTTCGATGATGGCCCTCGGCCTGAACTTCGTCGTCGGCTATGCGGGCCTGCTCGATCTCGGCTACGTCGCGTTCTACGCGATGGGCGCCTACATGGCGGGCTGGTTCGCGTCGGACCAGTTCTCGGCGCAGCACCTCGACCTCGGCGCGGTCGGCCTGTCGCCGGGCTGGATCGGCTTCCACTTCTCGATCTGGCTCGTGCTGCCGATGGCCGGGATCGCGACGGCGATCGTGGGCGTGATCATCGGCCTGCCCACGCTGCGCCTTCGCGGCGACTACCTCGCCATCGTCACGCTCGGGTTCGGCGAGATCCTTCCGCAGGTCGCGCGCAACGGGAACAGCCTTTTCGGCTACAACCTCACGAACGGGCCGGAAGGGATCACGCCCATCGACGGGCCCGGCTTCGGCAGCTGGCTGCACACGCACCTGCACCTGCCCGCGGAGTACCTGACGCTCGGCAACTACGACGCCGTCTTCCTGTGGACGGCGCTCGCACTCGTCGCGCTCACCGTTTTCTGCAGCGTGCGGCTGCGCGACTCTCGCCTCGGCCGCGCGTGGGTCGCGATCCGCGAGGACGAGGTCGCCGCGGCTGCGATGGGGATCCCGCTGATGCGGACGAAGACCTGGTCGTACGCGACCGGTGCGTTCTTCGGCGGTGTCGCGGGCGCCTTCTACGCGAGCTACAAGAGCGGCGCGTTCCCGGACGACTTCTTCTTCCAGATCTCCGTCTTCATCCTCTGCATGGTCATCCTCGGCGGGATGGGGAACATCTGGGGCGTGATCTTCGGCGCATGCTTCCTCTCGTACCTCGACCGCGAGGGGCTCTCGAACGTCGGGACGTGGATGAACAACCATCTCGGAACCCACGTCAACGTCCCGCTGTACGAGTTCGGGATCTACGGCGCGATCATCGTGATCGTGATGCTCTTCCGGCCCGAGGGGTTGATCCCCAGCTCGCGGCGGGCGGCGGAGTTCCGTGAGGGCGTGCATGACGAGCCCCTCTACGACGTCGAGCACGACGAGCGCCTGTACACGCCGGAGCCGGGCTGATGGCCGAGGAGACACTGCTCGAGACCGTGCGTCTGCGCAAGGAGTTCGGCGGCCTCGTGGCCGTCGACGACGTGGACTTCATCGTCCCGGAGGGCTCGATTGTGAGCCTGATCGGGCCGAACGGTGCGGGGAAGACGACGTTCTTCAACATGCTCACCGGCGTCTACAAGCCGACCGCGGGGCGGGTGATCTTCGCCGGGCAGGACCTGACCGGCAAGCCGCCGCACGCGTTCACCGAGCGCGGAATCGGCCGCACGTTCCAGAACATCAGGCTGTTCAAGAACATGACGGCGCTCGAGAACGTGCTCGTCGGCATGCACGTGCGCCTCAAGGGCAGGCTGCTCGAAGCGATCCTGCGCACACCGCGCGTGCGCCACGAGGAGGCGGACGCGCGATCGCGCGCCCGCGAGCTGCTCGAGTTCAGCGGACTGCGGCGGAAGGACGAGGAGATCGGCAAGAACCTCTCGTACGGCGACCAGCGGCGGCTCGAGGTCGCCCGGGCGCTCGCCACAGAGCCGAAGCTGCTCCTGCTCGACGAGCCGACGGCCGGCATGAACCCGCAGGAGACGCTCGAGTTCACGGGCTTCGTCGGCAAGCTCCGCGCCGAGCGCGGGCTGACCGTGCTCCTGATCGAGCACGACATGCGCGTCGTGATGGGCATCTCCGACCGTGTGACCGTGCTCGACTACGGCGGGAAGATCGCCGAGGGCACGCCGCAGGAGATCCAGAAGAACGAGCGCGTGATCGAGGCCTACCTCGGCACCGCGGCGGTGAGCTCGTGAGCGCGGCGGCGACGCTGCTCACGCTCGAGCGCGTCGAGACGTTCTACGGCTCGATCCAGGCGCTCAGGGGCATCTCGATCGACGTGTACGAGGGCGAGATCGTGACGCTCATCGGCGCGAACGGCGCGGGTAAGTCGACGACCCTCCGCTCGATCAACGGGCTCAACCATCCGCGCCGGGGCAAGATCTCCTTCGAGGGGCGCGACATCACCCACGAGCCGGCGCACGACATCGTGAAGATGGGGATCGCCCAGTCGCCCGAGGGGCGCAAGCTCTTCCCGCGCATGACGGTGGTGGAGAACCTCGAGATGGGCGCCTTCCAGCGGCGCGACAGGGGCGGCCTGCGCGAGGACCTGGACCGCGTCTTCACGCTCTTCCCGCGCCTCTCCGAGCGGCAGCACCAGAAGGCGGGGACGCTGTCGGGCGGCGAGCAGCAGATGTGCGCGATCGGGCGGGCCCTGATGGCGCGACCGAAGCTGCTGATGCTCGACGAGCCCTCGATGGGGCTCGCCCCGATCTTCGTGCAGCGCATCTTCGAGACGATCGTCGAGGTGAACAAGCAGGGCACGTCGATCCTGCTCGTCGAGCAGAACGCCCTGATGGCGCTCGAGGTCGCGGGCCGTGGCTACGTGCTCGAGACCGGGACGGTCAAGCTCGCAGACGACGCGAAGGCGCTCGCCCGCAACGAGGACGTGCGGAAGACGTATCTGGGCGAGGCCTAGCCGAAGGCGAGACGGCCGGGCCTCGTATCTCAGTGGCGGTACGGCCGTGGTAGCGTCGGTCGATCGACGCCGAGCTGCTGGATCTGCGTAACCGCACGTATGCAGCGTTCGTCGAGCTCGGCCGTGCGCCGGCTGCGCGAGAGCTCGGGGACGAGACCGGCGTACGTGCGGGCTGGCGTCGGCTGCACGACGCCCATGCGCTCGTGCTGAATCCGGCCACGGACGAGATCCGAATGGCGAACCCGTTCTCGGCCGTGCCGACGGCGTACCGGGTGCGTGCGGGCGGCCGCTGGTGGTACGCCAACTGCGCCTGGGACGCCTTCGGCGTGTTCAGCGCGCTCGGCGTCGACGGCCGCGTCGAGTCGTCCTGCCCCGACTGCGGCGAGCCATACACCGTGGAAGTCACGGGTGGCAGGATCGATCGTCCTGACCTTCTCTTCCACTGTCTCGTTCCGGCCGCGCACTGGTGGGACGACATCGTCGTCACCTGAAGTGCGATGAACCTCTTCCGGTCGGAGGAGCACATCGCACGCTGGCTCGGCGCGATGACGCCCGGCGCGACCGTTGCGGCGCAGACCCTCTGCGATCTCGCACACGCATGGTGGGACACGCGGCTGGATCCGGATTGGCGGCCGCGCAGTCGCGAGGAGAACCAGGCCATACTCGACGATCTCGGTCTACTCGGCCCGTTCTGGACCCTGCCGTAGGCGGCACAGGCACCGAAGGGCGCTAGGCGGAGCCGAGCCGGCGGCCGCACAGCTCGCATACCACCGCGTACCGCTTGACGCCGGCCGCAGTGACGGCGATCTGGCGCCGGACGAGCCTGTGCGTGCAGGCACGCACCTCCGGCAGGAGCGTGGGCACCGGGGGCAGCTCGGGCACGTACCGCACCGCGCCGCCCACGGCGGAGCAGGCGGCCGCGTGCTCCGCCCAGACCTGATGCGGCGGCTGGCTCGTGATCGCCAGCCAGCCGCACGCCTCGCAAACGATCTCGATCAGCGCAGTTGCCCTCGACGGCGGATTCTCGAAGTGCACACGATCCAGCCAGACTAGCCCCACGCGTTTCGCCGCGGGTCGCGCGCAGCTCACCGACCCTGTGCGAGGATTCTCGGGTGACCGCCGGGACGCGGTTTCTCTGGATTCTCGTGGCGCTCGCGGGAGACCTGGTCGCCTACGGTGTGACCGGTTCCGCGACCTCCGCGGCCGCAGCGCTGTTCATGACCGTCTTCGTCGTGATTCCGTTGCTCAGCCGCTAGGCGTTCCGCCTCGGGGCGCTCAGGTGGTCGCGGTGATGGCGATGCCGCCGCGCGATTTCTGTCTGAGCGTGATGCGGACCTTCTCCGAGGGGATGCCGAGCGCCTCGGCGACGTCGTCCCGGATCGCGACGGCGAGCGCCTCGCAGAAGTGGCCCTCGTTGCGGTAGCGACCGAGGTAGAGCTTGAGCGACTTCGACTCGAGGCAGAGTCCCTGCGGCCAGTACTCGATCGTCGCCGTGTAGAGGTCGGGCTGGCCGGTGACCGGGCAGACGGCGGTGAGCTCGTCGCTCGTCATCTCGACGTGCGACACACCGGGGTTGGCGAACGTCTCAAGGCCCGCGTAGCGGGCGGGGTCCGCATGACCGAGCGCCACGAAAGCTGTCGAATCGGCCGTGGGCTCCATACCACTACTGTAGGGCCGACGACCCGCACGCTGCTCCGCCTGACCCATGACCGCTCAGCCTCCCGCGACGCGGAGCGGGAAATACGGCGGGCTGAGCAGGAAGCCGATGCGCGGCGCGCCGCTGCCGCTGCGGCCGCGCGCGAGCTCGAGGGCGGGGGCGATGCCGTGCACGGGGACGAAGCCGAGCTGGCGGACCGTCGCTGCGTCGCCCGCGCCCGCGACGAGCACTGCGCCGAGGCGGCCGAGCGCCGGCTGGCACGCGTTCCAGTCCCGGAACGGGAGCAGCGGGTGCACGGTGCGGCCGGCCCGGTACTCGGCGAGCGCCCGCGCGTCGGCCGCGACCGCCCGCTCCGCCTCGGCGAGAAGACGCGGATCGCGGCCGCCCCGCGTCGCGTGGAAGAAGGGCCGGTACGGCTGCTGCGTCGGATGCGCGAAACGGCGTGTGAAGCGGTTGACGAGGATTGCGGTGCCGCCGTCGGCGACCGGAAACGCGTCCCGCCATAGACGCAGCGCCAGCCCGAGCCCGAGGTAGGCGGCCAGCAGCGGGTTGGGTCGCTCCCGTGGCAGATACGGCGTCACCCCGGGCACCCCGATCACGATCGCGTCGAGCTGCCCGTCCAGCTCGGCGCGCCGCAGCTCGACCGCGCGCAGCAGCGCTTCGGCGTGGGCGACCGAAGGCGAGCCGGCGAACGCGGCCGCGGCCGTCAGCTCGGTCGGAATCGCACGCAGCGCCTGCAGGCGCACCCGGTCGGGCAGCAGCGTGAGAAGGTGGCGAAACGGCGAGCCCGCGATCCGCTCCAGTGCCTCGGACTCGTACGGATAGCCGCGAAGCGCGCCCAGGGTCTGCGGCTGGTTGAGGACGAGCGACACGCCGAACAGGGGCACACGCTGGGCCAGCGCCCGCTCGAGTGCGACCGCCAGTTGCCAGCCCTGCGACGCTCCGGTCTCGAGGAGTGAGAACGCCCCCGCCGCGCGCAGGGCGTCGGCCGCCGAGGCGCCGAGCAGGGCGGCCGGACCGCCGTGCAGCACCGACTCCGCCGCCGTGACCGTCACGACGAGGTCGGTCTCGACGAGTGCGCGGCTCACGTGCAGCGGCGGATGTGAGGTCTCGTCCAGCCGCAGCAGCTCCGGATCCTCGACGTCGTGCACGAGCACGCTGCCGTGGAACCGCCGTGCGAGCTCGGGGGTGACGAGGGATTCGAGCTCCCGCTGCGACGTGCGCCTGGCGAGCCCGCACGCGACGAGGATGGTCTGATAGCCGCTCGGAATGCCGAGCCGCTCGAGCTCGTCGACCACGGCGCCGATCGCGAGCTGGCGCGGGTCGGACGGCGAGCCCGGGATCGGCAGCGCCGGCGGCTCGACCACGATCGTCGCGCGCGTGCGCCGACCTGCGAGGGCGGCGAGCGGCTCGCCGTGGAGCGGAAAGCGCAGCGCGTCGCGCACTGCTGCACCGACGTCTGCGACCGCCTCGCCCGGCCGGGGCGGTCGCAGGACGAGTGCATCGTCGGGTGCCGCCGCGATCACGAGGCGGGTGCCGGACAGGAGTGGGATGCGGGGCACCCGCTGATTCAAGCACCGGCCGGAATCCGGCTACGGCTTCCTACGGATGCGCGTGCGGGCCGTGCTCGACAACGTCCACCCAACCTGCGAAGCTCGCGGAGGAGCGGAATGACTCGTACGCCTCGACTTTCCACGGTCGCCGCCGAGGCGGCCTTGATGCTCGTGGTGCTGGGGCTGGTGTTCGCCGCCGGGATCGCCGGCTGGGCGATCGGGCATGCGGGCCGGAAGAGCAGCAGCTCGACCGCGGCCGCTGCACCGGCGTCGTCTGCCACGGTGAGCCCGGCTGTCGCGGACGGCGCCCACACCTTCGTGCAGTTCGCGTGCTCGCAGTGCCACGGGCCGCAGGGGCGTGGCGGTGTCTCCGCGGACGTGCCGGCGCTCACGAGCGTCGGCAAGTCGTTGACGGTGGCGCAGCTGACGCACATCATCGACCACGGCCTGGGCGAGTCGAAGAACCCGACCAAGCCGTACATGCCGGTCTGGGGCGAGGTGATCTCGAGCACGCAGGTCTCCGATCTCGTCTCCTACATCCGCGCCGGGCTGCCTGCGGTCTCCCAGGACGAGCCGGTGCCCGTGCCGCAAGGCCAGGGCCCGGCGGTCGCCGGGGCGGCGCTCTATGTCCGCTACGGCTGCATCAACTGCCACGGCCCCAACGGCCTGGGCGGCGTGCCCAACCCGCTCTCACCCGACAAGACGATCCCGGTGCTCTCCGGTCAGGGCTTCCGCCACGAGTTCAACACCGACGCCAAGATCGCCGCCGTCATCCGCAGCGGCAGCGTCATCGGCAAGGCCCCGATCGTCAGCATGCCCCACTGGGGCGGCATCATCCCCGAGACCGACGTCACCGACCTGATCGCCTACCTGAAGACGCTGAAGTAGGGCGCAGAGAGCCCCGAGTCTTAGACTCGGGGAGATGAGCCCGAAGTCCCTCACCGGTCTCGAGCTCGTGCTCGACGACGCGCCCGCGCGCGACAGCGAGCTGTTCCTCGTCGACGGCAACAACCTCGCCTACCGCGCCTTCTTCGCGCTCCCCGAGGAGCTCGCGACGACCGAGGGCTTCCCGACGAACGCGCTGCTCGGCTTCACGAACATGCTCTTCAAGCTGCTCTCCGACTACAGGCCGAAGGGCGTGGCCGTCGCCTGGGACACCCGTCCGACGCACAGACACGCGATCGCCGAGGAGGCGGAGGTCGTCTACAAGGAAGGCCGGCGGCCGATGGCCGACCTCCTCGCCGAGCAGTTCCCGTACTTCCGCCCGATCGTCGAGGCGTTCGGCTACCGCAACCTCGAGTTCGAGGGCTGGGAGGCCGACGACGTGATCGCCACGCTCGCGACGCGCGCCGACCAGGAGGGGATCAAGACCACGGTGGTCTCGACCGACCGCGACGCCTTCCAGCTCGTCAGCGAGAGGGTCGCGCTGATGATGACGCCGCGCGGCGTGAGCGACGTTCAGGTCTACACGCCCGATCGCGTGGAGGCGCGCTACGGCATCCGCCCCGACCAGATCCCCGACTTCATCGGGCTGAAGGGCGACACCTCGGACAACATTCCCGGGATCCCCGGCATCGGCGACAAGACCGCGGGGCAGCTGATCGCGCAGTACGGCTCGGTCGAGGAGGTGATCGCGCACGCCGACGCACTCTCACCCGCACGCCGCAAGAACGTGATCCAGTTCGCCGATCAGGCGCGGCTGTCGAAGGAGCTGGCGACGATGCGGCGCGATCTCGACATCGACTGCGACCCGTCCGAGCTGGTCCTGGCGCCGCCCGACCGGTCCGAGCTGCGCGAGATGTTCCGCCGCTTCGAGTTCAGGGGGCTCCTCAACCGGATCGACGATCTCGACGAGGCCGTCCCCGCACGTGAGCGCGTCGTCGCCGGCACCGCCGTGCCGTGGCGCGAGGGGGAGCTGCCCGAGAGCGTGCAGGGCCGCGTCGGACTCGCGGTCGCGGAGGGCCGCTTCGCGCTTGCGCGGGAGGACGGCGTCCTCGTCGGCACGTGGAACGACGGTCTGGCCGGGCGGCTCCGCGCCGCCCAGATCGTCGCACACGACTACAAGTCCCTGCCGCGGCTCACGCAGCTCCCTGCCGAAGACACGATGATCGCCGCCTACCTGATCGAGCCCGGCCGGCCGGCGTACGAGCTCGACGACCTCGCGGCCGAGTACGGCGTCGAGGCGCTGCCGGAGCCCGAGGTCGAGGAGGAGACGGCGAGGCTCGTTCGTGCGGCCGAGGTACCGATGCGACTCGCAGAGCCGCTGCGTCTGCGGCTGCGCGAGCGCGGCAGCGAGGAGCTGTACGACCGCATCGAGTTGCCGCTCACCGCGGTGCTCGCGGCAATGGAGGACGTGGGCGTCAAGATCGACACGTACCGGATGGGGGAGATCACCGCGCGGCTCAGCGACCGGGTCGAAGAGCTCGAGTCGGCTGCGTTCGAGCTCGCGGGCGAGGAGTTCATGCTCGGCTCGACGCAGCAGCTCGCGCGGATCCTCTTCGAGAAGCTCGAGCTGACCCCCGGCCGCAAGGGCAAAACGGGCTACTCGACCGACACGCGCGTTCTGCGGACGATCCGCAACGAGCACCCGATCGTCGAGGTGATCGAGGAGTGGCGCGAGCTGACGAAGCTGCTGAACACGTACCTCGGCCCGCTGCCGGCGCTGATCGGCGAGGACGGCAGGCTGCACACGCATTTCAACCAGGCCGTTGCGGCGACGGGACGCCTGTCGACGTCGAACCCGAATCTCCAGGCGATCCCGGTTCGCACCGAACTCGGGCGCGAGATCCGCAGCGCGTTCGTGGCCGAGCCCGGGCACCGGCTCGTGTCGGCCGACTACTCCCAGGTCGAGCTGCGCATCCTCGCGCACGTCTCCGGCGAGCCGAAGCTGCGCGAGGCGTTCGCGCGCGGGGAGGACATCCACGCCGCCACGGCCGCCGAGGTGCTCGGGAAGGATCGAGCGACGTTGACGAAGGACGAGCGCAATGTCGCGAAGATGGTCAACTTCGGGATCATCTACGGCATCTCCGCGTTCGGGCTCTCGGAGAACCTCGAGATCCCGCGCGACGAGGCCCAGGCGTACATCGACACGTATCTCGCGCGCTTCCCGCTCGTGCAGGACTTCATCCAGCGCACGATCGAGCAGGCGAAGCGCGACGGCTACGTGACGACGCTGTTCGGCCGCCGCCGGCCGGTGCCCGAGATCCGCGCGTCGAACAGGCAGACGCGCTCCCTCGGCGAGCGCCTCGCCGTCAACTCGGTCATGCAGGGAACGGCGGCCGACGTGATCAAGGTGGCGATGGTGAACGCGCACCGGCGCCTGCGCGACGAGGGCCGCAGTGCCCGGCTCGTGCTCCAGGTGCACGACGAGCTGCTCGTCGAGGCGCCGGACGCGGAGGTGTCGGCCGCGAAGGAGCTCCTGCGCGAGGAGATGACCGGCGCCTATCCGCTCGACCCGCCCATGGCCGTCGACGTGGGCGCGGGCGACGACTGGAACGACGCCAAGAGCTAGTGCTCCGGCGCTGCTTCCTGACGCTCGTCGTCGCAGGCTTCGCGCCGGCAAGCGTCGCGTCGGCATATCCCTGGCCGTTCAAGCCGTTCCACAGGCAGCATCCGATCCGCGGCTTCTTCGGCGACCCCCGCACCGTCTACCGGAAGGGCCTCGTCGCGAACGCGCTCACCGGGCCCGGCGTCTTCTCGTTCCACCAGGGCATCGACATCGCAGCTCCCGACGGCACGGCGGTCTACCCGGTCGAGAGCGGGACCGCCCGCTACCTCGGCGCGTCCACGCTCGCGATCACGACCGGCCACGACGTCAGGTTCCAGTACTTCCACGTCGTCCCGGTGGTCGGCGAGGGAGAGCACGTGACCGCGAGCCGGACGGTGATCGGCTACGTGCAGGCTCCGTACGGTCATGTCCACATCACCGAGATCGACGGCATACGCGTCGTGAACCCGCTGGCGAAAGGTCATCTGACGCCGTACCGAGACACGACGAGGCCGACCATCCGCGCGGTCACCGTGGAAGACCGGCTCGGGCCGGTCGACGGCCCGCTCTGCGGCCGCGTCGAGCTCGACGCCGACGTCTTCGACACGCCGCCGCTGCCGGTGCCCGGGTCGTTCGGCGGGCTGCCGGTCTCGCCCGCGTTCGTCGCCTGGTCGCTGACCCGCGCGGGCCACGGCGTGGTCGTGAGACGGGTGGTGGCGGACTTCCGCACCGCGCTGCCGCCGAACAGGAAGTTCTGGACCGTGTACGCGAGGGGGACATATGAGAACTCGCCTCGCCTCGGGAGCGAGCAATACCGCTCGCTCCCGGGCCGGTACCTGTTCCTCCTCGCCGGCAGCCTCGACACGGCGATGCTGCCGAACGGCGCCTACGTCGTCACCGTGCGGGCACGGGACGTCCGCGGCAACACTGCGGTCGCCACGCGGCGGATCTCGATCCTGAACGAGCGCGCGGCCGCCTGCCCGGGCTCGCTTTCGGGACCGGGCCGGGCTGCGGTGCCGCCGCCGCTGCTGGCGAAGCGTCCCTCCTAGCCGAGCCCGAGCTCCGAGCGGTACGCGCGGCGGTAGATGCCCTTCAGCCGCTCGACGCGCGCGACGTACGCGCGGGTCTCCGGGAACTGCACCTGCTCGTGCTCTCGGCGCCAGCGGTCGACGTTCTCCTGACCGGCGTTGTAGGCGGCGAGCGCGGTGCGCTCGTCGTGGTACTTGTCGAGCAGGTGTCGCAGGTACCACGCGCCGTAGCGGACGTTGATCTCGGGGTCGTAGAGGTCGGAGACGACGAACTTCGAGCCGCCGGTCCGCAGCGCGATCCCCTTCGCGGTCGCCGGTTGGAGCTGCATGAGGCCGATCGCGCCGGTGCTGGAGCGCGCATCCGCGTTGAACTTGCTCTCCTGCTCGATCACTGCCGCGACGAGCGCCGGGTCGAGCCGGTAGCTCGCAGCGTGCCCCCGTACGATCGACGCGTAGCGAAGCGGATACCAGAGCCTCGCCCACCACGGCGGCTCCGTCCGCTGCAGGTAGACGAACGCACCGCCCGCGAGGAGGACGAGCACGACCGGCAGGAGCAGCCGCCTCAGCAGGACGAGAGCCTCTCCACGACGTCCGCGACGAACGCGTCGAGGGCCGCGAGCGTGCCGTCGTTCACGAAGGCGAAGTCTGCGCGGCCGAGCTTCTCCTCCTCGGGGACGAGCCGGGGCTCACGCTCGGTGAAGCCGCTGCGGCGCCGTTCGCGGACGGCGGCAGGAGCGGTGACGACCACGACCTTGTCGAAGCGGCGCTCGCCGCCCGTCTCGTAGAGCAGCGGCACCTCGACCACGGCGAGGGCGGGCGGCTCGTCCCGCGACCGCAGCTCCTCGAGCCAGACCTCGTGCGCGTGTACGACGCGCGGGTGGATCTGCCGCTCGAGCCAGGCCAGCTCCTCCCGGTCGGCGAAGACGATCCGGCCGACACGTGCGCGGTCGACCTCTCCGTCGGGGCCGAAGACGCCGTCGCCCCAGCGCGCGCGCAGCACCGTCCTGAGCTCGGCGTCCTCGCGGTAGACGCGGTGCACGACCTCGTCGCTCGAGGCGACGGCGGCCCCGCGGCGCGCAAAGGCTGCGAGCGCCTCGCTCTTGCCTGCCGCGATACCCCCGGTGATCGCGACCGCGAGCGGCCGCCGCGCCACTACTCGACGGCGGGCTCGGCTTCGGCCGAGACCTCGGTGGGCTCGTCGTCGGCCGCGGGCTCGGTGCTGTCCTCGACGGTGACGGCCGCGGGGACCGGCTCGTCGGCGAAGACGTCCTCCGACAGGTCGATCGACGGCGGCGCGGCCTCGTCGCCCGGCTTCGGCTGGACGGGCATGCCGTCCTCGACGCGCTTGAGCGAGAGCGACAGGCGCCGCCGCTCGGCGTCGACCTCGAGGATGCGCACGTTCACCGTGTCGCCCTGCGACACCACCTCGCGCGGGTTCTCGACGTGGTGCTGCGCGAGCTCGGAGATGTGCACGAGCCCCTCGACGCCCGGGAGGATCTCGACGAAGGCGCCGAACGTGACGACCTTCGTCACCTTGCCCTGCACGACGTCGCCCTCCTGGTAGCTCTCGAGCACCTGCTGCCACGGATCGCTCTGCGTCTGCTTGAGACCGAGGGAGATCCGCTGCCGCTCGCGGTCGATGTCGAGCACCTTGACCTGAACCTTCTGGCCGATCTCCAGCACCTCGGACGGATGATTCACGTGGCTCCACGAGAGCTCCGAGATGTGGATCAGCCCGTCCATCCCGTCGAGGTCGACGAAGGCGCCGAAGTCGACGATGTTCGAGATCGTGCCCTCGACGACGTCGCCCGGGTTGAGCTTGTCGAGGATCGCCTGCCGCATCTCCTTGCGCTCGTCCTCGAGGACGGCGCGACGCGACAGCACGACGTTGTTGCGCGAGCGGTTGAGCTCGATCACCTTGCAGCGGAGCTCCTGCCCGAGATACTCGTCGAGGTCCTGCACGCGGCGGATGTCGACAAGCGACGCCGGCAGGAAGCCGCGCACGCCGAGATCGAGGATGAGTCCGCCCTTGACCACCTCGATCACGCGGCCGGTGACGGGGTCGCCCTGCTCGTGCGCCTGCTCGATCGCCTTCCAGGCGAGCTCGAAGCGGGCCCGCTTCTTCGAGAGGATCAGCCGGCCCTCCGCGTCCTCCTTCGTCATCACGAGCGCGGCGATCTCGTCGCCGACGGAGACCTCGTCCGCCGGGTTCACCGAGCGGCGGATCGACAGCTCGCTGACGGGGATGACGCCTTCCGACTTGTAACCGATATCGACGAGCACCTCGTCCTTGTCCACCCGGACGACGGTGCCGTGGACGACCTCCCCTTCGTTGATGGTGGGGAACGTCGACTCGTAGTCGGGGATCAGCTCGCCGTCCGGGCCGGTCGTCCAGACGCCTTCTTCGAGCCGAGGGTCGTTGATGGTCTCGTTTGCCATAGAGGCGGGCAGTATAGCCCCACGCTTCTAGACGCCCTTCGTCGCGGCTTGTTAGCCGGGTTCCGACGGACGTCTTACCGGACTCGCATGCATCTCACCACGATGCTCGGCATTATGCAGGGGTGCACGATGGGCTGGCGCTCGTGCACGCCGTCAGGCAGGCGTCCTGGGCGGCGTCGACGTACGGCAACACCGCCGTACGCGTCGCGCTGCGCGGAAACCGGCTGAGGCTCGGCGGGCGCGAGGAGCGGCTCGTCTTCGTCGTCGGCTCCCCCCGCTCGGGCACGACGTTCGTGGGCGGCTCGCTCGGCTCCCAGCCGGGCTTCGTCGACCTCGGCGAGGTGCCGCTGCTGAAGGCTGCCGTGGCGCGGCTCGCACCGCTCCCGGAGGACGAACAGGCGCTG
>Ga0187779_10001080_pt1 | contig 17265 bp, 15 predicted proteins | sample 1015_Q2_SP10_10__FD_132435 | JGI IMG/M metagenome (GOLD analysis project Ga0187779, IMG submission 132435) | Tropical peat soil microbial communities from peatlands in Department of Meta, Colombia - 1015_Q2_SP10_10_MG | ecosystem: Environmental > Terrestrial > Soil > Wetlands > Peat | place... | reverse complement strand
TGCCGGAGGCGGTCGGCGCCGCGACGGGCAGCCGCGTCGCGGCCGGAGCCTGGGCCTACGTGCGGGACGCCGTGCCGGTCGATTTCCTCGCGGGCCGGATGGCCGTGGGGCTGGCCGCCACGGACGTCGAGGCGACGGTGCGGGCAGAGGGCCTAGCCGGGCGGATCCGGATCCCGGTGGGAGTGGAGCCCGGCCCCGATTCCCTGGCCGACGGCTGGACCGTCGCGGCCGAGCTCGCGAGGAGCTACCGGCAGACCCTGGATTCGACGTGGCGTGTCTGGCTGCCGCTGGACATGGGCCTCGCGTGGACCATGCGGCGCGAGGGCCCGGAAGCGGTCCGCGAGCTGATGCAGGGAGAGACGCGGGCCGGAGGAGACTGCCTCGCCGGCCTGATCTCGGGGTGCCGGCGGTGGCTGGGCCTGGACGCGGCCGCTCCGGCCACGCGCTTCCGGCCGGCGGAGCTCCGGGTGCTCGTCTCCGGCCGCTGGTTCCCGTCGCGCGCGGCGGTGGGCCTGGCACACGACTGCACGGTGGGTTCGGACTTCGCGTGCCTGCGACTGGTGGCCCTCGGTTTTCTTCCTCCGATACCCGCCGGCCCGGTGCCGCTGGCGAGCTTCGCGGGCTACGTGCGGACGCGCGGTCCGAAGGGCGCGCTCCTGCGGGCGCTCGCGGACCGGAACGGTGGCGTCGGCGACCGGTTCGCACGAGCCGTGGGCGTGCCGGAGGATTCGCTCGTCCGTGGCTGGCGCAGCTGGGTGATGACCGGAGGAGGACAGCCGCGGGTCACGGCGAACCTGCGGGACGCCTGGCCGGCGGTGCTCGTCGCGGGGCTCCTGATCCTGGCCGCGTCGCGGAGCGGACGATGGCGCTGAACCGGCAGGCGTGGCTGTGGGGCCCCGTCCTCGCGGCGCTCCTCCTCCTCGTCGCGCTGCTGCCGCCGCGCGTTCCCGAGGAGGATCGCGGCCCGTTCCCCTTCGTCCGCACGTCCTCTCCGGTCTTCTGGGGCGGCAACGCACCGGCTTCGTACCGCCGCGACGTGCAGACGGCGCTGCGGGTGCAGCAGGCGAGCGTCCAGCACGCCGCACTGGCCGATTCGATATTGGCGGCGTCCCGCGGGCCGCGCGCGCTCCACGCCACCGACGGTGCCGTCACGCTCGTCTACGAGACGCCCCTCGGGGCCGACTCCGCCCGATTCTGGCTGGACGCGGTGACGCGGGAGCTGGAGCTGTACCCGCGCGCCGGAGCCGCGGGCATGCCGCTCGTGGTCGCGCTGCTGTCGGACCCGGCTCGCGAGCGCGGCGAGGTCGCCTGGTACTGGACCGTGCGCGAGCTGCTCGACCGGGCGGGATCCGGCCACGCCTGCATCGTGACGGTGAACTTCTACGCCCGGGCGGAGTGGGTCCGCGCCGCGACCTACGTGGCCCACGACGCATCCGGGCGCCCGGTGACCCGGTGGCTGGGCGCGTGCGCCCTGTACGCGCGGTTCGGGGCCCCGGGCGCGGCGGTCGAGCGCTGGGCGGTCGGCGACGCGAGGCTCTGGTACCAGTGGTATCCGCTCACGACGACACTGCTCGAGGCGCGTCGTACCGTGCGGCGACGGGAGGTCCGCAACGGGCTCGGTTCGTACGATGCGCCGTGGTGGACGCCCGCGTGGCTGGCGGGCAGCTGCCTGCGGGGAGCCCCGAGCCCGTGCCTGCGGGCGATGGGCCTCGAGACGGGCGACCGGGACCGGTACGCGGACGCGACGCTCTCGCCTGCGCGGCTGCTGGCGTTCCTGCTCGCCGCCGGCGCCCCGGAGCGATTCGCCGCCTTCTGGCACTCGGCCGCGCCGGCCGCCTCGGCGCTGGCCACGGCCTACGGCGCGCCGGCCGGCACGCTGGTGCAGGACGCGCTCCGCCACTGGTACGAGGTGCCGTCGCCGGGCGGACCGCGCACGGACGCGCGGACGGTGCTGGTGGGACTCGCGTGGGCGTTGCTCGCCGTGTGGCTCGGCCTGGTGGCCGGGCGGCGCCGGCAGTCCGCTCCCTAGGCCTGGTCCAGCGGCACGACGAACCGGACGAGGATCCGCTCGCGGGACTGAGGGCTCACCGCACAGAACGACTTGCCGCCGAGGAGCCGCTTCACGCCGTTGACCTCCGCTTCGCCGATGCTCGGGACGTCGCGGAACGTGATCTCCAGCGTCTGGCCCGCCGTGAGCTGGTAGCGCACCGGCCGGCCCTGCAGCCGGTGGTACGGATCGACCTTCGCGAGGCCGGCCGCCAGGCTCTCCTTGATCGCGGCCACCCGCTCGGCCGCCGCGAGCCCCTTCACGCCGCCGGGCATTCGCGCTCCCGCCGTCGCCCGCCGTTGCGGAGGACCACCTCGGCATTGCGCGCCAGGCCGGCGCGTCCTGCGCGCTCGAGCGCGGTGGTCCCCAGCAGCTCGTCGAACTGCCGCGCCGACATCGTGGCGATGTCCCGGAGGGCGGGCCACGCGGCGGCGGGCCGCGCCCGGTAGCGCGGCTCCGTCGTCTCCCGCGCGAAGCGGACGTTCCACGGGCAGACGTCCTGGCACACGTCGCAGCCGAACAGCCAGTCGCCCATCGCGGGCTGCAGCGACTCCGGCACGGGGCCGCGGGTCTCGATCGTGAGGTAGGAGATGCAGCGGGTGGCGTCGAGCACGCGCGGCTCGGGGAACGCCCCGGTCGGGCACGCGTCGAGGCAGCGGCGGCACGTGCCGCAGCGGTCGGCCTCGAACGGCGCGTCGGCGGCGAGCCGGAGGTCGGTGAGCAGCACGCCGACGAACGTGAACGAGCCGATGTGCGGATGGATCAGCATCGTGTTCTTGCCGATCCACCCCAGGCCGGCGCGTCGCGCGAGTTCCCGCTCGGGCAGGGGGCCGGCGTCCGCGTAGGCGCGCCACTGTCCCGTACCCGCGGCGGCGGCGAGACCGGTCCCGAGCCGCTCGAGCTTCGCCTGCATCACCGCGTGGTAGTCGTCGCCGAGCGCGTAGCGCGCGATGCGGCCGCGCCCCGCCGCCGGCTCGCCGACCCGCTGCCAGTAGTTGTGGAGCACGACGATCGCGGACCTCGCCCCGGGCCAGGCCCGCGCGGGCTCCCGGCGGCGCGGCGCCTGGCGCTCGAGATAGCGCATGTCGCCCTGGTAGCCGCGGGCCAGCCAGCGGTCGAGCGCGGCGGCGGCGGCCGAGGGCGCGAGGTCCGTGACGCCGTAGGCGTCGAACCCGAGGTCGCGGGCGAGGGTCTTCGCCGTCGCGGCGAGGGCGTGAGGGGTCACGGCGCCAGCAGATCCCGCCGCCAGCGCGCCACCCGCACGACGTCCTCGGGCGGGGGAACCGCGCGCTCGTCGCCGTAGGCCGTGTGCATCCGCCACCGCACGTACTCCGGCGGAGGCAGGGGGAGGAACGGCGGCTCCCGGTACCAGCCGCGCCGGCGCATGGACCAGGCGAGGGCCACGAGGTCCCGTGCGACGCGCGGATTGATGATGGCCCGCCCGACGAGGGCGAGCGCCAGCGCGCGCCACGTGCGCGTCGTCGTTCTTTGTGCCACCAAGATGGAACCTGTATATTCGCCCCCTCACCCCGTGGCAAGAGGGTTCCCGATGTCAGCAGCTGGCGATCGTCGCAGCGGACCGAGGCACCTCGGGCCGACCGAGGACGAGCGTCTGTTCAGCGTCCCGCATCCCATCGAGCGGCGGCGCGAGTTCGTGTCGTCGGACCCGTGGCGCGTGCTGCGGATCATGGGCGAGTTCGTGGAGGGGTTCGACACGCTGGCGGGCGTGACCTCCGGGGTCACGTTCTTCGGCTCGGCGCGCACCAAGCCGGACGACGTGCACTACCGGGCGGCGACCGAGACCGCGCGCCGCTTCGCCGGCGCCGGCTTTTCCATCATCACGGGCGGCGGGCCGGGCATCATGGAATCGGCCAATCGCGGCGCCCAGGAGGGCGGCGGCCCGTCCATCGGCCTGAACATCGAGCTGCCCTTCGAGCAGGGCACCAACGAGTACGTCGGCACCGCGATGCACTTCCGGTACTTCTTCGTCCGCAAGACGATGTTCGTGAAGTACTCGATCGGCTTCGTGGTCTTCCCGGGCGGCTACGGTACGCTGGACGAGCTGTTCGAGTCGCTGACGCTCATCCAGACCGGCAAGATCAAGCACTTCCCCGTGGTGCTGTTCGGCACCGACTACTGGCGCGGGCTGGTGGACTGGCTGCGGACGACGGTGGCGGCGCAGGGGAAGATCGACGTGCGCGACCTGGACATCTTCCACGTCACCGACGACCCCGCCGTCGCGGTGGACGTGATCGTGCGGGCGCGCGAAAAGCTGATGGCGATGCGGTCGGAGCCGATGACCGGCCGGTCGGTGGATGGGCTGTTCTAGGTCGGCGGGCGCGTCGCGGACGGTGACGCGGTGAGCGAGGCCGGCGGCCGGCCGGCCCTGAGCGGCCGGTACCTGTGGTACGCGCTCGCACTGCTGGCGCTCGGCAACCTGCTGAACTACCTCGACCGCAACATCATCCTCGCCCTGTTCGAGCCGATCAAGGACGAGCTGGACATCTCGGACACGCAGCTCGGCTGGCTGGGCTCGTCGTACGCCATCGCCTTCGCACTGGGCGCACTGGGCGCGGGCGTGCTGTCCGACCTGCGCTCACGCCGCGCCGTCATCGCCGGCGGCGTGGCGCTGTGGAGCGGCTTCACCGCCGCCGGCGGGATGGCGGTCTCGTACTGGCACCTCCTGACCACGCGCGGCGTCGTCGGTGCGGCGGAGTCGTCGTACCTGCCGTCGGCGCAGGCGATGCTCGCCGACTACTTCCCCGATCGCGGCCGCGCGCAGGCGATGGGGATCTTCTGGGCCGGGCTGGCCGTCGGCGGCGTGCTGGCGGTCTGGCTGGGCGGCCACCTGGCCACCGCGTTCGGGTGGCGCACGGCGCTGATCGTGGTGGGGCTGCCCGGCCTCGTGTTCGCCGTGCTGCTCGCGCGGCTGCGCGATCCGCGTCCGACGGCGCGCGCGGCCGCCCGGCGACCGGTCCGGCCGTTCGCCATCACCCCGCGCCTGGTGCTGCGGGCCGGTCTCCCGCTCCTGCTGTCGATCCCGGTCGGCGCGGCAGCCTTCGGGGCGATGGTGCTGTTCCGGGGGCTGCCGGCCGCCGCGGACACCGCCGTGTTCGGCGCGATCGTGGGCGTCGGACTCGTGTGGACGATCCTCAAGTGGGTCCGGGTCGCGATGCGGTGGCGTCACAAGCTGCTGCCGGGCGTGCCGGGCGACGCCGTCGACGAGATGCTGGACGCCGCGGCGGTCGTGCTCCGGACGCCTACCCTCATCTGGATGTTCATCGGGGGCGCGCTGACGACCGCGGCGATGAACTCGCTGGTGGCGTGGTCGGCGAGCTACCTCCAGCGGGTGCTCGACATGTCGCTGCTGCAGGCGGGCCGCCAGATCGGCCTCGTCGGCCTGGTGGCGGGCGTGCTCGGGTCGTGGATCGGGGGGCGCTCGGGCGACCGGCTGATGGAGCGGACGCCGGCGGGACGCGTCATCGCCAGCGCCATCGGCTTTCTGGCCGGCGCGCCGATCTGCGTGGTGCTGCTCCTGGTGAACGACGTGCGGCTGTTCTCGGGGCTGTTCTTCGTGGTGGTGTTCTTCTTCACCTGGTACAACGGCCCGGTCGCCGCCGTGCTGTTCGACGTGGTGCCGCGCGGGATCGCGGCCACCGTGATGGGGGCCTACGTCTTCTTCATCCACATCGCCGGCGACGCGATCGCGCTCCCGGTGGTGGGCGTGCTGTCGGACCGCTACGGGCTGCGCATCGCCCTGATGACGCTGCCCGCGGTCGGCCTGCTGGGAGGCGCACTGCTGCTGCTCGCGGTGCCGACCGTCGCGACCGACATGGCGCGGGTCAGGAAGCCGGCGGCGGCGTGAGCGCCTGCCGCATGCGCTGCACCTCGGCCAGGTAGCCGGCCAGCGACGCCGCCTCGCGGGCGGCGTCCCAGCCCAGCTCGCGCGCGAGCAACCCGGCGACGACCGGCGACACCTCGGTCCCCTGCCCGGGGTGCTGCCGGAACAGGTGCGTGCGGCGCATCATCACGTCGCTGACGGACAGCGCCATCTCGCGCCGCGCCTGGTGCACCACTTCGGCGCGCAGCACCGGCATGCCGGAGGCGAGCGGCTCCGCCAGCAGGCTGTCCCGGACCGCCAGGTTGGCGACCGCCATCGCCTCGGAGCCGTAGGTGGCGACCAGGTGACGTGCCGCCGCCTCGCTCAGCCGCTCCTTCACCAGCTCCCGGACCAGCAGCTCGAGGTCCGCGACCTCGCCGCCGGGCAACGGCTCGTCGGCAGTCGGCGCGCGCCCGGCGAGGCTGCGTCCGTCGAGCCGGTGGAGCCGCATCGCCACGAGGTCGACCAGCTCGGCCGCCATGGACCGGTAGGTGGTGAGCTTGCCGCCGGTGATGGTCAGCAGGCCGGAGGCGCTCTCGAGAATCCGGTGCTCGCGCGGCACGGCGGCGGTCGCCGCCTGGCCACCGTCCCGGAGCAGGGGCCGGAGTCCGGCCCACGCCGCGATCACGTCGGCGGGCGCCAGCCGCGCGTCGGGGAACAGGGCGTTGGCCGAGCGCAGCAGATACGTGATGTCGTCGGCCGTCGGACCGACGGCGCCAGGGTCGCCGTCATAGTCGGTGTCGGTCGTGCCGATGACGGTGACGTCGTCCCACGGCAGCACGAACATCACGCGGCCGTCGATGGGCGACGTCATCGTGAGCGCCCCGGTGTTCCCGACGCGGGCGTGGGGAACGGCGACGTGGACGCCCTTGGTCGGGCGCAGCACCGGCTCCGCCCCCGGCTCGTCCATCTGCCGGATCGCGTCGGCCCACGGCCCGGTCGCGTTCACCGTCACGTGGGCGCGGACCGTCAGCTGCCGGCCGTCGACGAGATCGTCGACGACGCTGCCGCGGAGCTGGCCGGCGGCCTTCTCGAAGGAGCGCACGGCGGCGTAGCTCGCGACCAGCGCGCCGGCGCGGTGGGCGGCGCGGACGTTGGCCAGCACCAGGCGCGCGTCGTCGCAGCAGGCGTCGTAGTACACGGCGCCCCCGAGCAGGCCCTTCGAGCGGAGCTGCGGCTCGGTCTTGCGGACCGCCCGGCGCGACAGCGTGCGATGCACGTGCACGTTGCGGAAGGCGGACAGGAGATCGTACAGCCACAGGCCGGCGGCGAGCCGGGCGCGGCCGACGCGCGCGCCGGCGTGCACCGGGAAGAGGAACGCCATCGGCCGCACGAGGTGCGGCGCGATGCGGAGCAGGATCCGGCGCTCGCGGCTGGCCTCGAACACCAGCCGCAGCCAGCCATGCTCCAGGTAGCGGAGCCCGCCGTGCACCAGGCGGGTCGAGCGGCTCGACGTGCCGCTGGCGAAATCGCCGCCCTCGAGCAGCGCGGTGCGGATGCCGCGCCGCGCCGCGTCGCGGGCGATGCCCGCGCCGGTGATGCCCCCGCCGATCACCATCAGGTCGAGCGGCCCGGCGGCCATCGCCTCGAGATCCGCATGGCGCGTCTCAGCGGAGAACGCCGGGTCCATGGCCCAATTTGCCACCAAAACGGCGCGTCCGCACGGTGCTGCTGCGCTGGCCCACGCCCGGGGCCCGGGCTAGCTTTGCTGCAGCCGGCGGGCACCGCGCGCCGGAACACGGAGCCGGATCATGGTCGGGCAGAACGGTCGTCGGGTCGCCATCATCGCGGGCTGTCGCACCCCCTTCGCGAAGTCCGGAACGGTCCTCAAGGACATCAGCGCCGTCGAGCTCGCGCGGCTCGCCACCCGCGAGCTGCTGGCGCGGACGGAGATCGAGCCGGCGAAGGTGGACCAGGTGGTATTCGGGCAGGTGATCCCGTCGGTGCTCGCGCCGAACGTCGCGCGCGAGGTCAGCCTGTTGCCCCAGTTCCCGAAGACCGTGCCCGCGTTCTCGCTCAATCGCGCGTGCGCCTCCTCGGGGCAGGCCGTCGCCGAGGCCTACGACCAGATCGCGCTCGGGCAGGCGGACGTGATCGTCGCCGGCGGGACGGAGTCGCTGTCGGACATCCCGATCCTCCACTCGCGGCGGTTCGCCGAGCTGCTCGTGCAGGCCAGCAGGGCGCGCACGCTCGGCAAGCGGCTGGCGACGCTCGCCCGGACCCGGCCGCGCGACCTCGTCCCGGTCACGCCCGCGATCGCCGAGCCCTCGACCGGCCAGACCATGGGACAGTCGGCCGAGAAGATGGCGAAGGAGAACGGCATCACGCGGCGCGCCCAGGACGAGTTCGCCCTCCGCTCGCACCGGCTCGCGGCGCAGGGCACGGCCGACGGACGCCTCACCGCGGAGATCGCGCCGGTGTTCGTGCCGCCCGCCTACGAGCCGGTCACGACGGACAACGGCATCCGAACCGACGGCACGCTCGAGCAGCTCGCCGCCCTCAAGCCGGCGTTCGACCGCCGCTACGGCTCCGTGACCGCGGGGAACGCGTCGCCGCTCACCGACGGCGCCTCCGCCGTGCTGGTGATGAGCGACGAGGCGGCGCGGGCGGCGGGCTACGCGCCGCTCGCGTACGTGCGCTCGTACGCCGTGGCCGCCGTGGATCCGGGCGGCCAGCTGCTCATGGGTCCGGCCTACGCCGTGCCGCGTGCGCTCGAGCGGGCGGGCATCGCCTGGAAGGACCTCGGCCTGGTGGAGATGCACGAGGCCTTCGCGTCGCAGGTCCTGTCGAATATTCAGGCCTTCGAGTCGGATATGTGGGCGCGCGAGCACCTCGGCCGCAGCGGCCGCGTGGGCGAGGTGAACCGGGACACGCTGAACGTCATGGGCGGGTCGATCGCGATCGGCCACCCCTTCGGCGCCACGGGCGGGCGCATCGTCACCACGCTCGCCAACGAGATGCGCCGCCGCGACGTGCAGTTCGGGCTGGTCTCCGTGTGCGCCCAGGGCGGCATGGGGTTTGCCATGGTCCTCGAGCGGAGGTGAAGACGGGAATGAGCGCGGGTTCGGGCACGGGCGCTTTCACCACCGTGATGGACGACGGCGTGGCCGTCGTCTCGTTCGACCTGCCCGGCGAGAGCGTGAACAAGTTCACGCGCGCCGTGCGCGCCGAGTTCGCGGCGCTCCTCGCCGGCCTCCAGGCCGACGCCGCGGTGCGCGCGCTGGTCATCATCTCGGGCAAGCCGGACATCTTCGTCGCAGGCGCCGACATCGACGAGTTCGTCGCCGCGCGGACGGCCGAAGATGCCGCGCGTCTCTCGCGCGTCGGTCAACAGCTGCTCGACCAGGTGGCGACCTCGCCCAAGCCCGTGGTGGCGGCGATCCACGGCGCGTGCCTCGGCGGCGGCCTCGAGCTGGTGCTCGCCTGCCACTACCGCGTTGCGAGCGACGATCCGAGGACGGTGCTCGGCGCACCGGAAGTGAAGCTCGGCCTCCTGCCCGGCGCCGGCGGCTGCAACCGCCTGCCGCCGGTCGTCGGCCTGCGCGCCGCGCTCGACCTCATCCTCACCGGCCGGAACGTCCGCCCAAACCGCGCCATCAAGATGGGCCTGGTGGACGAGCTGGTCCCGCGGGCCATTCTCCGGGACGTCGCGGTGGCGGCGGCGCGGCGGCTGGCGGACGCACCGCTGCACCGGCGGCCGAGGGGCGGAGCGGCGGGGTGGTTCTTCGACCGCACCGCCCTCGGCCAGGCCATCGTGCTGCGGCGAGCCCGATCGATGACCGCGAAGCAGACGGCGGGCCACTACCCGGCTCCGCTCGCCGCGCTGGACGTGATCCGCTACAGCCTGGCGAGCGGCCAGGTGCTGGGACTGCCGTACGAGGCCGAGCGGTTCGGCGAGATGGCGATGACGGACGTGTCACGCCGCCTGGTCGAAGTGTTCTTCGCGACCACGGCCCTGAAGAAGGATCCCGGCGTGCCTCCGCCCGCGCCGGCGCCGCGGCCCGTCGCGCGGCTCGGCGTCCTCGGCGCCGGGTTCATGGGGTCGGGCATCGCCGCGGTGGCGGCGGCGCAGGCCGGCGTGCCGGTGCGGCTGAAGGACGCGGATCTGCCGCGGGTGGGCGGCGGCCTGAAGACGGTCGCCGGGATCGTCGAGGAGCGGGTGCGACGGCGCAGCATCAGCCGTCGCGAAGGCGCCCGCGAGATGGCGCTCGTCTCCGGGGGCACCGACTTCGCCGGTTTCCGCTCCGCGGACCTGGTGATCGAGGCGGTGTTCGAGGACCTGGAGTTGAAGCGGCAGGTGCTGCGCGAGCTCGAGGCGGTGGCGCGACCCGGGTGCGTGTTCGCGTCGAACACGTCGACGATCCCCATCTCGCGGATCGCGGAGGCCTCGGCGCGGCCGGACACGGTGGTCGGCATGCACTTCTTCTCCCCCGTGCACCGCATGCCCCTGCTCGAGGTGGTCGTGGGCGCGCGCACGGCGCCGGAGACCACGGTGACGGCGGTCGCCTTCGGGCGGCGACTGGGCAAGACCGTCATCGTCGCGCAGGACCGGCCGGGCTTCTTCGTGAACCGGATCCTCGCCCCCTACATCAACGAGGCCGGGCGCCTGCTGATGGAAGGCGTGCCGATCGCCGCGATCGATGCGGCCATGACTGCCTGGGGCTTCCCGGTGGGACCGATCACCCTGCTCGACGAGGTCGGCCTCGACGTGGCCGCCAAGGCCGGGCACGTGATGCAGGAGGCGTTCGGCGACCGCCTGGCCGAGGCGTGCAATCTCGGGGCGCTGGTGGCGGACGGGCGGCTGGGACGCAAGAACGGCCGCGGCTTCTTCCTGTACCGGGCCGGCAAGAAGTCCGACCCGGACGCCTCGGTGTACGGGGTCCTCGGCGCAACGCCCGCGGCACCGCCGGTGGACGCGGCGCCGGTCGCGGAGCGGCTGGCGTTCGCCATGCTCAACGAGGCCGCCCGCGCGCTCGAGGAGGGCGTGATCGCGCAGCCGCGTGACGGCGACGTCGGCGCGCTGTTCGGGATCGGCTTCCCGGCCTTCCGCGGCGGCCCGTTCCGGACCATCGACGCCCTCGGCGCGCGCACCGCGGTGGACACCCTGTCGCGCCTGGCCGAGACGCACGGCGCGCGGTTCGCACCCGCCGCCTCCCTGCTCGCGCAGGCCGAGCGCGGCGGCCGATTCTACCCTTCACACCGGTAACCCACGCATGCTGCGTCGCACGTTCCTCTACCTCAGCGAGCAACCGCAGATCTTCGCCTTCATTCGCGGCAACGCACTGGCCCGGCGGCTGGCGTCCCGGTTCGTGGCCGGGGAGACCATCGATTCCGCGGCGGCGGCGGTCCGGGAGCTGAACGGACGCGGGATCGCGGCCAGCCTCGACCTGCTGGGCGAGAGCGTCACCAAGGCGGACGAGGCACGCGCATGCGCCGACACGGTCCGCCAGATCCTCGACCGGATCGCGGCCGACAAGCTCGACTGCAACGTGTCCGTGAAGCTCACCCAGCTCGGGCTCGACCTCGACCACGGGCTGTGCGTCGAGAACATGCGGCGCATCCTGGACCGCGGCCGGGACGTGGGGATCTCCGTGCGCATCGACATGGAGAGCAGCGCGCACACCCAGCGCACCCTCGACCTGTTCGAGCGCGACCTGCTTCCCGCCTACGGGGACCGGGTCGGCATCGTGGTCCAGTCGTATCTGCGGCGCAGCGCGGCGGACATCGACCGGCTCATCGGCCTCCGGGCGCGGGTGCGGCTGTGCAAGGGGGCGTACCAGGAGCCCGCGACGATCGCGTTTCCCGACAAGGCCGACGTGGACCGGAGCTACGCCGAGCTGATCGAGCAGCTGCTCGAGCGCGGCCACCAGCCGGCCGTGGCCACCCACGACCCGGCGCTGATCGGACGGGTGCGGCGGTTCGTCGAGGCCAAGGCGATCGCCGCCGACCGGTTCGAGTTCCAGATGCTGTACGGGATCCGCCGGGACCTGCAGGAGGAGCTGCGCCGCGCCGGGTATCGCGTGCGGGTCTACGTGCCGTTCGGCACCCAGTGGTACCCCTACCTGATGCGGCGGCTCGCCGAGCGGCCGGCGAACATCGCCTTCATCCTCGGGAACGTCGTCAGGGAAACGTTGCGGACGTGAACCTCGCGGACGACACGCTCGGCGGCTACGTCGCCGTGCACGGGCGGCCGCCGGGCTTCACCGGCAGCGACGGCCGTCCGTACTCCGTCGGCGTGTTCTCCGACGACGATCCGGGTGCGGACGGCCGTTACGGCGCGGCGCTGCTGTTCATCCGCTGGTCGGAGGCGAACGCCCCCGACGGGCACCTGGAGAGCGACTACCTGGGGTTCGGCGGCACCCCGGCGGGCGCGGAAGCGGAGGTCGGCCGCCTCACCCTGCACCGTGTGAAGCAGGTCCTGGACGCGTTGATCGCGTCGCATCCCGGAAGCGAATCGACATGAACGATGTGAGCCTGTTCGCCCCGTTCCGCGGCGAGCGCTTCGCGGACCCGACGTCGCTCGAGCGGCGTCTGGCGCCTCCCTACGACGTCATCGCGCCGGCGCAGCGTGCCGACCTGGTGGCCCGCGACCCGTACAACATCGTCAACGTGGACCTGCCGGTGGCCGCGGACGGGGGCGACCCCTACGCCGAGGCGGCGCGCCTGCTGCACGACTGGCGGGCGGGCGGGGTGATCGCCCGCGACGCGGAGCCGTCGGCGTACGTGCTCAGGACGTCCGGCCGGTTTCCCGACGGCTCGGTTCGCGAGCGGACCGGCGTGTTCCTGGCGGTTTCGGCGGAGCCCTTCGCCGAGGGGCGGATCCTCCCGCACGAGCGGACCCACGCCGAGGCGAAGGAGGACCGCCGGCGTCTGATGCACGCGACCGGCGCCAACCTCAGCGCGGTGTTCCTGCTCGCGCCCGACGGCTCAGCGACGCTCAGCCGGGCCCTGCAGCAGGCGACGTCGCGCCCGCCGTGGGCGCAGTGCTCGGCGCTGGGCGCGGAGCAGGCCGTCTGGGTGGTGACGGGGCAGGAAGCGGAACGGCTCGCGGCCGCGGCGGGCGCCGAGAGCGTCTACGTCGCCGACGGCCACCACCGGTTCGAGACGTCGGTGATGTTCCGCGGCGAGGCGCCGGCGGCCTGGCGCGCGGGCGCCGCGCGGACGCTGAGCTACGTCGTCTCGTTCAAGGACCCGGGACTGGTGATCCTCCCCACGCACCGCATGCTCGAGGGCGCGCCGGTGGACGCCGACGCGTTCCTGGCGGCGGCGGCGCCGTACTTCGTGACGGCGCCGACGCGGACGGAGCCCACGCTGTCCGTGGTCTTCAAGGGCGGCCGGGAGGTGGCGCTGCTGGTGCGGCCGGATGCGAAGTGGCCGAAGGTGCAGGACAAGCCGCTGCATCCGGCGGTCCGCGCGCTCGAGGTGGCGGCGGCCGACACGCTGGCCGTGGGAATCGTCGCGGCGTCGCTGCTCGGCGGCGTGCCGGGCCTGCGCTACACGGCCGAGGCCGCCGAGGCCCGCGAGGCGGCCCGCCAGGGCCGCTGCGCCTGCGCGCTGATGCTGCCGTCGACGCGCCTCGAGGCGGTGCGGAAGGTCGCGGACGCCGGGCAGATCATGCCCCCCAAGTCCACGTTCTTCGCCCCGAAGGTGCCGACGGGCATCGTGCTGCGCCCGTTCGAGGCGGCGACCTAGTCCTTCGAGGCGGCCGCGAGCGCCTTGATGATCGCCCGGCAGAACGCGGGCAGGTCCGCGGGCGTGCGCGAGGAGATGAGGTTGCCGTCCACGACCACCGGCTCGTCGAGCCAGGTGGCGCCCGCGTTGACGACGTCGTCCCGGATGGCGCGCACGCTGGTGGCGCGGCGGCCCTTGAGCAGGCCGGCCGAGATGGGCACCCAGGCGGCGTGGCAGATGAAGGCCACCGGCTTGCCGGCCTCCGCGATCGCCCGCGTGATGCCGAGCAGCTTCTCGGAGCGGCGCATGTGGTCCGGTGCGTAGCCGCCGGGGATGACCAGGCCGTCGTACACTTCGGCGTACAGGTCGTCCACGAAGCTGTCGACGGTCACGGGATAGCCCTTCTTCCCCAGGTAGGTCCGGTCGCCGAGCCCGGCGACGACCGTCTTCGCCCCTTCCTCCTCCAGGCGGATCTTCGGGTACCACAGCTCGAGGTCCTCGTACTGCGGGCCCACGAAGAACAACACGGTCTTGCCCTTGAGCGTCATGGTGCCGGCCTCAGGGTTTCGGGTGGCCGATCAGCACCTTCTGTTCCTTCGCGACCGGTGCGGGACCGGTGACGGGGAGCCCCGTCACGGCGCGGAGCGCTTCCGTGACCTCGCCCTCCGTGATCGGGCTGGTGCCGGCCACGACCCGGCGCCACACCCGCCCGGCGGCCTCGCCACCGACCTCGACCGCGGCGTCGCGGATCTCGTCGTCGTCGACCAGGCGGGACGGCGACAGGCGGGCGATCGCGAGCAGCCGCCGCGCCACGTCGGCGAGGGTGGCTTCGCCTTCCGTGGCGCGGCGGACGGCGGCATCGAGCAGCAGCCCGGCGAGCATGCCCTTGCGGTAGACCAGCAGCGTCGTGTTGTCCCCCAGCACGTTCTCCCGCTGCTCCTCGGCCATCGTGATGCTCGTGTCGCGGACGATGCGCCGGTAGTTGCGCAGCGACTGGTAGCAGAGGTCGGCCAGGTCGGCGGGCCGGCCGCTCCACTGCGCCTCCAGCAGCGCGGCGAAGTAGTCCGTCACGCCCTCGGTCCACCAGCGATCGGCCTCCATCGCGCCCCCGAACCACAGGTGGAGCGTCTCGTGGAAGACGTCGTGCGTGCGGGCGCGCTCGAGCAGCTCTCCCGGCTCCCACATCAGGCCCACGCTCGAACGCCCCTGCAGGCTGCCGCTGGTGCGACCCTTCGAGCCGACGTCGGCCGTGTACGTCACCTGCGGCACCGGCACGCCGCCCAGGAGCGCGGCAGCGCCGCGCAGGCTGGCCGCGACCACCCGTTCGAGCGTCGAATCGGCGAAGTGGCGCTGCCCGCGCACGGCGAGCACGAACGGGGTGCCGCCCGCCGTGTCGGCGAGAATGCGGTAGTCGGGCGCCGCGGCCACCGTGGCGCCGAGCAGCGCCCCGCTGCCCGACGGAACATACACCTGCCGGTCCACGCCCCAGCCGGTGACCACGTGCCAGCCGGGCGGCGTGACGAAGTGCACCCAGATGAGGGGATAGGGTCGCGCATCGTCGTAGCTGGCGGGGTCGGGCGCCACGAACATCCCGCGGGCGACCGCGTACAGGTGCTCGGCGTTGAGACCGGACCCGGTCGAGCTGAGGGCGACGCCGTTCTGGAAATCGAGGCGATAGCGGAACCGGACGGCGCCGGTGGTGGGGGCCACCAGGAATCCGCCGGCGGTGGGCTGCACCCGCAGTGGCCGGCCGCGGTCGTCGCTGGCGATCAGGCCCTCGACGTCGGTCCCGGCCGAGAGCGACGGGGCGGGCGAGGAGAGCGCGATGCTCTCGGCGGCGGTGGTGGTGAGGCGCACCTCGACGGACAGATGCGGCGGCGCGCTGGTGACCACGGCGATGTCATACATCAGGGTGTCGTGCCGCGCCTGCGCGGTGGCCGCGGCGGCGAGCGACGGAACGGCGGCGGCGGCGATCAGCGCGGCGCGGAGGCGACCTCTAGCCCGCGTACTTCATCCCCGCGTCGTCCAGGGCGAGCACCCGGCGCCCCCGCTCCAGCCCCGCCTCGACCACCTCGCCGAGCACCAGCGTGTGGTCGCCCGCCGGCATCGTGGCCACCAGGCGGCATTCGAGCCAGCCCACGCCCTCGGTGAGGATGGGTGCCCCGGTCACCGGCGCGGCGCGCGAAGGGACGCCCTGCAGCTTGGCGGGCGCGTGCGCGGACGAGCGTCCCAGCCGCGCGGCCAGCTCACGCTGCCCGTCCGCGAGCACGTTGACGGCGAACCCCCGGGCGTCGCGGATCATCGGCAGGCTCTTCGATTCGTTCTGGAGCGCGACCACGAGCATCGGCGGGGTGAACGCGGCCTGCATCACCCAGTTGGCGGTCATGCCGTGGTCCTCGCCCTCGCTCATCACCGTCACGGCGTACAGCCCGTACGGAAAGTGGCGCAGGACGGTCTTCTTGGCATCCTCGTTCACCGGTGCCTTCGCGACAGGGGTCTTCGGGACAAGGTAGTGGCGCCGCCCCCGGCGCGCGAGATACCGTCAAGGTGGCTCGCGGGAGGAGCGAACGATGAAGCGTGGTGCCTCGCTGGCGATCGTCTGGGCGGCGCTGGTCGCGCCGGCCGCCGCGCAGCAGCCCGCCACGCTGGTGGTCTACGGGAGGGTATGGACGGGAGACTCCGCCCGCCCCTGGGCGTCCGCGGTCGCGGTTCGCGGCGACTCGATCGTCGCCGTCGGCGACCGCGCCGGCATGCGGGCGCTGGTCGGCCGCGGCACGCGCGTGCTCGACAACGGGGACGCGCTGGTGGCGCCGGGCTTCGGGGACGCGCACACCCATTTCATCGACGGCGGCGTCCAGCTGATGTCGGTGGACCTCCGGGACGCGGCGACCCCGGCCGAGTTCGTCCGTCGCATCGCGGCGTTCGCCCGGAACCAGCCCCCCGGGCGCTGGATCGCCGGCGGCGACTGGGACCACGAGCGCTGGCCGGACGCCCCTCTGCCGCGACACGAGTGGATCGACTCGGTCACGCCGCGCAACCCGGTGTTCGTCAGTCGTCTCGACGGCCACATGGGCGTCGCGAACCTCGTGGCCCTGCGGCTCGCCGGAATCGACCGCCACACGCCGGACCCGCCGGGCGGCCTCATCGTCCGCGACAGTGCCGGCGACCCGACCGGCCTGCTGAAGGACAATGCCCAGGACTTGGTGAGCCGCGTGCAGCCGGACCCGACGGCCGTCGAGGACGACAGCGCGCTGGCGCGCGCGATGCGGCACGCGGCCGAGCACGGCGTCACCACCGTGCACGTGATGTCGTACACCTGGTCCGATTTCGCCGCGTTCCGCCGCGCGCGGGCGCGGCAGGCGCTCACCACGCGGATCCGCGTCTACGTGCCCATCGCCACGTGGCGGATGCTGGCGGACACCGTCCGCGCGCTCGGCACCGGCGACGCGTGGCTTTCCTGGGGCGGCCTGAAGGGCTTCATGGACGGTTCGCTCGGCTCCTCCACGGCTGCGTTCTACGAGCCGTATCTGGACGCGCCCGGCAGCCGGGGCCTGCTGGTGACCGACTCGGCCGTGATGCGGGGCATGATCCGGAGCGCCGACAGCGCGGGCCTCCAGGTGGCGGTGCACGCGATCGGTGACCGCGCCAACGGGATGCTGCTCCAGTT
>Ga0187779_10001078_pt1 | contig 17273 bp, 15 predicted proteins | sample 1015_Q2_SP10_10__FD_132435 | JGI IMG/M metagenome (GOLD analysis project Ga0187779, IMG submission 132435) | Tropical peat soil microbial communities from peatlands in Department of Meta, Colombia - 1015_Q2_SP10_10_MG | ecosystem: Environmental > Terrestrial > Soil > Wetlands > Peat | place... | reverse complement strand
TGGTCAGCAGGTTGCGCGGCTAGGCGGGGTCCACTAGACTTGGAATTTCCCGAAGGAGCGAACTTCCCAGTGCGGACAATTCAGCGGCTACTGCTGTGGATCGGCGGGATCGTGGTGGTGATTGTAGCCACAGCGATTTGGTGGTTTGTCTACCGGCCGCTGCCACAGTTGGATGGAAACGCGTCTTTGCCAGGACTGAAGAGCGAAGTCAGTGTCGAGCGGGACAACTGGGGAATACCGCACATCCGGGCGGGGTCTGTGGAAGACATGGCGGAAGCCCAAGGGTATGTAATGGCGCAAGACCGTCTCTGGCAGATGGACCTGCTGCGCCGGGCCGCGCGCGGCCAACTCTCCGAGGTTCTGGGACCTGGCACCTTGAAAATCGACAAAGACTTCCGGAATTTGAATTTCAGCCGGGCTGCCGAAGTGGACTTGGCGCTGATGAGCCCGGAAATGCGCAAGGTGCTGGAAGCATACGCGCGGGGTGTGAATGTGTATATCGAGCAGCACACCACGCGATTGCCGGTTGAGTTCACGCTGCTGCACTACAAGCCGCAGCCGTGGCAGCCGACAGATACGCTGATGATCGGCTGCTACATGTACCATACGTTGACAGACACGCGCGAAGAAGAAATGGGCCGCGCAATTGTGACCGCGAAGGTCGGACAGGAATTGGCAAAAGACCTGTACAGCCCCGAAGCGTCGATGGACCATTTCATTGTGGGGGATACGAACAGCGGGAAGGACCCGCACGCCAACACGCAATCGAATCGAGACGAAGACGATGATGAAGAAGAGATGGATTCCGAGGGCGTGCTGAAGGCGAAGTGGGAGAAGCCGGCTGACACGACGGACGGGGATTCACCAGATTTGACTTCGGCGATGGGCGAAGCGGTGAAAGATTGGCTGGGAGAGTCGCGGCGAGAGATTCGTCACGCACTGGGCAGCAATAACTGGGTGGTGAACGGGGAACACACGGCATCACGAAAGCCGCTGCTGGCCAATGATACGCACCTGGAACTGACGCTGCCGTCGATCTGGTACGAAATCCACCTGACGGCGCCAGGATGGAATGTGAAGGGTTTTACGCTGCCCGGAACGCCGCTGGTGATTATCGGGCACAACGACCGAATCGCGTGGGGATTCACGAACAACGGCGCGGACGTGCTGGACCTGTACATGGAAACGCTCAATCCAGCGAATCCGGACGAGTACCTCGTGAACGGCGTCTGGAAAAAAGCGGATGTCTACGACGAAGTGATCAAGGTCAAGGGTGCGGACGACGTGCACATGCGGCTGGTGGTGACGCGGCATGGGCCAGTGCTTCACCAGGAAGGCGATAAGGGATATGCGGTGCGCTGGACGGTGCTGGAGCCGGGCGCACTGAGCAATTCCTACAATTCGTTGGGACAAGCGCAGAACTGGGGCGAATTCAGGGAAATCATGAGGAACATGTGGGGCCCGGGGCAAAACGCGGTCTATGCGGATGTGGATGGAAATATCGGATATGTGATGGGGGCGCGAGTGCCGGTGCGGAAGAAAGGACATGGAGAAGCGCCGGTTCCGGGAGATACGGACGATTACGAGTGGACGGGATACATTCCGTTCGAACAACTGCCACAGGTGTTTAACCCCGAAGGGGGATTGATTGTCACGGCGAATGCGCGCGTCACAGGGCCAAATTACAAACCTTATTTGACGGACCACTGGGAAGAACCATACCGGACGGCACGAATTTACGATCTGCTGCACGATAAACGCGATTTACGGCCTGAAGATATGCTGAGGATCGAGACGGATACATACAGCTATCCGCACGTGTTCATGGCAGAGCAACTGGTGGCGGCGGCGAAGGTGGTGCCACCGAAAGACGAGCGGGCACGGAAGTTGATTCAGCAGGCGAAGGATTGGAATGGTATGGCGGATGCAAATCTGCCTGTGGTGTCTTTCTTGAACGCTTCGTTGTTTGAGGCGTTGAATCTGATCCTGGAGCCGCATCTGGGAAAAGACACGGAAGATTACCACTGGCGGAAGGTGGCGTTTTTGCAGCGGGTACTCACGGAACGGCCAGCGCGATGGCTGCCGGCGGACTACAAGAATTATGACGAACTGCTGAGCGCATCGGCGGACTTGGCGGTGAAGTTACTGGAAGAAAAGACCAAGGACAAGGACGCGGATGATTGGGAATGGAAGAGGTTCAACTATCTGGACATGCTGAATCCCCTCGGCAGAGAAGGCATTCTGAAAAAATTGCTGAGCATCACGAACCAGCCGCAGTCGGGGACGGAGTGGAGTCCACGGGCGGCGAGCCGGCATCACGGGCCGTCCGAGCGATTCGTGGCGAATCTGGCGGACTGGGATGACTCGATCATGTTGATTACGGGCGGCGAATCCGGGCAGACCGGCAGCGAACACTACCGTGATCAATTTCACTACTGGTTCGAAGGCAAGGCCATCTACGCACCGTTTTCCGATGCCGCGGAAGCAAAAGTGAAGAAGCACACGCTGACCCTGAAGCCGGGAAACTGAGATGGTGCTCCTACAGGGCGTCAAACGGCGGCGATCCAAAAGCCGCCGCCACACTCATGCCGGAACTCCCTGAAGTAGAAGCGATTGCCAGAACGCTGCGTCCTTTGGTGCGGGGACAGCGCGTTCGTTGTGTGCACGTGTTCCATCCGATTGCTACTCGGCCGCAGACGCCAGGGCAGCTTGCGAAGATCTGCCAGGGGCGACGTGTGCGCGAAGTGCGGAGGCATGGGAAATATCTCTTTTTGGAATTGGACCGAGGCCTGATGGAAATGCACTTCCGTTTTGATGGCCACCTGGTGTGGTTTCCGAACGCGAAAGATTTGCTTCGGCGCGCAAACCAGGGCGCAGATGGCGTACACGTGGATGTGGCGCTGGAGTTTGGAAAGGGCGTGCTCGGTTTTGCCGACGGACGGCATTTTGGACGAGTGCATGGTTGGCAGTCAGAAGAAGAGTGTGCGCCTCTCCAAAAGTTGGGAGTGGACGCGCTTTCACGGGAGTTTACGGCCGAGTTTGTGGGAGTGGAGCTCTCCCGCTCGAAGCGGCCATTGAAGGAGTTTCTGCTGGATCAAGGGCGCATCGCCGGAATCGGCAATATCTATTCGTGCGAAGCGTTGTGGCATGCCCGGCTAAATCCGCGGCGCGCGGCAAACTCGTTGAACGTCAAAGAATCTGAGAGACTTCATAAAGCAATTGTGTCGGTTCTCCGGCGTGCCTTAGAATGCTGTCTAGACCCAGCGCCGGAATTTCGTGATCCGGAGTGGTGGTTCCAGGGGATCGAGAAAATCTTGCGAACATACCAACGCGATGGGTTGCCTTGCCTGCGTTGCGGAAACGAAATTGAGCGCATTGAGCAGGGCGGGCGATCGACGTATTTTTGCTCCCGGTGTCAGAAGTAGCTTTGGAAGAGTTTGATGAGCCAGACCACCCGGGAAATAGCGTGAGAGGAACAGAGTGAATCAACCCGTACCGAAGAAGCCGGACGCCCCGAAAAAGCCCGATTTTGAGCGGTCGCTTGCGCGACTGGAAGAGGTGGTGCGCCGGCTGGAAAGCCCGCAATTGTCGCTGGATGAGGCGATGAAGTTGTTTGAAGAGGGCGTGGGGCTTTCGAGAGAGTGCCAGAAGCAATTGGAAGAGGCGGAAGGCCGCGTGGAGATTCTCTTGAAGAAAGCGGATGGGAAAATGACCGCAGAAGCCTTCGAACCCGAAGACGAGAGCAAACCGTGAGAAACAGCGGCCACCGCAGGCGTAAACCCAATTCGAACCAATGATACTTCCCTCTTTTTTTGAAGAAGACCGTTTAGCAGTCGACTCGCATTTGGAGCAATTGTTGCCAGGCGAATCGGTACAGCCCTCGTCTATCCATCAGGCGATGCGGTACTCGGTGTTTGCCGGAGGAAAAAGGATTCGACCTATCCTTTGCCTGGAAACGGCCCGGATTTTTCAAACCAATACAGCACCGGCGCTTTACCCTGGCTGCGCGATTGAATTCATTCACACCTATTCGTTGATTCATGACGATTTGCCGGCGCTGGATAACGACGACCTGCGCCGCGGGAAGCCGACTTCACATAAGCAGTTTGGGGAGGCGACGGCAATTCTCGCGGGTGACGCGCTGCTGACGCTGGCCTTCGAAACGATTGCGGCGGCGCCGGTTTCAGCGGAGCGGCGCGTGGCGATGGTCACGGAGATTGCTTCCGCGGCGGGAACCATCAAGGGAATGGTTGGCGGGCAGATGGCAGACTTGGAGAATGAGGGAAAAAAGGTCGGTCCGGCGGAGCTCGAGTATATTCACCAGTCGAAGACGGCGGCGCTGATTCGGGCGTCAGTGACTTCCGGCGCGCTCTGCGCGGGGGCATCACCGGAAGACGTGGCACGGCTGCGGCGGTTTGGGGAGAATATCGGCTGGGCTTTTCAGGTGACGGACGACATCCTGGATGTGGAGGAATCGTCGGCAGCGCTGGGAAAGACGGCTGGGAAGGACATTGCGCAGCAGAAGGCGACCTATCCGGCGGTGTTCGGACTGGAGCGGTCGCACAAGATTGCGGAGGAGTTGTCCGCAAAGGCGATTGCGGAATTGCAGCCATTTGGAGGGCGGGCAGAGCGGTTGCGGACGATTGGGGAGTTTTTGGTTCAGCGGCGGGCGTAGGAAGTTTTCAGTTTAAATTCACAGTTGAAAGTTTTGGCGAAGAGCCGCAGAAGAGCCGGTCTGAGGACCCGCCACTACACGGCTTGTCTCGAGCAATGCAGTTCAACGAAACAAATCCATGAACGAGAAGGTCACGCGCAAGAGGCTGGATGTGCTGCTAGTGGAGCGCGGCCTGGCGGAGTCGCGCCAGAAGGCACAGGCGATGATCCTTGCTGGCGAGATCGAAGTGGATGGCAAGAAAGCGGAAAAGGCAGGAGCGACGATTGCGGAGACCGCGCGGATCGAGGTCCATAGCAGGCTGCAGAAATATGTGAGCCGGGGGGGATTCAAACTGGAGGGCGCGTTGCAGGATTTCGGGGTGAGCGCGCGGGGACAAATTTGCTTGGATGTCGGTTCGTCGACGGGAGGGTTCACGGATTGTTTGTTGCAGCACGGGGCCGCGCGTGTGTACGCGGTGGATGTAAACACGGATCAACTGGCGTGGAAGCTGCATGGAGATGAAAGAGTTGTCCGCATCAAGAAAAATGCGCGAGAGCTTTCGCCGAAGGATGTAAGCGAAGCGGTGGACCTTGTCGTGGCGGACGTATCGTTCATTTCGGTTAGAAAGGTGTTGCCTGGGGCGTGCGCGTGCGCGAAGGATGCGGCGGACCTGCTGATCCTGATCAAGCCGCAGTTTGAGCTGGAGCGCGAGGATGTGGGGAAAGGCGGAATCGTGCGCGACCGGGAATTGCATGAAGTGGCGATCCAGAGCGTGCGAAGCGCGGCAGAGGTGCTGAGACTACGCGTTCTCGGAGTTATCCCCAGCCGGTTGCCGGGAGCCGAGGGCAATCAGGAGTATTTCCTTCACGCTAGAAAAGTGGCTAAGGTAGAATCCCAATAATCCATGGCGGCCTCACCCCACTACAAAACGATTGGCATTATTTCGCGACCGCGGCGAACGATTCTTGCGGAAGTCGTGCCGAAATTGCTGACATGGCTCGAGGAGCGCGGCGTCTCAACCTTGATTGACGCGGAGACGGCCAGCGCTGTGGGCCGAGGCGACATCGGCAGGACGCGCCACCAGATTGCGGAGAAAGCGGACCTTCTGCTGGTATTAGGGGGCGACGGAACTCTGTTGGCGGCTGCGCGCGAAGCTGCACCTCATGGAGTGCCGATTCTGCCAGTCAATCTCGGCGGCCTGGGATTCTTGACGAGCTTCACTCTGGAGGAGTTGTACCCGGCGCTGGAGGACGCGCTGGCGGGCTGCGCGCCTGTGAGCGAACGAGTGCTGCTTTTGGTGGAGCGGCTGCACAACGGAAATGTTTTGACACAGCAACGCGTGCTGAATGAGGCGGTGGTGCACAAAGGCACCCTGGCACGCATGATCGAGCTGGAGCTTTTCATCGATGAGGGATTTGTCTGCCGCTACCGCGCCGATGGGCTCATTGTGGCTACGCCGACGGGTTCGACCGCGTACTCAATGTCGGCAGACGGGCCGATCGTGCATCCCGCGGTGGAATCGATTCTGATCACGCCAATCTGTCCGCATACGTTGAGCGACCGGCCGATTGTCGTCCCGGATATTTCGAAGATTGAGCTGCGGCTGGGGGAAAATTCGGATTCGGTCTTCCTGACATTGGATGGACAGACTGGGGTTCCCATGCAGACGGGCGACCGCGTGAGAATCACCCGGGCGAAGGAGCGGTTGATGCTGATTCATCCGCCGAAGAAGACGTATTTCGAGATTTTGAGAAACAAGCTGAAGTGGGGCGAGGCGTAGCACCTAGGGGAGAAGGTCGGTGCGGAGGAGATCGGCGTAGGTTTCCCGCCGGCGGATCAGGCGCGCGCGCTTCCCGTTGACGAGGACCTCGGCGGGCCGGCGGCGGGCATTGTAGTTTGAAGCTTGGACCATACCATAGGCGCCGGTTGCCCAGATGGCAACAGTATCGCCCGGTTGGACGGGGTCAAGCGGCCATCCTTGCAAGAAACTATCCCCGGTCTCACAAACAGGTCCGACGATGTCTGCGCGCTGCGGCGCTGTTCCCTTTTCCCCGCTTGGCTGGCGGACGCGCGTGATGGGGTGCGGGGCGTCATACAAGACGGGACGGGCGAGATCGTTCATGGCCGCGTCGATGATCACAAATGATTTCACGGAGTTTTTCTTGGTGTAAATCACGCGAGAGAGCAGTACGGCCGAAGGCGCAATGATGGACCGGCCTGGTTCAAGGAGTAAGCCGACGCCGAGGGGACGAACCATATCCGCGACCATGCGGGCGTAAATTCTGCGCGGGACAGGAGTTTCATCGGTGTAACGAACGCCGAGACCACCTCCGAAATCGAGATATTTCAAAGCGATTCCTTCGCGGCGCAGATCAAGAAGATAGCCGCTCAGGCGACGGAGAGCTTCTCGGAATGGTTCGAGATCCACAATCTGCGAGCCAATGTGCGCACTGATTCCCTGCCAGGCAATGTATTTCGAATCGCGATGCTGCAGGTAAAGAGCGCGCGCATCTCTCCACACGACACCGAATTTATGGTCGGAGAGACCGGTGGAGATGTGCGGATGCCCGCCAGCCTTCACATCGGGATTCACGCGAATCGATACGCCGGGAAGCATGGAACGATTGCCTGGACGGCGAGAAGACTCCTCAAGTAAGACTTCCAGTTCTTCGCGGGATTCCACGTTGAATTGGAGAATGCCTGGTGCATCGGCTTTTTTTGCTTTGTAGCGAAGTGCGGTACGAATTTCCTCGCGCGTCTTGCCCACGCCGCTGAAAACGATGCGATTGCCGGGCACGCCCATGTGGCCTAAATGGTCCAGCTCGCCGCCAGAGACAATGTCGAAGCCGCTGCCGCGTCTGGCAAGCAATTGCAGAATGGAGAGATTGCCGTTGGATTTGACTGCGAAACAGAGCAGGTGAGGGAGCCGTTTCAATCCGCTGTTCAATTCATCGAAAGCACTTTCGATGGCACCTTGGCTGTAGACGTAGACAGGGGTGCCAAAACGCGAAGCAAGCTCCTCGAGAGCTACGCCTTCGCAGAAGACCTCCCGGCCGGCGCCACCGGGGAGTTTTTTCCACGAAAAGTGAGTCGTAAACGTGGCGGGGTCCACGTAAGGCAAGTTTTTCCGGGCTCCGCTGTGACCGCTCATTTCACTTTGAGGACGACGAGAGTGCGGTCATCGGCGAGCGGAGCGTTTTGGGTGAACCAATCGACTTCGCGAAGGACCAGGTCGGCGATTTCCGCACAGGTCAGTTCGTGGTGCTGTTCGATCAGGCGCATGAGCCGGGTGGTGCCAAAGAACTGGCCTTCGGCGTTGGCCGTTTCGGCGATGCCGTCCGAGTGGAAAACGAGAATGTCGCCGATCTCAAGGATCACGCCCCACTCGTCGTAGCTCACCTCTTCGAAGATGCCGAGGGGAAAGCCGGTGAGTTCGATCTTGTCGCAGCGTCCGCCTTTGTAAAGAAGAGGCTGAGATTGGCCGGCGTTGGCCACGCGCAACTTCTGGCGGCCTTTCTGCCAAGTGGCGAAGCAGGCGGTCATGAAACGGCCTTCGATGCGCCGCTCGCCGACGAGCTGGTTCATCTGGCGCAACATCTCCGCAGGCTGCAACTTTTGAGGAGCGAGGCTGCGCATGATGCCGATGGCCACGGCTCCATATAGCGCAGCGGCCGTGCCTTTGCCGCTGACGTCACCAAGTGCGATTCCCAATTGCTGTGGGCCGTAGCGGAGGAATTCGTAGAGATCACCGCAGACTTCGCGCGCCGAGACGTAGCGGGCGGCCACGTCGAGACCGTAATCATCGGTAGGAACAGGCCGAAGCAGAGCGCCTTGAATGCGTTTGGCGGCTTGCAGGTCGCGCTCCAAACGGGCTTCGCCGCGAGCCACCTGCTCGTAGAGGCGGGCGTTCTCGACGGAGACGGCGAGGTTGGCGGCGAGAATGGAGAGCGTCTGCACGTGATCCGCGGTGAAGTAGTTCAGTTGCGGACTTTCGAGGTCCAGCACGCCGATAACCCTGCCCTTGTGAACCATCGGAATAGCAAGCTCGGAGCGGGTTTCCGGATTGACCATCATGTAGCGCGGGTCGGCGGTGACGTCCGGCACGAGAACGGGTTCGCGCAAAGTAGCAGCTGCACCTACAATGCCTTCTGTCGCGGCAGCGCGAAGTTTGCCCTGAACTCTTTGGCCGTGCTTCACGTCGAGGCGGTGGAGGAAGATTTTCTGCTCATCGTCATAAAGAAGGATGCTCAGAATCTGGTAGTCGATGACCCGCTTGACGAGTTCGGCGGTGCGGCGAAGTAGCTCCTCGACGTCGAGGATGGAACTGATCTCGCGGCCGACTTCGTTGAGCACCAGGAGGGTTTCGGCCTGCGCCCGTACCTGTTGGAAGAGACGGGCATTTTCGATCGCCACGGCGAGACGGTTGGCCAGGACGAAGAGAATGTTCTGCTGGTCTTTGGTGAAATAGTCCAGGTGGCGGCTCTGGATATCGAGCACGCCGACACATTTGCCGCGGAACATGAGCGGAACGGCCAACTCGGAGCGGACGCTGTCGATGGCGTTGATGTAGCGCGGGTCCTGGGAGACGTCGCTGACGCGGACGGGATGGCCGGTCCTGGCGGCGGTGCCGGTAATTCCCTGCCCGATGGGGATTTTCAAATTTTCCGCGAGGCCGGGAGGATAGCCGATGGCGAAACGATGGGTGAGAAAAGCGCCCTCATCATCGACCATCAGAACTCCAAAGAGTTCGTAGTCGATGTGCTTCTTGATTAGAACCGCGGCATGGGAAAGGACCTCGTCGAGGTCGAGAGAAGCGTTGACCTCTTCGCCGATCTCCGCGAGTGTGGCCAGAACCTCCGGATTGTCAGTGGCCAGAGCTGTTTGTGCTTTAGGATCAGTGGCTTCCATGAATATCTTCAGTATAGCAGGCGGCTCAGCCGGCCCTGGAACTCCCCGATGAAAAAGGCAATTTTAAGCGGTTTTTGCCTTTCCGCGAGAGGCAAAATGAACCACGCAGACGTCAGGGAGATTGCGATACCGTTCGTCAAAGTCCAGGCCATAACCAACGACAAATTCGTTCGGAATGACGAAGCCGGTATAGTCGGCGCGTACGTCCGCGATACGGCGCTCAGCTTTGTCCAGGAGAACGACAACGCGGAGATGCTTGGGCTTTTTCTCTTCGAAGAAGCGGAGCAAGTATTTCAGGGTGAGGCCGGTATCAAGGATGTCCTCGACGACAATGACGGTTTTACCCTCGATGCTGACGTCGAGGTCTTTGATGAGCTTTACTTCCCCTGTGGATTCCGTGCCGCGCCCATAACTGGAGACGGAAAGGAAGTCGAAGGAGACTTCACCCCCAAGCTGACGCGCGAGGTCGGTAAGAAAGAAAACGGCTCCCTTCAGGACGCTAATCAGATGGAGCGGTTCGGTGGGAAAGTCGCGACGAATCTCCTTGGCCAGCTGCTTCACGCGTTGTTGAAGACGAGAATCGGTAATCAGCACACGCACGGATTCTCCGGGGCGGAGTCCGGGACGGGTTTTCGAAGAACTTTCAGCACGCTTTTTCGCCACGCTGGTTGACCTCCTGAAAATCTATTCCACCCAATCGGCAATGAAGAGGTTCGTCTCGTGCGGAACTTTGCCATTGCGATTCGAAGCCCACACCAGGCGTTTCCCGTTGGACGTAAACATGGGGAAACCGTCGAAATCGGGATGGAAGGTAATGCGCTCCTGGCCGGAGCCATCTTCGTTGATGGCGTAAAGATCAAAATCGCGGCCGTTCTTGGGGTCGGCTTGATTGGAGGCGAAGATAATGCGTTTGCCGTCGGGAAACCAGTAAGGCGCGAAATTCGCCGCGCCATTGTGTGTGACCTGACGCTTGTTGGAGCCGTCTGCGTTCATCACCCAGATTTCGAGATTCCCAGGACGAATCAAGCCCGCGGCGAAAAGGTCCTGGTAATCCTTGATCTCTTCGGGAGTTTTAGGATGTTCGGCGCGATAGACGATTTTGCTGCCATCGTAGGACCAGAAAGGGCCGCCGTCGTAGCCCAGTTCGTTTGTGAGTTGTTTCACGTTGCTGCCGTCGGCGTCCATCGTGTAAATGTCCAGATCGCCATTGCGCGTGGAGGTGAAGACGATGTGTTTGCCATCGCGGGTGATGGTGGCCTCCGCATTGTAGCCGGCAGCGTGGCTGAGTTGCTTGAGATCCGACCCGTCCGGCTTGGCGGTATAGATCTGGTAGGAATTGTAGATGGGCCAGATGTAGCCGCGAGAGTAATCGGGCTTGGGCGGGCATTCGGTGCTGGTGGCGTGGGTGGAAGAAAAGAGAATGCGATCGCCCGAGGGGAAATAGTAGCTGCAGGTGGTGCGGCCCTTTCCGGTGCTGACGAGCTTGGGCACTGGCGGCCGGCCATCGGGCGTGTCCACGGTCATGGTGTAGATCTGATCGCAAGGAACGTCTGAGCCCTGGTGCTGGAAGATGAGCTGCTTGTCGTCGATAGAGAAATAGGCTTCGGCGTTTTGGCCGCCAAAAGTGAGTTGTCGGGCGTTTTTCAGGTGCTTTTGCTCCTGAGGAAGCAGAGGGGAGCTTGCGGGATCGGATTGCGCCCGAACATAGAAGCAAAACACGACAAGAACACCTGTAATCGCTGCAGCAGCCCATTTCCCTGTTTTCACGCTGTCCCCTGAGGCAAGATCCAATTAGTGAGATCGAAGACGTTGCCTATTTTCGCTGTTCCAGTTTAACGTCGACCTTCAGTTCTTTTCCCTCGCGCAAGACGGTTACGGGAACCACGTCCCCGACCTTACTGCGGCGAAGCGCATCGGTAAAATCGTAGAGGTTCTTGATGGGCTTGTCACCAAATTGAATGAGGACGTCGCCCGCTTTCAGGCCAGCTTTCGCGGCGGGGGAGCCGGGCTTCACGTCCGAGAACTTTACGCCATTTTCGGTCTGGCCAAAATCGGGGATGGATCCGAAGTAGGGTCCGTAGCCGCCCCCGCCACCGGAAACGCCGGAATGGGGATTGTTCTCGACGACGGTGATGAAGGCGGGACGCTCGGAGTCGGAAGCCAGCTCTACGGTGAGGCGCGCGACGATGTTCAGCAGTTGCGTAGCGGGGTCGGGACTGATTTTATCCCACGTGTCCGAGGGCTTGTGATAGTCGGAATGCAACCCGGAGAAGAAGAAAAGCACGGGAATGCGTTTCGTGACGAAGGAAGTGTGATCGCTGGAGGTATAGCCGCTCTGCGAGAGTTCGAACTTCAGCGGGGAGTCGCCGTGGGCCTGCTCGAGAAGCTTCTGGAGGGAGGAACCGGTCCCGACACCGCCAATATAAACCTTGTTGTCTTTGATACGGCCGATCATGTCCATATTGAGCATGGCGACGGCTTTGTCCAAAGGCTTTGTGGGGTCTTTAACCCAGGCCGCAGAGCCAAGGAGACCCAGTTCCTCCCCGGCGAAGGACATGAAGAGGATTCCGCGCTGGAGCTGGCCCTTGAGGGGAGACAGGATACGAGCAAGTTCTAACACGCCAGCCGTGCCGGAGGCATTGTCATCGGCGCCGGGGTGGATCTGTCCGATTTGCGAAGGAGCCAAGGAATCGAAAGTGCCGCGGCCAAGATGGTCGTAGTGGGCGCCAACAATGACGTATTCGTCGGTTTTGCCGGGCAAGTAAGCAAGAACGTTGTTTACGGTGGCGTGAGTGGTTTCGACATCAACCGTGAGCGTGGCCCGGAGAGAGTCCGGGAAAGCATACGAAGCTGCCTTTGAGGAGGAGTTGATCTGGTCCTGGACGTCCTTTAGCGATTTGCCCGCGGCGTGGAACCAGTCATCGGCCGCTGCATTTTTCACTTGGGCGAAAAGGAGGCCGACGTTCTCCGGGCCGCCAACGCTGCCGAAGCGGGTAAGTAGATCCTCTTCTCCGTCGCCAAGCTTTCCGTTGACGAGAATCATGCCTTTGGCGCCGTGGTTGCGCGCGTTGATTGCCTTGGTGACAAGCTGAGCGTGAGTAGTAAGACCCTGATTGCCACTCTTCGCCGCAAAACCGGCAGGCTCATAACGCAAAACAACGACGATTTTGTCTTTGGCGTCGAGGCCCGCGTAATCGTCATAGCCAAATTCGTCCGCGGTCACGCCATAACCGGCGAACAGAAGGGGCGCGGAAACGGTGCCGGAGCTGGAAAAACTGAATGGCACATAGTCCTGGTTGAGCTTTAGAGATGATTTCGTGTCACCATTTTGAATCAAGAGATGATTTTTGCCCTTCAGCTTTGCGCCGGTGGAGACGGTGAACGGCTGAAGATAGCCGTTGGTACCGGCCGGTTCGAGGCTGTAGCTTTTGTAACGATCGACAAGAACATGTTCCGCGCGCGTCAGGCCCTTTGTGCCGTCGCCCCGGCCTTCCATTTTGGGTTCCGTCAGAGTCTTGATATCGGTCAGATAGCGCTGTGGATCGGCAGGGCTGAGTTGCGTTGTGGTCGGAGTGGCAAAAGCGAGGGAGAAGGCCCACAGAAGGAGGACGAGTGAAGCCCGCAGTGGATGGAAGGTTTTTCTGAGGTGAGACAACTGTAGGCTCCGAGGTTGCGATTGATTCTATCTGTGAGTTTTTTCATCCTATGTGCTGTCCTTGAAGGTGTCAAATCGGAGAGATAATCGGCGAGCTAGAAAAGGCAAGAGAGGAACGATGAGTGACGCCAAGCAACAAAACCTCGAACCATGGCTGCGCGGAACGCTCCGCGAAGTGCCTGCAGTGCCGCGCGCTGTGTTGCATGCGCTGGAACTGGCCAGGGAGGACCTTTGGAAATGGTGCTTTCCTTTAACCGATGAACAATTGAACGTGCGGCCGGTAGGAATCACTCCGGTGGCGTTCCATCTGCGGCACATTGCGCGGAGTTTGGACCGGCTGCTGACGTATGCGGAAGGCGGGGCGCTTGATGAAGGGCAACTTGCCCTATTGAAGACCGAACTCGCGCCGGATGCCAAACACGGCGAGCTTTTTGCCGAGTTAGAGAATTCGCTGGCGCATAGCGAAGAGCGCGTGCGAAAACTCGCCAAGTCAGACTTTGAGGCGGCACGAAGCGTGGGTAAGAAGCAGTTACCGACGACGCTCGGCGGCTTGCTGGTGCATGTGGCGGATCATACCCTTCGGCACGTGGGGCAGGCGATCACAACGGCAAAAGTAGTGGCGAAAGCCTGAGAATTCACTCTTCGAGAGAAGTGAACGGTATACTGAACCGGCAAAATTTATGATGCCTCTGCTCAAGTCCACGTTCCTGATCCTGACGGCGCTGTTCCCGATTGTGAATCCGCTGGGCAATGCACCCTTGTTTCTTTCCCTGACCCACTACTATTCGGCAGACCAGCGAAAGATATTGTCGAGAAGGATCGCGATCAACAGCATTGTGCTCATCGTCGTCTCTTACTTTATTGGGACGCATATTCTGGCGTTTTTTGGAATTTCCTTGCCGGTGGTGCAGGTCGGCGGTGGACTGGTGCTAACCGCTACGGGCTGGGCTCTGCTGAGGCAGAAGGAAGAGGACAGCACAAAAGCGGACGTGCACCGCAGCGTGAATGAACAAGACCTGTTCTCCAAGGCGTTTTATCCGCTGACGTTGCCCTTAACGGTGGGGCCCGGTTCGATCTCAGTAGCGATCACGTTGGGGGCGAACGAACCTCATGCCAATCCTAAGATGATCTTCTCCATCGTTGGGGCGGTGATTGGGGCCTTGTTGATCGCGGCCTCCGTCTACCTGTGTTACGCCTTCGCGGATCGCCTGGCGCGGGCGCTGGGAGAAACGGGAATGAGCGTGATCATGCGGCTGTCGTCATTCCTGCTGGTGTGTATCGGAGTGCAGATCATCTGGAATGGGCTATCCACTCTGTTGAAATCCGTAACAGGGGCGCATTAAGGGTTCCGGATCTCAGTAAAGGACTATTTCCAGCGAGGCAGTTCCCTTTTGCGAAGGAATACTTCGGCCGCCCAGGCGCCGAGATACACGGATTGCGCTACGCCATGGCCGGAGTAGCCGCCGAGGACAATGACGTGCTTGCTCTCCGGATGGCGTTTGAAGACGGGCTTCCAATCCTCCGGAATACAGATGGGACCGCCCCAGCGGTGGGTGAATTTCACGTCGTGTAGCGCGGGGTGGAGACGGTTGACCCGCTTTTCGAGGCTGGTGAAAAGCCCAAGCGCTTCGCCTTCGCTGATATCCAAGGTGTAGAGGCCTCTCCAGTCTTCGAAAAAGACCAAGCCGCAGCCGAAGATCACCGCGTTTCCCAGCAGCCTGCCCCAAAGGTAGGGAAGATCGACAGTATAGAAGGGTTTGCGCTCGCCGAGACCGATGCGCGCAATCACCTCGTCAGAAAGAGACTCCGTGAGGATGGCTGTGGTGAAGGCGGATTGGACGCGATCATTCAGGCCGCTGAGTTCCAGGGCGAACGCGTTGGTGGCAAAGAGAACCTGTGTAGCGCGGGTTACACCGGCAGGAGAATGCAACTCAGGTGGATCGGAGAATTTCACGTCGTTCAGTGGGGTTTGTTCGAACAGAAGAACGCCAAGGCGTTCCGCAGCGCGGGCGAGGCCGCTTACAACTTTGCCAGGGTTGATGGTGCCACCAGGTACTTCCTTGATGACGCAGAGGTCGCCCGAGTCCTTCCAGCGGAAGGGAGTATTCGGGAGGGCGTCACTGCGGCCGAGTTCGTAAGCACCGGGAAGGGTGAGGTCGCCGTCTATCTCCAGTGTGCGGAGAATGTTCTGGTAGCCGGCGAGGACGTCGCCAAGGCCGGGCAAGTCTCCGACGGCGGACTCGGCGAGCGCGACGCCGCCAGTGTGACCGCTGGCTCCAGCGCCGAAGGTGTCGGCCTCGAAGAGGGCCACAGATTTGTCGGGGGCGAGCCTTTTGAACCAGGCGGCTGCGGCCAGGCCGGTGAATCCGCCGCCGATTACGGCGAGGTCGATTGTGGGGGGTAGGTTTCTGCGCGCGGGAACAAAATCAACGGACCAAGGACGATTGCCCCAGTTTTTTTGCATTCCGATGGCCTCTAGGGTCTACAAGAACACTTTACCGCAGGTGGGTTTTGGCGACGAATTCGCGGGCGGCGCCAGAAGGTCCTCGCTCTCTCTTCCCGCTTCCCTGTAGCGCTGGCTTTTACGCCAGCTCTTTCGCTGGTGGCTCACTGATTTCTTGTTCGAGAACAAACTGAGCTACCAGGGTGGCCTGCCCTTTGCGGTTTTTGCAAAGGGTGGGCAACTCTTCTCCCTCTGTCCATGCCGGGCATTCTCTTCTCTCCGTCGATCTTCTCTCTACTTCTACTTATCCATCGCCGGAAACCAGTGGGGTTAGTAGGGTCTTGGTTCTTTGCTCCTTTGTGCCAAGAGGATAAAGACTACAACCACCCCAAAAGGAACCAGCGCCAGAAGTTGCCACCAGCCACTTCGATTCGTATCATGCAATCTCCTCGCTCCCACTGCGATCATCGGCAGCAGAGTCGCAAGCGCGAACAGCAAGTAGACCTTGAGTGAGATGATCGACGCGGCCGCACTCCCGAGCAAGACGGCTAGAAAGAACCACCAATACTCGGTGCGCGCCGCCCGCCCATTGAAATCCGCATACTTAGCGAGGCACGCCCTCACCGCATCAGAAAATGTTTGCATTAGAACACTCCCCGCCCTTGTCGCTGAGCCCATGCGAAAAGTTCGGATGGCTAGTACGCTCGTTGCTCACTATTCTACGTTTGTGCCTGCGCCAGAATATCAGTTTCGGACTTTTCGTGGTCAGTCCCCGATAAGCTCACGAAAAGGCGACTCATGCCCTCTAAGGGAGGGCGTCCCCGTCGGCGCAACCCCGACCCCCGTGGGTTCGAGGGTGGCCCAGGTTCGTTTTGTGAACCTGGGTGGTTCGACTTTGCCAGTGGCTCATAGTATTCATGGAAACGTTCCGTCTGTCCCCAGGTTTCCCTGCTGCCCTTTATCGAAGGCGCTTAATGCTCCCAAACAGGCTCTCCCTTGATTGGCTTGGGCCAGAACACATCTGTCCGCTTTCTGTCCCTTAGTACCGTATCGGTTATCTCTACATCCAGTTATCCTTCCTCTGCACGGTTCGGGAACGCGCGTCTTACCCTGAGCCCCGAAGGGACGCTTATGACTCGATTGCCATTCGCATCTGTTTACCCCGAGCTCCGAGGAGCCGCCTGGCCCGCACACTCCCGGACACCGAAGGCCACTCGCTACTCTCCCCAGTTTTTTCTCGCCACTCGCCACCAGCCACTCGCCACTTTCTTCTCCCGTCCCCTCGCCCGCAAAATTTTAAAAAATTTTCCACCTAACCCCTTTCTTTCCCTCATTTTTAATTTCAATAAGGGGTGGGGGAGTATCCATCTTGCAAACAGCAGGAAGACTGAGGAACGACAGAAAGAGGCCCGCCGCGGACGCCGGCCGCTACACAGCCCGGGCCGCGCTCCGGCCATGGCCACCGCAGCCTCTGAAAACCGCTGCCGTAAAAAAACGGAGGGATTTAGTGGAGGCCGAAAACGGCGACACTCTTGGAAGTGCCTACGTAGACCTTTCCATTGGCAACCATAGGGGTGATGAATTTGTTGTTGCTGAACTGGTCTTTACCGCCT
>Ga0187779_10001077_pt1 | contig 17282 bp, 20 predicted proteins | sample 1015_Q2_SP10_10__FD_132435 | JGI IMG/M metagenome (GOLD analysis project Ga0187779, IMG submission 132435) | Tropical peat soil microbial communities from peatlands in Department of Meta, Colombia - 1015_Q2_SP10_10_MG | ecosystem: Environmental > Terrestrial > Soil > Wetlands > Peat | place... | reverse complement strand
GCCGAGATCGTCGCGCGCGCGATCGCGAGCACGAACCGAGGTCTTGCGACCACCGAGTGGACGAAGTCGAGGCGGCGCGGCGTGCTGACCGACGCGAACCAGAACGGCGAGGGAAAGACGATCGCGTCCGTCTACTCGGTGCGGCCGCGTCCCGGCGCACCCGTCTCGACGCCCTTGCGCTGGGACGAGGTCACCCCCGAGCTCGACCCGCTGTCGCTCACGATGAACGTCGTCCGCAGACGCGTCCGCGACTACGGCGACCTCTTCGCGGGCGTGCTCGGGACGAGGCAGCGCATCGACCGGGCGTTGAAGGCGTTCGCGGGCTAGGGGCGCGAGACCTCGTCGAGCCGCCGCGCGAGGAACTCGCGCTCGGGCTCGCTGGTCGTCAGCGCGAGCGCCCGCCGGTAGGCGTCGCCCGCCTCGTCGTGTCGATCGAGTCGCCGCAGGAGGTCGGCCCGGGCGGCGTGGTACAGGTGGTAGTCGTCGAGCGACAGTCCGTCCATCAGCGCGAGACCTGCATCCGGGCCCTCGGCCATCGCGACGGCGACGGCGCGGTTGAGCTCGACGACCGGTGACGGTGAGACGCGCGACAGCTCGTCGTAGAGCCGTGTCAGCGCGGGCCAATCGGTCTCGTCCTCGGCGTGCGCCGCCGCGATCGCCGCCTGTAGCTGGTACGAGCCGATCCGGCGGAGCTGCAGCGCGCGGGTGAGCGCCGTCCGTCCGGCGGCGATCTCGTCCAGGTCCCAGAGGCGTCGGTCCTGGTCGGCCAGCAGGACGAGCGAGCCGTCGTCCGCGAGCCGTGCGTCGCGGCGCGAGTCCTGCAGCAGCATGAGCGCCTCGAGACCGTGCGCCTCGGGTTCGTCCGGCATCAGCCGCGTGAGTATGCGGGCGAGTCGGATCGCCTCGACGCAGAGATCGTGGCGGACCGGTGGTCCGTAGCCCTCGTTGAAGACGAGGTAGACGACCGCGAGCACCGCCTGCAGGCGAGCGGGCAGTGCCTCGTCCGGCGGGACGCGAAACGGGATACCGGCGTCGCGTATCTTCCGCTTCGCTCGCACGAGCCGCTGCGCCATCGTCGGCTCGGGCACGAGGAACGCAGCGGCGATCTCCGGTGTGGTCAAGCCACCGAGCGTGCGCAGCGTGAGCGCAACCTGGGCATCCGTCGACAGCGCCGGGTGGCAACACGTGAAGATCAGGCTCAGACGCTCGTCGGGGATCGAGCTCACGGCGTCGTCCTCTTCATCCGAGGGAAGTTCCGCGAGGCGCCGCAGCAGCTCGGTCTTCTGCCGGAGGGTCCTGTCCCGCCGGATCCGGTCGAGCGCGCGGTTGCGCGCGGCGGTGAGGATCCATGCGCCAGGGTTGTCCGGCTCGCCGTCACGCGGCCAGCGCTCGAGCGCGGTGGCGAACGCGTCCTGCACCGCGTCCTCGGCGAGCGCGAAGTCGCCGAGAACGCGGATCAGGACCGAGACGGTGCGTCCCCACTCCTGGCGGAAGACCGACTCGACCGCTACGTCTGGACGAGCGGACGTATCTCCACCGATCCCCGGGAGACGAGTGGCACGCGCTCGGCGAGCGCGATCGCCTGGTCGAGGTCCTTGCAGTCGGCGAGGAAGTAGCCGCCGAGCAGCTCCTTCGTCTCGGTGAACGGCCCATCGGTGACCATGGTCTCGCCGTCCCGCACGCGGACGACACGACCCTTTGCGGGATCCTCGAGCTCGAGCCCGCTGCACTCGATGCCCTGCTCGCCGATCCAGCCGAAGAGGTCGTTCCAGCGCGGGATCTCCTCGGCGCGGGCCTTCGCGGACTCCTCGGGCGAGAGGCGGTACCAGGTCTCGACGTCGCGGGCGTCGTTGTTGAGGAGCAGGAGGTACTTCATGCCGCTGACTCCTCGAACGCCGCGCGCACCTCGACTGCTCCCGTCACCGCAGCGGGGATCTGCGCTGCCAGTTCGGCTGCTTCGTCGAGGCTGTCACACTCGAGCAGGTAGAAGCCTCCGAGCTGTTCCTTCGTCTCTGCGAACGGGCCGTCGGTGACGATCGTCTCGCCGTCCTTCACGCGCACGGTCGTCGCCGAGCGCGTTGGAGCCAGCTCTGCGCCCTCGAGCACCTTGCCGCCGGCGGACTCGCCGAAGGCGCGGTACTTGGCGTACATCGCCTTGCGCTCGGCCTCGGGGGCTCCGTTCCACCTCCCCTCGTCGCCGTAGATGAGGGCAAGCACCTTCATGTCGTCTCCTTTCGTCGCTGTCGAGACTACGACGAACGGGAGGCGCTCGAATCGACACCGAGATCCTTGACGAGGTAGCGCACGGTGTCGTCTACCTCCACCGGCTCTCCCCGAATCGGTCGTGGCCACGTGTGCGGGCGAGCGCCTCCGCGGCGCCTGTCAGAGCGGTGGCGATCCCCTCGCCGCCGATCCGGAAGGACGTAGACGTCCTGGATCTCGGGGACGCCGAGCCTCGTCCCGCCCCACGCGAAGTGGGCATGGCCGAGCGGGTCGTCGCCGTCCCACGCCACTAGGTAGGTTCCTGCGCCGTCCAGCCGGTGCAGCGGCAGCGCGGCGTCCACGCGCTCGATGTCGACCGGTGTTAGCTCGCGGATGTCGATGCCGCCACCAGCCGTCGCAGGAGGGTGAGCGCGCCGTCCTTGTCGAGCATCTCGTTCAGGTTGCCGCACTTCGGCGACTGGACACACGACGGACAACCGTCCGCGCAGGGACAGCCTTCGAGCATTCGCGCCGTGTCGCCCACCCACCCCTCGAAGGCCCCGAAGCCCCGCTCGGCGATCCCCACCCCGCCGGGGTGCCCGTCGTAGACAAACACCGTCGGCCGGCCGGTTTGCGCGTGGACGTTCGTCGACAGGCCGCCGACGTCCCACCGGTCGCACATCGCCCAGAGCGGCAGGATCGCGATCATCGCGTGCTCCGCCGCGTGGAGGCTCGAGAGCAGCGTCGGCATCCGCTCGAGCCCCTCGAGTTGCCTGTCCGTCGGGACATACCACACCGCCTCCGTCTCGAAGCTCGTCTCGGGCAGGTCGAGCGAGACCGTCTCGAGCGTGGCCTGGTCCCGCACGGACTTCTTCTTGTACGCGACGACCTGCTCCGTGACCGAGATGCGGCCGAACGTGAGCTCGAGGCCGCAGCGTCGCTCGCTACGGATGGGCTCCTCGATCGTCGTGTCCGTCTCCTTCTTCGCCTGCGTGTAGTAGTCGCCGCTGTAGGGAGTGACGATCGCGGTGCGGGTGGCGAGGTCGAGCTCGTGGACGAGGTAGCCCTCGCCGAGGTGGAGGTAGACGGCGCCCTCATGCACCGTCGAGTAGGCGCGCTCGCGCTCGACCACACCGAGGATGGCTCCGCTCTGCGCCTCGACGACGGCGAAGGAGTCCGGGGTGGCCGACCGGAGGCTCGTCTGTGCGGCGGGGTACTCGCGGCCGGCCCAGACGTACCCGGTCTTCGTGTGCCGCAAGTCGGGGAGCTGCGCCGCCCTTTCGAGCGCCTCGTCGCCCAGTGTTGCGCGATCGTCGTCGTCGAGAGGCGCTTCGAACGCCGCCGCTCGCACGTGCCCGTCGAGGACGCGCGGGTTGGTGTGATCGAGGATCGCGGCCTCGACGCTGCGGTCGAGCAGCGCAGAGGGCTCGCGCATGAAGTACTGGTCGAGCGCGTCCTCCGAGGCGACGAGGATCGCAAGGCCGTGCCCCCGTCGGCCCGCTCGCCCCCACTGCTGGCGAAGCGATGCGACGGTTCCCGGGAACCCGACGGAGATCGCGCAGTCGAGCAGGCCGATGTCGATGCCCAGCTCGAGCGCGTCCGTCGCGGAGACGCCGAGCAGCTCGCCCTCGGCCAGCCGCCGCTCGATCTCGCGCCGCTGGGCCGGCGTGTAGCCGGCACGGTAGGGAGCGAGCCGCCTTCCCGTCGCGCCGTCCACGCGGTCGACCGTGAATCTGTGGATGAGCTCGGCGGCCTTGCGGCTCTTGGAGAAACAGATCGTCCGGAGTCCGCGCGACGTCAGCGCCGCCATCAGACGCGATGCCTCGCCGAGCGGGCTCGCGCGCATTCCGAGCTCGGCGTCGAGAAGCTCGGGATTCCACAGCGCGACCGTCCGCTCGGAGCGCGGAGCTGCATCGCAGTCGATGACGGTGGCCTCGACACCCGCGAGCTCGGACGCGAGCTCGCCCGGGTTCGCAATCGTCGCAGATGCGAACAGCAGCTGCGGCTGCGCGCCGTACACCCCGGCGAGCCGGCGCAGCCGGCGCAGCACGTTCGCAACGTGGGAGCCGAACACGCCGCGGTAGACGTGCGCCTCGTCGACGACGACGTAGCGGAGGTTGTGGAGCACGTCCGCCCAGCGGTCGTGGTGCGGCAGCACGCCGACGTGCAGCATGTCGGGGTTCGTCAGGACGACGTTCGCCCAGCGCCGAACGTGTCCGCGCCGCTCGATCGGCGTGTCGCCGTCGTAGATCGCGGCGCGTACGTTCGGCGCTCGCAGCTCCCCAAGCGCGCGTGCCTGGTCTTGCGCAAGCGCCTTCGTCGGGTAGAGGTAGAGGGCGCGCGCCTTCGGGTCGCGCGCGATCGCGTCCAGCACGGGCAGGTTGAACGCCAGCGACTTCCCGGAAGCCGTGCCCGTCGCAAGGACGAGGTGCTCACCGCGCGCTGCGATCTCCCACGCGTGGCGTTGGTGTGTGTAGAGACCGCCGACGGGGAGCGCCGCGCGCACGCGGGGATCGAGCTCGTCGGGGAGCGGCACGATCTCGGCTTCGAGAGCAGCGACCGACTCGACGTGCGCGAGCTCCTCGCCGTCGAGCAGGTCGTCCCAGGTGACCGCGTCGGTCGTCGTCACTCGGTCGGAGTGAAGAGCGTGAGCTGGGTTCCGTCGGGTGCCTCGAGCCTCACGTTGCGATCGTTCCACGGCGTCGTGACCGGTCCGCCGAGGCGAGCCGCGCCTGCCGCCTCGAGCGCCTCCGCGAGCGCGGCGCTGTCCTCCACCTCGATCGCCAGGCGCACCGGTCCCGCGACGCGGCGGCCGACTTCGATGCGGTCGATCTCGGCCGCCTGCCCTTCGTCGACCAGCTCGATCGTGGCGCGGCCTGCCGACAGCAGCACGACGCGCCCGTTGTCGCTCGGCCACTCGGCCTCGACCTCGAAGCCGAGTGCGTCCCGGTAGAAGAGCAGCGCTTCGTCGAAGTCCTTCACCGTGAGCACGAGTCGGAGTTCTCTCTCGTCGGGCATCAGCGACACGGTACCCTGGTCCATCCGGGGTGCCCGCTGGGCTGAGATCACACCCGTCGAACCTGATCCGGTTCGGACCGGCGAAGGGAGCGTAGTTCGGACATGGTTCCACGCTTGTTGACGATTGCGACATCCGACTCTGGAGGAGGCGCAGGCATCCAGGCGGACCTGAAGGCATTCGCAGCAGCGGGGTGCCACGGGATGTCCGTGCTCGTCGCGTTGACCGCCCAGAACACGACGTCGGTCACCGCCGTGCACACGGCCCCGCCAGACTTCGTGCGCGCGCAGCTCGCTGCAGTGTTCGACGACATCGGTGTCGACGCTGCGAAGACGGGGATGCTGTTCTCGCGCCCGCTGATCGAGACGGTCGCGGACTATCTCGCCGAACATCCGGTCCCGCTCGTGGTCGACCCCGTCATGGTTGCGAGCTCGGGGGCGCGCCTCCTCCAGGAGGATGCCGTGCTGACGCTCGTCGACCGCCTGTTCCCGCTCGCGACGGTGGTGACGCCGAACTTCGCGGAGGCACGCGTGCTCGCAGGGGAGGGACCGCCTGCGGAACTCGCCAGGCGCGTGCACGAGCTCGGCGCGCCGGCGGTCATCGTCACGGGTGGTCACGCCGACGAGCCCGGCGACTGGCTGTTCGCAGACGGCGAGGCGGTTCTTGTCGAGACAGAGCGCCACGACGTCGCCGCTACGCACGGCTCGGGCTGTACGCACTCGGCCACGCTCGCTGCGTGTCTCGCCAAGGGAATGAGCCTGCTCGATGCCGCGCGGGCCGCCGCGCGTGCGGCCTCGGAGGCGGTGCGTCACGGGCTCGCGGGGCTCGGTGCCGGCGAGGGGCCGGTCGACGTGCTGGACGTGAGTGGATTCGCGTGAACGTCTCGCCCGGCGAGGGACTGGGGACGATCCGCGAGCGAAGACCCCTTGTCCACCAGATCACGAACTACGTCGTCATGAACGAGACCGCGAACGCGACGCTGGCACTCGGCGCACTCCCGGTGATGGCGCACGCCGTCGAGGAGGTCGAGGAGATGGTCGCGCTCGCCGGTGCGCTCGTGATCAACATCGGCACCTTGTCGCCCCGCTGGGTCGAGGCGATGCTGCTTGCCGGGAAGGCGGCGAATGCGGGGGACGTCCCCGTCGTCCTCGATCCTGTCGGTGCTGGTGCGACCACCTATCGGACGGAGACGGCAAACCGAATTCTCGACGAGGTGCGCGTCAGCGTGCTCCGCGGCAACGCGGGCGAAGTCGCCACGCTGCTCGGAGTCGAGGCGGAGGTCCGCGGTGTCGAGTCGATCGGTGTGAGTGGCGAGCCTGGCGAGCTCGCCCGTGCGACCGCGAAGAGCAGGGGGCTGGTCGTGTCGGTGACCGGCGCTCTCGACCACGTCTCGGACGGGGAGCAGGTGGTTGCGATCTCGAACGGCCACGAGTTGCTCGGCACGGTTACGGGGACCGGGTGCATGTCGTCGGCGATCACCGGCTGCTTCCTGGCCGTTCGCCCGGAGGAGCCGCTCCAGGCGGCGACCGAGGCGCTCGCCGCATTCGGGGTGGCGGGGGAGGACGCAGCCCGGACTGCGCACGGCCCGGGTAGCTTCCACGTCAACCTCTACGACGCACTTGCCGCGCTCGATCCGGCGACGCTCGACGGACGGGCGCGAGTCTCCGCATGAAGCTGCACGTCCTCGTCGACGACCTCGAGACCGCCAGGATCGCGATCGACGGTGGCGCGAGCGTCGTGCAGTGGCGTCTCAAGGATGCCGCGCGCGTCGACGTCGTCGAACGCGGCCGCGCGACGCGGGGGCTGTGTGCCAGACACGGGATTCCGTTCGTGGTGAACGACGACGTCGAAGCGGCGCTGATGCTCGGTGCCGACGGTGTCCATCTCGGCCGCGGAGACGACGGGGCGGCGCGTGCCAAGGAACACGGGCTCCTGCTCGGCATCTCGGTGTCGAGCGTCCAAGAGGCGAAGGAGTCGGCGCTGGCCGACTACCTCGGCGCCGGGCCGATCTGGGCGACGCCGTCGAAACCCGATGCGGATTCGCCGATCGGCCTCGACGGTCTCCGGGAGATCTGCGACGCGGTCGCCGTTCGCGTGGTGGCGATCGGAGGCATCGACGCCTCCAACGCCGCGGACTGCATTCGTGCCGGCGCCGTCGGCGTCGCCGTGATCCGTGCTGCTCGCGACGCTGCCGCGCTGTCGAGAGTGCTCGATGAAGCTCTCTGAACTGGGGGAGCGTGGACTGCTGGCGGAGCTCGAGCGGCGTGGCCTCGCCCGGTGCATCGCGGACGACACGGCGAGTGTCGGCGAGTTGGTGCTCACGCAGGACGCGCTCGTCGAGGGTGTGCACTTCCGCCTCGACCGGATCTCATGGCGGGAACTCGGCTGGCGCGCGGCCGCGGTGAACCTCAGCGACCTCGCGGCTGCCGGCGCGGTGCCGGAGGCCCTGCTCGTCACGTTGGCCGTGCCCGGCGACGCGTCCGTCGACGAGGTGCTCGAGCTGTACGCAGGCATGGCCGAGACCGACGTGCCGATCGTCGGCGGCGACACGACGGAGTCGCCGCAGCTCGTCCTGAGCGTGACGGCGGTCGGCCGCGCGGAACGCGTGCCGGGACGCAGCGGTGCAGTCGCCGGAGACGTCCTCGTCGTCACCGGCCCGCTCGGACGGGCGGGCGCGGCGTTTCGCAACGGGGGCTACGTCCGGCCCGAGCTGCGACTCGACGAGGGGCGAGAGCTCGCGCGCACCGCGCACGCGATGCTCGACCTCTCGGACGGGCTCGCGGTCGACTGTGCCCATCTGGCGGACCGGTCCGGCTGCGCGATCGTTGTCGAGCTCGAGCGAGTGCCGCTCGCGGACGGCGCCGGGCTCGACGATCTGGGTTTCGGCGAGGACTACGAGCTGCTGGCCGCCACTCGGGATCCCGGCCGGTTCGCCGTCGTCGGCCGGTGCGAGGAGGGCGAGGGCGTGCGCTTCACGCTCCACGGCGAGCCTCGGGAGCTCGCCGGCTGGGAGCACTTCGCCTAGAGGAGGCCGGCGACCGCCTGCTCGTAGCGCTTTCGGCGGTGCGCACCGACGAGGGTCTCGCGCACCTCGCCACCCGCGAAGAGCAGCGTCGTCGGGACTGCCAGCACGCCGTAGCGTGCGGGCGTCATGGGGTTCTCGTCGATGTTCAGCTTCGCGAACTCGACCTTGCCGCCGGTCTCCCCCTCGAGGTCTTGCAGGATCGGCTCGATCGCCTTGCACGGTCCGCACCAGGGCGCCCAGAAGTCGACGACGACGGGGACGTCCGCGTGCAGCACGTCCTGCTCGAACGACTCGTCCGTGACCTCGAACACGACGCCATCGTAGCCCTCGCTCAGAGACGCCCGGTGAGCGCACGGGCACGCAGCGCAGGCACCCGCCAGATCGCCTCCGCCACGATCGAGCGACTCATCTTCGACGTGCCTTCTTCGCGGTCGACGAAGTGGATCGGGACCTCTGTCACCCTGAAGCCGGCGCGGATCGTGCGGTAGGTCGTCTCGATCTGGAACGCATAGCCTCTTGCGTCGATCGCGTCGAGGTCGATCGTCTCGAGCACGGCACGCCGGTAGCATTTGAATCCCCCGGTCAGGTCGTGGACGGGCACGCCGAGCAGGGCCCGCGCGTACAGGGATCCGCCTGCAGAGACGAACCGGCGGACGGCGCCCCAGTTCCCGATCGACCCACCTTGCACGTAGCGCGAGCCGATCACGAGGTCGGCGTCCGCGGCCGCGGCGACGAGCCGTGGCACGTCGTCGGGGGAGTGGGAAAAGTCGCAGTCCATCTCCAGCACGAGCTCGGCGCCGCCGGCCAGCGCGCGGCGGAAGCCTGCGAGGTACGCAGGGCCGAGCCCTTCCTTGCGCTCCCGGTGCAGGACGTCGACGTAGTCGAGCTCCGCTGCGAGCCGGTCCGCGAGCTCGCCGGTTCCGTCAGGCGAGCTGTCGTCGATCACGAGCACGCGCACATCCTTGTCGCCGAGAGCACGAACCATCGGTTCGAGCGTCTCGCGCTCGTTGTAGGTCGGCAGGCAGACGACGGCGTGCACGCCCTATGGGAACACGATCGAGGCGGCTGATGCCGCGGGATGTTGCGGCGCGCGGTGGCCTCCACGTGGTGCGCGTGACGACATCGGCGGCCGTGGGAACGAACCTTGCGTTCGGTGGGACGTGTCCAAGCGCCGAAGCAGCACCGTCACGTTCCTCATCGAGCGCTCGACCGAGCTCCTCAGACGGCTGGGGAGGAACGATATGGGGAGCTCGGAAGTCGACCGCGGATAGCATCGCCGCATGGCCGCGCTTCCGCGAAACGGCGACGTCGCCGATCAGCTCGATCTCCTCGCCGACCTGCTGGAGATCGAAGGCGAGGCCTCGTTCCGCGTGCTCGCCTACCGGCGCGCCGCGACGCGCATCCGCGAGACCGCGGGCTCGGTCGCGCAGCTCGCGATCGACGGGCGGGCCAAGGAGCTGAACGGGATCGGCAAGACGATCGAGGAGAAGATCGTCCAGGTCGTCGAGGACGGCGAGATGCACGCGCTGACGAAGCGCAAGAACCTGGTTCCACCGGACGTCGTCTTGTTCATGCGCCTTCCCGGGCTCGGGCCGAAGACAGCCGCGAGGATCTGGCACGAGCTGGGCGTGACCACCATCGACGAGTTGAAGCAGGCCGCCGAGGGCGAGCAGCTGCGGACGCTCGCGGGGCTCGGGCCGAAGACGGAGGAGCGGGTGCTGAAGGCGCTCGCGGAGCAGAAGCAGGAGCCCTCGGACCGCCGCCTGCTCGGCGACGGCCTCGCACCGTTGCTCGCAGTGGTCGCCGCGCTGCGCGACCATCCCGCCGCGGTCGAGGTGTCGGAGGCCGGCAGCGCGCGGCGCCGCAAGGAGACCTTCCGCGACCTCGACATCATCGCCACCGCGAACGACCCACAGCGGCTGATCGACGACTTCGCGGCCAGTCCGTGGGTCGTGGAGGTCGTCGCCAAGGGGCCGTCGAAGGCGACCGTCCTCTCCAACGACGGCCTTCGCTACGACCTGCGTGTCGTTCCGCCCGAGTCGTACGGCAACCTGCTCCAACACTTCACCGGGTCGAAGGACCACAACGTCGCGTTGCGCGAGCGCGCCGTCAAGGACGGGCTCTCCGTCTCGGAGTACTCGATCACGGTGGTCGAGACCGGCGAGGAGCTGTGCTTCGCCGACGAGGCGGGCGTGTACGAGCGGCTCGGCTACCAGTTCATCCCGCCCGAGCTGCGCGAGAACGCGGGCGAGCTCCAGGCCGCGCGCGAGGGGACGCTGCCCACGCTCGTCGAGCTCGGGGACATCAAAGGGGACCTGCACTGCCATTCGACCTGGTCGGACGGCAGGCACTCGCTCGAGCAGATGGCGCTTGCCGCGCGCGATCGCGGTTACGCGTACATGGCGATCACCGATCATCCGCGCGGGACGCTCGCCGAGCAGGACCTCGAGGTCGCGGCCCTCAACGAGCGGCTGAAGCCCTTCCGTATCCTGCGTGGGATCGAGGTGAACATCCGCGCCGACGGCTCGCTCTCGCTGCCCGACGAGGTGCTCGCACAGCGCGAGTGGGTCATGGCGTCGCTCCACGGAGCCTTCGACAACAGCCCGACCGAGCGGGTCCTTGCCGCGATGGAGAACCCGAACGTCGACTGCATCGGGCACCTGACGGCGCGGAAGATCAACATCCGTCCACCCGCCGACGTGAACGTCGAGCGCGTGATCGAGAAGGGCCTCGAGACCGGCACGTTCATCGAGATCAACGCGCAACCGAATCGACTCGACGTCCGCGACACGCACGCGCGTCTCGCCGGGGAGGCAGGGCTGAAGGTGCTCGTCTCGAGCGACGCGCATCAGGTCCGTGCGCTGAACCACATGGAAATGGGCGTCGCACAGGCGCGCCGCGCGTGGTTGACGAAAGAGCAAGTGCTGAACACGCGCACGTGGTCGCAGATCACGAAGCTGATGAAGTGAGCTTCCGAGAGGACGGACAGGCCGCGCTGGACTGGGCCGCGAACTACCTGGAGACCGTCGGCGAGCTGCCCGTGCTCGCGCAGGTCGAGCCGGGAGAGATCCGTGCGCGCCTGCCCGCCTCAGCGCCCGAGTACGGCGAGCCGTTCGCTGACGTCCTGCGCGACGTCGACGAGGTGCTGCTGCCGGGCATCACGCACTGGCAGAGCCCGCGCTTCTTCGCCTACTTCGCGACGACGGCGTCCGAGCCGGGGATTCTCGCGGAGCTGCTGGCCGCGACACTGAACTCCGTCTCGTTCCTCTGGCGGACGTCGCCGGCGTCGACGGAACTCGAGGCAGTGACGCTCGACTGGGTCGCCCAGCTGCTCGGACTTCCCGACGGCTGGCACGGCCACATCGAGGACACCGCCTCGACCTCGACGCTCGCCGCGCTCGCAGCTGGGCGGGAGGCGACCGGGGGGCGCGTCGTCGTTTGCTCGGAGCACGCGCACTCGGCCGTCGACAAGGCTGCGCGTCTGCTCGGGCTCGAGCTGCGCAAGACCGCCGCGGACGCGGACTTCCGGCTCCGTCCCGACCGGCTCGACCTCACCGACGCTGCGGCGGTCGTCGCTACCGTCGGGACGACGTCCACAACCTCCGTCGATCCGGTCTCGCAGATCGCCGATGCCTGCGAGGAGGCGGGCGTCTGGCTCCACGTCGACGCCGCCTACGCGGGCTCGGCGTGGGTGTGTCCGGAGTTCCGCTGGTCGCAGGTCGGCGTCGAACGTGCCGACTCGCTGGTCGTCAACGCGCACAAGTGGCTGTTCACGCCGATGGACTGCTCCCTGCTCTGGTCGCGGCGGCCGGAGGCGCTGCGCGCGGCCTTCAGCCTCGTGCCCGAGTTCCTACGGACATCGGACGAGGCCGAGAGCCTCTCGGACTACGGGCCTGCGCTCGGTCGACGTTTTCGCTCGCTGAAGCTCTGGGCCGTGCTCCGTTGCTACGGCCGGGAGGGCCTCCAGGCCCGGATCCGCGAGGCGGTCCGCCTGGCCGAGCTGTTCGAGGGCTGGGTGGGGGACGAGCCGGGCTGGGAGCTCTGCGCGCCGCGGCACTTCTCGCTGGTGTGCTTTCGGCTCGATGCGTCCGACGAGGAGAACGAGGCACTGCTCGAGCGGGCGAACCGCACTGGCGAGCTCTTCATCTCACACACCAAGCTGGAGGATCAGTACGTGCTGCGACTCGCGATCGGCAACGAGCGCACGACCGAGGCCGACGTCCGACGCGCATGGGAGGTTCTGCGGCGCGAGGCACGAGGAGGGTGACATGCTGGTTTCGACGACGAACGAGATCGCGGGCTACGAGATCGTCGAGGTGCTCGGCGAGGTCATGGGGCTCACGGTGCGCTCGCGCAACATCGGCTCGCAGCTGGGCGCGGGGTTCAAGTCGATCCTCGGCGGCGAGTTGAAGGGAATGACGAAGGCACTCGTCGAGAGTCGCGAGCAGGTGATGCAGCGCATGATCGAAGAGGCCGAGGCGAAGGGCGCCGACGCGATCGCGGCGATGCGCTTCGACACCTCGGACATGGGGAACGGCTGGACCGAGATCTGCGCCTACGGGACGGCCGTCCGGACGCGACGCCTCTAGAGCGCGCGCAGCACCGTCAAGAACTCGGCGGGGGAGTCGACGACGAGATCTGCGGCACGCCGCAGCTCGTCTGGCCCCTCGTCCGACACGACCGCGATCCGGATGCCGAGCTCGAGCTGGTCGAGCGTGCGAAACGCGTCGAGGTCGGTCGTGTCGTCGCCGGCGTAGAGCGCGCGACGCAGGTCGCGCTCCGACAGCAGCCGAGCGACGGCGGTTCCCTTGTCCGCCTCGATCGGCGGCACGACCTCGAGCACCTTGCGTCCGAACCGCGCGACGAAGCCCGCGACGCGCGCGTGCTCTGCCGTACGTTCGAGCTCGGTGCGGGCGGATGCCTCGTCGTCGGCCTCCCTGAAGTGGAACGCGGCCGACAGACCTTTGTCCTCCGTCCACGGCCACGGCTCGTGTGCGAGGAACGCGTGGAGTCGCTCGCTCCACGCGTCCGCACTCGGGTCGAGCTCGAGCCCGTGGTTGCCGACGTAGACGAGCTCGGGGACTCCGACGATCCGCCGCGCATCGTCTCCCGCCCGGCCGCTGATGCACGCGACCAGCGCGTAGCGTCCGTGGAGTCGACGCAGCTCCGCACGCGTGATCTCGGGTACGCGCGCATCCTGTGGCCGGCTGACGATCGGCGCGAGGACCCCGTCCACGTCGAGCAGCACCGCGGCGCGGTCGGGCTCCTCGGCGAGACGGGCGAGCGCATCCACGCCGCCTACGATACGGCGGTGCGGCTCGTCGTCATCGGCCTCGTCGCCGGGTTCCTCAGCGCGCTGCTCGGAGTCGGTGGCGGGATCGTGATCGTTCCCGCACTGATGCTCTTCGCCGCGTGGGAGACACGGAACGCGACGGCCACCTCGCTTGCGGCGATCGGCGTCACCGCGCTCTCGGGCGTGATCGCCTACGCCTTCCACGGCGACGTGAACGTGAAGTACGCGGCGCTCGTCGGATTGCCTGCAACCTTCGGAGCGATCGGCGGTGCATCGTTGCAGCAGCGCCTGCGGACACGCACGATCGAGCTCCTGTTCGCGCTGCTCATCCTCGCGACTGCGATCTGGCTCTTCGTCAAGTGAGCATCGTCCTCGCTCTCGTGCTCGGAGGTGCGGCGGGGCTCCTCGCCGGCCTGTTCGGCGTCGGCGGAGGGATCCTCTTCGTGCCGACGCTGGTGTTGCTCGGGCTCTCACAGCACGTGGCGACAGGGACGTCGCTGCTCGCAATCCTCCCGACCGCGGTCGCGGGAACGTGGAGCCAGCAGCGCTACGGGAACGTGCGCTGGCGTGCGGCGCTCGTGATCGGCGTCGCGGCGGCGGCGATCGCGCCGCTCGGCGCGTTGCTCGCCGAGTCGCTCGGCGACCGCACGCTGCGGCGGCTCTTCGCGGTCCTGCTCGTCGTCGTGGCGATACAGCTCGCGTGGCGTGCGCGCAGGGACTGACCGAATCGTGAACAGGTGGTTGCGGAGAGGGTCCGGCCGAGGCTCGTGGCTGCATAATGGGGTGCTCGTGCCGACGCGCGTGACGCTTGCAACCGTCCTCGCCCTCGTGCTGCTCTCGACGGCGTCAGCGGGCGCCTCCGGGTGGAGGTCCGCCGCAACGGGCGGCGCGACCGCCAATGCCTACGGGATCAAGATCGTCGTCCCCGGCCAGACCGGCGGCTCGACGCCGACGGTCACGGCGCCGCCGGACTCGGTGCAGTTCAGCGGTGCGTTCTCGTACGGCGACGGCGGGCTCGTCACCGCGACGTCTGTCGACGCGAGCGTCTCGGCGGACGCAGGGACCGATGCAACGGCGTCGGCGTCGGCCGAGGTCGACTCGCTGTCGATCTTCGGTGGCGAGATCACCGCGTCGAGCGTCGTCGGCAGCGCACATGCCGTGGGCAAGCAGTCGGGAGCGTCAGGCGACACGTCGGGCACCCTCGTCAAGGATCTCGTGGCGCTCGGCCAGCCGGTGGTGACGCCCGGCCCGAGCGTGCCCCTCGCGGACTGGGGAACACTGAGCACCGTCGAGTCAGGGTCGTCCAATACCGCTGCGGACGGATACCACGGGTTCGTCACCGCACTCGACATCCGGCTCACCGCGGACCACGACGGGCTGCCGGCGGGATCCGAGATCCTCGTCGGCTACGCCGAGGTCGCCGCGCAGGCGGCACCGCCGCCTCCGCCGACGGTCACAGCGCCGTCGGCGAAGAAGAGGAACAAGCACGCGGCGACGCCGAAGGCCCCGAAGCCGACGCCGTTCTCGGGGCTCTCGGGTCCACTGCAGATCACGCCGGCACTGCGCACGCCGGGCGGTCATGTCTTCCCGGTGTACGGTCCGTCGTCGTTCACCGACACGTACGGCGCGTTCCGCGGTGACGTCTCGGGTGACTGGCACCACGGCGACGACATCTTCGCTCCACTCGGCGCGCCGGTGCTCGCCGTCGCGTCGGGAACGGTGTTCTCGGTCGGATGGAACGAGGTCGGCGGCAACAGGCTGTGGCTGCGTGACGGGGCCGGTAACGAGTACTACTACGCGCACCTCTCCGCGTACACGCCGCTCGCGCGCAACGGGATGGTCGTGACTGCCGGCGAGGTGCTCGGGTTCGTGGGGAACACGGGCGACGCACAGACGACTCCGTACCACCTCCACTTCGAGATCCACCCGGTGTCGCTGCTCGGGATCGGATACGACGGAGCCGTCGATCCGACGAAGTACCTGCTCGCGTGGAAGCACCTCGAGAACGTCAGCTTCGCGGGCGGGAACGCATGGGCGCCGCTCGGTCACTCGGCGAACGCGCCGAAGCCAGGCGCGTTCTTGATCTCGTCCTCGGACATCTCGAGCGCCGACGGCCTCGATCCGGGGTCGCTCCAACGGGCCGTTCGCCCGTCGACGGACGAGGGGACCGGTCTGCTCGGCGTCTCGGCGCAGGTGCCGAAGCCCGCGCCGTCGGCGGGGCGGCCGACCGCTGCCGGCCGCCTGCCCTAGCTCGTCAGACTGCCTCTCCTGCCGGCATTCCCGTCGAGTTCCCGCCCTGGTACGTGAACTCGTCGCTCGACCCGAACAGCAGGTCGGACAGCCACTTGCGCGTCTGCGCGCCCGAAACCGGGTTGAAGAGGAGTCCGAGGGCGATGCCGACGAGGAGCAGCGCCGTGTTGCGGACGTGCCGCTCCTTCTTGCCCTGAACACGATCCGCGGCAGCGCGGAGCTCGTCCAGCGCCTCTCGCAGCCGAATCTGGATCTCCGGGTCCGTCGCCACGCGCGTTGCGATCGGGATCGCCCCACGTCCGCCGAGGAGATCCTCGTAGACGTCACGGGCCGACTGGAACGCGTTGCGTACGTTCTGGCGGAGCTCCTCGTCCTGCATGGCCCGCTCGATGTACGGGCGCGCGGCCGCCGTCTTGGTCAATAGTTTCTCTTTCGAGTACGTCATGCTGCGGTCGTCCTTTCCCTGAGGGTGTTTCTCTTCATTGCCACGACGAGATCCTAGGAAACACTGCCTACTTCTGCTGGCGCTTGCCGTCGCTGGCTGCGGCGGCGGCCATTCGCCCCAGGCGATCAGCGGCACGGGCTACACCTTCTCCGCCCCCGGGGGCTGGGACGTCACCCGGGCCGCGAACCAGGTCCAGGCGGTGGAGAAGAAGGGGAGCCCCCAGCTCGTGGCCGTCTCGCGGTTCCCGCTGCTGCGGGTGTTCCGGCCTGCGCTCTGGGCGAAGGTGGTCAAGGAGCTGAACGCCGCCGCCGCCGGGATCGCCTCCCAGCAGCAGGGCGTCGTCGGCGAGTCGGGCGATCTCACGGTCGCAGGTCAACAGGCGCGCAAGTACACGATCTCGTACGAGACAAAGGGGCAGAAGCTCGAGGAGCAGCTCGTCTTCGTCCTGCGCGACAAGACGGAATACCTGCTTCTGTGTCGCTATCGGCAGGGCTCGTCTCAGGCCGCCTGCGACACGCTGGTGCGAACCTTCAAGCTGACTTAGCGGCCTGCTTGTCGCGCATCGAGACGGGCGCCGGCCCTGTCGACCGGTTTCCGTCGAATGCTGCGTCGAAGACCTGCTCGACCGAGTCGACGAGGACGAACTCGAGCTCTCTTCGCGTCTCGGCAGGGAGCTCGTGCAGGTCGGGCTCGTTCTCGCGAGGCAGGATCACGCGGCGCAGGCCTGCCCGCTGCGCGGCGAGCGTCTTCTCACGGATACCGCCGATCGGCAGCACCTGGCCCGTGAGCGTGATCTCGCCCGTCATGCCGACGTCGTCGCCGACGGGCTCGCCCCGCACGAGCGAGACGATCGCGGTCGCGATCGTGATCCCGGCCGACGGACCGTCCTTCGGCACGGCCCCCGCAGGGACGTGGATGTGCACGTCGTGGGTCGAGAACCACGTCGGATCGACTCCGAGGAGTTCCGCATGCGAGCGCACCCACGACAACGCTGTCTGCGCGGACTCCTGCATCACGTCGCCGAGTTGGCCGGTGATCTTCAACGCGCCGT
>Ga0187779_10001076_pt1 | contig 17285 bp, 11 predicted proteins | sample 1015_Q2_SP10_10__FD_132435 | JGI IMG/M metagenome (GOLD analysis project Ga0187779, IMG submission 132435) | Tropical peat soil microbial communities from peatlands in Department of Meta, Colombia - 1015_Q2_SP10_10_MG | ecosystem: Environmental > Terrestrial > Soil > Wetlands > Peat | place... | reverse complement strand
GCTTGCCTAGCGGCGCGCCCCCACGGTCAGCGACCAGCGCCAGCGTGCGACCGGCGCGACCGGTCGTGCGACGTCGAGGCGCACGATCCCGTGGAAGAGCGAGACGCCGGCCCCGACCGAGGCGGCCGGCTGGCCTCCGAACATCCAGGTCCGTTGAGCCGCCTGACCTGCGTCGGCGAAGATCACCGGGGTGACGGTGTGCGGCGCGAGTCCGACGTCCACGCTCAGGGCCCACGCCGAAGCCCCGCGGAAGGCGCCCGCCGCGTATCCGCGCAGCGTCTTCTCGCCTCCCAGCCGGAAGTCCCGCTGCGGCAGGCTGTCCCCGACTCCCACGCCGGCCCAGCCCGAGGCCGTGACGTCGATCCAGTGCGCGACGCCGGTCCGCGCCGTGGCCAGGAGCCACGCCCGGCCGTGCTGCCGCGCGCCCGCCGTTCCTTCCACGCCAGCCCGCCAGCCGACGGGCCGAGCGCCCCCCGCCAGCTCCGCCGTGGCGATCCAGTAGCGACCGGGCGCGACCGGGTCGTTCGCCTGAAACGTCGCGCGCCCGCCCATCAGCGCATTGACGCCGGCACGCGCCAGACGGCGCGGCGCCGATTCGTCGGCGTACCGTCCCTCGAGCGTCAGGTCGGCCGCGCCCGCGAGCGGTCGCTGGTACCGGAGGGCGCCGCCCTGCGCGAAGACGTACGCGCCGTCGTCGCGCGCGAACAGCGCGCCCGTCACCGAGTTCGCGAACGTCAGCCCGGGAGCGAGCGGGTCCGCGTCCCGCATCTCGCGATAGGCCTCGAGCTCGACGCGAGCGGTCGGCGCGTCCCGGCGCAACGTCAGGGCGCCCTGCAGCCGTTGGTCGGTGAAGGCGTACCGGGCCCGGGCCAGCAGAGCGACGTACGGCACCCCGAGCCGCCACTCGTAGCCTGCTCCCAGCGAAGCGCCCTCGGCGCGGTTGTAGCGCCAGATGTCGGTCAGCCGGTCGAATGCGAGTGACAGCCGCGGCCGGCCCGTCAGGCTGTCGGGCAGATGCTCGAGCGTGGCCAGCGCGTCGCGGCGCAGGTCCTCGAGCCTGGCGGCATCCCCCGGGACGGGGTCGAACTGCAGGGAATCGCTCCACCCCCGGTAGGCGTGCAGGACCGAGTCCGGCGGCACGTCGACCTCGAATCGTCCTCCGGCCCAGGTGCCCTGCGTCACGCATCCGCCTTCCGCCGCCGTGAGCGTGTCGGCGGCCGACCCCACTGCGATCCGGTCCCCGCAGCGCCGCACACGGTCTCCGTGCCGATGCCGCTCCGCCGGCGCCGTCGTGTCGGGCGGAAGGTCGGCCAGCACGAGCGGCCGTCCCGCGTTGACCCGCACGTCGCGGAAGGTCGTGATGAAGTGGATCGGCACGACGAGGTTCTTGAACCACGGCAGGCGCACGTCGAGCGTGACCGCCTGGCGGTACGGCAGCCAGAAGTGCTCCTGGTACAGCCCGTACTCGAGGTCCGCCGACACCCGGAGAATGCGCTCGACGAGCCCGCCCTCCCGATCCGCCCGCGCCGTGTCGCGGCCGGTGGCGCCGATCGAGTCGACCCACAGCCGCCGGCCGACGAACACGAACGACAGCCGCACGGTCTCCGCCGTCTCGGCGTCCAGCCACAGCTCTCCCGCGATGAGCGCCGCGTCGGCCACCAGCGGCGTGACGCGCACGCCGACGGCACGTACCACGCGACCGGGCAGCGCGATCTGCAGCGAGTCGACGATGGCGTAGGCGTAGAACGCGTCGGCGCCGGGTGCCAGCGGGTGGACGGCCGCGCGCTCGGGAAAGCCCTGGTCCGAGAGCAGCCGGATGCTGTCCCCGAGGAACCGCGGCACGAACCAGGGCCGCGTCCACCGGGCGTCCATCGTGGCGCTCGGGAAGATCGTCTTCGAACGCTCCCCCACCTCGACGATCCGGAGGTCGTTCGGGGCCTGCCACTGGAGCTGCGACTCCTGCTCCTGAACGGCGAGGGGCACGAGCCGCGCGAAGCCGCCGCGACCGAAGTTCGCGTCCAGCCGCGACAGCAGGCGCGCACTGTAGTCGTGCACCGCGCTGTCCTGCTCGCGGTGCCGGGCCCGCGCCCGCGCGATCAGCGCCGCGGTCGCCGAGTCGGCGTAGGGACTCTGGAGCTGCAGCGTCAACAGCAGGACCACCGGGATCGGCATGGGGATCGATTCCGCGCCGGGGCGCTTCCACTACGCCGCCGGAGGGCGGACGGTTTCCCGCCGGCGGCGCGCTAGACGCCTTCGGCCGGGGGACGGAACGCGGCGCCGAGCGCGCGCCCGGAGCGCTGCTCCGCCCAGGTCGCGAGGGCCAGCCCCGCGAAGATCACCAGCGCGGCGAGCGCGGCGCGCGGCGTCAGGCGCTCGCCGAGGATCAGGGGCGCGCCGACGACCGTCATCACCGGCTGGAGGTACACGTACATCGCCACCAGGCTCGACGCGGTCCGCTGCAGCGCCCAGATCGACAGGTAGTACGCCAGGAGCGAGGAACAGACCACGATGTACCCCAGGCCCCAGAGCGCGCGCGCCGGCACCAGCGCGAGGTCCACGTCCCGCAGCGCCAGGAGACCGATCGGCGTGACGATGACCGCCCCGAACAGAAACACGTGGGAGACCACCGTCACCGGACGATATCGCTCGAGCATGCGCTTGGAGAGCACGAGGTAGGCGCCGTAGGACGCGGTGTTGCACGCCACGAGGGCGTTGCCGAATGCGGTCGTCGGGTCCAGCCGGATGCGGTCCGGCCCGATCAGATACACGGCGCCGAGCGCCGCGAGGGCGATGCCGCCGACCTTGAGCCACGTGACGCGCTCGCGCCCGAGCGCCAGGGCGATCGCCAGCGTGAACACGGGCATGGTGGTCACGAGGATGTTGGTATTGATCGCCGTCGTCCGCTTCACGCCTTCGAGGAACAGCAGCTGATTCATCACCACGCCGAGCAGCGCGAGACCGGCCAGTGTCGCCAGGTCCCGCCGATCGCTCACGCGCTCCCGGACGAAGAACCGCTGGAACAGACCGAAGCAGAGGCCCGCGCCCGCGACCCTGAGGAACACGATCCCCGCCGGAGAGATGCTCGGAAGCACGAACTTGGCCACGACCGTCAGCGAGGCGAAAAAGAACTGCACTGCGATCATCGCCAGATGCACCATCGTGCGTCCCACCGGGGACCGGGTTGACCGGAAAGCGTCGGGCGGCCATACTGACTGACTAGTCAGTCACCTTGGCGCGTTCCATGAGCACTCGCGATTCGATCGTCGATGCCGCCTGCACGGCCGTCGCGTCCAGCGGACTCGACCGCCTCACCGTGGCCCAGGTCGCCAAGGCGGCCCGGGTCTCGACGGCGCTCGTCCACTACCACTTCGCCACGAAGCGGCAGCTCCTAGTGGCCGTGGCCGCGGCGCTCGCCCGGCGCCGGTCGGATTCCCGGAGCGCCGCGCTCTCCGGCGCCCAGGGCCTCGCCGGGCTGGACGCGCTGTGGACGAGCCTGGGCGCCGGCGTCGAGCGCTCGGCACCCGACCTCGCGATGCTCGGCCGCCGGGACCACGAGGCCCGCTCCGCGCTCCTGGCGGAGCGCCGCCGCGAGCAGGCCCGGATCGCGGCCGCGCTGCCCCGGTTCCTGGCGGGCCTCGGGGCCCGGCCGGCCATCGCGGCGGAGGACCTGGCGGCCGCGGTGTGCACGTTCGCCGACGGCGTCGCGGCCGCCCTCACGGCCGGCGTGCCGTCGAGCGACGTCAGAGCTTCCTACGATGCTTTCTGGCTCGCCCTGGTCGCTCTCGGTCAGCCGGCGAGCGCCCGCTGAGCAACCGGCGCAGCTCCGCGAGCGAATCCGCACGCACGGCCGAGTGCTTGCCGCGTACGAGCGTGAAGCCGACGCGCCGGTCGAGCTTCGGCACCTGGTCGTCGCGCAGCGCGCGGGCAGCGCGCTCGTGGAGCCGCAGCCGCACCACGGCCACGCCGCCCTCGACCTCGTAGTCGAGCGGGCACTTCTCGCCGCCGACCGTCACGGTCGACGGCAGGGCCTCCAGCTGCCGGCGCTTCTCCACCGCGACGAAGGCGTCGACCGTGAGGTTCAGGTCGGCCTGCAGGAAGTCCTCGAAGCGGGCGAGCCGCGCCAGCCGGCGGCCCAGCTCCGCTCGCACCAGCGATCCGTCCACGCCGCCGAGGGTGCCGCCGGAGCGGCGCCACAGCTCCCCGAGCCGGTCGAGCGTGTGCCGGAGCGCGCGGGCGTGGCGGTGGTGGGCGACCCCCGTCATCAGCGCCTCGACCAGCGCCGCGCGGGCGGCAGCCGCGAGGTCGTCCGGGATGCGCTCCAGCGGCTCCACGTCGCGCTCGAGGTCGAAGTCGTTGTACGTGCGGCGACGGACTGCCACGAGCGGCAGCCGCCGGTGCCTCGAGTCGTACTGCACCTCGGGGGCGTGCATTCGCGCGTAGCTGCGCATCAGGTCGTAGGGGAGCTGGGTTCCCTCGATGGCCGCGCGCGGCACGCCGAACCGGTCGGCGAAATACCGGATCGTGCCGGCCACGCCGCCCCACGCCCCGCACGCGGAGCCGCGCGAGACCCGCACCGGCTCGCCGGTCGCCGTTTCCTCGTCGATGACGAGGTCGAAGGGCATGATGCGGGCGACCAGGTCCTGGAAGCGCCGCAGCACGCGCTCGTCCCCGTGGCGCAGCGTGGCGGGAAGCGGCATCTCGAGCGCCCGGTACACGGACGCGACGCCGAGGGCCGCGTCCTCCACCGCCTTCACCAGCACGCCCCGGCGGTCCGCCCACTCCGCGATCGACTCGGCGAACACGTGCCGCGCCAGCCCGTACACCTCGCTCACGGTCGCGTGCTGATTGACCGCCTCGGCGAAGATGTTGTACACGGAGAGGTGGTCGGAGCCCGGCACGATCACGCCCCGGAGCATGCGCTCCTCGCGGGTCATCCGGTGCAGGGACTCGACCGCGGAGCAGGCCGCGACGACGGGAACGAGATCGGCGTCGGCGTGGAGCAGCAGCTCGGCCCACGGCCGCTCGACCGGGAGCGCCTCGACCTCCGCGCCGTACACCGTGAGCCGGCCGTCGGCGACGATGCCCCGGCTCTCGAGCCTCCGCAGTGCCGCCCCGTACGCCGTGCGGTCGAGCGGCACGGGCAGCTCGAGGTCGGTCGCGTTCACCCCCAGGGCGGCGCAGGTCATGGCCACCCGCTCGACGTCGCCCGCGAGCTGGAACTCGGGAGGCCCGGGCGCCAGCTGGTCGAAGACCAGGTCCCGGTCGCTGAGCACCCAGACCTCTCCGCCGCGGACGCGACCGTGGACACGGCCGGCCATCTGGAGGAGGTCGTTGGCGGCGAGCGGCATGCGCGTCAGTACGTTCCGGCCGCGCTCGACCACGTTCTGGTAGCGGGCGTCGAGAATCACCACGGTGTCGAGCCCGGCGACGTTCAGCGCGGACTGCCCGGCGGCCGTCATGGCCAGGAGGTACGGCTTCGGGGCGGTGCCCTCGAGGAACGGCCGAATCACGCGGATGGGCTCGCCCCCGTGGTAGAAGGCCGTCGTGAGCGCCGGCCACTGGGCGCCCACCGCGGTGGCCACCCCCTCCACCTCGGCCCTGGTCGGCACGAACACCGCCACGCCCCGGCGCTCGCGCACCACGCGGCGCAGGAACCGCGGGTCCAGGAAGTCCTCCACCGACGACGACAACACGCGAACCCGCGCCGCGCGCGAAGGGTCGAAGGCGCGGGTCTCGATCACCCGGGCCGACGCGAGGTAGCGCGCGTAGAAGGCCGGGTCCACGGTCGCGGACAGCCAGATGAACCGGCATCCGGCCCGCTTGCCCAGGGCCAGGCACAGCTCGAGCTCCGCGGACGTCTGGTGGATCTCGTCCACGACCAGCACGTCGGCGCCCGTGATCACGCCCGCCTGGAACCAGCGGCGCGCGATGCCCGTGGTCACGATCACGACGTTCCAGGACGGGGTGTCCGGCGTGGCCTCCCGCTCGCGGTTGACGACGCCGACCTTGAGCGGGACCCCGAGGATCGTCTTCGCGATCCCCTGGATGCCGAGGGTCTTGCCGGTGCCGGTGCCCGCCACGATGCCGAAGCCCCGGCCGCCCGCCGCCAGGGCGCGGATCTCCTCGCCGTGCTCCGCTTCGAGCACCGTGCGGAGGTCCAGCGACATCGCCATCTCGATGGTCTCGCACGCCGCGCGCGTCGGCGCGATCACGACCACGCGGCCGGTGGGCGGCCTCGCGGCGTGGAAAGCTTGACGATCGGGTGGGAGGTAGTGGTCTCGGCTCGGGTGCACCGGCCTCAGTCACCCAGGCAGACGCCGAGCTCGCGCGCCGTGGCCACGGTGTCCGAATCGAGGGGCACGAGCTTCGGCTGGGACAGTGCGTCCTTGAGCGGGACGTAGCCGACCGTCGGCGGCAGGTACGCGACCATGACGCCGAAGACCTTGTTGGCGACGCAGCGCACCGCGGCGGCGCCGAACCGGAGGGCCAGCAGGCGGTCGAAGGTCGTCGGCGTGCCGCCACGCTGCAGGTGGCCGAGCGTGAGGGACCGGGTCTCCTTGCCGGTGCGCCGCTCGATCTCCCGCGCCACGACCTCCCCGATCCCGCCCAGCCGCTCCATCGCGCCGCCCGCCGCCGCCGGCCCCTTGAGCGCCCGCGAGCCGCCCTTGGGCGCCGCGCCCTCGGCCACCACCACGACGCTGAACCGCCGGCCGCGCGCCTCGCGCTCCTTGACCTTCCGGCACACGCTCTCGATGTCGAACGGTATCTCCGGGATCAGGATGACGTCGGCGCTCCCGGACACGCCCGAATGCAGCGCGATCCAGCCGGCGTAGCGCCCCATCACCTCGACCACCATCACGCGGCTGTGGCTCTCGGCCGTCGAATGCACCTTGTCGAGCGCGTCGGTGGCGGTGGACACGGCCGTGTCGAAGCCGAACGTGGCCTGCGTCCCGCCGACGTCGTTGTCGATCGTCTTCGGGACGCCGACCACCGGCAGGCCCTTGAGGTAGAGCTGCTGCGCGATGTTGAGGCTGCCGTCGCCGCCGATGGTGATCAGGGCGTCGAAGCCGTGAGCGCGAAACGCCGCCAGCAGCTCGTCGGACCGGTCGACCTCCTTGATCGATCCGTCCGGCTGCGGCACCGGGTACTTGAAGGGGCTGTCGCGGTTCGTGGTGCCGAGGATGGTCCCGCCGACGTGGGTGATGCCGCGCACCTCGTCGGGGCCAAGCGCGATGACGCGGTCCTGTCCCAGCAGCCCGCCGAATCCGCGCTGGATCCCGTACACGGCCCAGCCGCGATGCACGGCCGACAGCACCGCGCCCCGGATGACCGCGTTGAGGCCCGGCGCATCGCCGCCGCCGGTCGAGAGCGCTATGCGCACTGCCGGATCAGTTCCAGGATCTCGCCAGGCTCCGCATGCCGGTTCAGGGCCTTCTTCGAGAACACCAGCTTACCCTCCACGGTGACCTCGAACACGCCCCCGGACGATGGCATCATGACCACCTCGGCGGGAGCGAAGGTGCGCCGAATCTCGGCCGCCAGACCGGCGGCCCGCGATTCGTAGTGTCAAACGACGCAGTATTCGATGCTGATCTTCACCCGGTCTCCCTGGTCAAAGCCGCGTCAGACTGTAGCACGCCGCGTGCCGGTACGACAGACCGCTGCTTGACGTTGGCCCCCGGACATCATACCGTGGGCTCGCTCCGAGGCCGCGATTGTGGCCGGCGCTCCGGACGATCCTCCCGCATCTCCGGCGCCTCGGTGACAGTGACTGATCAGTCAGTCAGGACGATTGCTCCTTGGGAGATACTGCGTTGACCGACGAAGGGATCAAGCGCTCGCGAACCGCCGAGCAGGTGCTGAGGGTCGTCGTGGACCTTCTGGCGCTCGGCGCCTTCGCCTATGTCATCCTGTCGGGGGATTTTCCCCGCCCCTTCCCGTTCCTCGAGTACGTGTTCCTGGTCGCCTTCGCGGCGGTGACCCGGAAATACGGGCTCGCCCTGCCCGGCCGGGGATTCTCTTCGTTCGTGCTCGGCGTGGTGCTGTTCGCGATCCTGCATCGCGGCTGGGGCTGGGGCGTTCTCGTATCGCCGCTGGGCATGCTGGCCGGCGACCTCCCGCTGCGCCGGCTCCGGCTCCGCGCCGCCGTGGCCAACGCGAGCCACCTCACGTTCGGCGCGGCCGTGGTGGGTTTCCTGTACGAGCGATTGGGAGGAGCCGTCGGGACCTCCGCCCTCAGCTCGCCGAACATGCTGGCAGTCGCCCTGCTCGCGGTCGGCCTGCCGGTGGTCGTCAACGGCACCTTCTACGCCGAGCTCACGCTCTCGGAGAGCCTGGCCTGGGTCGATGCGCGGCTCACGATGCGGTGGGAGTCGGTCGTGTACCTGCTCAGCGCCGCGATGGCGCTGGCCTGGCTCGAGGTGGTCACCGTCGACATTCCGGCCCAGCTCGCCGTTGGGGTGTGCCTCGTCCTCATCGGCCTGCTGGTGCTGTCTCACTGGATCGTGCACAAGGGCATCCGGGCCGACGAGCTCGGCCTGGTCGAGCGCCTGTCCCGGGCCATCGCCAGCGACGTCAATCTGGAGCGGAGCTTCGCCACGATCCGCGACCTCACGCAGCGGCTCGTCGCCTGGGAGCACATGGGCGTCGCCCGGTGGGACGCGGAGCGGCAGGAGTTCATCCAGGTCGTCGACACGGCGCCGGAGCGCGCGCCCGGCCACCGCTGGCCCGGCGACCGCGGCCTGGCGGGGGAGGCGCTGCGAGGCCGCAAGCCCGTCGTGTCGGGCGACGACGGCCAGCCGAGGGCGGGCACCGAGGCGGCCGCCGGCTCCGAGATTCTCATCCCCCTCTACCAGGGCGACGGGCTGGTCGGAGCGTGGAGCATCCGGCACGGTGACGTGGCCATGTACCGCGTCGCCGACGCCGAGATCTTGAACCTCGTCGCGCCGCAGCTCGCGCTGGCCCTCGCGGTGCACGGCGTCCTCGAGCCGCTGGTCGAATCCTCGCAGCAGACCGCGGGCTACGTCGAGCACGTGACCGCCACCAGCCAGGAGATCCACGCCAGCTCCGAGGAGGTGGCCGCGGCGGCCCACGGCGCCGAAGGCGGTGCGGCGAACGCGACCGAGCACGTGGCACGGGCCGAGACGGCGATGGTGGACCTGCGAGCCGCGGCCCACGACGCGGCGCTCGCCGGCGAGGAGACGCACCGGTCCGCCCAGGAGATGGAGCGCGCCGCCCAGGCCGTGCGGACGGCCACGACCGCCACCAAGGCGAACCTCGAGCGCATCGGCGCCACGGTGGAGCAGAGCGTGGCCGAGGTCGCCCGGCTGCGCGAGGCGTCGGAGCAGGTCGTCCGCTTCGCCGAGACGATCGGCGGCATCGCGAGCCAGACGAACATGCTGGCGCTCAACGCGACGATCGAGGCGGCGCGGGCCGGCCAGCACGGTGCCGGCTTCGCCGTCGTGGCGGACGAGGTGCGCCGCCTGGCCGAAGAAAGTGCGAAGGAGGCGAAGCAGGCCGGCCAGACCACGGGCGAGACCCGGCGCGTGATCGACCACGCGGCGCAGCTGCTTGAGCAGATGCGCCGGGAGATCGGCGACGTCACGGCCGCGGCCAGCCGCTGGATCGGGGAGCTCGAGGGCATCGTCCGGGCGGCGGAGACGCTGGCGCACCTGTCGTCCAGGATGGTCGAGTTTCCGCGCCGGAACGCCGAGCGGACGGCCGAAATGCAGGCAGTCTTGTCGGAGGTCAAGGCGGCGGCTTCGGCCTCCGCCAGCGAGGCCAAGGTCGTGGCCGCGGCGGCGGCGGAGCAGCTCAAGGCGATCGAGGACCTGTCCCAGAGCGCCCTGGAGCTGTCGGCGAGCGCCGAGCGCCTGGCGGCGGCGACCCGGTTTGTGAAGGGATAGGCGCCGGGACCTCGGGGTTGCGCATCCCCAGCCGACGCGCCAAGATTGTCGGGGCTTCGGCGGCCGCCGGACCCCTCGGCCGAAAGGTCGAGGCCGCATGGCGACCGTGCTCGTCGTTCCTGGGAGCGACGGTCGAAGGTCTTCACTCGTACGCCTCGCCTTCGGTCGTCGCCCACGCTGAGTCTCGGGGCACAGATTGGGCTCGCGTCAAGCGAGCACCTGGCGCGGCCCGGACTAACTTCCGCTAGGAGATGCATCATGGGTAACCGAGTTCTGTTGGCCGCAGGAGCGCTGGCGATCGTGCCGACGCTGCTGCTCGCCCAGCAACGCCCGGCGCAGCCACCGGCCCAGCCCGCTCAGCGTCCAGCGCAGCAGCCGGCTCAGCGCCCCGCGACCCCGCCGCCGGCGGCGCATCCGGCGACGCCCGCGCCAGCGCCGATGGCGATGCCCACTGCCCATCGTGAGGGCAGCTGGGAGCTGACCGCCAGCGCCGGCGTTCTGTACTTCGACAAGAAACTGGCCGGCAACAACACCGTCGTGCCCGGCGGCGCGCTGCGTCTCGGGTACCACTTCAACAAGAGCTGGGACCTCAGCGTCGGCTCGGGGATCGGCTTCGCCTCGTCGCCGTCGGTGACCTACTTCCAGCCGTTCGCGGCGCTCACCTGGACGCCGGACATCAACCGCAAGACCAGCCCGTTCATCACGTTCGGCGGCGAGGGCACCTACGCCAGCTTCAGCGGCGCCCACGTCACCGCGCAGTACGGCGGGCACGTCGGCGTCGGCATCCGCCACATGATCGGCGAGGCCGTGGCGCTGCGCGTCGAGGGCCGGGTCGGGTACGAGAACTTCAAGGAGACGGCGATCGGCTCCATCCCCACCGGCACCGCCACCGTCGGCCTGTCCTGGTTCCTGGGCGGCCGCAAGGTGCTGACGCGGATCAACGTCACGCCTGGCACGACGACGCTGACGTCGCTCGGCCAGACGCAGCAGCTCGCGGCGCACGCGCTCGACCAGAAGGGCAACCCGATGACCGGCAAGGTCATCCGGTGGAGCAGCAACAACCCGGCCGTGACGGTCTCCGCCACGGGCGTGGTGACGGCGGTGCGTGACGGGGCGGCGATGATCACCGCCACGAGCGAGGGCGTGTCCGGAACGACGAACATCACCGTCGCCCGTACGGCCGCCTCGGTGGCCGTCACCCCGGCGATGGCGACGCTCGGCGCGATCGGCGCCACGCAGGCGTTCACTGCGGCCGCGCGTGATGCCAACAACAACCCGCTGACCGCCCCGACGTTCACGTGGGCGAGCAGCGACACGAAGATCGCGACGGTGGATGCGGCGGGTGTCGTGACCGCGGTAGCCAACGGCACGGCCCGGATCACCGCCACGTCCGGCGGCAAGAGCAGCTCCGTCAACGTCACGGTCGCGCAGGCGACCGCGTCGGTCGCGGTGACCCCGGCGACGTCGCAGATCTCCGCCGCGGGCGCCACGGCTCAACTGGCGGCGCAGGCGATGGACGCCAACGGTCATCCGATCGCGGGCAAGGCTTTCACCTGGACCAGTGACGCGGCTGGCGTGGCGACCGTGAGCGCGACCGGGTTGGCGACGGGCGTGGCGAACGGCGCGGCGCACGTCACCGCGGCCGCCGACGGCAAGAGCGGGAGCGCGACCGTGACGGTCGTCATCGCTCCGAAGGGTGCTCCGCCGGTCGAGCTGCCGACGCTGCCCGCCGCGGGCGCCTCCATGGTGATGAAGAACATCACCTTCCGTCCGAACAGTGCGGTGCTTCAGCCCGCCGTGATGGCGGAGCTGGACAAGATCGCCATCGCGATCCAGGCGGTGTCGAACGCGAAGTGGGAGATCGCCGGCTACACCAGCAGCGTCGGCACGGCGGCGCGCAACCTGCTGCTCTCGCAGCGGCGTGCCAATTCCGTGAAGACGTACCTGGTGAGCAAGGGCGTTCCGGCCGCTTCGCTGACCGCGGTCGGCTACGGCGCTCAGCATCCGATTGCGACCAACCGCACCCGCGCCGGGCGCGACCAGAACATGCGGGTCGAGATCAAGCGGCTGCAGTAGCTCTTCGCCGCGCAGCACCGTAGGCAGCGAGCCCCGTCCCGGAACATCGGGACGGGGCTCGTCGTTTCCACGCCCCGTAGTGCGCCCGGACGATCCCGCTTAGCTTCGACCCTCATCCCTTGGCGCCGGGCAACGCCGTCGGGACGCCCCCGGGCCGGGATGATCCTTCGCCATGCGCCGCACCGCACTCCTCGCCAGCCTCGCGCTCGCCGCGGCGGCCCCCGCCGCGGCCCAGCACCGCGGCGTGCCCACCCCCGCCTCGGCCCTCGGGTTCGTGCCCGGCACCGACCGCATGCTGGTGGACTGGGCGCCCGTCGTCGCCTACTTCCGGGCGCTCGAGGCGGCCAGCGACCGCGTGATCGTCCGCGAGATCGGGCGGACGACCGACGGCGCCCCGTTCATCGTCGCCTTCATTTCGAGCCCGGCCAACCTGGACCGGCTGCGGGCGCTCGGCGCCATCCAGCGCCAGCTCGCCGATCCGCGCATCGTGCGCTCGCGCGCGGGACTCGACCGGCTGGTCCGGCGCGGTCGCGTGTTCGTGCTGATCACCTCCGGCGTGCACTCGACGGAGGTGGGGGGCCAGTTCACGCCGCTCGAGCTGGCCTACCGGCTCGCGGCCGACACGTCGAGCGCCATCCGCACCATCCTCGCCCGAACGGTGGTGATGCTGGTGCCGTCGCTGAATCCGGACGGAGCCGGGATCGTCTCGCGCTGGTACGACCAGACCCTCGGCACGGCGGCGGAGGGCACCAGCCCGCCCGAGCTCTACAACCGCTACGCCGGCCACGACGACAACCGCGACTGGTACGCCTTCACCCAGGTCGAGACGCAGCTGGTCGTGGACAGCCTGTACGACGTCTGGCACCCGCAGGTGACGCTCGACCTGCACCAGCAGGGGCGCGACGGGTCACGGATCTTCATCCCGCCCTACCTCGACCCGGTGGAGCCCAACGTCGACCCGCTGCTCGTGGCCGGCGACAACGCCCTCGGGATGGCCGTCGCCTGGCGCATGACCGCCGACGGCTTCACCGGGGTGGCGGTCAACTCGCTCTACGACGCCTGGTCGCCGGCGCGGGCCTTCCAGCACTACCACGCCGCGGTCCGCATCCTCGCCGAGACCGCGAGCGCGGACCTGGCCAGCCCGGTCACCGTCCCTCCCGAGAGCCTGCGTGCCGGTCCGGGCGTCGACCCGCGCGTCGCGAGCTGGAACCTGGTCGCGCCCTGGCCCGGCGGCCGGTGGACGCTCGGCGACATCGTGCGCTACCAGACGGCGAGCGCCATGGATCTGCTCGCGCAGGTCGCCACCGATCGCGAGCGCTGGCTGCGCACGGCGCGCCAGGTGGCCGAGCACGCCGTCCGCGGCTGGGCCGGGTGGCCGTACGCCTACGTCATCCCGACGGCCGGACAGAATCCCGCCGCGCTCGCGACGCTGCTCGAGATCTTCCACCATGCCCAGGTGGAGGTGCGGTCCTCCCTCGGCTCGTTCACGATCGGTCGCGAGCGGTTCTTCGCCGGCACCTACGTCGTGGTGCTGCGACAGCCCTACGCGGCCTTCGCGAAGGCCATGCTGGAGCGGCAGGCCTACCCCGACCTGCGCGCATACCCCGGAGGACCGCCGCGCCGGCCGTACGACGTCACCGCGCACACGCTCCCGCTGCTGCTCGGCGTGCGGACGCTGGCCGTGGCCGAGTCGCTCCCGGTGGCGCTGTCTGCGCCGGTCGCCGCGACGGCGCCGGTCTATCGCGCTCCGGATCTCTCGGTCGATTCCGCATCGCCGCGTCCCGGGGGCCCCGCGGTGCGAATCGCCGTCTACCGCTCGTACGCGGCGCCCGCGGACGAGGGCTGGACCCGGTGGGTGCTCGACACCTGGAAGGTCCCGTTCGCGTCGGTCGTGGATTCGGAGCTGCGCGCCGGCGGCCTCGCGGACCGGTTCGACGCGATCGTCCTCCCCAGCCAGGATCCCGCCGCGCTGCTGAGCGGCCTGCCCGCGGACCGCTATCCCGCCCGGTTCGCCGGCGGCCTCGGGGCGGCCGGCGTGCAGGCGCTGCGGGACTTCGTGGACGGCGGCGGAACGCTGATCGCGCTGAACCAGAGCTCCGACTTCGCGATCGGCGCGCTGGACCTGCCGGTATCGGACGTCCTGCTCGACCTGGCGCCGCAGGACTTCTACGGGCCGGGGAGCATTCTGCGCGTCCTCGCGGACCCGGACGACCCGCTCGCGGCCGGGATGCCGAGCCAGACCGTCGCGTGGTTCGAGGCGGGGCCGGCGTTCGACGTGCGCGATCCCCAGCGGGTCCGCGTGGTGGCGCGGTACCCCGCGGATCCGGACGACATCCTGCTGTCGGGGTGGCTGCTCGGCGCGTCGCGGCTGGCGGGCAGGGCGGCGATGGTCGAGGTGAAGCGCGGCCGGGGCCGGGTGATCCTGTTCGGCTTCCAGCCGCAGTACCGTGGCCAGAGCCTGGCGACCTATCCGCTGCTGTTCAACGCCATCCGCAGCGCCCGCCGCTGAGCGGCGCTACAGCGCGGCGACGGCGCGCTTCAAGGCGGCGAAGGCCTGCTCGTTGAGGCAGTAGCACACCCGCGGCGGCTCGACCTCGCCCACGATCAGGCCCGCGCTCCGCAGAACCTTCAGGTGCTGGGAAACCGTGGACTGCGCGAGCGGCAGCTGGTCCACGATGTCACCGCACGTGCAGCGGCCCCGTTGCGCGGCGAGGTAGCGCACGATCGCGAGGCGCGCCGGGTGACCCAGGGCCTTGCATTGCCTGGCCAGGCGGACGCCCGAGTCGAAGCTGGTTCCTGCCACGCCTTCCCTCCCGGTCAGGCGACGCCGGCCGGCGACGGACTCCCGTCCCAGGCCGTGATGTAGCCCGCGAGCGCCGATGCCGCCACCGTGTACGGCGAGGCGAGATACAGCTGGCCGGGCCCCGAGCGGCCGGGGAAGTTCCGGTTGATCGCCGAGATCGTCACCTCGTTCCTGGTGCGCGACACGCCGGGACCGGCGTTGATGCAGGCGCCGCACGAGGGCTCGATGAAGGTCGCGCCGACCGCGGCGAAGACGCGATCGTACCCGCGCGCCTGGCAGTACCGGAACACCTCCTGCGACCCGCACTGGATGTAGCATCGCACCCCGTCGGCGACGCGGCGGCCCTGCGCGGCCGCCTCGCCGAACACCCGGGCGTACATGTCCATGTCCTCGCGCTTGCCGGCGGTGCACGAGCCCGCGTAGGCGATGTCGATCTTCACGGGGCCACCGAGCTCGGCGATCTCCAGGCCGTTGCCGGGGTCGCCCGGCAGGGCGACCATCGGCCTCAGCGCGGCCGCGTCGATCTCGATCTCCTTCACGTACCGGGCGCCCGGATCCGACTGCAGGCCCGCACACAGCCGCTCCGCCTCCGCGCGCGCGATGCCGCGCTGCTCGACCAGGAAGTCCACCGTGCGCCGGTCCGGCGCGATGATGCCGGTGAACGCCCCCACCTCCGCCGCCATGTTCGTCATGGTGGCCCGCTCGTCGACGCTGAGAGCCTCCACCGTCTCGCCGCAGTACTCCGCCACCTGGCCGATCGCGTCGCCGTTCTTGACGTACGGATGCCGCAGCAGCTGCAGCATGATGTCCTTGGCAGTGATGCCCTCCGGCTTCCGCCCCCGCACCACGACGCGGAAGGTGGGAGGGACCTGCACCCGGACGTCGCGCGTGATCCAGCTGTTGAAGATCGCGGTGGTGCCCACGCCGAAGGCGATGCAGCCCACGGCCCCGGCGTGGGGCGTGTGGGAATCGCTCCCGATGATGATCTGGCCGGGCAGCGCGTGCGCCTCGAGGATCTTGGAGTGGCAGATCGCCTCCGACCCGAGCCGGCCGAGCCCCAGCTCACCGTACAGCTTCACGCCCTTGGCGGCGGCGAACTCGCGCTGCTTGACCTCGAGCTGATTGGCGACGTCGAGCAGTCCCTCCGCGATCCGCTCCGGGGTCATCGCGTCCCGGAGAAACGTCAGGTGGTCCCGGAAGAAGAAGATGGACGCGGGGTCGTTCAGCGGCTCGTCGCTGCCCAGCAGCTGCTCGAAGAAGATGGCCGCCATCGGGGTCACGTACTCGTGGCTGAAGCGGACGTCCGTCACGACGAACCCCTCATCCCCGGGCGCCACCGCCGGCACGCCGATCCGCCCGGCGGACGCGTCCACCACCCAGTGCCTGGCGAAGATCTTCTCGGCGATCGTCATCGGCCGCGGCGCCGTGGTCACCGCGGGAACGCGGACCCCGCCCTGCAGCCGCGCGACGTTGTAGCTGAACAGGCCGCCGTACTCGATGATGTCGCGGGTGATCTGCCCTTCGCCGGCGGTGAAGGCCGCGAGCGGGATGGGCTCGCCCCGGCGGACCCGGTCCAGGACCGAGAAGTCGCCGGTCGTCAGGATCCCAAGATTCTGGCAGTTCTCCCGGTAGATCCGCTCGATGCTCTCCCCGACGACGAGCTGGATGCCCGCGCGCAGCTCCGCGTAGGGCGACTGCTCCCGCGAGGATCCCTTGCCGCGGCGCTTGCCCGCGGCGGAGGCGACGAACCCGCCGCGCTTCACGGCGCCCCGGCCGATCGGGAACTGGTCGCCCGCCTTGAGCCCGAGGTACGGGAACTCGCCGAGCGTGTCGTCGAAGTAGTAGCAGATGTAGGCCGGCGTGATCTCGTCGGTCGAGATGTTGTCGCGGAGCTTGAGGCCGGGATGCCAATCCAGGTCCTCGCCTCCGATCTGGCGCGCGATGAGTTCCGGATCCTCCGTCAGGTAGAGCACGCGACCCGAGAGCCGGACCTGCTCCGGCCGGCGCGCGACCTGCCGCGCGAGCAACGATGTGGGCATGCGGGAAAGATCGGCGGCGCCCGGGGCCCGGGCAAGGATTGCCGGGCGGCACGGGAACGGCATACACTGCGTCCCGTGCGTCTGCCGCTCCTGCCGGCCGCCGCCCTCGTGGCGGCACGCGCCCTCGCCGCCCAGTCGCCCGTGCGGCTCGAGCTCGTCGACACGGCCGTCCTCCGGTCCCCGCGCCTGGTCGAGAGCTCGGGGGTCACGCCCAGTACCCGGCGGCCGGGCGTGCTGTGGACGCACAACGACAGCGGCGACGAGCCGCGGCTCTATGCGACCGATTCGGCGGGCGACGACCTGGGATCGATCCTCGTGGCCGGTGCCCGCAACGTGGATTGGGAGGACCTCGGCAGCGGTCCGTGCCCGGGGTCACCGCGCCGCTGCCTGTACCCCGCCGACATCGGCGACAACTTCCACACCCGGCACCAGATCGTTCTTTACCGGATCGCGGAGCCCGAG
>Ga0187779_10001074_pt1 | contig 17297 bp, 16 predicted proteins | sample 1015_Q2_SP10_10__FD_132435 | JGI IMG/M metagenome (GOLD analysis project Ga0187779, IMG submission 132435) | Tropical peat soil microbial communities from peatlands in Department of Meta, Colombia - 1015_Q2_SP10_10_MG | ecosystem: Environmental > Terrestrial > Soil > Wetlands > Peat | place... | reverse complement strand
GAGCTCGAAGCGCACCGGCGCACGGTCACGCAGGAGCGAGAGCAGGTGCAGGAGCGTGTGCGAGTCCTTGCCCCCGGACACCCCGACCAGGATCCGATCCCCTTGGGAGATGAGGTCGAAGTCGGAGATGGCACGGCCCAGGTGGCCGAGAAGCGACTTCTCCAGACGGGCGATCTCGTTCATCGGTGAGAGGGCGCATCCTAGCGGCGCCCCGCCAAAAAACGACTAGGGTGCCCCCGGTGAACCCCTTCCAGCAGCCGGTCCACGACGTGCGCGCTCCGGCCGAGGTCACCGCGGTCGCCGACGCCCTGGCCGGGACCGAGCTCCTGGCGGTGGACGTGGAGGCGGACGCTCTGCACGCCTTCCGGCCGCGGCTGTGCTTCGTCCAGCTCGGCACGGATCGCGACATCTGGCTGCTGGACACGCTGGAGACGCCGGGGCTCGCTCCCCTGGCCCCGGTCTTTCACGATCCGTCCATCCTCAAGGTGTTTCACGCCGCCGGCGGCGACCTCCAGTTCCTGGCCGAGGCCGGCGTGCGGGTGCGCGGATTGTTCGACACGCACCGCGCGGCCACCCTGCTCGGGCGGCCCCAGGTGGGCCTGGCGGACCTGGTCGCGCAGGAGCTCGGCGCCCGGCTGAGCAAGGAGCACCAGCAGGCGGACTTCGCGCAGCGGCCGCTGCCCGCTCCTCTCCACGCCTACATCGCCGATGACGTCCGCTACCTGCCCGAGCTTGGACGCCGGGTCCGAGCCGCCTGCCAGGCCGCCGACATCCTCGAGGAGGTGCTGCTCGACTGCGAGCGGCTGGCGGACGAGGCGGCCGTCCGCCCGGACGTGGCCCGGTTCGAGCCCAAGGTTCCCCGCAGCCTTCCGCCCAAGGACCAGGCGTTCATCGCCGCCGCCGGCGCCGCGCTCCACGCGCTCCGGCTCCGCTGGGCCGAGGCCTCCGACGTGCCGATGGGACGGATGCTCTCCAACGCCGCGCTCCAGGAGCTGGTCACCCGCCCGCCGGCGGATCTCAAGGCCCTGGCGCGCACCCCGGGCGTGCGCGGCCAGGTGGTCCGCGAGCACGGGGAGGAGGTGCTCGACCTGCTCCGCCGCCTCCGCGCTCAGGCCAGCCGCGGCGAGCTCACCCCCCCGCCGGCCCCGGCCCGCGATCCGGCCCGGAAGAAGCGCGAGGACGCGCTCAAGGGCTGGCGCAGCGAGGCCGCCGCCGCCCGCAAGGTCACTCCCTCGGTGGTGCTCACCAATCCCCTGGTGGAGGCGCTGGCCCGCGAGCCTCCCCGGACCCGCGAGGACCTGGCGCGCGTGCCCTACCTGGGCGAGAAGCGGGCCAGGCTCTACGCGGACGCTCTCTTGCGGCTCCTCCGCTGAGCGGGTTCCCGGCGTGAGGGGCGCACCCGCGGGCCCCGGGCGGTGTACCGTCGCGGGCGCGATGCGCGCCCTCCCGGGCTCCTCGAGCCTCCCGGTCCTGCTCCTCGCCGCCTGCGCGCCGGCGACCACCCAGCGCGCGGCTGCACCGGCCATCGCCGCCCCGCCTCCCCCCCAGCGCTATGCCGTCCAGCCGCCGCCGGCGCCGCTGGCTCCGGCCCGCCGGGCGAAGGTGACCGAGCTCGTGCCCGAGCTCGACAGGCTCTTCGCCGCCGACGTCGCCCAGCGGCATTACCCGGGCATCGGCGTGGGCATCGTCCTCGACGGCGAGCTGGTCTATGCACGGGGCTTCGGCCAGAGCGACCTGGCCGCGCGCGCGCCCTTCGACGAGGACACGGTCTTTCCCATCGCCTCGGTGACGAAGAGCTTCACCGCCCTGGCCATCCTCAAGCTTCGCGACGAGGGACGGCTGTCGCTCGATGTCCCGGCGGCGGAGTACTACCCGCCGCTCCAATCCGTCCTCTACCCCACGCGCGATTCGCCGCCGATCACCGTCCGCCAGCTCCTCACCCACGGCTCGGGGCTGCCGGAGGACAACTACTGGGTGGACGTCCTCGGGGAGATGACCGACGCCGACCTCCGGGCACTGGTGGAGTCGGGGATGTCCTTCTCCCGTGCCCCGGACACGCGCTGGGAGTACTCCAACGTCGGCTACGCGCTCCTGGGCAAGGTCATCGAGCAGGTCGCCGGGATGCCGGCCCGGGAGTACATCCGGCGGGAGATGCTCGTCCCCCTGGGCATGACCTCCAGCGGCTGGGAGCCGGCGGAGATTCCGCGGGAGCGGCTCGCCGTCGGATACCGGGGCAGGGAAGGTTACCGGGCCCGGGACTCGCGCCAGGAGCCGGCGCCCATCCAGCCGCTCGGCGTGCTCGACGTCGCCGGCGGCCTCTACACCACCGTCCGCGACATGTCGCGGTACCTGGCCTTCCAGCTCTCCGCCTGGCCACCGAGCGACGGGCCGGAGGCGGGCCCGGTGCGGCGCAGCACGCTCCGCGAGATGCAGCAGGGGACGCGGCGCGCCGACTTCCGGGAGTTCCCCGGCGTGCTCCTCCTCCCGGAGCCCCCTCCTTTGGCCCAGGTCGCCGACGAGCGGCTCCGCCTCACCGCCTCGGCCTACGGGGACGGACTCCTCTCCAGCACCACCTGCGCCGAGGACTTCCAGGTCGAGCATTCCGGCGGTCTTCCCGGGTACAGCACCTACCTCCTGCTCCTCCCCGAGCGGGGGTTCGGCACCATCCTCTTCGTGAACGACGAGCGGGTGGGCTCGCGCCCGGACCGTGAAGCGATGGTCCTCTTCCGGCGGGCCGGGCTCCTCGAGAGGCGCGCCGTCGTCCCCGTGCCGGCGCTGCTCGATGCTCGCGCCGCCGTCGACCGCCTGCTCGGGAGCTGGGACGCGGAGGCCGCGCGCCGGCTCTTCGAGCCCACCTTCTTCTCCTACCAGCCGGTGGAGAAGCTGGCCGAGCAGTTCGCCCGGCTGCGGGCGGAGCACGGCGCCTGCCGGCCGGAGGGGACGCTGGAGGCGGTGAACTGGCTCCGCGGCCGCTGGCGGCTCGAGTGCGATCGCGGCGCGGTCACTTTCGTCGGAGCGCTCTCGCCGCGCTCCCATCCGCGCCTCCAGGCTCTGCTGTGGAGGTCCACGCTTCCGCCCAGCGCGGGCATGACGGAGGCGGCGCGCGCCCTGGCCGGTCTGGTCGGCGCCTGGAACGACGGGCGGGCGCGCTCGCTCCTGGCGCCGGCCACGGACCTGGGCCGGACCAGGAAGGCGATGGCGCGGCTCGCCGTCGACCACGGGAGCTGCAGCGTCGAGCGGCCCCTCTCTGGGGACGGCTCGAAGGAGGGGGTCTTCCTGCTCGCCTGCAGCGACGGGCCGCTCCAGCTCTCCCTCTCCCTGGACGAGAAGACCGGGCGGGTGAGCGAGTGGAGCGGCGCGCCCCCGCGGGCCCCGGATTCGCCGAACTGCGCCCGGTGAGCCCGGCGAGTCCTCAGAGCAAGAGCTCCCGCCGCGGGCTGCCGGGCGCGGACGCCGTCCCGGTCACCCGCACGTAGTCGCCGAGCCGGGGTCCCGGCCCAGGCACGGACGAGACCCTGGGCCGCACGACGCGGATCCCGGTCCGGGGCGCGCCGTCCGGGTCCTGGAGGGTGAAGCCATAGGAGCTGCTCGCGCTGCTGTGCCAGGCGCCGACCACCACGCCGCGGACGCTGGCCCGCGCGCCCGGCCGCCAGGTCCGGATGAGGTCGGCCACGTCATGGGTGGGCTCCCAGGCCCGTGTCCCGGCGTCGGACGCTCCCTTCCCGACGCCCGCGCATTCCACGACGGCGAGCACGGGAAAGGTGGGGCCGGCCTCGGGAACGAAGAGCTGCCACACGCCCGAGATGCGCTCGAGCTCGCTCCCCGAGGCCCAGGCGGTCCGGCAGGTGGGGCGATTTCCCAGGAAGGCATACGTGTCCACCGGGACCAGGCGCCCGGCCGCATCCACCGCGCCGAACCCGTCGCAGTAGACGCCCGACGGGACCGGACAGGGAGCGGTCTTGGCAGTGGTCGGCACCGCCAGCTCGACCCGCATGTCCAGGTGGTCGAGCCCGCCATCCGGACCCAGCAGCCAGCTCGAATCCTCCACCCGCCACGGGGGCGGGAGCATCACCCCGCTGGTCAGGACGTCCACGCCGGCATCGGCGGCCGTGGCCCAGACGCTCGACCGCCCAGGGTCGCCGCCCGCGGATTCTCCGTCCACGCCTGGCGCCTCCAGACATCCGGTGCAGCATCCGGCGCCGAGGAGCAGCACCCCTCCCACCCATCGAAACATTCCTCACCCCCAGAGTTGGCGAGAGAGCCCGAGCAACACCGGTGCCAGCTCAGGAGAGGTTTCGGCCGGACAGCGCCCCGTACTTGGCGCGGAGGTAGGCGACGAAGTCCACGTCGGTGAGGCCGGACCCGGTCACCTTGACCACGAGATCTTCGGCGTCCAGGCGTGACCCCTCGGCGTGGACGTGCGTCCGGAGCCAGCTCCGGAGCGGCCCGACCTCGCCGCTGCCGATGGCCGGCCACAGGTCGGGCAGCGCCCGCTCGGCCGCGCGCAGCAGCGAGGCGGCGTAGAGATTTCCCAGGGCATAGGTGGGGAAGTAGCCGAGCTCGCCCCAGGCCCAGTGGATGTCCTGCAGGACGCCCTTCACCACGTCCGGCGGCTCGATGCCGAGCAGCTCGCGCAGCATGGCGTTCCACGCGCCGGGCAGGTCGGCGACGGCGAGGTTCCCCCGGAGCATCTCCAGCTCGAGCTCGGTGCGCAGCACGATGTGCAGGTTGTAGGTCACCTCGTCGGCCTCGACCCGGACCGGCGTGCGCGCGACGCGGTTGATGGCGGCGTGGAACGCCTCGACGGGCACCGCGCCGAGCTCGCCGGGGAAGGCCCGCTGGAGGCGCGGGTACACCGCCCGCCAGAAGGCCAGGCTCCGGCCGACCAGGTTCTCCCAGAGGCGGGACTGCGACTCGTGCAGGCCCATCGACGGGGCGGCGGCCAGCGGCGTCCGGTGGTCCGACTCCCGGAAGCCCTGCTCGTAGAGGCCGTGCCCGCACTCGTGCAGGGTCCCGAACAGTGCGGCCGAGAGGTTGTCCTCGACGACGCGCGTGGTGAGCCGGACGTCGGTGGGATGAGTCCCGCCGGTGAAGGGATGGACGCTCCGGTCCTGGCGCCCGGCCTCGAGGTCGAAGCCGAGCCGCCCGAGGAGCTCGACGGTGAAGCGCCACTGGGCCTCGGCCGGGAAGCGGCGCCCGGCGAGAGCGTCGGCACCGGGCGGCCAGCCCGCCAGCGCCTGGACCAGGGGGATGAGCCGGTCTCGCAGCGCATGGAGCACGGGCATCAGCCGCTCGGTCCGCATCCCGGGCTCGTAGCCCTCGAGCAGGGCGTCGTAGCGCTCGCCGCCGTGCCCGATGGCGTCGGCCTGTTCCCGGCGGAGCACGAGCAGCCGCTCGAGCGGCGCGGCAAAGGGGGTGAAGCTCCGCGCCTCCCGCGCCACGCGCCAGGCGGTGAGCGCCGCCCCCTGGGACTCGGCGAGAGTGCGGACGAGGTCGGCCGGGACGCGGATGGCCCGGTCCCGCTCCCGGGCGAAGACCCTGGCCATGGCGCGCTCGTCGTCCGAGACGGCCTTCTCCGACCAGGCGCCGAGCCAGTCGCCGACCTCGGGAGCCACCAGCCGCTGGTGGTAGAGCCCCTGCAGGGTGGAGAGCTGGCCGGCGCGGGCGGGCTCCGCCTTGGGCGGCAGGTAGGTCTCCTGGTCCCAGGTGGCGAGCCCGATGATGCCGGCAAGGTCCTTCAGCTCGCGCATCCGGCCGAGGAGCAGTGAGCGTGCATCGTCCGTCACGGACCCGAGCTTACCCCTGTTAAGACCGGGCGCCGTGGCCGAGCGGCTCGCACTCTTCCTCACCGCTGACGACGAGCGGGCCTTCCTGCGCTTCCTCGCGCCGCACGGGCTGGAGGTCTACCCGCGCCGGGTGCCGGAGGGCTGGAGGCCCTTCCCCGCCCGTCCGGAGTCCCTGGACCGCCTTCCGGCCGAGCTCTACCTGGCCGCCCCGGCGCTCGGGCCGGTGCTGGTGGACCGGGTGAAGCGTGGGCCGGACCGCGGATCGTGGCGAGTGGACGAGGTCCGCTCCCCGGTCATCTTCTGGGAGCGCTCCGCGCGCACCGAGGCCGGCGAGCTCCTGGCCGGGCAGCTCTGGGCCGAGCTCGACGTCACGCCGGAGACCGGCCGCCGGACCGCCGCTCCGGACCGTTTTCGCCGCCTGTTCGGCGAGATGCGTGACTGGCTGAAGCGGACCTGCCGGAGGAGCGAGCCCTTGGGGTACCTGGTCGGTCCGGCGGCGGCGCGCGCTCACCGGGAGGGGCTGGTCCTCCGCGAGGCGGGGCACCGCGGGGGGACGGTGCGCCCGTACCGCTGACCCGGGGCGGACCTCGCCGGTAAGCTTGGCCGTGCTCTTCCGCCTGGCCGCAGGCGCGGTGGTCCTCGTCCACCTGGGGTTCATCGCCATGGTGGTGCTGGGTGGGCTCCTGGTCCTGCGCTGGCCGCGCGCGGCCTGGGTGCAGCTGCCGGTGTTCGGCTGGGGCGCGGCGGTGAACCTCGCCGGTTGGCCGTGTCCGCTGACGACCTGGGAGAATGCGCTGCGGGCCCGGGGTGGCCTGGACACCTACCCGGGCGCCTTCGTCACCCACTACCTCCTCCCATCGGGCGGGTGGCGGGTGGGCGGCGTCGGCGTGGAGACGGCGGTGGGCCTCTTCGTGCTCCTCGCCAACGCGGTCGTCTACGGGCTGGTCGTCTGGCGCCGGCGCCACGGCACCGAGAAGTTGCCCGGGTGACACCGGGGCGATCCCCGGGCCCTCCATGCTGGCGTCCCGACCGCCCGGCTCGGTTCCGTGTCCGACCCTTCCAGGACCGCCGCCCGGGCTCAGAGGCCGGATGGCGATCCTCGGACTGGCGTTGCTCACCGCCGCAGTGCTCGGCGTGGCGGTGGTGGCGGTGATGGTGCTCCTCACCGTGGTCCACCTGCGTCTGCACGCGCCGGTGCCCGGGGCCTGGCCCGGCATCTCGGTGCTCAAGCCGCTGTGCGGGGCGGACGATGCGCTGGAGGAGAACCTCGCCAGCTTCGCCGCCCTTCCCTATCCGGGCGAGTACGAGCTGGTCCTCGGCGTGCGCTCGCCGGAGGATGCCGCCTATCCGCTGGCGCGCGAGGCGCTTCGCCGCTGGCCGGGGCGCGTGCGGCTGGTGCTCCAGGAGGGCGAGGCCGGCTTCAACCCCAAGGTGAACCAGCTGGTCTGCCTGGCGCGCGCCGCTCGCCATGACCTCCTGGTGGTGAGCGACTCCAACGTCCGCGTGCCGCCCGGATACCTGAGCGACATCGCCGGCCACCTCTGCCGTCCGGGCGTCGGATGCGTCACCCACCCGGTGGCCGGGCAGGGGCACCGCTCCCTCGGGGCGCTCCTCGACAACCTCCACCTCGGAGGGACCATCGCCCCGGGGATGGTGGCCGCCCAGCGGGTGCTGGGCCGGGACCTGGTGGTGGGCAAGTCGATGGCCCTCTGGCGCCACGACCTCGAGCTGCTCGGGGGCTTCGCCTCGGTGGCCAACGTGCTGGCCGAGGACCACGCGCTCGGGAACCGCCTGGTCCGCGAGCTGGGAGCGCGGGTGGCGGTCTCCAGTCTCCCGGTGTGGAACATCGCGGTGGAGAAGAGCATCGGTGCCTTCTTCAAGCGCTACCTCCGCTGGAGCGTGACCCACCGCACGGCGATGAGCTTCCCCGCCTACCTGGCCGAGTCGCTGCTCAATCCCATCCCGCTGGCGGTCATCGGATTCGCCCTGCGCCCGGGCGCGGGGGCGGCGGCCACGCTCGTCGCCTGCGCGGTGCTCAAGCCGGCCCTGGACTCGGTCGCCTTCAGCCGCCTCCGCCGGGAGCTCTTCTCCTGGCCGGCCTTCGGGGCCGGCTGGCTCAAGGACGCGCTCCTCTTCGTCACCTGGGTCCACGGGCTGTTCGCCCGCACCGTGGTATGGCGAGGCAACCGCCTGCGAGTCCTGCCCGGGGGCACGCTGGCTCCGGTCCGGGCCGCCGAACGCGCCCCCGTCACGGAGAGTTTTCAGGGCTTTCATGGCCCAGGGGCCCCGACCTGGTCAGATGTGCAGGCATGAGGGCACACACGCTCGCTCACCTCTCCGACCTCCACCTCGGCCACGGGCAGGCCCGGGAGGACTCCGCACGGGCGCTGGTCGAGGTACTCGAGGAATCGGACATCGAGCACGTGGTGGTGACCGGGGACATCACCCACCGCGGCCGCGACGAGGAGATGTCCCTCTTCCTGGACGTGTTCGGCCCCCTGCACCGGGCTCACCGGCTGACGGTGGTCCCGGGAAACCACGACCGGACCTCGGACGATGCCGGGCGGCATCTGATGGGCGGGCGACGGGTGCTCGTCCAGCGGCTGCCCGGGCTCCTCCTCGTCCAGGTCGACTCCACCGCCGACCACAACCGGTCCTTCCTGGCCTCGCAGGGGGAGCTGACCCCGGGCATGCTCGACGAGGCGGAGGGCGCGCTGGGCGATGCCCCGGCCGGCTCGTTCCGCGTGGTGCTCCTCCACCACCACCCGCTCGCCCTGCCCGAGGAGACCTGGCTCGAGCGATGGAGCGAGCGTCTCGGGCTACCCTACTGCTCCGAGCTCCCGCTGGGGCGGGCACTCCTCGAGCGGGTGAGGGGCCGGTGCGACCTCATCCTGCACGGGCACCGCCATGTCCCCCGCGAGATTCACCTCGGCGCGCCGGGAGAGCGCCCCCTGACGCTGTACAACGCGGGGAGCTCCACGGACCTGGGGCGGGTCCGCGTCTTCTCGCATCTGGAGGGGATGCTCCAGGGCCCGCCGCGCTGGCTGTGGGCCGAGCGCTCGCGGGCGCGGGGTCGCCGGCGGCTCCCGGCGGCGCTTCTCGTGCCGAGGGTCCGGGACGACGCGACGTTGCCCACGTTGGCCGCGGGCCGCTGACGGCCCGAGGAGCCTCTACCGGGCAGGGTGCAGCGCCGCCTCCAGGCGGTCGAGCCGCTCATCCGTTCGCGCGCGCCAGACGTCGTTGCCCTCGGCGCACTCGCGCAGGACGTCGGCCAGGGTGCGCCACGAGGCCCGGAGGCCGGAAGTGCCCGAGGCGAGGAGGTCCACGCCCTCGGCGACTGCATGGGTGAGCCGCCGGAGCTCGGCGACGTCGCCTTCGACCCGCGCCAGCCGAGCCGAGACGTCGTCCAGCTGCTCGAGGAGTCTCAGCACGAAGTCATACCGTTCCGTGGACGGTCCCTGCCGGAGAATGGATGGGCGAGCGGTGACGGCGCGCCCATCTTGGTGAGCGGCCAGGGACCGATGCACCGTCGAACCGCGAGGGGACGCCCGAGGTCTGGAGGACGATCTCTCGAGGCGAGCGTGGAGACGGGGCGTCGCCCCTGAGCCGTCACCAGCTCATCCTTGCCTCGCCGTGAAGCTGCCGCGAGGCGGTCAGGAACTTCAGCTCCGGGTGCTTCTCCACGGTGTGCGCGAGCGCCCAGTCGTCGCGGAAGAGCACCAGCGGCTGGCCGTCGCGGTCCTGCACCGTCTGGCGGTTCCCGTCCCAGTCGAACGTCTTCGGGTCGAAGTCCCCCACCACCCAGCGGGCGTGGCCGTAGGGCAGCTTGTCGAGCACGATGTCCGCGCCGTACTCGTGCTCGATGCGGTACTGGAGCACCTCCAGCTGGAGGGGACCGACCACCCCGACGATCGGATCGCGCATCCCCATCCCGAGCTGCTGGAAGATCTGGATCGTCCCCTCCTCGCTCAGCTGCTCCAGGCCCTTCTCCATCTGCTTGCGGCGCATCGGGTCCCTGGCCCGGACCACGGCGAAGTGCTCGGGCGAGAACCGCGGCACCCCCTCGAACTCGAAGTCGCCGTCCTCGGCCAGCGTGTCGCCGATGCGGTACTGGCCCGGATCGAAGAGCCCGATGACGTCGCCCGGCCAGGCCTCCTCGATGGCCGTCCGCTCGGCGGCCATGAACTGGGTGGGGTTGGCCAGCCGCACCGTCTTCCCCAGCCGAACGTGGAAGGCGTTCATCCCGCGCGTGTAGTGGCCCGAGACCACCCGGACGAAGGCCACCCGGTCGCGGTGCGCGGGATCCATGTTCGCCTGGATCTTGAAGACGAAGCCGCTGAACCTCGGATCGCTCGGCTGGCGCATCCCCTGACTGGTGGCGCGGGCCGCCGGCGGCGGGGCGAGATCGAGGAAGGCCTCGAGGAAGGGCCTCACCCCGAAGTTGGTCATCGCGCTCCCGAAGAACATGGGGGTGATCTCGCCCCGGTCGCTCTTCGCCCGGGAGAAGGCGTCGCCGCCGACGTCGAGGAGCTCGATGTCCTCGCGGAGCTGGGCCAGTTCCCGCTCGGCGAGCAGCTCGCCGGCGCCGGAGTCCAGGCCCAGCACCCGCTCGCTGACCTCCGACTCGCCGTGGCCGCCCTCGGCGGAGAAGAGGTGCACCTCCCGGGCGCGCCGGTCATAGACGCCGCGAAACTCGGGCCCCATGCCGATGGGCCAGTTCATCGGGTAGGCCCGGATGCCGAGCACCTGCTCCAGCTCGTGCATCAGGTCCAGCGGCGCCCGCCCGTAGCGGTCCAGCTTGTTGATGAAGGTGAAGATGGGAATCGCCCGGAGCCGGCACACCTGGAAGAGTTTCTTCGTCTGCGGCTCGACGCCCTTGGCGGCGTCGATGAGCATCACCGCGCTGTCCGCCGCGGAGAGCGTCCGGTACGTATCCTCGGAGAAGTCCTGGTGGCCGGGCGTGTCGAGCAGGTTGACGGCGTGGCCCCGGTATTCGAACTGCAGGACCGACGAGGTCACGGAGATGCCGCGCTCCTTCTCCAGCTCCATCCAGTCGCTGGTGACGTGGCGCCGCGCACGGCGGGCCTTGACGCTCCCGGCGAGGTGGATGGCGCCGCCATAGAGGAGCAGCTTCTCGGTCAGCGTCGTCTTGCCGGCGTCGGGGTGGCTGATGATGGCGAAGGTGCGCCGGCGGGCGACCTCGCGCTCGAGCTCGGAGGACATTTCGGGAATCGGGTGGGGCCTCCTACCACGAAGGCTCCCGCAAGAAAGAGGGCCGGGCCCCCGGGGGACGAGGGCCCGGCCCGTGCTGCACCCCGGACGGCGAATCCGCCGCCCGGAGCCGTCCAGCCGCCTTAGGGATTGTCGAAGCTGGGCATCACGGTGGCGGCGGTCACGCTCGGATCCGGGGCGCCGGCCTCCGGGGTCAGGTCCTGGTCGCTGGCCGGAGCCTGGGCGGTGGCGTCGCGCAGGTCGACGGCGCAGGCGGTGATGCTCCCCGTCTCGCTGGAGACGGTGCAGGCGTTGGGCGCGGTGCAGACCCAGACCTTCTTCCAGGTCAGGTTCTCGTTGGCGTCCCAGCACTCGGCTCCGTAGATGAGCTCGCCGTTGGGCACGTCGCCGCCGGTCACCAGAGCGTCGGCGCGGCCGCCCACGCCGGGGTTGAAGCGCGCCCGGCCGAGCAGCAGCTCGGCGTGGTCCGGATTGCCGACGAACTCGGGCAGGTCGCCGTAGTAGAGGACCCGGACGCTGCGCACGCCGGCGCGGCTCTTGAACCCGGCGAACGCTGCCGACACCGGGGCGTGGGCGGTGGTGTCGGAGGAGAAGTTCTGGAGCACGTAGACCAGGGTCTTGGCGTCCCCGGCCACGCCGCTCGGGTCGGTGGAGTCATAGTTGCTGTACGCCCCGTAGAGCTTGCCCTGGCCCATGAAACCGGGCTTGACCACCTTGAAGGCGTCCAGGTCGATGCCGATCTGCCCGCGGCCGCGGTGGGCCATGTCGGTATCGGCGTGGAACACCGTCCCCACGGCGAGGAGGGTGTAGGCCACGTCGGCCGCCGCCCCGGTGGTCTTGCCCTCCAGCTTCCAGGCGTAGCGGTTGGGAGCGAAGCGCTTCACGGTGAGCAGGTAGGTGACCCCGTCCTTGTCCTGCGGACCGAAGGTCTCCGCCGATCCGACGGCGATCTGCGTCCCTTGAGTTGCGATGATCTGCCCGATGGGGTCGAAGAACTGCTTCACGCCCTGGTTCAGGTCCTGGATCGCCGTTCGGATGGCGGGCAGGAACTCGAGCCCACTGGCCGTGTCGGCGCTGCTGGCCGGTCCGATCCTGAGCGCCGCGGCGGCCGAGCCGTCCGAGACGAGCGACGCATCCTCGGACGCGGCTCCGGTGGCCTCCAGCGTCAGCGCGGTGGAGTCCGGAACCGACGCCTGGAGCTGGTCGGTGGAGGAGGTGTTGCTGCCGCAGGCCGCGGCGAGCGGCAGGGCCAGAGCGAGAAGGAGATGCTTCTTCGGAGACATGGTCGTTGGAACCTCGGCGATGGTGATGGATCTGGACGGCTGCCCCAGGTGAACCCAGGGACCGGGGGGCAGGTTGCGGGCTAGCTGCTGGCCGACGCATAGCGTGCCAGGGAGCCGAGCCAGACGCGGCGGGAGACCCAGGCGAACGCACACGCACCCACCACCGAGCCGGTGAGCGCCAGGGGTGAAAGGCGACCCAGCATCGCCTCGGCCGGATAGGTGGTCATCAGGGCCAGCGGAACCACCAGGGTGAAGATCCAGCGCAGGACTCCTCGAAACACCTGCACCGGCCAGCGCGCGGCGTCGAACACCGAGTTGAAGAGATTGGTGAGGTTGTCCACCTTGACCACGTAGAACGCCGCGCTCACGGTGAGGATCCAGAGCGAATAGAGGAGCAGGGTGGCGCTGGCCAGGAGCACCACCGCCGCGCACAGCCCGAGAAGCGAGGGCCACTTCCCCATCCGGACGAAGGCCACTCCCCAGATGGCCAGGGCGGTGAGCAGGTTGGTGCTGCGCCACGGCTCGAAGCGCGCGGTGGAGACCAGGAACTGGGCGTCGGCCGGCTTGAGGAGCACGAAGTCCAGGGTCCCCTTCCGGATGTGCTCCACCACGGCGGTGAGGCTCGGGCTGATGGCGCCCTCGAGGATGGCCTCCAGCAGGGTGAACCAGCCGACCACGACCAGCGCCTCGGCAAAGCTCCACCCGGCCACCGCCGGGCGGTCATGGAAGACGACGAAGAGCGGGACCAGGGCGGTGGTGGTCCAGAAGAAAGAGACTGCCCCGTCGATGAGGAAGTCGGCGCGGTACTGCATCCCGAGGAGCACCGAGCTCCGCACCTGGACGCGGAAGAGCCGGAGGTAGCGGAGCAGTGTGTGCATCATCCACCGTAGGCCGCGAACCGGCGCAGCCCCCGGCGCCAGACGATGGCCGCCAGCCCGAGGAAGGCGAGCACGAAGGCCCACTGCCGGGCGAGCATGCCCAGCGCCGCGGGCAGGTCGTAGGCGGAGGTCATCACCTCCACCGGAAAGCCGATCTGGTAGCGAAAGGGCAGCCAGGCCACCAGCGTCCGCAGGACTCCGGGAAAGAGCTCGACCGGGACGAGGTAGCCGCTGAAGACCATGAAGGCCACCAGCCACACGTCCATCACCTTGATGCTGCTCCCGGTCCACAGGGCGAGGCAGCCGATGAGGGCGTTGGCCAGGAAGGTGATCAGCCAGCCCCCGAGCACGGCCACGGCCCACACTCCCCAGAGCGCCGGGCTCCGGGGCAGCCTCGCCGTCCCGAGGAGGAGGAGGGCGAGCATGGCCACGGGCAGGGCCACCACCAGCCGCAGCGGGAGCGCGGCCAGGTTCTCCACCGCGTAGCTCACCATGGGGTGGAGCGGGCGGAGGAGCCGCATGGCCAGCGTCCCGGTGCGGACCTCGAAGCTCATCTGCCAGGCCACCCAGGCCCCGGTGAGCTGGCGAACGATGAAGGTGGCCAGGAAGTAGGCGAGGAAATCGCGCTGGTCGAACCGGCCGACGGGGGCGTCCGCCGCCACCGCCGACCAGAGGGCGAGCATGATCAGCGGCATGGTGGTGGAGAGTACCCAGACGAGCATCTCCGCCCGGTAGGCGATGGCCTCGGCGAATCCCACCCTGACCAGGGTGGGAAGGGCGCGCACCGTGGACCGCGCGCTCATGCCGCCGTCTCGGTGCGGGTTCGGCCCTGGCTGAAGAGCTCGCTCATGACCTCCTCTAGAGGAGGGTCCTCCACCGTCAGGTCGCGGACACTGAGGGTGGCCAGCCCGCGGGCGACGGTGCCGCTCACCTTGTCCTGGGCGATCTGGAGGACGACCTGCGCCGCGTCGCTGGAGACGACCTTGCCCATCCCCTCCAGGGCGCGGGCCTCCGCCGGGCGGTCGAGACGGAGCACGACACGCTTCTCCGGACGGATCCGACGCACCAGGGCGTCGAGCCGACCGTCGTAGGACAGCGTCCCCTTGTCGATGACGATGACCCGGGGGCAGAGCGCGGCCACGTCGTCCATGTAGTGGCTGGTGAGGAGCAGGGTGGCCCCGGTCTGCTCGTTGTAACGGCGGATGAAGCCACGGATGGCGGCCTGCATCGAGACGTCCAGCCCGATGGTCGGCTCGTCGAGGAAGAGGACCTTCGGCCCGTGGATGAGCGCCGCCGCCAGCTCGCACTTCATCCGCTCACCGAGCGACAGGGTGCGGGTGGGCTTGTTGACCAGGTCCTGGAGCTCGAGCAGCTCGGTGAGCTCGGCCAGGCGTCGGCGGTACTCGGGCTCGGGCACCTCGTAGATGGCCCGGTTGAGGGCGAAGGTCTCCGACGGGGGGAGATCCCAGAGGAGCTGCTGCTTCTGGCCCATGACCAGCATGATCTTCTTGAGGAAGGCCTCCTCGCGACGCTGCGGAACGTGCCCGTCGACGCGCACCTCGCCGCTCGAGGGGTAGAGCAGGCCGGAGAGCACCTTGAGCGTGGTCGTCTTCCCGGCGCCGTTGGGGCCGAGGAAGCCGACCCGCTCCCCGCGCCCGATGTCGAAGGAGATGCCGTCCACGGCCTTGACCGCGGTCGGGATGCGCCGGAAGAGCGAGCCGAAGGCGGCCAGGAGGCCCGGCGGACGCTTGTACACCGTGTAGTGCTTGCGCAGGCCTCGGACGGAGATCATCGAGGTCCTCCATCTAACGCTCCTGCGCATCGGGCGCGAGGCCCCCGGGCGGCGGCTCGCCATCGCCGGTGGTAGCCTTCTGCTCCGGCGTGACAACCCTGGGCCTCATCCTCACCGGCGGCGGCGCGCGCGCCGCGTACCAGGTGGGGGCGCTGCGGGCGGTGGCCGAGGTCGTCGGGAACTCACACAATCCCTTCCCGGTGATCACCGGCGTCTCGGCCGGGGCGATCAACGGTGCGGCGCTGGCGGCCCACGCCGACGACTTCTCCGGGGCGGTGCAGCGCCTGTCCGAGACCTGGCTCTCGCTCACCCCGGACCACGTCTACCGCACCGACGTCCTCAGCGTGGCCTCCATCGGCTCGCGGTGGATCCGCAACCTGACCTCGGGTGGGCTGGTCACGCTCCGCCAGGTGAATCACCTCCTGGACACCACCCCGCTCCGAGCGCTCCTCACCGAGCGCATCCCCCTGGAGCGGGTGCCGGCGCACATCGCCGCCGGCCGGCTCCGGGCGCTGGGCGTGACCGCCACCAGCTACCTCACCGGGACGGCAGTGACCTTCTTCGACGCCGTTCCGGACGTGCCGCCGTGGGCACGGAGCCGGCGGCTGGGCCGGCGGGAGTCGCTGACCATCGACCACGTGATGGCCTCGGCGGCCATCCCGGTCTTCTTTCCCCCCGTGCGGCTGGGCGGCTCGTTCTACGGCGACGGCCAGGTGCGCCTCACCGAGCCGCTCAGCCCGGCCATCCACCTCGGAGCCGACCGCCTCGTGGCCATCGGCGTCCGCTACATGCGCACCGCCGCCGAGACCGAGGAGCTGAACACCGAGGACGCCGAGACCCGCCTCCTGCCCGTCTCGCAGGTGGCGGGTGTGCTGCTCAACGCCCTGTTTCTGGACCACCTCGACTCGGACGCCGAGCGGCTGGAGCGCATCAACCACACGCTGAGCATCTCCACGCCTCCGCCCGGCATCCGCGGCGCGCAGTTCCGCGTCATCCCGGTGCTCACCCTGCGCCCCTCGCGTGAGCTGGGGGGGCTGGCCGCTGACCAGATGGAGCACTTCCCCCGGGTGGTGCGCTATCTCCTGCGGGGCATGGGCGCCGGGCGGCGCGGGGGGTCGGACCTGGTCTCCTACCTCGCCTTCGAGCGGACCTACGTCGACCGGCTGCAGAGCCTGGGGTACGAGGACACGCTGGCGCGCCGCGCCGAGCTGGAGGACTTCCTCGGCGGCAGCCGCGCCGTGGCTAGCGCTTGAGACAGAGGGTCATCCCGTCCCGGACGGTGAGGAGCACCTTGTCCACCCGCGCATCCCGGGCCACGGCGTCGTTGAAGGCGACGATGGCCCGGTCCGACTCGCTCTTCGGCTGAAGCACCTTGCCGCTCCAGAGGGTGTTGTCCGCCACCAGGAGTCCTCCCCGGCGAAGGAGGGGGAGGACGGCCTCGAAGTAGGCGAGGTAGCTCTCCTTGTCCGCGTCGAGGAAGACGAAGTCGAGCGGCCCCTTCAGCGTCTTCAGGGTCTCCAGCGCCGGGCCCATCCGGATGGTGATCTTCCGGCCCACTGGGCTCCGGGCGAAGGCGCGGCGGGCGATGGCCTCGGCCTTCGGGTCGACGTCGCAGGTGATGAGGGTGCCGTCCTCGGGCAGCCCCTCGGCGATCATCAGGCCGGAGTAGCCGGTGAACATGCCGATCTCCAGGGCGCGCCGGGCGCCGCTGAGGCGGACCAGGAGGCGCAGGAAGTGCCCCTCCATGCGGCCGACCTGCATTCCGGGGGATGCCATCGCGGCATAGGTCTCCTCGCGGAGCCCTTCCAGGAGCGGCGGGACGGGCTCGCAGTGCTCGCTGGCGTAGGCCTCGATGGCCTCGGGGACCAGGGTCATGGACATGGGACGCCTTCTACTCCTAAGGCGAGCCTGTGCGAGACGGCGATTCGGCGGCGCGTGACCTGCTCCGTTGGATGCCCCGGCTGGTCGCGGTGTGGCGCGCCGCCCGGCGGCTTCCGGAAGGGCCGCCGGCGCTGACCCCGGGGGAGGTCCGCGACGTGGCCGCCGGCGTCCGGACCCTGTCGCACGGGCTCACGCGCGGCCGGGAGCTGGCCGGCGAGCGCTACCTGGACGACCCGCGCCTCCTGGGCGCCTACCTCCTCTTCTACTGGCCGGTGTCCTACGCGCAGGGGCGCGCGGTGCTCGGGGAGCTCGGCTCGCGGCCCCGGCGAGCGCTCGACCTGGGGAGCGGGCCGGGGCCGATGGCCTTCGCCGCCCTGGACACCGGGGCCTCCGAGGTCATCGCCGCGGACCGGAGCCGCCCCGCGCTGGCGCTGGCCCGGGCCCT
>Ga0187779_10001073_pt1 | contig 17329 bp, 17 predicted proteins | sample 1015_Q2_SP10_10__FD_132435 | JGI IMG/M metagenome (GOLD analysis project Ga0187779, IMG submission 132435) | Tropical peat soil microbial communities from peatlands in Department of Meta, Colombia - 1015_Q2_SP10_10_MG | ecosystem: Environmental > Terrestrial > Soil > Wetlands > Peat | place... | reverse complement strand
CGCTCGGCGACCTCGGTGCGATCTATGCCGATCTCAACAAGCATTTGACCAACCTGCGTGTCGTTCCACCCTCGGGCGGCCCGGCGATGCGCCGCGCGGGGGCGGCCGGCGAGCGCGGCAGGCCCGGTCCGAAAACGGCGCCTGGGACCGATGCCGTGGAAGCCCCCGCGGCCCCCGAGCCCGAGATCGACCTGATGGCGCTGCTGCAGCGGCTCGCCAGCGCGGGGCTTGGCGTCACGCGCGTCGCGCCACCCGCCGGCCTGCCCCCCGGCGGCTACTCGGTTCCACCCGCAGGCGTGACGGCCGCGACCAGCCTGCTTGCGGGCGCTCTGTCGGGGCTGACGCCCGCCGCGCAGGGAGGCGTCCCGACGATGCCTCCGGGCGCTGCTTATCACGGCGACCGCCCGCTACCCTCGATCGACATGCCGAGCGCCATGGGGGTCGGGCCATTCGGCGGGCCACGGATTCTGGTGACTCAGGAGCTCCGGGAAGCTCTGTCGCGTCTCCAGCAAGGAGAGACCGGGTTCGATGTCGGGGGCGTGCCAATCCAGTTCGCCGGCGTGCCCGTGGGAATGCACAACGTCCTGCGGGATCTGCAGGAATCGCCGCTCGGGACGAAGGCCAATCAGCTCGAGGCGATGACCATCGAGCTGGTGGCGATGTTGTTCGATTTCATTTTCGAGACCAAGGACCTGCCGGACAGCATGAAGGCGCTCATCGGTCGCCTCCAGATCCCTGTCCTCAAGGCGGCAATGCTCGACGGCGCCTTCTTTTCCAAGAAGACCCACCCTTCGCGACTCTTCGTTAACGCGCTGGCACGCGCCGGGATCGGCTGGTCGCCGACGATGGGCACCGACGATCCGCTGTACAAGAAGATCGAGGCGCTGGTGCACCGCGTCCTCGATGAGTTCACCGACGACATCTACTTCTTCGACGAGCTGCGCAAGGACCTCGAGACGTTCCTCGCCGAAGAAGAGAAGAAGGCCGAGGTGAACATCCAGTCCTCGGCGGACGAGATCAATCAGCGCGACCGTCAGGAGATTGCGCGCGTCGTCGCCCGCTCGGAGGTCGAGCGCCGCCTGGGAACGCACACGGTCCCGAACTTCCTCGGCAGCTTCCTGAGGGAGAAATGGGTCGATACCCTGGCGCAGCAGCACCATCATGGTGGCGAGGAGGGCGAAGCGTGGGGCGCCGGGCTCACGACGCTCGACGACCTGGTGTGGAGCGTGCAGCCGAAGCGCACGACCGAGGAGCGCAAGAAGCTCGTCGCCATGCTGCCGAATCTGCTCAAGCGCCTGCACGGCGGGCTGCAAGGCGCGAGCTGGGAACCTGGCACCCGCGACCAGTTCATGGCCAACCTGGTCGAGGCGCATGCCGCCGCAGTCAAGCCGAGCCTCGCCGCCGTACCCATGCCGACGACTGCCGTCGCGGAGGCGGCCGCGGCCGCGGCCGAGCAGGCGACCGCTCAGGGCGACGCGGAGATGGCTGCGAAGGCGCGCGCGCTCGCCGAGGCGATGGCGCCGGCGCCACCGCCCGCGCCGCCCGAACCCGCAGTCGAAGTCGTGCAGGACCACTACGCGGAGCTTGCCGCGACGCTCGAGCGCGGCATGTGGATCGAGTTCGAGAACGACGACGGTCAGCTCGCGTTCGCCAAGCTCGCCTGGGTCAGCCCGCTGCGCGGTACGTACCTGTTCACCAACCGCCAGGGACAGAAGGCGGTCTCGCTGACCGCGGATGAACTCGCCGATCGCTTCCGCAACGACCGCGCGCGACTGGTCGAGGCCGAGCCACTCGTCGACCGCGCCTTCGTGAGCATGATGGCGACGTTCGAAGAGAAGCTCGGCGCGCACGCCGCCTAGCTCACAAAAGAAGTCCACGATGGCGATCGGTGCGCTGATCATCGGCGACGAGATCCTTTCCGGAAAGCGGGCGGACAAGCATCTCGCGCACCTCATCGCTACGCTCGGCGGCCGCGGCCTGAAGCTCGCGTGGGCGCGCTATCTGGGCGATGAGCGCGCCCGCCTCACCGCGACGCTCGCGGAAACCTTCGCTGGCTCCGACATCGTGTTCTCGTTCGGCGGCATCGGCGCGACACCGGACGATCACACGCGGCAAGCCGCGGCAGCGGCGCTGCGTCGCCCGCTTTGCGCCCACCCGGAGGCGGTGCGCGAGATCGAGGCACAATTCGGCGCCGCGGCGCGTCCTTATCGCGTCCTGATGGGCGAGTTTCCGGAGGGAGCTGCGATCATCCCGAACCCGGTCAACCGCGTTCCGGGATTCTCGGTGGGCGATCACCATTTCTTTCCGGGGTTCCCGCAGATGGCTTGGCCGATGCTCGACTGGGTGCTCGCGCAGCGCTACGCCGCGCTTGCTGCACCCCCGGAGGACGAGGCGGCCATCATCGTCTATGACGCCGGCGAGAGCATGCTTTTGCCGCTGATGCAGGAGAACGTGATGCGCTTTCCGGACCTGACGCTGTTCAGCCTGCCGGCGTTTCTGCCCGACGGTGCCCGCCGGCTGGAGCTCGGCGTGCGCGGCGATCCCGCGCGGCTGCCCGCGGCGCTCGCGCACCTTCGTGATGGCGTCGTCGCGCTCGGCTTTCGCTGGGAAGCCGCGCCGCGCGCCGGCGCACGGGCTGCGCCGGGGTGAGCCTCGCGCGCTCAGCCCGCGAGCGCCGCAGCGATCTCCGCGACCAGCGCCGGCCCCCGGTAGATGAGCCCGGTGTAGACCTGCACGAGCGTCGCGCCCGCGGCGATGCGTTCTCTCGCGTCGGCACCCGACATGATGCCGCCGACGGCGATGATCGGCAGCGCACCGCCCAGCTCGGCCGCGAGCGTTCGCAGCGCACCGAGCGCCTTGTCCTTCAGCGGGCGGCCCGAGAGGCCGCCGCTCTCCTCCGCGTGCCGCAACCCGGCCACTGCGGAGTGATCAGTGGTCGTATTGGTGGCGATCACGCCATCGATGCGATGCGCGATGAGCGTGCGTGCGATGCGGCGGATGTCCTCCGCGGCGAGATCCGGCGCTATCTTGACTGCGAGCGGAGTGTATTTTCCGTGCCGCTCGGCGAGTTGCGCCTGCTCCCGCTTCAGCGGTGCGAGCAGGCCGCCCAGGGCCTGTTCTTCCTGCAGCTCGCGCAGGCCCTGCGTGTTCGGGGAAGAGATGTTGACCGTCACGTAGCTCGCGTGCGCATGCACGGCACGAAAGCAGGTGAGGTAATCCTCGATGGCGCGCTCATTCGGCGTGTCGAAGTTCTTGCCGATGTTCAGGCCGAGAAGCCCGCCGTGCGCGGGTCCGAACTTCGCCCGGCCCACATTGACGAGGAAGGTGTCGATGCCGTCGTTGTTGAAGCCGAGTCGGTTGATCAGCGCGTCGGCTTCCGGTAAGCGGAACAGGCGTGGCTTGGGGTTTCCCGTCTGCGGCCGCGGTGTCACCGTGCCGCACTCGATGAACCCGAACCCGAGGGCGGCAAGGCCGTCGATGTGCGCGGCGTTCTTGTCGAGACCGGCGGCGAGTCCGACGGGGTTCGGAAAGCGCAAACCCATCGCCTCGACCGGCGAGGGCGTGACCGGGGTTGCGAACCGCTGTGCGACGCCCGTCGCCGAGGCCGCGTCGAGAAGCGCGAGAACAAGATCGTGCGCTGCTTCGGGATCGAGCGCGAAGAGCAGCGGGCGAAACCAGGGGTAGAGCATGCGCGGTGCGCGTCGCACTGCAAGTGGATGAACGGCCGGGCGAGCGCGCGCGGATGATACCATTCGCCGCGGTCGGAAGCCGAAGCAGCCGATGAAGAAACTTCCCATGCGCACCCTACGCGTCGCGGCACTCGCGACGATCGCGCTATCCGACGGCGGGTCGGGGCTGGCGGCGCCGAACGCCGGCAGCGAGCTGGCCAACTACGCGCGGCGACCGGAGGTCCAGGCCTTCATCGACGAGATGGTCAACGAGCGCGGCTTCAGCGCCGGCGAGCTGCGGCGACTTTTCACCCAGGTGCGCTATGAGCCGAAGGTCATCGAAGCGATCTCGCGCCCGGTGCTTGCCCCGCCGAAGTGGTTCGAGTTCTCGCCTCGCTTCCTCGCGCCGGCGCGCATCGAGGCCGGGCTCGCCTTCTGGCAAACGTACGAGCGCGCGCTCCGACGCGCGCAGGACGAGTTTGGCGTCCCTCCCGAGATCATCGTCGCGATCATCGGCGTGGAGACCTATTACGGGCGTTACGTCGGCAACTATCGTGTCATCGATGCCCTCACGACGCTCGCCTTCGACTACCCGCGCCGAGCCGAATTCTTTCGCGGCGAGCTGAAACAGTTCCTCCTGCTTGCCCGCGAAGAGCGCATTCCTCCGCTCGATCCGCGCGGCTCGTATGCGGGGGCGATGGGGCTGCCGCAGTTCATGCCGAGCAGCTTTCGAGCCTATGCCATCGATTACGATGCAGACGGCAGCGTCGACCTTGCGGCGGACGCCGAGGATGCGATCGGCAGCGTGGCGCACTATCTCGCGCGTCATGGCTGGCAGCGCGGCGAGCCGGCGATGACCGCGGCGCTGATCGAGGCCGAGTCGCGCGATGCCGTGCTCGCGCGCCTCGACAGCGGCGTCTCCGAGCGCCGACCGCTTGCGGCCTGGGAGAGCGACGGCGTCACGGCGTACCAAAAACCTGCGGATTTCGCGACGGACTCCGCCGGGCTGCTGATGCTGGAGGAGGAGGGCGGGCCCTCCTATTGGGTGGTCTTCGACAACTGGTACGTTCTGACAAGCTACAACCGGAGCCGGCTGTATGCGTCCGCCGTCGTCGCGCTCGCGCAAGAGCTAAAGGACGCACGCTAGCACGTGATCTCCTTCATCGTCCCCGCGTTCAACGAGGAACGCCTGCTTGGTGCTACGCTCGCCGCGCTGCGCGCCGCTGCCGGCGCAACCGGAGAGCCCTACGAGCTGATCGTCGCCGACGATGCGTCCGCCGACCGGACGGCGGAGGTCGCACGGGCCGCCGGCGCGCGCGTGATTTGCGTCGCCTGCCGCCAGATCGCCGCGACCCGCAACGCCGGAGCCGGAGCGGCGCTCGGAGACCGTTTATTCTTCGTCGATGCGGACACGTTGGTCGACGCGGTGGTGGTCGGGGCTGCGCTGCAGGCCTTGCGCGCTGGAGCCGTCGGCGGCGGCGCCGCCGTGCGCTTCGACGGCCGTGTCCCCCGCTGGGCGGCGTTGCTGCTGCCGGTCCTCGTCTGGGTGTTCCGCACCACCGGGATCGCGACGGGCTGTTTTCTGTTCTGCACGCGAGCCGCGTTCGAAACGGCGGGTGGGTTCGACGAGACGCTCTACGGCGCGGAAGAGATCGCGCTCAGCCAGGCGCTGAAGCGGCAAGGGCGGCTCGTGGTCCTGCGCCAGACCGTGACCACCTCCGGGCGGAAGCTGCGCACCTACGCAGCCGGGGAGCTGCTGGGAATTCTCGCGCGCCTGGCGCTGCGCGGGACGGGCTCGCTGCGCTCCCGGCGCGGACTCGAGCTCTGGTACGGCGAGCGGCGAGAGGACACGGCCGACTAGAAAGGGTCCGTTTCGCGCTCGACGGCAGCGGAGTTACACTGACGGCTCACCCTGTAGGAGGCCGAATCCAGCGCCGCGCCGCAGCGATGCAACCGTTTCTCGCCCTCTTCCTGGTGCCCGTCCTCTTTGGAGTCGTCGCCGCGCTGGTCTGGCGCGACACCCGGCACGCCTCGCTCGCCGCGGGCTTCGCCGCGGCACTGGTGGTGTACTTCTTCCTGGAATTCCGCGATCCGGACGGCACCTGGAACTGGCTCGCCGCGTTCCTCGTCGCGCCGCTCGTCATCGCCTTCGCGCTCACCGCCGTCTTCGTCTGCCACGGGCGTGTGCACGGGCGCAAGCATCGGCCCAACGGCGCCTGATCTCGGGCGGCATCGTTTCGGCGACACGTTATGCCCTTTCTCGCTCGCGTCGTGATCTTCTGGGTGATCGTGATCGCCGCGATCTCGCTGTTGCGCCTGTATCCGCATTCGTTGCCCGCGCGCCTGCTCTTTTCCGAGCACGGCCCTCAGCCTCGCCGCGGGGAGCCGTGCAGCCGCTACATGTTGCGCCGGGCGGCTTACTGGGCGGGCTGGGTCTTGCAGTGCGCGTTCGTCTCCGGAGCGGGCTTTGTCCTCGCGCGGCAGGTTCCGATGCTGGCCGACGCGCTCTGGTTCACCGTGCTCTGGCTCGTCGTCGTGCCGGCGCTGGGCACTATCGCCTCGCTCGCCGGGCTCGCGGCACTCGCGGTATGCGGCAAGGCGAAGGTGATCGGCCCGGATCCGCCGCACGAGTACACGCTGCTGGCGGGCCAGGTTGGAACATCGCTGGAAAGGTAGCGAGATGAAGATCGGGGTTCTCGGGTCCGGTGGCGTAGCGCAGGTACTTGCTGCCGGATTCCTCAAGCATGGCCACAGCGTCATGATGGGAACGCGCGACCGCACGCAGCTCCTCGAGTGGCTGGTGCACAATCCGCAGGCGAAGGTCGGCGCGCCGAGCGAGGCGGCAGCATTTGCCGAGGTTGCCGTGCTCGCCGTGAAGGGCACCGCCGCTTCCGACGTGTTGCGCATTGCCGGCGCTTCTCTCGCGGGCAAGCCCGTGATCGACGCGACCAATCCGATCGCCGACGATTCGCCGGTGAACGGCGTGCTCAAGTTCTTCACCCGACACGACGAATCGCTGATGGAGCGGCTGCAGCGCGAGCAGCCGGAGCTGCGGCTCGTTAAGGCCTTCAACTCGGTCGGCGCGGCCTGCATGGTCAACCCCGAGTTCAAGGGTGGAAAACCGACGATGTTCATCTGCGGCAACGACCAGGCCGCTAAGCGCACCGTCGCCGCGATCCTCGATCAGTTTGGCTGGGAGGTCGCCGACATGGGCGCGGTCGAGGCGGCGCGTGCGATCGAGCCGCTGTGCATGCTGTGGTGCATTCCCGGATTCCTGCGCAACGACTGGCGCCACGCCTTCAAGCTTCTCGCCTAGCGCCGCGCCAGCGTGCGCAGATGCGCGATGAGGCCGCGCGTCGATGCGTCGGCCTCGTCCGGTCCGGTACCCTGGCGCAGGGCGGTCACGAGCGGTTCGGCGAGCGCCTTGCCCAGCTCGACGCCCCACTGATCGAAGGAGTTGACGCCGCACAGCACGCCTTCGACGAACGTGCGGTGTTCGTACAGGGCGAGCAGCTGGCCGAGACGGCGTGCATCGAGCTCCGGCAGCAGCAGCACGGTGGAGGGCCTGTCGCCGGGACACACGCGGTGCGCGGCCTGCGCATCGATCGCTGCGGGCGAGAAGCCGCGAGCCGCGAGCTCGGTGCGCACCGCGCCCAGCCGCTTGCCGCTCATCAACGCCTGCGCTTGGGCGAGCGCGTTGGCGACGAGCACGGTCTGCTGGTCGGAGAGCGGATGCGCGGCGCGGACGGGCACGACGAATTCGACTGGAATCGGACGTGAGCCCTGGTGCAGCCACTGGAAGAACGCATGCTGCGCGTTGCTGCCCGGCTCGCCCCACACTGCGGGCGTGCCGGCCAAGTCGAGCGGGGCGCCGTCCCGCGTCACCGATTTGCCGTTGCTTTCCAGAAAAAGCTGCTGCAGGTAAGCGGGTAATCTCGCGAGCGGCTGCGCGTAGGGGACGACGACCCGCTGCGGATGCCCGAGCAGCTGCGCGTTCCAGAAGTCGACCAGCGCCAGCAGCACCGGAAGGTTGCGCTCGAACGGTGCCGAGCGGAAATGCCCGTCCATGCTGGCCGCCCCGGCGAGCAGAGCGGCAAACGTCTCCCATCCGCAGCGCACCGCGATCGAGAAGCCGGCCGCGGACCAGAGCGAAAAGCGGCCGCCCACCCAGTCCCACATCGGCAGCACGTCGGCCCCGGCCACCCCGAAAGCGCGCGCTCCTTCCGCGTTGGCCGTCACGGCGATGAAGTGCCGGGCGAGTGCGGATCCGCCGCCGAGCCTCGCCGCGAGCCAGTCGCGCGCCGACTGCGCGTTTCTCAGCGTCTCGATCGTGGTGAAAGTCTTCGAGGTGATGATGAACAGCGTCGTGGCGGGGTCGAGTCCGGCCAGCGCCCGCGTAAGGTCCTCGGGATCGACGTTGGCCACGAACGCGATGTCGATTCCATCGCTGCGCGAGGCGCGTGGACCGGCGAGCGCATCGCAGACGAGTGCCGGGCCTAGGTCCGAGCCGCCGATGCCGATGTTGACGACGTCACGGATCGGGCGACCGCTGGCCCCCAGCCGCAGCCCGCCGCGCAGCTGGGTGGCGAGCGTGCGCATCCGGCTCTGGACGGCGCGGACCGCGGGCACGACATCCTCGCCGTCGACGCGCACGGGCGAGTCGTCCTGCTGACGCAGCACCGTGTGCAGGGCCGCTCTCTGCTCCGACAGATTGACCTTCTCGCCGCTGAAGAGCGCCCCGATCCAAGCCTGCAGGTTGCGTGCCTCAGCGTAGGCGAGCAACAGCGCCATCGTCTCGGGCAGTACGCGCTGCTTCGACCAGTCGGCGAGGCAGTCGTCCCAGACGAGCGATAGCCGCGCGAAGCGCTGCGCGTCCGCGTCGAAGAGCGACAGCAGCGTTCGCTCGGCGAGGGCGCGCCGGTGGTCGAGCAGCCGCTGCCACGCGGAATCGAGAGCGGGTTCGATCATGATTGGAGCGACGCGCGTCGTGCTGCCACCGGGCGTTACTACGCGCCGGGCGACGCCGCGCAGCGAGCATAATGGATCGGGCAGCCGATGCGCAAACGCGCCGCGACCCCCAGTCGCAGTAGCGCTTGTCAACTTTGCGGCCGAGTGTTACTTTGGTCAGGTCATACGGTGGTCGGGTGGTCTGACCTCTTCTCAGACCCGTGCGGGACACAAGACAGGCCAAAAGGAGGACCCCATGCTCGACAGACATTTCGCTGCACGGCTGTGCGCCGCCGTGTCATGCGCCCTTGTTGCGGGCGGCTTGCCCGTCGCGCCGGCCATGGCGCAGCAGATGATCGTGCTCAAGGCTTCCGACGTCCACCCGGAGGGATACCCGACGGTGGCTGCGATCGAGAACATGGGCAAGAAGCTCTCCGCGGCGACCAACGGTCGGCTGAGCATCCAGATGTACCCGTCGATGCAGCTCGGCGGCGAGAAGGAGGCGATCGAGCAGGCGCAGGTCGGCGCGCTCGCTATTGCGCGCGTGAGTGTCGGCGCCCTCGGGCCGGTGGTCGACGAGCTCAACGTCTTCAATATGCCGTACCTGTTCCGAAGCACGGCGCAGATGGAGAAAGTCATAGACGGCCCGATCGGGCAGGAGCTGCTCGACGACGTGACGAAGAACCAGAAGGCGGGCCTTGTCGGCCTGTTGTGGATGGACGCCGGAGCGCGCAACCTTTATGCGACCAAGAAAGGCGTCTACAAGATCGAGGACCTCAAAGGCATGAAGTTCCGCGTCATGGGCAACCCGATGTTCGTCGACATGATGAGCTCCCTCGGCGGCAACGGCGTGGCGATGGGATACGACCAGGTCTTCAATGCGCTGCAGACCGGCGTGGTCGACGGGGCCGAGAACAATCCGCCGAGCTTCGTCTTCGACAACCACTACACGGTGGCCAAGTTCTACACGCTCGACGAGCACCTGATCGTGCCGGAAATCGTCGTCTTCTCGAAGAAGATCTGGGACACGCTGTCGAAGGAAGACCAGGCGCTGATCGTGAAGTTCTCGCGCGAGGCGCAGCAGGAAGAGCGCGTGCTCTGGCAGAAATACGAGAAGGACGCGATGGACAAGGCGAAGGCTGCGGGCATCACGATCATCCCGATCGCCGACAAGAAGCCGTTCCAGGATGCCGTCAAGCCGGTGTGGGACAAGTACGGTCCCAAGTACGCCGACATGATCAAGCGCATCCAGGCGGTGCAGTAGCCTCCGCGTCGGAACGAGTCCTTACTCCAGTGCCTTGGGAGGGGTGATGGCGGCTGCCTATCGCAGGGCGATGGATGCGCTCTACCTTGCCTGCGTGCTCGTGGCGGGCGTGGCCCTGGTGCTGATCTCGGCGGTGATCCCGTGGGCAGTGTTCACGCGCTACGTGCTCAACAGCGCGGCGTCCTGGCCCGAGCCCACGGCGGTGCTTCTCACCATCGTGCTCACATTCTTCGGCGCGGCTGCCTGCTACCGCCTCGGGCTGCACATGAACGTCTCGCTCGTCGTCGGCGCGCTTCCGGCGCCGGCCCGGCGCGCGAGCGAGGTGCTCGTCGAGCTGCTGATGGCGCTGATCGCCGTGTTCATGGTCGTATGGGGCGCACGGCTGGTCGAGGCTACGTGGGGCAACACCATCGCCGACTTTCCGTTCCTGTCGACCGGCGTGACCTATCTGCCGATCCCGATCGGGGGCGCGATCCTGCTGTTGTTCGTGATCGAGCACCTCGTGCTCGGGCGTCCGAAGGACACCGGCGGCGACGCGCACGCGCCTCCCGCCGCGTTCGAGTAGGCTGCCTGCGCCTCCATGGACATCGCGGTCCTGCTTGGCTGCCTGTTCGCCTGCTTCGCGCTGGGCGTGCCGATCGCATACTCGCTCGGCCTCGCAGCGATCGCCGGCGCGGCCTGGATCGGCGTGCCACTGGAAGCGGTGATGCTCAAGATCTCGGACGGCGTGTCCAAGGTCGCCATGCTGACGATCCCCTTTTTCGTATTGGCGGGCGCGATCATGTCCGAGGGCGGAATGGCGCGACGTCTGGTCGCCTTCGCGAACGTGCTCGTCGGCGTGGTTCGCGTCCGTGGCGGTCTCTCCGCGGTGAACATCATCGCCACGACGTTTCTCTCCGGCATCTCCGGCTCCTCGGTTGCGGACACCTCCGCCATCGGCTCGGTGATGATTCCGCAGATGGAGAAGGTCGGGTATCCGCGGGTGTTCGCGACCAACGTCACGATCAGCGCCTCGGTGCAGGCGATCCTGGTGCCGCCGTCGCACAACGCCGTGATCTATTCGCTTGCCACCGGCGGCCTGATCTCGATCACCAGCCTGTTCATGGCCGGGATCCTGCCCGGCCTGCTTTTGGGCCTAGCGCTCATCATCCTGTGTCTATTCATCGCCTACCGCGACGGGCACCCGAGAGGCGAGACGGTCCCCGCGCGCGAGGCGGTGAAGATCACTGTCGAGGCGATGTGGGGACTCGTCACGATCGGCATCATCATCGGCGGCATTCTCGCCGGCGTATTCACCGCCATCGAAGCCGGCGCCGTTGCGTGCCTGTGGGCTTTCTTCGTCTGCAAGTTCATCTACGGCGACCTCAAATGGCGCGACCTGCCGGGGCTCGTGCATCGGACGCTGAAGACCGTGGCGATGGTGATGACACTGATCGCCTGCGCTTCGAGTTTCGGCTACGTGATGGCGCTCATGCAGATCCCGGCCAAGATCACGGCATTCTTCCTGACGCTCTCGCACGATCCGCACGTGATTCTGATGCTCATCAACGTGCTGCTGCTGGTCCTGGGTTGTCTGATGGACATGGCACCGCTCATACTCATCTGCACGCCGATCATGCTGCCGGCGGTGACGACCCTCGGTGTCGACCCCGTCCACTTCGGTATGATCATGCTGCTCAACCTCGGCATCGGGCTGCTCACGCCACCGGTCGGCGCAACTCTCTTCGTCGGCTGCGCCGTCGGCAAGGTGACGATGGAGCAGGTCATGCGCAAGATCTGGCCCTTCTACGCGGTAATGTTCGTCGTGCTGATGCTGGTGACGTATATTCCGGCAGTTTCGCTATGGCTGCCGCGCGCCCTGGGCATGTGACGGACCGCCCACTGGTCGTCGAGATCGACGGCGCCGAAAAGGTTTTCGAAAACGGACTGCGCGCGCTCGCGCCCATCTCGCTCGCTGTCCGCGAACGCGAGTTCGCCACCATCATCGGCCCCTCGGGCTGCGGCAAGAGCACGCTGCTCAGGCTCGTGGCCAGCCTCGCCACGCCGACGGCCGGAAGCGTGCGCCTGTGGCCGCAAGGCGCCGCGGCGCGCGGGTCCGGACGCGTCGCCTTCGTATTTCAGAGCCCGACGCTGATGGCCTGGGCGGATGTCGAGGCGAACGTGCGCCTGCCGCTCGACCTGGAGGACGGCGCTGCCGATCGCGCGGGCCGTGTCGATCGGGCGCTGTCGCTGGTCGGACTGGAGGAATTTCGCGCGGCTCATCCCCGGCAGCTCTCCGGTGGCATGCAGATGCGCGTCTCCATCGCCCGGGCGCTCGTCACGGAGCCCTCGCTGCTGCTCATGGACGAGCCGTTCGGCGCGCTCGACGAGATAACGCGGGCGCGGCTCGACCGTGAGCTCGCCGACCTGTGGACGAGGGAAGCGCTCACGATCCTGTTCGTGACGCACAGCATCTACGAAGCTGCATTTCTGTCGACGCGAGTGCTCGTGATGTCGTCGCGTCCCGGGCGAATCTTCGCCGAAGTCGCGATCGACGCGCCGCACCCGCGCGACGAAGCCTTCCGCGGGTCGGAGCGCTACGCGGGCTACTGCGCGAAGCTGACCGACCTGCTGTCCGCCGCTGCCGACTCGGGAAGCGCGAAATGAGCCGGGCCACTCTCCGCTACGGCGCTCCCTTCCTCGTCGGGCTCGTCGTGCTCGCGCTATGGCAGGCGCTGGTCACTGCGTACGACGTGCCTTCGTATCTCGTGCCCTCGCCCGCGCTCATCGGCCGCACGCTGATCACCGACTGGCCGCTGCTGTCGCGCTCGCTCGCGTTCACTCTGGAAATCACGCTGCTCGCGCTGGCCGGCGCCGTCGCGCTCGGCGTCGCGCTGGCATTCGTGTTCGTCCAAAGCCGGGTCGTCGAGGCGAGCCTCTTTCCTTACGCCGTGCTGCTTCAGGTCACGCCGATCGTCGCCATCGCCCCGCTCATCATCATCTGGGTCGCCGATACCCGGGCGGCGCTGGTTCTGTGCGCGACCATCGTGGCGATCTTTCCGATCATCTCCAACAGCACGCTGGGGTTGCGCAGCGTCGACCCCGGGTTGCTGGATCTTTTCCGCCTGCATCGCGCGAGCCGCTGGCAGACGCTCCTCCGGCTGCGCATCCCGAGCGCCCTGCCGTACTTCTTCGCTGGGCTGCGCGTCTCGGCGGGGCTCGCGCTGATCGGCGCCGTCGTGGCCGAGTTCGTCGCGGGTACGGGCGGCACGGCATCGGGGCTCGCGTACCAAATCCTGCTCTCCGGGCTGCAGCTGAACGTGCCGCGACTCTTCGCCGCTTTGTTTCTGATCGCGCTCGCCGGTATAGTGCTGTCCACGCTGACCGCCTGGGCCGCGAAGCTCGCGCTCCGGCACTGGCACGAAAGCGAAGTTGCGGCTGACGAATGAACTCCTCGGATGCCAAGCGGTCCTTGCAAGTCGGAGCCACTCACCAAATGACAGCCATGCACGGCTATTCTGGTCCGGCGCGCGCCGGCGGCGCCTTCGTCGCGCTCGCGCGCAAGTATTGCAGCGCCGTCGCGGCAGTGGCGCTCCTGCTCCCGTTCGCAACCGAAGCGGCCGGCGCCGACAAGCTCGTCTTCGTGACCAACTGGTACGCCCAAGCCGAGCACGGCGGCTTCTACCAGGCGCTTGCCGAGGGAATCTACGCCAGGCACGGCCTCGACGTGGCGATCACGATGGGCGGACCGCAGGTCAACGTCTATCAGCTCCTGCTCGCCGGAAAGGCTGACCTCGCCATGGGTTACGATATCGCGACGCTCAATGCGATCGAGAAGGGGCTGCCGCTGGTCACGATCGCGGCCACGTTCCAGCGCGATCCGGCAGTCCTGATCGCGCACCCGGGTGTGGCCGACATCGTGGAGTTGAAGACGCGCACGCTCCTGATCGGCCAGGCGAGCGAGACCACGTTCTGGCCGTGGCTCAAGGCGAAGTACGGCTTCTCGGATGCGCAGAAGCGGCCGTACTCGTTCAGCGTGCAGCAGTTCCTGGCCGATCCGAACGTAGCGCAGCAGGGCTACGCCACCTCCGAGCCGTACTCGATCCAGAAGGCCGGGGTTGCGCCCAAGGTGTTCCTTCTCGCCGACTACGGCTATCCGCCGTACGCGGAGACGATCGTTGCCACCTCGAAGACTCTCCGAGAAAAACCCGACGTGCTGCGCCGTTTCGTAGAGGCTACCGCGCTGGGATGGAAGAGCTATCTCGCCAATCCGAAGCCGGGGAATGCGCTCATCAAGAAGGCTAATCCCCAGATCGAGGACGATCTGCTTGCTTTCAGCGTGGCCAAGATGAAGGAATTCGGATTGGTCGCCGGTGGCGACGCGACGACGCAAGGCATCCTCACGATGAGCGATGCGCGCTGGAAAGAGACCTTCCAGTTCATGGCTCAAGCGGGACTGATCAGCCCCGACACCGACTATCGCAAGGCGTATACGCTTGAGATCGTGCGCCAGGTGAAGGTGCTGCCTTGATGCCAGCGGCCGCCGGGCTCGCATGAGCAAAATCCGCAGCCGCTTCGGACGCCCGCTCCGACTGGCGATGATCGGCGGCGGCCCTACTTCGTGGATCGGCCGCACGCATCAGACGGCCGCCGAGCTCGACGGGTACTGGCGCGTGCTCGGCGGCGTGTTCTCGGCCGACCCGGCGCAATCGCGCGACTCGGGACTCGCGCTCGGCTTCGATGGCGCGCGCTGCTACGGCACGGTCGAGGAGCTGATCGCGGCAGAGCGCGCGCGCAAGGACGGCGTCGAGGCAGTAGCAATCATGACGCCCAACGATACCCACTACGAGTATGCCGCCGCGGCGCTCGACGCCGGGCTCGACGTGATCTGCGACAAGCCGGTAACCCACGATCTTGCGCAGGCGCTCGACCTCGTGCAGCGAGTGCGGCGCAACCGGCGGCTGTTCGCCATTGCGCATGGCTACTCCTGCTACCCGATGACGCGGCTCGCCCGTACGCTGGTTCGCGACGGCGCGCTCGGTGCGCTGCGCCTGGCGCAGGTCGAATGCATCCAGGGCGGGCTCGCCACCTGGATCGAGGACGGTCCCCGGAACAACCGCCTGCGCTGGATCCTCGACGCGCGGCGGAGCGGCTTGTCGCTGGTGATGAGCGCGATCGGCTGCCATGCGCAGCACCTCGCGTCCTCTGCCTCCGGCCTCGACGTCAGGCGCGTGTGCGCCGACGTCGGGGCGCTGGTGCCACGCCGCACGCTGGTCGACTACACCTCGGCACTGTGTGAGTTCGAAGGCGGCGTGCGCGGCACGTTCACAGTGACCCAGGCAGCAGCAGGCGCCGAGAACGACATTCGCCTGCGCGTATACGGCGAGAAGGGCATGCTTGACTGGAATCATCGCGAGGCGAGCTACCTCAAGCTCGCGCTGCGTGGAGAGCCGGTGCGCACCTTCGGGCGCGGCGACCCCGGCCTTCCCGCCGACGTCCTTGCGGCGGGGCGCGCTCCGCGCGGGCACCCGGAGGGACTGCGCGAGGCATTCGCCAATATCTACGCGGAGCTCGCGCAGGAGCGCATGGCGATTGCGCTCGGCGAATCCGCGCCGGCTTTTCCCTACCCTCGAATCGAGGACGGCGCGCACACGATGGCATTCATCGAGGCCTGCATGGCCTCGCAGGCGGGCGGGCGTTGGGTCGATGTGGCGCGCAGCCGCGCGTAGCCGCTGCCCCCGCTATGGGGCACAATCGCCGATCCGCCGCGCGGTCAGCAGCTCCTTGAGGGTGGGGCCGGGGCCGCCCGTGGTCGTCACCGCGACCCGATAGGCGCTGTCGCTCTCGACCGTCATGACCGAGGTCGAGCGGAAGCTCATCTTGGCGCCTTGAGGCGATTGCATCTCGCAGTCGGCGGAAAACGTGTAGGTGTTGCCCGAGCGCTGCGGAGTCGAGAATTTGCATTGCCCGGCTTTGGCCATCATCTCATTCTGGCGCTTCATGTCGGCACTCGGATCCGTGCATTGCGTGGTGTGCAGCCTCTGCGGGCCGCCGATGCGCTCGAATTCCCACATGCCCTTGCGGAATGGCGGCGGCTCCTGCGCGTGGGCCGTGAGCGCGGCGAGCCACAGCGCTATCATCGCGCCTGCTGCCCGGTTGCGGAAATGGCGGACAGGGATGTTACGCTCGAGCGAGAGACGAGAACGTTGCCTGGCGCGCAGCACCCTTCGTCAACGCGCCGGCGTGCCAGACGGTTGACGAGGTTCTTCGGCCAGCCTCGACTTTCGGCGGCAGCAGCCCGGGGTACGTCTAACCGAGGAGGAAATCGATGTACACGCTGTACGGCAAGAAGGGCTCGGGTTCGGCGAGCGCGCAGATCGCTCTCGACATCGCGGGCGTGCCTTACACGATTGTGGAGACGGCGTCCTGGGAGCCAAACGAGGCGTTCCAGGAGTTGCTCAAGGTGAACCCTCTGGGTCAGATTCCCACGCTCGTGTTGCCCGATGGAGCCGCCCTGTCCGAGAGTGCCGCCATCCTCATTCATCTCGGCGAAGCACATCCGCGCAGCGGGCTCCTGCCGGCGGGATCGGCAGCGCGCGCGCAGGCCGTGCGCGGGCTCGTCTTCATCGCGGCCAACTGCTACTCCGCGATCAGCATCATCGACTTCCCGGAGCGCTGGTGCGCGGACGCCGACAACGACGAAGCGGTGAAGGAGCGCATTCGTGCCGGGACGCGGGCGCGACTGCATAAGCACTGGGAAATGTTCGCGGACCTGTTTCCCGCGCAACCGTTTCTCGGCGGTGAGAGCGTTGGCGCGCTCGACGTCCTTGCCGCAGTCGTGTCGAAATGGGCGGGGACGCGCAAGCATCTGGAGGAGCGTCGCCCCGGCTTCTACTCGACACTGTTGCGTATCGAGTCGCATCCGAAAGTCGCGGCGGTATTCGCGCAGCACTGGCCGAAGACGTAACGCCCCGCGGTTATCGGCGGCGTTTATAATGGCTCACCCGCGGGCGAGCCTGCCGGCACCGCGCAGTCCATTCGACGCGATGCGCATCCTCCTTAGCAATGACGACGGCTACTTTGCCCCTGGTCTCGAGCTCCTCGCCGCGGAGCTTGCGTCGCACGCCGAGATAACCGTGGTTGCACCCGAGCGCGACCGCTCGGGTGCCTCGAACTCCCTGACGCTCGACCGGCCGCTGACGGTGCGCCGCGCACCCAATGGCTTTCTGTTCGTCAACGGCACGCCGACGGATTGCGTGCATCTCGCAGTGACGGGCTTGCTCGACGAGCTTCCCGACATGGTCATCTCCGGCATCAATCTCGGCGCCAACATGGGCGACGACACCATCTACTCCGGCACGGTGGCGGCGGCGACCGAGGGCTACCTGCTCGGCATCCCCTCGCTCGCGGTGTCGCTCGCGAGCAAGGAAGGGCGGCACTTCGAGAGCGCCATCGGCGTCGCGGTGCAGCT
>Ga0187779_10001072_pt1 | contig 17330 bp, 19 predicted proteins | sample 1015_Q2_SP10_10__FD_132435 | JGI IMG/M metagenome (GOLD analysis project Ga0187779, IMG submission 132435) | Tropical peat soil microbial communities from peatlands in Department of Meta, Colombia - 1015_Q2_SP10_10_MG | ecosystem: Environmental > Terrestrial > Soil > Wetlands > Peat | place... | reverse complement strand
CTGTATACACAATTCGGTTTCACACCTTTAGAATCTTCTGAGCGGTACATGGAAATTCATAATCGCGACGTTTATCGCGCCACTCATCCATCGAATCCTGCCATCGTTTCGGAGAAATGACATGAAAAATCAAAACGGCATGTCGCGCCCCTTGTACGAGGTCGATCCGGAAGTCGCGAACGCAATTGACAACGAAACCCGCCGCCAGCACGAGGGCCTGGAACTCATCGCTGCCGAAAATTTCGTCAGCGAAGCCGTGCTCGAGGCCATGGGCTCGGTGTTTACGAACAAATATGCCGAAGGTTACCCCGGCAAGCGTTACTACGGTGGTTGCGAATTCACCGATGTCGTCGAGAACCTGGCCCGCGATCGAGCCAAGAAACTGTTTGGAGCGGAATACGCCAATGTCCAGCCGCACGCCGGCTCGCAAGCCAATATGGCCGCGTATGCGGCCGTGCTTCAGCCCGGCGATACCATACTAGGTCTGAACCTCGCACATGGTGGACATCTCACTCACGGCCACCATCTGAATTTCTCAGGCAAGACTTATCGCATTGTTCCCTACGGAGTGACAAAAGAGACGGAAACGATCGATTACGACGATCTTGAGAAGCTCGCCGAGAAGGAGCGCCCGAAACTGATTATTGGCGGTGGCAGCGCTTATCCGAGAATTATCGATTTCGCTCGCATGCGCCAGATCGCTGACAAAGTCGGCGCTCTCTATCTGGTCGACATGGCGCATTTCGCAGGCCTGGTCGCTGGCGGCGTCCACCCTTCGCCGGTGCCGCATGCGCAAATCGTCACTTCGACCACTCACAAAACCCTTCGCGGCCCTCGAGCCGGCATGATTCTGTCAAAACAGGACTACGCGGCTGCCATCGACAAGGTCGTGTTCCCCGGCATGCAAGGAGGTCCCCTGGTCCACATCATTGCCGCAAAAGCGGTCTGTTTCCACGAAGCGATGCAACCATCGTTCCGCGACTATGCCCGCCAGATTGTCGCAAATGCCAAGGCGCTGGCCGAAACACTTGCCGCCGAAGGTTTTCGAATTATTTCTGGTGGAACCGATACTCATCTTATGCTCGTGGACGTTTTTTCCAAGGGAATGCTGGGTAGTGAAGCCGAGAAAGCCCTCGATCAGGCGGGCATTACGGTTAACAAGAATGCCATTCCGTTCGATACCAATCCACCGCTGAAGCCCAGTGGAATTCGTATTGGGACGCCGGCGCTTACCACCCGCGGCATGAAAGAAAATGAAATGCGGCAGATTGGCCGCTGGATTTCTGAGGCTTTGCATCATCGCACCGACACCGCTGTGCTTAGTCGCATTCGTAAGCAGGTTCTGCAGCTCGCAGAATCGTTCCCGCTTTATCCAGAGCGCAGAGCCAAAGCTCACGCGGAAGTGGGTTCTAACTGAGAACTAGTATCTGAGAGCTGGTTCAAGCTTGATTTGCGTGCTATGAGCACCTTGAAGCTTCGTCCAGAGCTTAGCTTTCCCCTGCCTTGAGTCGCGAACGGAGCGAACAGCGAACGGTTCGCGCAAGCACCTCAACTTTGTGATTAAATCATCCCGTGAAAGTCGCCATTGATATCCGGCGGATCACTGAGTTCGGGGTTGGTACTTACACTCGCAACATCGTTCGCGCACTCGCCAGAATTGATCATTGCAATGAGTTTTTTCTGATTGGTTCGCCGGACAAAGCTGCCGAAATCGGTCCATTGCCGCCAAACTTCAAGAGCATTCCACTGCTGCAGCCCGATACGACATTAAAGGGCTACCTGGAATGCCACCGGATCATGCAGCAGATGGGCTGGGACTTGATGCATGTTCCGCATATTTTCTCCATGCCTCGCAGTCTTCAGTGCCCTTACGTCGTGACTGTGCACGACGTCTTCGAGCACATGTATCGAGCTCACGACCGCTCCAGCATCCGGCGCTCGCTGCATTTTCACCTCACAAAATACGTGCTGAAAACAGCGGGCCGAGTGTTGGCCGTCTCGCAGTTCACCAAAAGCGAGATTGAGAAGCTATTTCACATCCCCAGCCACCGTATCGAAGTGGTGTACAACGCCATTGACGAACGGTTTCTGCACGGGCATGCCTCCGAAGCGGACCGTCAGCTTCTGGCCGAACGTTACCTCATCAACTATCCCTATCTTCTGTATGCCGGTCGCATCAGCCCGCATAAGAATCTGGTGCGCATAATCGAAGCATTTTCAGCGCTGAAATCGGAACTGGAAAAAGATTCCAAGTATCCGGATCTCAAGTTAATTATCATTGGCGACGAGCTCTCCAAGAATCCCGACCTCCGTCGCACCGTTATCCGCAGCGGTGTACAAAATGACGTGCGTTTCATGGGCTTTATACCCATCGAGATGTTGCGCATCTTCTACGACGCCGCCAAGATCTTCGTTTTTCCCTCTTTGTATGAGGGATTCGGTTTGCCGCCTCTCGAAGCCATGGCGCACGGGACGCCGGTGGTTACCTCAAATACCTCGTCGCTACCGGAGGTCGTAGGTAACGCCGCGGTTCTGGTGAACCCCGAAAATGTTTTCGAAATCATGCGAGCGCTGCACCGGGTGCTGTTGGATCAGTCTGTGCGCGATCGACTCCGCCAGCGTGGGTATGAGCAGGTAAAAAAGTTCTCCTGGGATATTTCCGCGCAGCGCGTTCTTGAGGTCTATCGGGAACTAGCGGGAAGCTCGGCCCATCCTGCCGAAAGTCAGCAGGTAGCCGAAAAAGTTGCCAACTCTTAGCTTGCGAGCACTACGCCTTTTTCAACAATGGAATTCCGGGCGATACCAGGCCGAGACGGTGTAGTTTGCCTTCAAGTCGATTGCGGTCGTTTTCAGCAGATGCCGCGGCATATCGTTTGCGCAGCTTCTGAGCTTTTTCCTTGCGAGTGCGGCGGCGACGAATCTCGGGCCGACGGCTAGGTGCCGACATAGGTTTTCTCCTGGAATGAAGGTCTTAACTTCGAGAGTAGCAGGAGTTCGCCTTGGAGCACAAACGTACCCTCGGTTGTTCGAACGGCAGATTCCCCAGCGCTAAAGCGCATTCGGAATGACAACCCCTCTTTTGGGTGGTTCTGAGTCGCGTGATTCCGAGCGCTCCGTTAATTCTTGTCGTTCCAAGGACTGCAGTGACAAGGAATCTGCTTTGGACTGCGAGTAAAAGGGTATGCTCAGCAAGCCAACTGATCGCGGCTCAGCTTCAGCCCATTCAGATTGCCTAGCACGGTTACGGCAATCGATTCAGTGTGGAAGAATTCTTTAGCCAAATCCTGCAGCTGTTCCGCGGTCACACTTTCAATTTTCTCCAGCAACTCGTCCATACTGTAGAAGCGCTCGAAATACATCTCCTGGCGCGCCAGATTCGACATTCGCGAAGTGGAAGACTCCAGCGACAGCATCAAGCTACCCTTCAACTGATCTTTGGATCGGCGTAGCTCTTCCGCGGGAACCGGTTCGGTTTTGAGCTTACGGAATTCCGAGACGATGCATTGCACCACTTTGCTGGCCGATTCGCGCGACGTGCCGGCATAAACGGATAGGCAGCCGGTATCACGGTATGGATTTAAATCACTGTAGATTGCGTAGGCCAATCCTTGCCGTTCGCGAATGTTTTGAAACAGCCGCGAACTCATGCCCCCGCCAAGCAGCGTATTCAGGATGTAAGAGGTGTGCCGCTTTTCGTGAGCGATTGGGTGGGAGGGAACGCCGACGCAAATCTGCACCTGTTCGAGAGCTTTCTTGTTCCGCATGATGATGCGCGGAACAATCGTCGGCTGCGGACTCTGAAATCCGTTCTTCACCGGCTGCATATGATGAAAGTGCTTAGTCACCAACTCCACGAATCGATCGTGGCTGAGGTTGCCGGCTGCGGAAATGATGAGATTCCCTGGCCCAAACCGCTGGCTGTAGAAACCCAGAACCGGGTCGCGCTCGAATTTCTTGACCGTGTCTTTTGTGCCCAAAATCGGCTTGCCCAGCGGATGATCCTTCCAGAAGTTTTGCGTAAAAATTTCGTGGACCAGGTAGTCAGGGCTGTCCTCGTCCATCTTGATTTCTTCTAGAATGACCCCGCGCTCCCGTGTTATGTCCTGGCTGTCGAACACTGGGTTGAGCACCAGATCGCTCAATACATCCATGGCAATCGGCAGGTGTTCATCCAGCACCTTCACGTTAAAGCAGACGCACTCTTTTGCGGTGAAGGCGTCCATGTTGCCGCCGATTGAATCCACTTGCCGTGCTATGTCCTCGGCCGACCGATGCTTGGTTCCCTTAAAAACCATGTGCTCGACAAAATGCGAGATGCCATTCCATTGCAGGTCCTCGTCTCGAGAACCAGTCTTGATCCAAATGCCAATCGATACCGAGCGGATGTTTTGCATCTGCTCTGTAATGACCGTCAGTCCGTTGGAGAGGACTTCACGTCGAATATTGCGGACCTCTTCAACCATTTCCTTTGCAACCTGTATGACGCTCGAAAGATTTGTGGTGAATACTCATTGTTACACACCAGACGAGACTTCGCTTACCGATGATTAGTTCTTATCTATCATATAGTTAGAAGAAGATTCCCAGATTTGTACGTTTCTCCGTTTGACCCTGCTCTAAAATAATGAACGCAGCTCAAAAACTGGTTAGATGCATGACGTTAGGCCCCCGAAGATCGCTTTTCGGCCTTACTCTTCAGGAACTTACAAGGCTCTCCGAGGAGGCGGGGCAACCCTCCTACCGTGGCCAGCAGATCTTTGACGGTCTTTACCGTCTTCGAGCGGAGTCACCTGAGCAATTATCCAATCTCCCGCAGTCTTTTCGAAATGTGCTGGCGACTGAATTTTTTCTGGATTTGCCCAAAGTGGAACGCAAGTTTGTATCGTGGGATGGCACGGTACGGTACTTGATCGCGCTGAGCGATGGCCAGACGGTCGAGACGGTCTGGATGCCGCAAGGGGACGGTGGGGAAGCGGGGGATGGCAGCGATGCCGGAATGGAAGAAGGCGAACGCGGCACGTGGAATCGAGCCACGATATGTGTATCCAGCCAGGTCGGGTGTGCGGTCGACTGCCAATTCTGCCTGACCGCTCTACTCGGGGTGAAGCGCAACCTTACCGCGGGAGAAATTGTCGGTCAGATTTGCTCAGTTCTAAACGACCAGCACGTACAACTCCCGCAGGAACGTGTGAACCTCGTCTTCATGGGAATGGGTGAGCCGTTTCTGAATTATGACAATTTCATGAAGGCGGTACGCCTGCTGGTGGAGGGAGTTGGCATCTCGCAATCCCGCATGACCGTTTCAACGGCTGGCATCGTCCCGCGAATTCACGACTTTGGTGGCGAATCTGTGCGGCCGAAATTGGCCATATCTCTGAACGCCCCTAACGATGAACTGCGCTGCAAGCTGATGCCCATCAACCGCAAATGGAATCTTTCCACGTTGCTGGCTGCGGCACGCGAGTTTCCGTTGCGCCCGCGCGAACGGCTTACGTTTGAATATGTGCTGCTGAAGGAAGTCAACGATTCTGTAAATCACGCGCGGGAATTGGCAGAGTTGATTCGTGGACTTCGTGCCAAGGTAAACCTGATCGCACTCAATGCGGGACCGGGCATTCCCTTTAATACTCCGAGCGATGACACCGTGCTGCGTTTCCAGAAAATCCTCATTGCTACCGGGGTGCCAACCTTCATTCGTCGCCCTCGCGGTCGCGACATCTACGCCGCGTGTGGCCAACTCAAGCGCACGCTGGAACTCACGACATCATAAGCTTGTCTGTTGATTATTAATTTGTAGCTGCTGCTTTAGCTTCGGAGTGTGCCTGGATGGGTTCACTTTCACGTGCAGCAGCATCGATCAAGGCTGGGAGTTCGATCCGGAACATTGCTCCGCCTTCAGGCCGGTTCTGGCAGGTTATTCTCCCTTTGTGCTCCTGGATAATTCCATAGCAGACACTGAGTCCCAACCCGGCACCTTGCCCCACAGGGCGCGTGGTGTAGAAAGGATCGAAAACTCGCTCGGGTTTGTCTATTCCGGGTCCTTCGTCGGTGAACTCAATTACAACGAAGTCCTTTTCACCGCGCGTGCACACGCGTAGCACGCCGCCTTTTTCCGACATAGCGTGCATTGCGTTGTTCGTAATATGCAAGCACACTTGCAGGAGTTGATTGGAATCTCCAAGCACCCGGGGCAGATGGCCGCCTAAATCGGTCTGAATTTGGATGAACGACCCGTGATGCTGCGGAGGCCGCAGCCGGACTGCGGTTTGCAGCAAAGCATTGACATCGATCGGTGATTTTTCCGCGGGGACCTGTTTTGCAAAACTGAGCAGGCTCGAAACCAGGGTCCGAGTCCGGCGAAGCTGTTGTTCCATTTTTTGAACCAGCGATTTCTGTTCCGTGCTCAGCTCAGTTACCCCCAACAGTTCGGTATACCCAAGCATCGCCGTCAGAGGGTTGTTCAGTTCGTGTGCCGCTCCTCCCACCAGTTGGCCCAGCGACGCCAGCTTTTCCGATTGCACGACTTGCACTTGCAAACGCTTCAAGTTTTCGAAGGACTCCTGCGACGTCTTTACCAGCCGGAGTAATTCGATGTCGAGCATATGTTGTTTCAGAAAGACCATTCCGCCCAAAGCCAGCATGGTGCACAGGCTGACTTCCAACCTGAAAGTCCGTACATTCTGCGGCGTCGTCGAATCAAATAGCGCCCAGGCGGCAAATAAAGGAAGCGAGAGGACCGCAGCCATTCCCAATCTCGTGACCCAGACCCCATGACCGTTGTTCCCGGGTTTAGGCTTTTCTTCAGCAGTCGCAGACAATGTTTGCAAGCCAATCCAGGTCACCCACGCCATGGAAATCGCAAGCGGGACATCATAGACGCTGCCGGTGAAGTAAATCTCCTGCTCGATGGCCCAGTTCGCCAAGTAAGAAATCAGGCTGTAGAGCAGCATGCATCCCAGCCAGTTGGCGTACACTCGCTTCCAGAAACCTGAACTGCGAAACCAGAGCGCGCAAAGACTGGCAAGCAACGCCGCTTTCTCGACTGAATAAATCGTATTCAGGTTGTGCTGATAAATATTGGGATCAGGATGGACATACTGCCATGGCACCAGCGTGATTACGTAAAGATAAAGCCACCAGATCAGCAACATTGTGAAATCCAGCGACCCCAGACGGGTATGGCGTTCGTCCTGATGAATGTGCGGTTGAACGGCCATCGCCGCAATCATCGGAACCAGGTGTACGAACAGCACAATATCGCCGGAGAAAAGATCGGGAACGTTCTTGCGCAACCCAACTTCGAAGTAACACCACAAGAACTGGTAGAAGACCCAGAACCCCATTCCCAAGGACATCAGAGCCCAAAATATTCGTGCACGCCCGTAACTTTTCTTTACTAAGGGGAGGAGCGCTATTGCCCCGGAAAGGAGCAGGGCAAGTTGAGTGAGATCGCTGGCGGCTACCTGTGCATAGCCGTGCAGGGCCGTTGAAGCCAGGGTTTGGAGACAAACCAGCCCCAGTACACCCCCTAGCCACAGTTTGGTCCCACGGTTCATAGCTCGCTGGCTCTCATTGTAGGTGGGCCCGGAGCAGGCGAAAGTTACTCCCGTAACCTGGCCGCTCAGTGACTGTATTCCGAAATCAGGTACTTGCCTGACAACAAGTTTCGCTTGCTCTTATCGTAACTAGTTAATATCATCCGGTGTCACAGCCGTTACCGCTTCACGGACGTTGTCTCTTGCCGATTCGAGCCGTAAAGGACCGCTTTCTTTGGAGACTTAGGGCTCCTATGGGCCCCGGGGAGGTGCGCCGTGTCGAGCGATGGCTCGCCTCTGCGCGGGTCTTCCTGGCAGTTTCCGCCTTGGTTGCCCTTTGGATGGATTCGGGCACCATCCACTATTCCATTTGGGCTTTTGGTTTACTGGCCTTCTATATCGCGCAGGGGATGATCATCATCATTTTCCTGCGCCGCCGTCAGCAGTCGACCCCGTCATTTCGTGTGCTCGTACACAGCGCTGACATCATCTGGCCGGCCCTGATTTCCATTCTTGCGGTGGGACAAGGCAACACTTTCTTTCTGTTTTTCGTTTTTGTACTCGCCGCGGCTGCCTATCGTTGGGGTCTATGGGAAACTTTGGGAACGGCACTGGCAGCCGTGCTCTTGCTCTGGACCGAGAGCCTTGCGCTGCATTGGGGTTTTTTCCCGGCGCTCTATGGATTTCTGGTCCGGATCCACTGGCCTCACTTCCTGGGCTGGCTCTACGCCTTTCTTTTCCACCATAATTGGCCTCCGCTTCACATTGACGTCACGTATTTCGAGCCCAAGGCGCTGTTCATGCGCTCCGTCTACCTGGTTGTGATCGGTTTGCTTCTTGGGTATCTTGCCGAGCAGCAGAAGCAACTTCGAGCCGAGAAGGCCATCATCGCTCGCACTCTGGGCCGGGCTCGAGTCGATGCCGGGGTTACCGGCACTTTACAGGACGTTTGCCGTGAACTTCTTTCCATTTATCGTGCCAGGCACGTCTTCATGGCTTCTCAGGAAGTCGACAGCCATCGCGTCTTTGTCGCTGAGTTAAGCGCTGAAGGACAGGGCGCACCTTTTCAATGGCTGGAATCCTCACCCAAGGATCCTGAAACTTATCTCCACAAGACGCCGGTCGCCGCGTGTTACGTCGAAAAGAATAGGCGAAATGGTAACCAAGCATTTTCCTTGCTAGCGCTGGATGATTCGGGGAATCGCGTTGCCGAGCCCACTTCGGAATTCCTCACCTCCTTCGCGCAAGTGCACCCGTTCAACAGCGCCATCGTCGCTTCTTTCGAATTCGGGCATGAGTGGTTGGGACGCGTATTCTTGCTCGATCCCACCCTAACGGGTGAAACCGAAGAAGAGCTGCATTTCTTACAGGAATGGGTTCGACAAGTCGGGCCAGCCGTGTATAACGTCCTGTTGTTGCGGCGGCTCCGCTTGAGAGCAGGAGCCGTAGAACGTGCTCGCTTCGCCCGCGAATTGCATGATGGCGCAGTGCAGTCACTCATCGCGGTCGAGATGCAGGTCGATGTCCTGCGTCGGCAAGCAGTCACCAAACCAGAAATCCTGCCCGGAGAGCTTGGCCGTATCCAGGGCTTGTTGCGGGAAGAAGTGCTGAAACTTCGCGAACTCATGCAGCAAATGAAAACCCTCGACGTCGATGCAAGACGCCTTCACAGCGTTATTCACGACACCGTCGAACGTTTTCAGCGGGAGACTGGCATTGCTGCGCAATTTGTTTCCGACATCACGGACCTGCAAATGCCGCAACCAGTCTGTCGCGAAGTCGCACGCATCGTGCAGGAGGCCCTGGTCAACGTCCGCAAGCACAGCCAGGCACGCCAAGTGCTGGTTCGGTTTGGTGCGACGAACGATAACTGGAAGATGGAAATCGAAGACGATGGCCGCGGGTTCCCTTTTTCCGGGCGTCTTTCGCAGCGCGATCTCGACAGCCTGGGAAAAGGTCCGGCCGTGATCAAGGAACGAGTGCGTTTAATTGAAGGCGAACTCACGATAGAATCACATCCGGGGCAGGGCTCCCGTTTAGAAATCACAGTTCCCCAACCAAAGGCCGCAGCGCATGGATAATCGAAGGATGCAATCGATCCGCATCGTGATTGCCGATGATCACCCCATCTTCCGCGATGGACTCCGCCGCTTACTGGAAACCGAATCCGATCTCAAGGTGATCGGCGAGGCTTGCGATGGCGCAGAGGCTGTAAAACTTGCGCGGCAACTCAAGCCTGACATCCTGCTGCTCGATCTTGCCATGCCACGCCATCCCGGACTGGAAGCCCTGCGCGAAATGAGTACCGCCTCGGGACCGAGCGGCGTGCGCGTGATTTTGCTGACCGCCGCAGCCGAGAAGAACCAAATCGTCGAGGCGTTGCAACTGGGCGCGCGTGGTGTCGTGCTGAAAGATTCCGCCACTCAACTCTTACTGAAAGCCATTCACACGGTTATGTCGGGGGAATATTGGGTAGGGCGGGAGAGTGTCTCCAATCTTGTGCAGTATTTGCGGAGTCTCATCCAATCCTCGGGTGAGGAAGCCCGGCAAAAGAAGTTCGGGCTTACCCCGCGCGAGCTGGAGATCGTTTCCGCCGTAGTAGCCGGTTATTCCAACAAAGAAATCGCCGAGTATTTCAAGATCAGTGAAGATACGGTCAAGCACCACCTCAGCAATATCTTCGACAAGCTTGGAGTTTCTACGCGCCTGGAACTGGCTCTGTTTGCGGTGAATCAGTCGCTTCCGCTCAAGCCCATTGCGTAACAACGCCTGGGCTTACAGGCCCAACGCGCACAAAAGTCGCCGCGCCGAACACCTTCAGGTGCGGCCGAGAATTTACTTTTGAACCTTCTGCGCTTTACTACACGGCGACGATGTTCGTGTGGTCACCTCTACTTCTGGGTACTCTGGGGACCCACCCCTTAGCAGTTGATCGCTTGATCCTCCGTTGAGATTGGCATCCAGGAATGCTGCCACGTAATCCCGGATCGCGGCGACCGTTTTCTCCACGCCTTCGGAGCCAGCCTGCACAGCCCCTTTCGCCAGCCATACTGCATCCGACGCTGTAAGATGCTCGGTTCCCTTGAAGTTGAGTGCAACCCGTGGTCCCTGCAGTTGTCCCCAGAGCCGGCATGTATCTGTATCCCAAGGATCGCGTCCTGTAAACATCATCAGAACGGGATTGTTGGTCGAGCCAAACAATGAACCGGGAATTACGCCATCAATGCTGAGCGCCGCATGGAACCGAGGCTCCATTTCCATTCCCAAGAGCGCTGTCATTCCCCCCAGCGAATGACCAGCGATCGCGACATGCGACATATCCAGTCTGTCAGTAAATGGGCCGCTACGGCTGGAATTCATGCCTTCTAATTGATCCATAACGAATTTCAGATCACTGACCCGGACTGCCACCGCAAACCAGGTCGCCTTGTCATCTAGCTGCCATGTATGTCCGAAGTGGTTGCCGACCAAAGACGTGGCCAATCGCCCATCGGGGAACTGAACGGCCGTCGCTTCGTAGGTGTGATTTACCGACGCGACCACATATCCCCGGCTGGCGAGGTCTTCGAAGAGGAAGGTGTAGTCGGTGAACATCCCGGTATAGCCGTGGGTGAAGACGACTACGGGATGCTTGCCTGTTGTTATAGCGGCGTCCTGACAACTGTTGGTCTTCACTTGCGGCGCCGGAACCTTCTCCGTCTGCGCCAAGTAGTTCCAAACCCCCGGTGAGGTATATTCCGCGGGAGTGCAGTTCATACCAACCGCCGCGGGATACCACAACCGTACTAACAGCTCACGCTTCGCACCGTTGGCGAGATAGGGGTCAGAACGAGCTCGGTCCACAAGATCCAGCACCCTGGTTCCAACTCTGTTAGGTCCGGTGGGGCTGGGTACTGCTGCCATCTGATTTTCAGCGATGGCTGAGCGGAAGTCGACTGCGGCGGTGCAGCGCTCGAAGGTGCCGCATGCGCGGCCCGACAACGCGATCTTCTGCGGGCTTGCGGTGTCGTTGTCGGTAATCGCCAGAGTCCCCGCAAATGAGCCCGGGCCCGATGGCGCAAACGTAACCGAGATATTACACGAAGCTCCAGACGCAAGATTTGTTGCGAAGGCTCCCTGACATGGTGTAGGGATCAAATATGAGGCGGCAGATGTGGATTGTGCGGCAATGCTCAGGATGGACCCGCCGGTATTCGTTAATGTTTCCAGCAGAGTCCTGGTCGGGAGTGGTTGTCGGGGCCTGAATTTCAAGCTGCCGAAATCCAAGCTTGACGGTATAAGCTTCACGGTGCCAGGTGTAAGAGTTATCGTCGCGCTCGTCTGCTTCGTGCCGTCAGCTAGCGACGTGGCGGTGACTGTCACAGTGGACTTAGGCGGAACCGCTGCGGGAGCTGCATACACCGTGGCCGTGCCGCTCGCTGTCGTAGGTTGGCTGAGCGTTCCGCATGTGTTCGAACACGCGGTTGTGCCCTGTGTGATGGTCCAGGTAACGCCTTTGTTGCTCGAATCGTTGTTAACAGTGGGCGTGAATGGCGTTGCGTTTAACGCCGCAGTGGCCCCTATGGGAATAGTAGCGGTCGGCGGCGAAACGGAGACCGTGATGGCCGGTACAACAAGTAGGATTGAGCCTTGCTGTGTGGGGTTGGAATCTGAACTGGCCACCAGGGTCACGTTCAGGTCGCTAGAAGGCGGGTTAGCCGGTGCCGTGTAGGTAATTGCAGCTCCACTGGCGGTAGCGGTAGGTGCAAAGCTTCCGCAATCTGTCACACTGCACGGCTGCATGGCCCAGGTCACGCCTTTCTTGGCGGGATCGTCGTTCACCGTGGCAACGATGTTAGGTTGCGTTTGTCCGAAGAGTACCGTCGCATTGGGTGCTGTCACGGTTACTGAGATCGCCTTTACAGTGATGGTCACTGAGGTTTGCGCCAGAGAATTGGCGACAGAAGTCGCGGTAACCGTCACTGTCAAATCTGAAGGCGATGGCGGAGTAGTGGGCGCGGTGTAAGTCGTCGGACTCCCGCTGGCAGTTGGACCTGGTGGAATACTCCCACAAGGCGCCGCTGAACAGCTCACACCCCACGTCACACCTTTGCCGCTGGGATCATTACCCACTGTCGCCACAATGTTCGGCACCGTACCGGTCGCATCGACCGTCGCTGTCGCCGGGGTAATAGAAACTGTGATGGACGGAACGGTGACCGACGCAGTTGCCGATTTGGTCGAGTCCGTCACGGAGGTAGCGGTCAACGTCACAACCAAATCGCTGTTCGGAGGAGTGGTGGGCGCCTTATAGGTGGCGTCGAAAGCGTCCGATTGCGTGAGATTTCCGGCCTGCGAGGCCGGAGAAATGGTGAATTTCACGCCTGCATTCGATGGGTCATTATTGACTGTTGCATTGATCTGGACAGTATTCGCGGGTCCCGCTTGCACCGTGGTGGTACTTGAGGACACCGACACAGTGATTGCCGACACAGTAATCGACGCAGACGCTGATTTGGAAGTGTCAGCTACGGAAGTGGCTTGGACGGTTATCGCCAGGTCACTCGCGGGCGGCTTCGCCGGAGCTGTGTAAGTGGCGTTAAAGGTTGTAGTGTTCCCGCTCCCACCTGGGGTTGAAGCCACGCTGCCGCATTGTCCGGAAACGCTGCAAGAGACTGTCCAAGTGACGCCCATGCCAGATGAGTCCCCGGTCACTGTAGCCGTAATGGAGACGGTGCCCGTCGCAGCGACAGAGCTGGCGCTGGCCGAGACTGACACGGCAATCTCAGGTGGAACGATGGTTGTCGAGCTGCTGCCGCCGCAGCCTGCGATGATGAGCGCTGAAGCAAGTACCAAGATTGTACAAGCGAAGGACACACTGCCTTTCATACGCGCCCCTCAGGCGTCAGAAAAGAAAAGACGCTACCCGAAAAGTGCTGAATTCTGCTGAGTATGAAAAATCTAAATAATCGTGAAAAGACAGGGCCCCAATCAAACCGGCCCAGAATAAGAAAAGTGTGCGGCGACTGGGCTGGGCGGTTTGTATGCGCCGAATTCTCCGCCCTCAATCAGTGCATGTCAAGAAAAAATGCACGTGCATTATGCGTTGGCGTGAGCCGCGGCGCGGACCATCCATTCGGACATGGATCCTAGACTTCCGCATTCGAGGCATTGGGTCAAAGGAAATTGTGCAGCGCAATAAGGACAGCTCGCCTGGGTTGCGAAAGTATCAAAGGGTTGATGGCAATTCGTGCATTTCCACATCTCGCCGATCGGAGGTTCAGTCTTGCAGTTTGGGCAGAGAAAACCCGCCCGGCGCGGCAACTTGGCAATCCGGGACAACGCCCGTGCATGGCGCAATCCACCCCAGCAATTCATCAGCATGAATACGGCAAGTGCTCCGAACCAGAGGGAGTGAACGTAGACTGCGAGTAGCAGAAAAGCGGCAACTCCTAGGAACCCTACCGAGGTTGCTGCCATCAGGCTGCGGGCGCGCCCCAAAACAAACCACAGCAGCGAACGAAGAATCTGGCCGCCGTCCAGCGGGTAAATCGGCAGCAAGTTGAAAAGCAACAAGCCCAGATTGATGAACCATACCGCCCGCAATAAAGCATAGAGATCCGGCATGCTGTGCGGCCATCCCAACGAGCGGGCCACGAACCCAAGTAGGGTCAATACAGGCAACAAAGCAACGTTCACCAACGGGCCGGCCGCGATGCTCCAAAGAGTAGCGCCCGCCCGCGGGGGCGGATTTACGAAGGCCACGCCCCCCAGCGGCCAAAGCACAATCCGATTCGCTACCCCGCCCACCTGCCGACAAGCCAGCGCGTGGCCGAACTCATGCATAAGTACGATCAGGAAAAGGCATAGGTATTCGATTACATTCCAGAGAATGGAAGAATAACGACCGGCTCGGCTGTTGATCTCGAACATCGCCACCACAAACCAGGACCAATGCAGAAAAACGTCAATGCCGGAGAAGCGAAACAGATGAATCGATCCCTGGCGGGGCTGTGCCATAAGGATGAGTTATAGCATGCAAGACGGGAGGGATGGAGTGATATGCCGATCGCGGATAACCTCTGCAGCGAGGCCTCGGACTCATGTTCGGCTGCCGAAATTTGCTGAACTTCCGCCAAACGACCCCATTATTTATTCATCACTTGTGTTTCACAGTCCCACTGCTGGGCGCACCGGCACGTGAGCGTATGAGCGTATGAGCGTATGGCACTTTCGTGCCATTGCGTTGCCCCTACGGGCTATTGCCGCCTTTGACCCCGGCCACTAGCATTGAGTCAACAGATCACAGTGTCTGTGTTGTTCTGTGGTTTGCATCGCGTTTTTTGCTCTCTCCCCGCGGTGGCGATCTTGAGTGTTTGGAGGCACCTGTGCGGTCCTTATATCGTCTCTGGTCGGAAGACAGCGGTCAGGACGTTGCCGAATATGCGGTGATGTTGGCTGTCATCCTGGTCATTGTGGTCGGCACCATCCGTTTGATTGGTGGCAACGCCAATAACGTCTTCTCTTCCGTCGCCAGCTCAATTACGCAATAGCGCTTCCAAATCCCCCTTCCTGCGCTAATCTCCCAGTTACTCGTGTGCTGTGGCGACGAGCTACGCGGGACTTCGTCGGACAATCGCGCGGAACTACCTCACGCCACGGCCGATCCCGTTTCCCGCACCGGCAGATCTATGCATGCCTCTGAGATGAGGTCCTGCGGGTTGATTCCGAATTCCTGAAGCAAATCGTGGCGATTTCTTGGCCTGGTTCTTCGCTCTGATCTGCGTTTGCCCGATCAGGTAGTGTGTCCGCCAGGTCGCGGGCAGGAATGCCCGCGCTACAAATTACCAGAATTTCGGATTTTAGATTTGAGAATTTTACTGTCCCGCAGAGGGCTCACAAAACTTTCAATCAACAATCTAAAATCAACAATATGAACGTGCAGGACTGGCTGCTTGACTCTGACCCTGCCATCCGCTGGCAGGTTTTGCGTGATATCGCCGACGCACCGGAAGAAATCGTTGCGGCGGAGCGCGCCCGCGTAGCGGCCGAAGGCTGGGGCGCCCGGTTGCTAGCCCTGCAAGGCAAAGACGGTCAGTGGGCGGGTGGCGCCTTATTCCCCGCGCGAAGGGTAAGATCGGAGAATGGCCAGCGGCCCAATGGACAGCCCTGGACGGCTACGGCGTACAGTCTCGTTGCCCTGCGAGACTTCGGCGTCGATCCCCGCAATCAAGGTGTGCGCCAGGCAGTGGAGCAAGTGTGCGAACATTGCCGTTGGGAGCATGCCGGCCAGCCGTTCTTCAGCGGCGAGGTCGAGCCATGCATCAATGGTATGACCGTGATGCTGGGCGCCTACTTCGGTCAAGATGTCGATGCCGTAGTTGCCCGGTTACTCAGTGAGCAACTCGACGATGGCGGATGGAACTGCGAGGTCGAGAATGGTTCGGTTCGCTCTTCTTTCCATACCACGATCCGAGTCCTGGAAGGGCTGTTGGTCCATGAGCGCGCAACCGGTTCGGCGGAATCCATCCCCGCTCGCCGTCGCGGTGAGGAGTACCTCCTTGAGCGGAAGTTGTTCCGGCGTAAGAGCACCGGCGCCGTCGTCGATCCCGCCTGGCTGCAATTGTCGTTTCCGACCCGCTGGCGCTACGACGTGCTGCGTGCTTTGGAATATTTCCGGGAGGCCGGAGATCCGCCGGACCCGCGCATAGACGAAGCGATTGATTTGCTTCGCTCCAAGCGGCAGCCTGATGGCACCTGGCTTCTGGAGAACACCCATCCTGGCGCGATTCACTTCCCCGTCGATGACGGCGATGGCCGGCCCAGTCGCTGGAACACGCTGCGCGCGTCGCGCGTCCTCCGTTGGTACGAGCAATGACATCTCGCAAAGTCATTTTCTGGGAAGTCGACACGCAGAAAGACTTCATGCTCCCCGGAGGGAAGCTCTATGTCCCCGGCGCGGAAAAGTTGCTGCCCAACATCCGGAAGCTGACCCAAGCCGCCCGCGATGGCCGTGTCTTTCTTGCCTCTGACGGATGTGTTCACACTCCCGATGATCCAGAGTTCACGATATTTCCACCCCATTGCGTCGAGGGCACCGAAGGCGCTGAATACGTTCCCGAGGCCCTGGCCGACAAAGTTTATCGAGTTCCGAACGAACCGACAGCAACTGTGCCGACGGACCCGTTTGACTATCAGCAGATCCTTCTGGAAAAGCAGACCCTCGACGTTTTCGAAAGCCGTCATGCCGATGCTCTGCTCAGGCTACTTCCGCGAGATGCACATTTCGTGGTCTTTGGCGTTGTTACGGAATACTGCGTAGCTTTCGCAGCCAAGGGATTGCTGAAACGTGGCCGTCGGGTTTCCGTCGTAAAGGACGCGATCGAAACTCTCAATCCGGTGGACGGGCAGAGGATGGTCGCAGAGCTTACGCGGCTGGGAGCCGACTTCATCACCACCGACGAGGCTCTGCACCTCCTCGACAACTAGACCGATCACCGATCGGGACAAGTGAGACGTTCGTCAGGCTGAACTGTCTCCGCCAAGCTTTTCCTTCAGATCCTTCGCGATCTGCTGGCCATGGAAGCGGCCATTCTCGATGAAAATTTCGTTCGTCCGCGATCCGGCGACAATCACTCCCGCCACGTAGATACCGGGAACATTGCTCTCCAAGGTGATCGGATCGCAGACCGGTCGGCAAAGATCGGCTGAGAGCTCAATCCCCATGGAGCGTAGAAAGTCATAATCAGGATGATAGCCAGTCATGGCGAAAACGAAATCGTTCTTCAGATGAACCATACCTTCAGGCGTGTAAAT
>Ga0187779_10001070_pt1 | contig 17337 bp, 17 predicted proteins | sample 1015_Q2_SP10_10__FD_132435 | JGI IMG/M metagenome (GOLD analysis project Ga0187779, IMG submission 132435) | Tropical peat soil microbial communities from peatlands in Department of Meta, Colombia - 1015_Q2_SP10_10_MG | ecosystem: Environmental > Terrestrial > Soil > Wetlands > Peat | place... | reverse complement strand
CCGGACGGCGTCCGGGCCCTCGAGGCCGCGGGTCGGATCGTCCGCGTGGAGGCGGACCTCGCATGGGCCGCCAGCACTTACGGCGAGCTGGCGGCGACCGCCCTCCGGCTGGCGACCGGCGGGCCTCTCACCCCCGCCGCTCTGCGCGACGCCACGGGCACGAGCCGCAAGTACGTCATGGCCCTGCTCGAGGACCTGGACCGTCGCGGCATCCTGCGCCGCACGCGGGACGGGCACGTGCCTGGGCCCCGCGCTCCGATCCCGCGACACGACAGAAAGGGCCCGTAATGACCACCCAAACGTCCCTCTACCGCCGGATCGGGCGGTTTCGGCAGCCGGGGTGGGTACCTGATTTCGCAAACGGCCAGCGAGATCGTGCATCGTGGCCGTAAGGGGCCTTTGATGTCGCATGGGCGCGCCGAGACCGGGGTCCTGAGCGCAGGGCGCTGAGCGCGGGGGGGCGGGGCGACGACGGTCCCGCCCGAACCCCTAGAAGAGCCCCACTACCTCGCCCGCTTCGTCCAGGTCGATGCGTTCGCCGCCGGGCGAGGACGGCAGGCCGGGCATCGTCCGCATCTCGCCCACGAGCGCGGTCACGAACCCGGCGCCGGCGGCCAGGCGCACGTCGCGGACCGGCACGCGGAAGCCGGTCGGGCGGCCCTTGAGGTTGGCGTCGTGGCTGAGCGAGTACTGCGTCTTGGCCACGCAGATGGGCAGCCGGCCGAAGCCCGCCTCCTCGTAGCGCTTGAGGGCCTTGACCGCGGCCGGCGCGAGGTCGACGCCGTCGGCGCCGTAGACGCGCGTGGCGATGGTCTCGATCTTCTCGGCCAGCGGCATCTCGTCCGGGTAGAGCACGTGAAAGTCAGGGGCGCCCACGGCGGCCGCATCCCACACGGCCCGGGCGAGGTCCTCTGCCCCGGCGCCGCCCTCGGCCCAGTTGCGGGTCACGACCGCATCCCGCGCGCCGGCCGCCAGCGCCACCTCGCGGATCGCCGCGACCTCCGCCGGCGTGTCATCGGGGAAGGCGTTGATGGCGACCACCACGGGCACGCCGTAGAGGCTCACGACCTCGATCTGCTTGGCCAGGTTGGCCGCGCCCGAGCGCACGGCCGGCACGTTCTCCGCCTTGAGCGCCGGGTCCAGCGGCTTGCCGGCCACGATCCGTCCGACCCCGCCGTGCATCTTGAGGGCTCGGATGGTGGCGACCATGACGGCCGCATCTGGGCGCAGGCCGGAGGCGCGGCACTTGATGTCGAAGAACTTCTCCGCCCCCATGTCCGCCCCGAACCCTGCCTCCGTGCAGACGATCTCGTTGGAGGCCAGCGCCAGCCGGTCGGCCAGGACCGAGTTGTTGCCGTGGGCGATGTTGGCGAACGGCCCGCAGTGGACGAACGCGGGCCCGCCCTCCAGCGTCTGCAGGAGGTTGGGCTTGAGGGCGTCGCGCAGCAGGACGGCCATGGAACCGGCCACCTTGAGGTCTTCCGCAGTGACGAACCGTCCGTCCTTCGTGGTGGCCAGGACGATCCGGCCCAGGCGCGCCCGGAGGTCGTCCAGGTCAGAGGCGAGGGCCAGCACGGCCATCACCTCGGAGGCCACGGTGATGACGAACTCGGTCTCGCGCGGCACCCCATCCTCGCGGCCGCCCAGGCCGATGACGACGTGGCGCAGGGCCCGGTCGCTGATGTCCAGCACGCGCGGCCAGAGGATGCCCAGCTGGTCGATCCCAAGGGCGTTGCCGTGGTGGAGGTGGTTGTCGATGAACGCCGCGGCCAGGTTGTGGGCCGCTCCGATCGCATGGACGTCGCCAGTGAGATGGAGGTTGAAGTCCTCCATCGGGATGACCTGGCTGTAACCGCCGCCAGCCGCCCCGCCCTTGATGCCGAACACGGGCCCCAGCGAGGGCTGGCGGATGGCGACCGCGGCCCGGTGGCCGATGCGGTTGAGCCCCTGGGCCAGGCCGACGGTGGTCGTCGACTTGCCCTCCCCCAGCGGGGTCGGCGTGATGGCGGTGACGAGAACGTACTTGCCGCGCGGGTTCTCGCGTTCGAGCCGGTGGATGGCCGAGAGGGCCACCTTGGCCTTGGTCGAGCCGTACAACTCGATCTCGTCGTCGTGCAGGCCGAGCGCCCGTGCCACTTCCACGATGGGCTTGGGCTTGACGGCACGGGCGATCTCCAGGTCGGAGGGCAGACTCACGGGCCACCTCGGGTCAGTGAAGGGATGGTCGGCGCCATGGCGCCGATGTCAGCGAGAGGGGCGGCCCCGGCGTCGCGGGCCTGCGCCTGGCGGCGCGCCGCACGCATCAGGTGGGCCAGCAGCAGCGCGTTGGTCAGCGGCCCGACCCCGCCTGGGACCGGGGTGATGGCGGAGGCGACCCGTTCGGCCGAGGCGAAGTCCACGTCGCCCACCAGCCGGCCGTCCACGGCGTTGATGCCGACATCCACCACGACCACGCCGCGCCGCAGCATGTCCCCGGTGACGAGGCCGGGATGGCCCGCTGCGACGATCACGATCTCCGCCCCGCGCAGGTGGCGCCGCAGGTCCTTCGTCTTGCTGTGGCACACGGTGACGGTCGCGTTCTCCCGCACGAGCAGGAACGCCACCGGCATGCCCACGACCGTGGAGCGCCCGACCACGACCGCCTCGCGGCCGGCGATCTCGATGCCATGGCCCTTCAGGATCTCCAGCGTGGCGTGGGCGGTGGCGGGCACGAACCCGTCGTAGCCCAGCCGGACGAGGCCGGCGTTGAGCGGATGGATGCCGTCGATGTCCTTGGCCGGGTCGATGGCCTCGACCACCGGGCGCAGACGGACGCCGTCCGGCAGGGGCATCTGGACGATGATGCCGGCCACCTCGGGGTCCTCGCCGAGCCCACGCAGCGCGTCGACCAGGCCGCGCTCGGGATCGTCACCCTCGATCTCCACCAGCCGCCCCACCAGGCCCACCTTCTCGCAGCCGCGCAAGATCTGGCGCAGGTAGACCATCGACGGGGCCTCATGGCCGCACACCACGACGGCCAGGGCGGGGGCATGCCCGTGAGCCTCGCGATACTCGGCCGCATCCGCCGCGACCGTGGCCAGAGCCGCCTGGGCGAGGGGGCCGCCGAGCAGGAGGCGCGCGCTCGCCCGGGCCACGGTCAGCGCGACGGGCGCGCGGCGGGAAGCAGCGCCGCGGCCATCGCCGCCAGGTGCGCCGGCGTGCTGCCGCAACAGCCGCCGATGACGCGCGCCCCGGCCTGCTGCATGGCGCACGCCTGCTGCGCCATGACCGCTGGTTCGGAGCGGTAGACGGCGCGCATGTCGACCAGCTCCGGCATGCCCGCGTTGGACTTCGCGACCAGCAGCGCTCCCGGCGCGGCGGCGTGCATGCGGGTCATGACCGGCACCATCTCCTCCGGCCCGTTGCCGCAGTTGCCGCCGACGGCGTCCACGCCCAGGGCCATGAGGGCCATCACGGCCTGCTCGGGTGAGACGCCCATCATGGTGTGGCCGCGGGTATCGAAGGTCATGGTGGCGATGATGGGCACGGCCGGGTCGGCCCGACGGACACCGGCGATGGCGGCCGTGATCTCCGCCAGGTCGGACATCGTCTCGATCCACAGCAGGTCGGCCCCACCGGCCAGGAGAGCGGCCGCCTGTTCGGCGAAGATGTCGACCGCCTCACCGGGCTCGAGCGTGCCCAGCGGCGCCATGATCTGGCCGGACGGCCCCATGTCACCGGCCACGAGCGCCCGCCCGCCGGCGGCGGCGACCTCCGAGCGGAGGAGCACGGCGGCGGTCCGGTTGATCTCCGCCACGCGCCCCTCCAGGTTGTGCATCCCCAGGCGAGCCCGGTTGGCCCCGAAGGTGTTGGTCATCACGATCCGGGCGCCGGCGTCGAGATAGCCCCGGTGGATGCGCCGGACCACGTCAGGGCGGTCGAAGTTCCAGACCTCCGGCGGGTCGCCGAACTGGAGGCCGGCGGCGAAGAGCATCGTGCCCATCGCCCCGTCCGCAAGGATGGGGCCGCCCTCATCCAGAAGCCCCTGCCACCGGTCACGCACGCCCGCCATGATAGAAGCGTGGCGGCCCGGACCGCGCCGCCCCGCTGGCTAGGGATCGCCGGGGTCGGGGACGATCGAGGCGTCGATCGTCTTCCATGCCTCCCACACGGCCGACAGGTAGCTGAACGGCATGGTGAAGTCGCCGCCGTGGCCCCACCGCCGCCCCCAGGAGTTGCGGACCAGGAAGCCGCTCGCCTGGTCCCAGCCGTGCAGCAGCACGGCGTGCCCACCGACCGGCTCACCAGTCGGCGGCGGCAGGGTGCCATCCCGGGCCGGGCTGAACCACGCGTCGTACCACGCCATCGCCAGCACCAGCGGCCCGAACTGCATGAGAGCTGCCTGGAGGGCGGCGATCTCCACGGGACAGCGGTAGTAGGCCCTGATCTCGTAGCGCCGGGGGTCAGGCCCTCCGCCCGCCAGTGCGTTGATGCCTTCCCGGCGCAGCACGCGCAGGGCCACCCGCGGCTGCGTGCCTTCCTCGCTGGGGAACCCGTCGACCTCCTTGCAGCGCTTGTACAGGCCGTCCGCGTCGAACGCGATCCAGCCCGGCGGCTCGGTCGGGTCGTGCGCCTCCTCGTAGCTCTTCATCGCCGCACACGCGTAGGCCACGCATTCAGGGGTCTCACCCTGGTCCATGACCGGCGGAAGCGGCTGGCAGTCGAACCGCGACGGCAGCGGCGTCGCCGACGGCCGCAACAGTCGCTCCAGGCGCAGGTCCCGCTCGTCCGGCCCTGATGGGATGGCCCCGAGGCCATAGGTCGTGCCCATCGTGCAGTGCCCTCCTGAGACATCCCCGTCGGTACCCGACGGTCAGGGAGGGAAGTATAATAGGATTTGATTCTGCGTCAACCCCGTCCCCGCGTGAGGCGTCGACCAGAGGGCGCGGGTCAGATGGCATTTGAATCGCGGCGAGGTAAGCGCAGGGAGGTTCGGATGGACCAGCGATCTGGCACCGCGCTGGTGGCCTTGGACGACGAGGCGCTGGTGGCTCAGCTGGCCGCCATCCTGGCGGCGGAGACCCAGGCCGCCGGTGGCGGCATCCCCGACCCGGGTCGGCTGCTCGATGACGCCCGACGGCTACTCGCCCACTGGGACGCCGAGCTCTACGGCGCATGCTGCACGGACGACGCGGCCTACGCCGACCTCCGCGGCGAGGTCGGCGACATCGCCCGGGTCGCCGATGCACTCCTGGTGGACGCGCTGACGGGGGCCCTCGCGACCGCGTCCAGGCTGCCGCGTTCCGTCACACGGCTCATCGCCGCGTTCGCCGTCAAGCACGGGTTCGAGGCCGGGCGCGGCCTCGCTTGCGACGCCTGGGCGCGGGTCGTCGCGCCGGTCAGCCCTTGACCGCGCCGCCGGTCAGGCCCCGGACGAAGTAGCGTTGCAGCAGGGCGAACACCACCAGCGGCAGGGCCATCGCGATGAAGGCTGCCGCGGCGAGGTAGTTGGCACCATTGCCGAACGAACTGACTAGGCCGGCCAGGTTCTGGGTCAGGGGCTGGTTCGTCACGTTCGAGCCGATGTAGATCAGCGCGACGAGCAGGTCGTTCCACACGAACAGGAACTGGAAGATCGCCAGCGCGGCCACGGCCGGGATGCTCATCGGCAGCGCCAGGCGGAAGAAGCGGGTGGCGTGCCCGGCCCCGTCGATCGAGGCCGACTCGAAGACCTCCTTGGGCAACTCGCCCATGAAGTTGCGCAGCACGAAGACGGCGAACGGCAGGCCGTAGCCGGTGTGAGCCAGCCAGACCGCCAGGAACTGACCGTTGAGGCCGAAGTTCTTGTACAGCCCCAGGATCGGGATGAACGTGGACTGGAGCGGCACGACCAGCAGGCCGACCACGATGACGAACAGGACGTCGCGGCCCGGGAAGCGCATCCACGAGAACGCGTACGCGGCGAACGCGGCCACGAAGATGGGGATGATGGTGGCCGGGATGGTGATGAAGAGGCTGTTGACGAACGCCGCCCCCAGGCCGTTCTGAGCCAGGACGTAGGCGTAGTTGTCGGTCGACAGGTTGCTCGGCGGGAAGAGGGCCGTCCACCACCCGGTGGTGATGGCGTCCTGCTGGCTGCGGAACGAGTTGACCAGCAGGCCGATCGTCGGGATCAGCCAGATGATCATCAGGGCCACGATGACGATGTGGGTGGGCAGGCTTCCCAGGTTGAAGCGGCGCGCCCCCCGCGGGCGCGATGTCACATCGACCGGCGGCGCGACGACGGGTGCCGCGGTCATCGGGCCACCTCCTGGGTGCGGAAACGACGCACGTTGATGGCCATCACCGGCACGATCGCCAGCAGCAGGATGACCGCCACAGCGCTGGCCCGGCCGAAGTTGCCGTCGGTGAACATCTCGCGGTACATCGTGTAGGCGATGACACCGGTGTCGTACTGCCCGCCGGTCATGACGTAGACGATGTCGAAGGCCTTCAGCGCGGTGATGATCATCGTCGTGGAGATCACCGCCAGGGTCGGCACGAGAAGCGGCAGGATGATCCGCCGGAAGACGTTCCACTCGGTCGCCCCGTCCACGCGAGCCGCCTCGAGCAGCTCCCGGCTGATGCCCTTGTACGCGGCCGAGATGATGACCATGGCGAAACCGGTCCACGCCCAGGCGAACACGATGATCAGGAGGATCGTGTTGAAGGCTGCGGTCGAGATGGTCAGCCAAGCCAGCGGGCCCGCACCCATCGTGCCGATGACCGCGTTAAGCGTGCCCGTCTGCGGCTGGCCCGCGGGCTGGTAGGCGAACATGAACTTCCAGATGGCGCCGGAGGCGGTGGCGCTGATGGCCAGCGGCACGAAGATCACGGCCTTGGCCAGCGCCTCATAGCGGACCCGGTCGACGAGGACCGCGATGACCAGGCCGAGGCCGACGGTGATGGCCGTCAGCAGCACGACCCAGATGACGTTGTTGCGCAGCGACGTCAGGGCGTCAGGGCTGCCGATGAACCACTGGTAGTTGGCCAGGCCCACGAAGTCCGAGCCGGCCTTGTTGTAGAAGCTGCGGATGATCGTGATCAGGGTCGGCCAGACGAGGAAGACCCCCAGGAACAGGAGAGCCGGCAGGAGCCAGACCCACGGCCGCACCCGCGGCTGGATCCGGTCGGGCACTGCCCGCAGGACCATCTCCGCGACGAGGATGTACCCCACGAGCACGCCGGGCACGCCGACCACGACGATGATCGCGGTGAGCAGACGCGGGTCCATCGAAGTCTCCCTGCAGTCGATGGGCTGGGGGGCGCGCCGGTGAGCGCGCCCCCCGAATAAGGAGGAGCGGGGTCAGCGCCTACTGGCTGTAGGCGTCCGCTTGCGTCTTGTTCAGGTCGGACAGGATGGACGCCAACTGGTCGGGGTGCTGGACGTACTTGACGACAGCGTCCTCGAAGGCCTGGTTCATCGCCGCCGGCATCAGGTCGGAAGCATCGAAGACGAAGATCTTGGCGCTGGCCAGGAGCTCCGCGGAGCGCTTGCTGACGTCGTCGGGATAGTCGGTCGCGTTCTTGTTGGCGGAGATGGCCCCGCCGATCTTGACCCAGATGTCCTGCGCGGGGGCCGTCACGAGGTACTTCATGAGGGACGCGGCCGCCGGCGTGTTGTGGAACATGCCGAACAGGTCGCCGGCGCCCTCGACGGCCCCGGTGTACTGGGTGTTGATGTCGGGGAAGGGGAAGAAGTTGTAGTCGACGCCCGACTGCTCCTTGGGGAATGCCCCCAGGCCCGTGATGAAGCTGGCCTGGTGCAGGAAGAGGCAGCCCGGCGGGCTCTTGAACAGCGGGTCGCCGGCGTTGGCGAAGTTGGTCGTGGCGATGGTGTTGGCGCCGCCATAGCTGTTGGCGACGATCTGGCCGAAGTCCTGCCAGGCCTTCATGATGGCCGGGTCATCCCACTTGGTCTTGCCCTGGTACCAGCTGTTGTAGACGTCCGGACCGGCCTCGCGCAGCACGAGGTCCTCGATCCAGTCGGTGCCCGGCCAGCCGGACGCGGCGCCGGACTCGATACCCAGACACCACGGCTTGGCGGCCTTGGAGGCATTGGCCGTGATGGCCGCCTGCAGGGCGTCCCATGTGGTCGGCGGGTTGGCCGAGAAGTCGTTGACCTTGGGGTCGTACCAGATCAGGCCCTTGATGGAGGTCTTGATGAAGACGCCCACCAGGGTGCCGTTGACCGTGCCGAGCTGGACGAGCGGGGCAGACGTCTCAGACGTGTAGGTGGGGACGTCAAGGACCTTGCTGAGGTCCTGCAGCGCCCCGGCCGCCGCGTACTCAGCCATCTGGCCCGGGCCGGGCAGGCCGGCGAGGTCGGGCAGCGTGCCGGCCGCGACACCTGTCGTCAGCACGGCGTCGATGTCGCGGGTACCGGTGTAGTCGACTTTGGCGCCGGTCTGGTCCTCCCACGGCTGGACCATCTTCAGGAAGGCAGTCTGCTCATCGCCGCTCCACGTGCCGATGACCGAGACGTGCTGCCCGCTCAGCGAGCCTCCGCCGCTGGAGCCGGCGGGGGTCGCCGTGGCGCCCCCACCCGGGGTCGCCGTGGGGGCAGCCGGCGTCGGTGTCGCGGTGCCACTTGAGGTACAGGCGGCGGCCAGCAGCACGATGGACCCACTGAGGGCCCACCACGCCCGGTGGCCGCCTCGTTTCCGTGTCGTCGCCATGGTTCGCGTGACCTCCTCTGTCGGCCGCCCGACTCTCACGGTCGGCCGTCTCGCCTGCTGCGCGCATCGCCGTGCGCGGTCGGTGACGCAGCCGGGACCTCCGGCGCGCCCTGGGGGGTGGGGATGGGCCGGCGGGTGCCGGCACGGTAGGGGGAGGTGGAGGCGCGCACGACGAGTGTCGTGGCGAGGGTGGTCTGGGATGCGACAGCGCCGCCGCGGACCCTGTCGACGAGCACTTGGCCGGCCGTCGCGCCGAGTTCGAAGGCCGGCAGGTGGATGGTCGTGAGCGGGGGGTCGAAGAAGGCCGCCAGCGGCACATCGTCAAAGCCCACGACGGAAACGTCGCCCGGTACCTCGAGGCCGGCCTGACGCAGGGCCGCGATGGCCCCCACCGCGACCGTGTCGCTGGCCACGAAGACGGCGCTGAAGTGGCGGCCACGGGCCAGCAGCTGGGCCATCGCCCGATGGCCGCTCGCGGCATCGAAGTCACCCTCGGCGAGGAGCGTCGCATCGGCCGTCAGGCCGGCCTCCCGCAGCGCCGCGCGGTAGCCCTCGACGCGGTCGGCCGCCGCCGTGTAGGCCAGTGGCGCGTTGGTGATGCAGGCGACCTGGCGGTGGCCGAGGCTGATGAGGTGCTCCACGGCATCGCGGGCACCCGCGTGGTTGTCGACATCGACGCTTGGCACGACCGCCTCAGAGAGCGTCCCCTGCAGGACGATCGGCAGCGCCGCACTGGCCGGGTCCCGCAGCACGACGTCATCAGCCCGCGGGCCCGAGATGACCAGGCCGTCGACCTGCCGCGACTGGAGCAGGTCGGTGTAGCCATCCGGACCGGGCGCCATCGTCTCCACCAGCACCCGGAACCCGGAGCCGCGGGCCACGGTCGCCAGACCACGCAGCGTCTCCGCCAGCAGCGCGTCCACGGCCACCTGCTCGGGCGCCTGGTGCATCACCAGGCCGAGCGTTCGGCTGGCGCCGCCTGCCAGCTGCCGCGCCGGCTCATGGGGGTGATAGCCCAGCTCGATCGCCGCCGCCCGGACGCGCCGTCGCGTGGCCTCGCTGATCAGCACGTCCTGTCGCTCGTTGAGCACGAAGGAAACCGTCGTGCGGGACACACCCGCCAGGCGCGCCACATCCTTGCTCGTCGCGCGATCCTGCCTCACCTGGCCTCGCCGCCCTCCTCGCCGCGGGGTCGACCCCTTGACCAGCGGCCTTCGGGGTCCGAAACTAACGCGCGTTAGTAACGCGTGTTAGCGAACCATATGGCGGGCCCCGTGTCAAGATGCCTGCCCAAGGAGGGCTAGTCGATGCTCCAGGCCGTCGCGGTCCCGCCGCTGTCCGTGGACGCGTACGCGCCGTTCATCGGCGAAGCCGCCGTGGCCGAGCTGCGCCGTTTCGCTGCTCCCCTGGCCGGCGCACGCGTCCTCCACCTCAACGCCACCAGCTTCGGCGGTGGGGTGGCCGAATTGCTGCCCACCATGACCGCCCTGATGTGCGACCTGGGGCTCGAGGCGGAGTGGCGGGTCATCGCCGGCGACGACGCGTTCTTCGACGTCACGAAGGCCATCCACAACGGCCTGCAGGGCATGAGCGTCGGCCTGGATGCCGCGCAGCGGGCAACCTACGCTGCGGCCCAGGAGCGCATCGCCAAGGCGTTCGAGGGGACCTACGACTTCGTGCTGGTCCACGATCCGCAGCCGGCCGGCCTGCGCAGCCTCCTGCCCGACGCTGCGGGGCGCTGGGTCTGGCGCTGCCACATCGACCTCACGGCGGCCGACCCTGAGACGTGGGCCTTCCTGCGGCCGGAGGTGGAAGCCTACGACGCAGCCATCTTCACCCTGCCCGAGTACGTCCAGCCCGATCTGCGCTTGCGGCAGCTGGCCTACATCCCGCCCTCGATCGACCCCCTCTCGCCCAAGAATCGGGTGGGCGAACCGGCGGCCGCCCGATCCGCGGTCGCCCGCTTCGGGGTCGACCCCGACCGGCCCCTGCTGCTCCAGGTCTCGCGCTTCGATCCGTGGAAGGATCCGCTCGGGGTCATCGACGTCTACCGCCGCGTCAAGGCCGGCGTGCCGGGCCTGCAGCTCTCGCTGGTCGGCTCCATGGCCACCGACGACCCCGAGGGCTGGCGTATCTACCAGCAGGTGCTGCGCTACGCCGGGGTGGATCCGGACCTGACCATCCTCAGCAACCTGGACGGGGTCGGCGCGGTGGAGGTCAACGCCTTCCAGCAGGCCAGCACGGTCGTCCTCCAGAAGTCTCTCCGCGAGGGCTTCGGCCTGACCGTCAGCGAGGCCCTGTGGAAGGGCAGGCCGGTCGTCGCCGGCCGGGTCGGCGGGATCCCCATGCAGCTGGGCGACACGGGCGGGCGCCTGGTGGACTCGATCGATGGCGCGGTCGACGCCTGCGCGGAGCTCCTGGGCGATGCCGACCTGCGGCAGCGGCTCGGCGAGGGCGGCCGGGAGCGCGTCCGCCACCACTTCCTCTCGACGCGCGAGGTGCACGACCATCTGGGCCTGATGCGCTCGTTGCGGGAAGGGGACCCGAGCCTCATGCCGAGGGGCATCGCGGCCTGAGGCGCGGCCGTCGCCAACGTCTCACGAGACCCTTCTCGCGCATGTCGGGGTGTACGATGCGGCCAGCCGAGACCGGCCGTGCGTACGGGGCTCGTCCAGGCGCCGCTCGCGGCGACCAGATGCAAGAGCCCGCGCCGGCAGGCTTGGCCAAGCGTGAGGTTGCGCCATGGCGCCCGTGACCTTCGATCACGTCACCAAGAAGTTCGGCGGCGTGACCGCCGTCGATGACGTGAACCTGGCGATCCTCGACGGCGAGTTCATGGTCCTGGTCGGGCCGTCCGGCTGCGGCAAGACGACCTGCCTGCGCATGATCGCCGGGCTCGAGGAGATCTCCTCGGGGACCCTGAAGATCGCTGACCGGGTGGTCAACGACGTCGCCCCCAAGGATCGTGACATCGCCATGGTCTTCCAGAGCTACGCGCTCTACCCGCACATGACGGTGTACGACAACCTGGCCTTCGGCCTGAAGCTGCGCCACGTCGCCAAGGCGGACATCGACCGGCGTGTGAAGGAGGCGGCCGACATCCTGGAGCTGGGCCCACTGCTGGCGCGCAAGCCCCGCGAGCTGTCCGGCGGCCAGCGCCAGCGTGTCGCGCTCGGCCGGGCCATCGTCCGCGAGCCGGCCGTGTTCCTGATGGACGAGCCACTGTCCAACCTCGATGCCAAGCTGCGCGTCCAGACGCGCGCCCAGATCGCCCGCCTGCACCAGCGCCTGGGCACGACCTTCGTGTACGTGACGCACGACCAGGTCGAGGCCATGACGATGGGCCAGCGCATCGCCGTCATGAGCGCCGCCAGGCTCCAGCAGGTGGGCAGCCCGCAGGAGCTGTATGACCACCCGGCCAACCGGTTCGTGGCCGGCTTCATCGGCAGCCCGGCGATGAACTTCATCGACGCGACGGTGCGCGGTTCCGGCGGCCAGGCCACGCTGGCGTCCGAAGGTGTGGACATGGTCGTGCCGGGCACCTACGCCGTCGGCGACGGCCAGTCGGTCGTGATCGGCATCCGGCCGGAGCACCTGGAACTGGCGCAGCCGAGCAGCCCGCACGGCGCGATCCGCGGCTCGGCGGACGTGGTGGAGTACCTGGGCAACGAGGAGCTGATCCACGTCACGAGCGGCGGCCACGACCTGATCGCGGTCGTCGACAGCAGCTTCCATGTCAAGGCCGGCGACGCCATCACGCTCTATGCGCCGCTCGACAAGGTCCACATCTTCGACAGCGACGCGGGCCTGGCCCTCGTGCAGCGGCAGACAGCGGCGGCCGCGGCCTAGGAGCCCGGGTCGGGCTCCCGGCCCTGCAGGTCCGCCACTCGCCAGACCCCGGTCGCCGCCTCTGCGGCGGCCAGGTCGGCGGCTGAGCCGGCCGGCGCGCGACGGGCGGCCAGCGCCATCAGCGCCGCATCCGTGCCGATGTCGGCGCCGGCCTGCTCGGACAGCAGCCAACGGACCTCGAGCAGGTCGCAGTACGCCTGGATGGGATCGATGGCGTCGCCCAGCGTCGCCCGCAACCGGGCCACGGCCGGCTCCACGCAGTGCGCCAGCCACCAGCGGCCCAGGCCCTCGGGCGTGGCCGGCGCCCCTGCCGCTCCGGCCGACGCCTTGAGGTCGTTGAGCAGGATCGCCGCCTGGCCCTCGCCCACCTGAAGGCCGGTGAGCTCGAGGAGGCGTGACGCGTGGTACCGCCGGTCGGCGACCGCCACCTTGAGGCGCAGCGCGTCGCCCGTCGGGCCCGGCTGGAACGTCACCTCGTCGACCACGAAGCCCAGGTCGTTGAGCCGTCGCAGGCGAGCTTCCACCGCATAGCGCTCGCCGGGTACGACGGGGTCCTCGCGGTGGAGCTCGTCCCACAGGTCCGCGTAGCGGGTGCCGACGCTCTCGGCCACGGCGATGTCGTCGCCCACGCCCTCCAGCCCACGACCGGCGATGGCGCTGACGTCGGCCAGGTCGCCGGCCACGTTCTCCACCATCAGCTCGAGGTCGAAGGCGCGCTGGCCGTCGGAGAGTCGGTCGTGGATCTCGGCAGTCTCGGCATCCACGAGATGCGCCTGGAGGGTCTGGCCGTCGCGGACCAGGAGCGTGTTGGCGAGCGAGCAGTCGCCCCAGAACACGCCCCGCCGGTGCAGCTCGACGAGGAGACCCGCCATGGCGTCAAGGAGCCGCTCGCGCTGGGCCACGGTGCCCTCGCGCAGCCGGACGAAGAGGCGGCGGTACTGGAACGATCGAGCCAGGAATCGGGTCACGAGGATGGCAGCGTCGTCGGCGGGGCGCTCGGCCAGCCCGACCGCCCGGACGGCCGGCAGCTGGCGGTGCTCCAAAGTCCGCAACGCCTCGTACTCGCGACGGGCCGGCCAGAGGGCCAGCTCCTTGACGGCCAGCACCTCCCCGTCGACGACGCAGAAGCGGACGAGGTGGCGGCTCGTGCCCACGGGCAGCTCCACGAACCGCGTGTCGGTTTCGCCCCAGGTGGCCAACGGCCGCGCCCACGGCAGCGTCAGCAGCTGCGGACCGGGCCTGACCAGCCGCAGCGCGATGGCCGCGGGCGCTGCCATGGCGTCAGTCGCGATCGACGACGAGGCTCAGCACCCGACCGACGAGGCTCAGCACGATCGAGCCCACGACGGCCGACACGATCGTCTGGGCGGTGAAGGTCGGCGGGAAGTCGCCGACCGTGAACTTGATGCCGACGGCCCCCGCGACCACCGCGGCGAGCACGAACAGCACGGCATTCACCACGAAGCCGAAGAGGCCGACCGTGATCAGGTTCACCGGCAGCGACAGGAGCTTGACGATGGGCTTCAGGAACGTGTTGATGACGGCGAAGATGAGGGCCACGACGAGGAGCGAGACGAGGTCGTTGGCCGAGCTCAGCTTGTTGGGCCACTCGAGGCCGGGCACGACCTGGATGGTCACGAAGAGCGCCACGGCGTTGACCACCAGGGCGACGATGGCTCGACCGATCACGACTCACCTCCTTGGGCGGATGATACCGGCCGGGCAGTTCGACCCGGCCTGAGCGCCCACCCGTTAGAGTGGCGGCGTGGCGCGCCGCATCTTCCGCTTCCCCACCTCCGCCGGCCTCGTGCCCGGGGTCATCGGCGAGCCGGGCCAGCGCACGTTCTTCCTGCAGGCCTGGCAGGGCGGCGTGCCGGTGACGGTCGCCCTGGAGAAGGTGCAGGTCGCCGTCCTCGCCGACCGCCTGCTGGCGCTGGTGGCCGAGATGCGGCGCCGCGGGCTGCCTGTCGAGCCCATGGGCCAGGCACCTCCTGCGTTCCGGCCGCCCGACGACACGCCCGCCTTTCGGGTGGGGACCCTCAGCCTGGCCTGGGACGGCAGGCAGCCCGAGGTGACCATCGAGGCACTGGCCCTCGGCGAGGACGAGGAGCCGGACCCGGAGGCGGACCCTGACGCGGACCCGCCCGAGTGGGCCGACGACGATCCGGCGGGGCCCGACCTGCTCGCGGTCAGCCTTGATGCGGCCAGCGCCGAAGCGTTCGCCCGACAGGCGGAGACGCTCGTGGCAGCGGGACGGCCGGCGTGTCCGATGTGCGGCCAGCCCCTGGATCCCCAGGGGCACCTGTGCCCCCGCCGCAACGGCCACGCGCCGCTCCTGAACTGAACGGCGTCGCCGGGGGCGGATCACGAGACCCGGGGGACGTCACCAGCCGGCTGCTGGCCGGCGAGCTGACCCTGGAGGGCCGGCTGGTGAATGCCTCCAACGCCAGCTTCTACGGGCACGTCGGCGGGCCGGGGAGAGACGACGCCGCACCGCTGGCGTGCGTCTATAAGCCGGTCCGCGGCGAGCGACCGCTCGACGACTTCCCCGACGGGACCCTCGCCGCCCGCGAGGTGGCGGCGTACGAACTGTCGCAGGCGACGGGATGGGCCATCGTGCCGCCGACCGTGCTGCGGGATGGGCCGTTCGGACCGGGGATGGTCCAGGCGTGGCTGGAGCCGGACCAGGGGATCGACCCGGTCGACCTCATCCGGAGCGGTGCCGCGGCCCTGCGGCGCATGGCCCTCTTCGATGCGGTGGCCAACAACGCCGACCGCAAGGTGGGCCACCTCCTGCCCATGACCGACGGTCACGTGTACGGCGTCGATCACGGCATCTGCTTCGCCGTGGAACCCAAGCTGCGAACGGTGCTCTGGAACTGGCGCGGCGAACGGCTGTCGGCCGGGGAGCGGCGCGTCCTGGTCCAGCTGCAAGGGGCCCTGCGTGGCCCCCTTGGCCGCCGGCTGGGCGAGCTGCTCGCGCCCGAGGAGGTGGCCGCGACACGGACCCGGGTCGCCCGCCTGCTGCAGACCGGCCGCTATCCGCAGCCGGATGCCGACCGTCCCGCCGTGCCCTGGCCCCCGTACTAGGCGGGTGCCGGGCAGAGTCGAGGCCCCGACGGACTACCGGTGGGGGGGAGCCGGGTCGTCGTCGAGGCCTCTCTGGAGTTGTAACGCATCCGGGGGCGCCACGCAAGGTCAGTGACGGTCCAGCCATGCCTCCACGTCGGTCATGACCTGCTCGAACTGGAGGTCGTTGTGGGGTTCGTGGAACCCCCCGGCGTACTCGATGAACGTCACGTCGACCGCGCCACCGGCCCGTGCGGCCGCCGCGAAGTCCCGGCTGCCCTGGACGTTGATGATGCGGTCCGCGCCGCCGTGGATGAGCAGCAGCGGCAGCCGCCACTGGCCGGCGTGCTCACGGGTCCAGCGAAGGGCAGCGAGCGATTCCGTCGCCGCGCGGGCCGTGGTCTGGCCGTGGACCAGCGGATCGCGGTCGTAGCGGTCGGCCGTCTCTGGCCGCCGCGACAGGGCGGCGTGCTCGAGCGGCAGGTGGACCCCGAAGGTCGGCCAGGCCGGCGACAACACGCGGCCCATGCCCTCCAGGATGGGGTGCCGCACCCCGGATGGCATGAGGGCGGGCGCGCTGGCGATCGCCCCGCCGAGCTGCGGCCGGAGCCGCAGGCCGTACTCCAGGACGATCGCCCCGCCCAGGCTGTGGCCGTAGACGAACATCCGGGCGGGTGCGGTGGCCGAGGCGCGGACGTGCTCCACGAACGCCGCCAGGTCGTCGCGGTACTCCTGCCACCGGCCGATGTGGCCGCGGCGGCCGGTCGACCGGCCATGGCCCCGCAGGTCGAAAGCGTGTACGGCATAGCCATGGCCCACCAGGTGCGCTGCGACATGGTCGTACCGGCCGCTGTACTCGCCGAAGCCGTGCACCAGCACCACCTCACCGGCCGGTGTCCCGCTGTCCGGACGCCACGAGACGGTCGCCAGGCGGGTCCCATCCGGACGGTCGAGCGTGCCGCGTTCCAACTGCACCCGGTCAGCCTAGCGGGCCGCGTGCGAGGATGCGTCCGCCCGGCGGTCGTGTAACCCGGGCGCCCTCCAGCGGGTAGTGGGAGACATGGAGCCGACCGTGGACGCCGAGGAGACCCTGCCGGCGGATCCGCTCGCGGCCCGCCTGGCGCGAGACCTGGACGGCGCCTTCGAGGCCGTCGTGGCCGCCCACGCCGACCTGGTGTACGGCCTCGCACTGCGCTCGACGCGCGATCCGGCCGCGGCGGAAGACCTGGCGCAGGATGCGTTCGTCCGGGCCTACCGCGCCCTGGCCGGCTATCCGCCACGGCGGATCCGGGACCTCCATCTGCGAGCTTGGCTCAGCCGCGTCACGATCAACCTGGCCCGCAACCGCGCCCGCGACCGGCTGGCTCGACCGGTGTCCGCGCAACTCGACGAAGGCCACCTGGCCCTCGCCGACACGGCCGCCCGGCCGGAGGATGCGGTCCTGCGGCGTGAGGCCGCCGCGGCCTGGCAGGCTCGCCTGGCGGCCTTGCCGCGCCACTACGCGCTGGCGGTCGAGCTCCGCCACGTCCAGGGCCTGAGCTACGCCGAGATGGCCGAAGCCCTCGGGCGACCCGTCAACACCGTCAAGGTCCACGTCCATCGCGGCGTGGCCCTGCTGCGCGCCGCGTACGAGAAGGAGATCCCCTCATGAGCCCCCTGCCCTCACCCGACCTGCTGCGGACGGTCGCCCCGCCCGACCTTGCCCCGACCGTCCTCTTCCGTG